>Ga0209254_10004462_pt1 | contig 12812 bp, 10 predicted proteins | sample FrelakmetDIP11DI_FD_187148 | JGI IMG/M metagenome (GOLD analysis project Ga0209254, IMG submission 187148) | Freshwater lake sediment microbial communities from the University of Notre Dame, USA, for methane emissions studies - DIP11 DI (SPAdes)... | ecosystem: Environmental > Aquatic >...
CAACACCATCAAGCTGCGTTACACGATCAACCGCAACTGGTCGCTCAAGGCCGAGTCGGGGCTCGAGCAGAGCGCGGACGTGGAGTACCGCATCGAGCGGTGACGGCGGCTGTGAAGCCACGCAACTGGTCCAGGTGCGGCTGCGAGCGATTCGCGTTGCGATCTGTACGGGATCGGCGTAAGTAGACCCTTTGAGACGATCAAGGAGAGGGTCGATGAACCGGACTCTTGTCGTTGTGCTGGCCGCCATCGCCGTCGCCGCCGGTCTCTTCTACGGGCGACGCACCGCCGACCAGTCGCCTCCCCCGCCCGCTCCCGCCGTACCGTCGCTGGTCGGCGCAACCCTGCTGGACGGACTCGGCGACTACACGTTTCCCGTCACGAGCTCGCACCCGGAGGTGCAGCGCTGGTTCGACCAGGGGCTCATGCTCACCTACGGATTCAACCACGACGCCGCCGAGCGCTCCTTCATGAAGGCCACGGAGCTCGACCCCGGCTGCGCGATGTGCTGGTGGGGCGCGTCGCTGGTGCTCGGGCCCCACGTCAACAGCGGCATGGAGCCGACGAACAACGCGAAGGCGTGGACGCGGCTGCAACGCGCGCTGGAGCTGGCGCCGCAGGCGAGCGAGCGCGAGCGGGCCTTCATCCGCGCGCTCGCGGCGCGATACGCGGCGAACCCGCCGGACGACCGCCGCCCGCTCGACGAGGCGTACGCCCGGGCGGCGCGCCAGCTCGCGGCCGATCGGCCGGACGACCTCGACGCCGCGACGCTGCACGCCGAGGCCTTGATGGACCTGCAACCCTGGGACTACTACGACGAGCAGCTCGAGCCCAAGGGAAACACGGCCGAGATCGTCTCGATCCTCGAGTCCGTGATGGCGCGAAACCCGGATCACGCCGGCGCACTGCACCTGTACGTGCACGCGGTCGAGGCGTCCGCCGATCCGCAGCGCGGTGTCGCGGCGGCCGATCACCTGCGCGAACTGATCCCGGGCTCCGGGCACCTCGTGCACATGCCGGCGCACATCTATGCACGCGTCGGCCGCTGGCACGACGCGGTCATCGCCAACCAGAAAGCGATCGCGGCCGACGACGCCTACCTCGCGACCTGCCGAGGCAATGCGCAGGGTCTCTATCCGCTCGGGTACGTGCCGCACAACCATCACTTCCTGTGGTTTGCGGCCAGCATGGAAGGCGCGAGCGGCATCGCGCGCGACGCCGCGCTGCAGACCGCGGCGCGCGTCAACCTGCCCGAGCTGATGCGCCAGCCGGGCTACGCCGGGCTGCAGCACTACTGGATGACGCCATGGTTCGACCGCGTCCGCTTCGGTCGCTGGGACGAGATCGCCGCCGAGGCCAATCCGGCGCCCGACCTGCCCTACGTGACTGCGATCTGGCATTACGCCCAGGCCATGGCGGCCCTGCGGCAGGGACGCGCGGATGACGCTGCGAAGCACTACGACGCTCTTCGCAAGCTGGCCGCGGACCCGGTCATGGAAACCATGATGGTCTGGGACCGCTATCCGCTGGCGCACGCCGCGCACATCGCCGAGCGCACGGTGAGCGCAGAAGTCGCCCTCGCGGGTGGCGACCACGACGCCGCGGTCGCGGCGCTGCGGGAGGCCGTCGCGATCGAGGACCGCATTCCCTACGACGAGCCGCCGGGCTGGCACGCGCCGGTGCGGCAGACGCTCGGCGTGGTCCTGCTGGCGGCCAACCAGCCGGCCGAGGCCGAGGCGGTGTACCGCGAGGAGCTGCGCCGCAACCCGTCGAACGGCTGGTCGCTGCAGGGACTCTCCGACAGCCTGCGCGCGCAGAAAAAGAGCCGCGAGGCGGCGCAGGCCGGGCAGCAGCAGGCGCTCGCCTGGGCCAACGCCGACGTCGAGCTGGTCGCGTCGCGCTACTAGTCGCGCAACTGGGCGCGCAGCGACCGGTGACTCGGCGGGCTGCGCCTAGTCGAAGTCCGTGGGTAGCGCCCGCTCGCGCCAGTGCTCGAGCATGCGCGCCACCTGACGCGGCGTGCTGCGCCCGAGTGACATCGGCGGCAGGTCGTCCGGCGCGAAGTAGCCGACCGCGTCGGTCTCGTAGCTGCCGCGCGCCTCCCCGCCGGTGATCTCGCAGAGGAAGAACGCCTTCCAGCCGTGGAACAGCGACTCGCCGTGGCCGTGGCGGCTGCGGTCGTAGAGCGCCGCGAGCTTCACGGCCCGGGCCCGGAACCCCGACTCCTGCTCGATCTCCTTCTCGACGGCCTGCGAGGGCGACTCGTTCACGTCGGCCCAGCCGCCGGGCAGCGTCCAGCGACCGTCGGCGGTCTCCCGCACCAGCAGCACGCGACCGTCGCGGAACGTGGCGCCGCGCACCTCGACCTTGGGCGTCACGTAGCCGGTCTCGCCGCGCCACAGCGCGAGCAGCGCGTCGCGATCCGCAGGATCATGGCCCGCGAGCAGCTCGGCAGCGATGCGCTCGATCTCCTCGTAGCGCTGCCGGTCGTACTCGTTGCCGCAGAAATGCAGCCCGGTGCGGGCGAGCGCGTGCAGGCGACGGGCGAGTTCGAGGCGGGTGTCGATCACGATGGGCGATGCAGCGGCGGCTGGCCTCGTGGCGGTGTCACGGCGCGGGCTGGCCCTGCGCGGCGCCCTGCCCGCGGCTCAGGCTCCAGATCCGCTTCTCCAAGGAGATGACGAGGAATCCCGCCAGCGCGACGGCGAAGCACAGGACCCATTCGGTCGCATTCAGCGGCTCGGTGTGAAACAGTCGATTCATGGGCGCCAGGTAGACGAAGGCGATCTGCAGGGCGAGGGTGATGCCGATGCCTGCATACACCCAGCCGTTACTGAACAGGCCGATGCGCCAGATGCTCTGCGTGAGTGACCGGCAGTTCAGCAGGTACAGCGCCTGGAACAGGATGATCGTCGTGACCGTCACGGTCTGCGCCTGGGCGGTCGCCCGCTCGACCGCGACACCGGCCCGCAGATCGGCGTTGTACGCGTACAGGAACATCCCCACGGCACCCGCCGTCATCAGCGCCCCGACCAGGAAGGTCCGCAGCACCAGGAACGGACCCAGCAGCGGTTCGTTCGGCGGCCGGGGCGGTCGCTCCATCAAGCCGGGCTCCTGCGCCTCGAACGCCAGCGGCAGCGCGAGCGCCACGGCGACCACCAGGTTCACCCACAGGATCTGCACCGGCTGGATCGGCATCAGCAGATGTCCATCGATGACCGGGAAGAAGAGCACGGTGAACAGCACGATCATGGCCTGTCCGAGGCTGGTGGGCAGCACGAACGCCAGCGACTTGGCGAGATTGTCGTAGACGCGCCGGCCTTCCTCGACCGCCGCGCTGATGGAGGCGAAGTTGTCGTCCGCGAGCACCATGTCGGCGGCTTCCCTGGCGACCGCCGTACCGTTGATGCCCATGGCGATGCCGATCTCCGCTCGCTTGAGCGCCGGCGCGTCGTTCACGCCGTCACCGGTCATGGCCACGACCTGCCCGTCGGCCTGCAGCGCCTTCACGAGCCTGAGCTTGTGTTCCGGCGCCACCCGCGCAAAGACGTTGGTCGAGCGCGCGAGCTCGATGAGCTCGGCCTCCGTGGCCGACTCGATCTGCCGGCCCGTCACGACCGCCCCGCCGCCGCCCGGATCGAGCAGGCCGAATTCCAGGCCGATCGCCCGCGCGGTCGCGGCGTGGTCGCCGGTCACCATCTTCACGGCGACGCCGGCACGCTGACAGGCCTTGACCGCCACGATGGCCTCCGGCCGCGGCGGATCGGTCATCCCGACGATCCCGAGAAAACGCAGGTCGCCGCGCAGGACGACGCCCTCCACGTCCTCGCTCTCCGCCTCCGGAGTCGCCGCCGCGATGGCAAGGACCCGCAGGCCACGTGAGGCGAGCGCGTGCGACGCGTCGTGAACGGCTTCGGGCGAAATCGGCCGCCCGTCCGCAAACTTCGTGCAGAGCTGGGCGACGACCTCAGGCGCGCCCTTGACGCACACGAGGAGCCGGCCCTCGGACGTGTCGTGCACGGTCGCCATCAGCTGGCGCTCCGAGCTGAACGGGATCTCGTCCTTGCGGGGGAACTCCGTCCGAAGCGCCACGTCGTCCAGCGCTGCCTTGCGTGCCACGACGACCAGTGCGCCTTCGGTGGGATCGCCCACCACGTGCCAGCGTCCGTCGTCGCAGTCCAGCCCCGCGTCGTTGCACAAGGCACCGGCAACGAGCAGCCGGCGCAGGTCGTCCGGCAGCGGGTCGACCACCTGCCCGGCTGCACGCAGCTCGCCCGTCGGTGCGTAGCCGATGCCCGTCACCTCGATCTCGCCCGCATGCGTCCACAGGGCCTCGACCGTCATCTCGTTGCGCGTCAGCGTTCCCGTCTTGTCGGTGCAGATCACCGTGGTGCTGCCGAGTGTCTCCACCGCAGGCAGGTGCCGCACGATCGCGCGGCGGCGCGCCATGCGCTGGACGCCGAACGCGGAGGCAATGGTGATCACGGCCGGCAGGCCCTCCGGAATGGCGGCGACGGCCAGCGTGATCGCGGCAAGCGCGCTGTCGAGCAGCGGGTTGGCGCGCAGCACGCCGACCACGAAGATCAGGCCGGCCACGACCACGGTGGCGACCGTGATCGCCTTGGCGAGCTTCGCGATGCGGCGCGTGAGCGGCGTCTGCAGCTCGACGGTCTCGCTCAGGAGCCGGGAGATCCGTCCGAGTTCGCTCTGTGCACCCGTTGCAACGACCACGCCTTGCGCGGTGCCGGCGGTGACCAGCGTGCCGCCGAAGGCCATCGAGCGTCGATCGCCGAGCACCGCATCCGCCTCGACGGGTTCATCCTGTTTGGCCGTTGGGACGGATTCGCCCGTGAGCGCCGCCTCGTCGATCTGCAGGCCGCTGACGTCGAACAGGCGCACGTCGGCCGCGACCTGGTCGCCGGGCTGCAGGACCAGCACGTCCCCCGGCACCACCTCGTGCGCCGGCAGGGTGCGCGCGTCGCCATTGCGCACGACCGTGGCGTTCAGCGGCACCATGAGGCTCAGCGCCTCGATGGCCTGCGTCGCACGCATCTCCTGGATGAAGCCGATGGCCGAGTTGAGCACGACGACTGCGAGGACCACGAGACCGTCCGCGACCTTGCCCATCGTGACGGCGATCAAGGCAGCCGCAAGCAGGACGTAGATGAGCGGATCCGTCACCTGGCGCAGCAGGACCCGGTACCACGGCCGGCGCGGACCTCGCTCGATGCGGTTCGGCCCCCCAGCGCGGAGCCGCGCCGAGGCATCCGCCGTCGTCAGGCCCTGCCGCGCAGCGTTCAGCTGATCGAAGGCCGCCTCCGCCGGCAAGGCGTGCCATCGACTGCCGGGCTCCGTCATGAAGCGACGTCCTTCGTGGTCATCCGGGACCCAAGTCTGCGCCCGTGATCGGCGGTTTCCCGTACTGCGCGCAGCGACCCGACGGGACACGGGATTGTACGTCACGGCGACCGGCGGATCCGGCGGGCGGCCTGCGGCCGCACGCGCTTGACAAGGTCTGCATAATTATGCACATTGCGAGCGATTTTATTCGACGCACGCACGCCCTCCCCACCCTTGGCCACCGACCCGAACGCGCAGATCCAACGCCGGGAAGCGATCGCGCGCATCCTGCGGCGCACCGCAGTCGGCCGTCAGGCCGAGCTCGTTGAGCTGCTGCGCGCCGAGGGCTTCGAGGCCACGCAGTCGAGCGTGAGCCGCGACCTGCGCGAGCTCGGCGTGGTCAAGGGCGCGGACCGCTACCTGCTGCCCGCCGCGGAGGACGCGCTCACGCCGAGCCACTTCGAGGACGTGCAGACTTTCGTCAAGGGCTACCGGGCCGCGGGCCCAAACCTCACCGTGCTGCGCACCACCGCGGGCACGGCCCAGGGCGTGGCGATCGCCCTCGACAAGGCGCGCTGGCCCGAGATCGTCGGCACCATCGCCGGCGACGACACGATCTTCATCGCGACGGCGAGCGAGCGCACCCAGCGCCGCCTGCACACGCACCTGTATTCCATCTTCGGACGCTGAGACCTCCCATGCCCCACGCTTCCGCGGGCGCCAAGCCCATCCTGCTCGCGTTCTCCGGCGGCCTCGACACCTCGTTCTGCGTGCCCTGGCTCGCCGAGACCTACGGCCGCCCCGTGGTCACGCTCACGGTGAACACCGGCAGCATCGACGCGGCGACCGCCGCGATGCTCGAGGAGCGATCGAAGACCCTCGGCGCCGTGGCGCACCACCTCGTGGACGCACGTCCGGCGTACTTCGAGCAGGTGATCAAGTACCTGATCATGGGCAACGTGCGCCGCGGCAACCTGTACCCGCTGTGCGTGGGCGCCGAGCGGGTGCTGCAGGCGCAGACCGTCGCGCAGTGGGCGCGCAAGCTCGGCACGGACGCCATCGCCCACGGCTCCACCGCCGCCGGCAACGACCAGGTGCGCTTCGAGGTGGCGCTGCGCACGCTCGCCCCGGAGCTCGAGATCCTGGCCCCCGTGCGCGACCGCGCCTTCAAGCGGCCGGACCAGCTCGTCTACCTCGAGACGCGCAACCTCCCCGTGCCGCCCTTTGGCGCGGCCTACTCGGTGAACCGCGGCCTGTGGGGCACGACCATCGGCGGCAAGGAGACGCTCGTCTCCGACACCTGCATCCCGGACACGGCCTGGGTGCTGACGCGCGAGGCCTTCACGAACCCGCAGGCACCCGAGCGGCACACGATCGGCTTCGACGCAGGCATCCCCTGCTCGCTCGACGGTGAGACGATGGACCCGGTGGGCCTGATCGAAGCCGTGGAGGCCCTGGGCGCAAGATTCGGCGTCGGCCGGGGCATCCACCTCGGCGACACCATCATCGGCTTCAAGGGCCGCGTCGCCTTCGAGGCCCCGGCCGCCGAGATCCTGCTCACAGCGCACCGCGAGCTCGAGAAGCTGGTGCTCTCCGCGCGCCAGGCGCGCCTCAAGGACTCGCTCGCCGGCCCCTACGGCGACCTCGTGCACGAGGGCCAGCACCTCGACCCGGTGTGCCGCGACATCGAGACCTTCTTCGCCTCCTCGCAGCAGCGCGTCACGGGCGAGGTGCACCTGCTGCTCCGGCCCGGCGTCGTGTTCGTCGAGGGCGTGGCCTCGCCGTTCTCGCTCATGAAGGCATCGAAGGGCGCCTACGGCGAGTCGGCCGGCGAGTGGACCGCCGCCGAGGCGCACGGATTCTCGAAGATGCTGGCGCTGCCAGGCATCTTCTACACGCGGGCAGGCCAGCCGCCCAAGGGAGCATGACGATGGCGAGCCCGATGCGGACGGTGGTGGTGGACAAGATCGCCTCGATCGCCCAGGCCTGCGGCCTGAGCCACGAGGTGCGCATCGCCACGCGCGACATCCCCTGCGAGGAAGGCGTGGTGCTGGTGGTCGAGATCCTCACCAATAAGTCCACGTACAACACGCTCGAGCTCACCAGCGGCCGCATGGCGAAGGTGGCGCGCGGCGACGTGATGGTGGGCGCGCTCGGCCACCGGCAGGCGCTGTTCGGCTACTCGGGCCACATCCCGGAAACCGTGCAGGCGGGCGACGTGCTGCAGGTGCTCAACATCGGCGGCGTGCTCGGCCTGTGCGACTCGGTGAACCCCGACAAGGGCAAGCCCTTCGATTGCCGCGTGCTCGGCTGCGTGCTGCAGTTCCCGTTCCTCGGCGAACGCATCGGCGTGCCGGCGAAAGTCGGCCACCGCAAGCTCGACTACGCCGCGCCGCTCGACACCCACGGCGTGCCCGTGGTGGCGCTCGCCGGCACCTGCATGGAGGCCGGCAAGACGGCTGCCGCCTGCGCGATCGTGAGCCGCATGCGCCATCGCGGCCTTGCCGTGCACGCCTTCAAGGCCACCGGCGTGTCGCTGCGCCGCGACATCCTCGCCATGGAGGACTCGGGCGCGCGTCGCAGCATGATCTTCACCGACCTCGGCATCGTCACGACCACGGCCGCCTGCGGCCCCGCGCTCACCCGCACGATGCTTACCGAAATGACACAGGGGCGGCCCGACGTCGTCGTCTTCGAGCTCGGCGACGGCATCCTGGGCGCCTACGGCGTCGAGGCGATCCTGGCCGAGCCGGACATCCGCCAGGCACTCACCGCCGTGGTGCTCTCGGCCAACGACCCGGTCGCGGCCTGGGGCGGCGTGAAGCTGCTGCGCGAGCGCTTCCGGATCGAGCCCTGCGCCGTCACGGGCCCGGCGACCGACAACGCCGTGGGTGTGAACATCATCCAGGACCAGATGGGCGTGCGCGCCGTGAACGCCATGACCGCCGGCGCCGAGCTCGGCGACCACCTGATCGAGAGCCTGGGCCTCGGGGCGAAGCTGGCGCGGGCGGCCGCGGAATGACGGCACGCATCCCCGCGATCGTGCTGGGCGGCACCGGGTACGTCGCGGGCGAGCTGCTGCGCCTGCTCGCCGCGCATCCCCACCTCGACCTCGCGGCCGTGGCCTCGGACAGCCAGCCGGACGAGCCCATCGCGCAGTTCTTCCGGCACCTGCAGCCCGTGCTGCCGCACCTGCGCTTCGCCGGTCACGACGAGACGCTCGAGTACGTCACCGCGAACCCCGCCACCGCGGTGTTCTCGGCGGCGCCGCACGGCGTGTCCGCGCCTCTGATCGACCGCCTGCTCGCCGCCGCCGAGCAGGCCGGCACGGAGCCGCGCGTCGTGGACATCTCGGCGGACTTCCGCTTCCGCACGGCGTCCGCCTACGAGACCGTGTACAAGCACGGCCACGGCGCGCCGGAGCGCCTCGCCGAGTTCACCTGCGCGGTGCCGGAGCACCTGAACGTGCTGCAGACGACGCACGTCGCGCACCCGGGCTGCTTCGCCACGGCCATCCTGCTCGCGAGCGTACCGCTGCTGTCACTCGGCCTCGTCGAGCCGAGGCTGTTCGTCACGGGCATCACCGGCAGCACCGGCGCGGGCCGCCAGCCGACCGCGGGCACGCACCATCCCCAGCGCCACTCCGACCTCTACGCCTACAGCGCCCTGGCCCACCGCCACGCGCCCGAAGTCCGTGCGCTCGCGCTCGAAGCCAGCGGCGTCGAGGCCGAGATCAACTTCGTGCCGCACTCAGGGCCCTTCGCGCGCGGCATCCACGTCACGGTGCAGGCCGTGGCCTCGGAGCCGCTCACCAGCCACGCGCTGGTGCACGCTTTGCGCGACTACTACGATCAGTCGGTGTTCGTGCGCATCGGCGGCGACCTGCCGCGCGTGAAGGACGTGGTCGCGAGCAATTTCGCGCAGCTCTCCGGAGTGGCGCTCGGCGGTACCGTCGCCGTGACCTGCGTGCTCGACAACCTGACCAAGGGGGCGGCAGGCGGCGCCGTGCAGTGGATGAACCGGATGCTGGGCTTCGACGAGACGGCGGGGCTCATGCAGAGCGCGGCAGGCTGGACATGACCGCCGACCACCTCGCACCCGTCTACGCCCAGTGGCCGATCGACGTCGTGGACGCCGAGGGCGTGCACCTGCGCACGCGCGACGGCCGCCGCATCCTCGACCTCTACGGCGGCCACGCCGTGGCGGCGCTCGGATACTCACACCCGCGCTGGCGGGCCGCGCTCAAGGACCAGTCGCGCGCGCTGCTGTTCCAGAGCAACGCCGTGCCGCTCGAGGTGCGCACGCGGGCCGCGACCCGCCTTGCCCACTTCGCGGGCCTCGGGCTCGACACCGTGTTCTTCGCCAACACCGGTGCGGAGGCCAACGAGAACGCGCTCAAGCTCGCGCTCAGGATCACCGGTCGGCGCAAGGTGGTGGCGATCGAGGGCAGCTTCCACGGCCGCACCGCTGCCGCGGGTGCCGTGACCTGGGGCGCCGCGAAGAAGTGGTACGGATTCCCGCAGGCGCCGTTCGACGTCGAGTTCCTGCCGCGCGGCGACTTGGACGCCATCGCCCGCGTGGTCGGCAGCGACACCGCCGCGGTGATTGCCGAGCCCGTGCAGGGCGTGGCGGGCGCCGTGGACCTCGGCCAGCCCTACCTCGCGGCGCTGCGCGCCCGCTGCAGCGAGACCTGCGCGCAGCTCATCCTCGACGAGGTGCAGTGCGGCATGGGCCGCACCGGCTTCCCGTTCGCCGCCACCCTGCACGGCATCGCGCCCGACATGCTCACCACGGCCAAGGCGCTCGGCGCCGGATTCCCGTGCGCGGCGCTGCTCATGGCCGATCACGTCGCGGCGCATCTCAAGACCGACGACCTCGGCACCACCTTCGGCGGCGGCCCGATGGCCTGCGCGCTCATCGAGGCGGTGGTGGACATCATCGAGAGCGAGGGCCTGCTCGCCAACGTGCGCAGGCTCGCGCAGCAGATCCGCGAGACCTGCGTCGTGGGCCCGGTGGAGGGTATCCAGGGCGCCGGCTTCCTCACCGGCCTTCGCACGCGCCGGCCTGCGAAGGATGTGCAGCGTGAGCTGCTGGAGCGCGACATCCTCACCGGCACCTCCGCCGACCCGCAGGTCGTGCGCATCCTCGCGCCTTACGTGCTCGAGGAAGCGCACGTCGTGCAGCTGCGCGACGCGCTCGCCTCGCTGCCCGCTTGAGCCCGCCTGGCAAGATGACCCCGCCATGAACCGCTTCCTCGACCTGGCCGATTTCTCCCGCGACGAGGTCGTGGACCTGATCGCCCTCGCCCGTCGCCTGCAGGAGCATCCCGAGCCGCAGGCGCTCGCGGGCCGTATCCTCGGGTTGCTGTTCATGAACCCGTCGCTGCGCACGCTGTCGTCGTTCCAGGCCGGCATGATGCGGCTCGGCGGCTCGGCGTTCGTGGTGACGCCGGGCCAGGGCACGTGGAACGTCGAGACGCGCGACGGCGTCGCCATGGACGGCGGCGCCGCCGAGCACGTGCGCGAGGCGATCCCGGTGCTGGCCTCCTACTGCGACGCGCTCGGCCTGCGGGCCTTCGCCGAGGGCAAGGAACTCGCCGCGGACCTCGCCGAGGCGCCGTTCAGGCTGATGGCCGGACTCTGCGACAAGCCGTTCATCAACCTCGAGTCGGCGATGAATCATCCCTGCCAGGCACTCGCCGACTGGAAGACGATGGACGATCTCGCAGTGCCGCGCGCGGGCAGGTTCGTGCTGTCGTGGGTCTACCACCCGCGCGCCTTGCCGCTTGCGGTGCCGGCCGCAGCCTTGCACATGGCGGCGCAGCGCGGCATGGAAGTCGTGGTGCTGCGTCCGGACGGCTACGCACTGCCCGAGGCGATCATGGCGAAGGCACGCGCCGCGGCGGCGGTCTCCGGCGGCTCGGTGACCGAGACCACGAACCGCGCCACCGCGCTTGCAGGCGCCCACGTGCTGTACGCGAAGGAATGGGGCTCGCCGGCTTGCTACGGCGATATCGAGGCGGAGGCCGCGCTGCGCCGCCCGCTCTCCGACTGGCAGGTGCGCGAGTCGTGGTTCGCCGGGGCACGCGACGACTGCCACTTCATGCATTGCCTGCCCGTCCGGCGCAACGTCGCCGTGGCGGACGAGGTGCTCGACGGGCCGCGCAGCCGCGTGGTCCGCGAGGCCGCCAACCGCATGGTCGTCCAGATGGCCGTGCTTCACCGACTGCTCAGGGGATAGCGATGACGATGATCGGACACAAGGGCGAACAGGCCGTCACGGTGCGCGCGCTGCGGGGCGCTGCGCCCTACATGCACATGTACAAGGGCAAGGTCTTCGTCATCAAGACGGGGGGCGGCGCGTTCCGCGACGGCGCGACGATGCGCGCCTTCGTCGAGCAGATCGCGATCCTGCACCACCTCGGCATCCGCGTGGTGCTGGTGCACGGCGGCGGGCCGCAGCTCGACGTCGTGGCCGCGAAGCTCGGCGTGCAGACGCGCATGGTGCAGGGCCGGCGCGTCACCGACGGCGGCGCGATCGACGTGGCCTGCATGGTGCTGAACGGCCTCGTGAACACGCGCCTGCTCGCCCTGTGCCGCGAACTCGGCATCCGCGCCGTCGGCATCTCCGGCGTGGACGGCGGCCTCGTCAAGGCGCACAAGCGCGCGCCCGTCACCCTCGCGAGCGGCGAGGTCGTGGACTACGGCATGGTGGGCGACATCGACGGCGTGGACGGCACCGTGATCACGCGGCTGCTCGATGCGGGATTCCTGCCGGTGGTGAGCCCGCTGTCCTGCGACGAGTCGGGGCACCTCCTCAACATCAACGCCGACACCGTGGCCGCCGCCATCGGCGGCGCGCTGGTCGCGGAGAAGCTGATCCTCTGCACCGGCGCGCCCGGCATTCTCGAGCGCGTCGACGACCCCCACTCGCTCATCTCGTACACCGACGTGGCCGGCCTGCGCCGTCTGCGCGAGGAAGGCGCCCTCACCGACGGCATGCTGCCGAAGGCGAGCGCCATCGAGGCGGCGATCCGAGGCGGCGTGCGGCGCGTACACGTCATCTCCTACACGGCACCCGACGCCCTGCTCGCCGAGGTGTTCACCAACGAGGGCACGGGCACGCTCGTTGTGCGCGACACCAAGGTCCTGAGTGCCGCCGAACAGGGCGCGATGGAAGCGGGCGCCGCCCCGTGAGCCGGCTGTGGGACAAGGGCGCGCCGCTCGATATGCGGGTGCTGCGCTATACCGCCGGCGAGGACCACGCGCTCGACGACCGGCTGGTGGCCTACGACGTGCAGGCCTCGATCGCCCATGCCGAGATGCTGCACGACGCCGGGCTCGTGGTCGACGCCGACCTCGCGGCGATCACCGGCGGTCTGCGTGAGATCGCGGCCGCGCACGCCCGCGGCGAGTGGCGAGTGACGCTCGAGCTCGAGGACGGCCAGACGGCGCTCGAGACGCTGCTCACGA
>Ga0209254_10004463_pt1 | contig 12811 bp, 13 predicted proteins | sample FrelakmetDIP11DI_FD_187148 | JGI IMG/M metagenome (GOLD analysis project Ga0209254, IMG submission 187148) | Freshwater lake sediment microbial communities from the University of Notre Dame, USA, for methane emissions studies - DIP11 DI (SPAdes)... | ecosystem: Environmental > Aquatic >...
CACCTCGGGCCGCGCGAACAGCGCCACCATCGCGGCGACCACCATCATGATGATGCCCCACCACAGCGCCCAGGTATTGAGGATGTGCGCGCGGCCGAAGAGCGCCGTGCCGTCGGCGATCGAGCCGGCCCGCGGCTGGATCTCGCCGATCGAGATCATGATCGGCACGACGACCACGAAGTTGAGCGCGGCGCCGAGCAGCAGGCTGGCCCCGGTGCGCACCCCCATGAGCCCGCCCGCGCCGATCATCGCGAAGTCGAGTGTCGGCGACAGCGCGAGCTGGCGGATGTCCACGCCGGCTAGCTTCGGCAGCGGCGCGAGTCCCTTATCCACCAGCGAGTAGTACCAGGCGTCGAGGTTGTGCGGCAGGTGCCACGACGACTGCAGGCCGAGCCAGCGTTCCTGGATGAGCCGCATGAAACTCTCACCGGAGATGAAACTCACGCCGCCCGCGAGCAGAGCAGCGACGGTGAGCGCCTTGGCCTTGAACATGCCGGCGGCGGCCGCCGCCTTCTCGTAGAGCGCGTCGAGCACCACGCCGCAGGCGCGGCCCTCGGGGAACGGATGCTGCTCGTCGTTGATGAAGCGGCGCTTCATCGGAAAGGCCACCAGCACGCCGAGGATCGACAGCACGATCGTGAAGCAGACGATCTGCCACCACGGCAGGACGTTGTTGGTGGCCCACATGTAGGCGGCGAGGCCCGACGTGAGCGGCATGGTCATGTAGCCCGCGGAGGTCGCGATCGATTGCACGCAGTTGTTCTCGAGGATCGTCATGTCGCGGGCGCCGAGCCGAGAGAACACCCGGTAGATCGCGAACGCCAGGATCACCGACGTGAGCCCCACGCCGAGCGTCCAGCCCGTCTTCGCGCCTACGTACAGGTTTGTGACACTGAGCAAACCGCCGAGCAGGAAGCCCGTGATCGCCGAACGCAGCGTGAGCTGCGGCATGTTGCCGCGGAACACGTTGTCGAACCACCAGCGGTCCTTCTGCTCGCGCGTCCAGGTGCGGATTTGTTCTTCTGTGAGGTGCAGCAGGGCCATCGGTCAGCCACGGGTCGTTTGGTGTCGCGGGAGCATACCTGCCTCGCCGTCGCTTGTGTTCTCGCGCCGGTCGGAACTATGATGTTAATCAACTTGATTAAGGTTGATTGATCATGAGCAAGCGAGTGGTCACGGCACATGTTCCGGCCGACCTGGCCAAGCGGATCGATGGCCTTGCCGATCGCCTGGACCGTCCCCGTGGCTGGGTCGTGAAGGAAGCCCTTGAGGCGTACGTCGGGCTCGCGGAAGAACGTCATCGTGAGACGCTCGCGGCCCTGCGGGACGTCGATTCGGGTCGCCTGCTCGAGCACGCCGAGGTCGAGGCATGGCTGGCGGGGCTCGGTGGAGCGAGGCGAGGCAAGAAGCGGGACAAGGAAGCCGGGTAGCCCGTCGTGGCATTGCGCTGGACGCTCGCCGCGTACGCGGATCTGCGGCGGATTCACGAGTTTCTCGAGCCCGTGAATCCGTCGGCCGCAGTCCGGGCCGTGCGCCTCGTGGTGGCCAGGGTGCGGCGCATCCCCGCGCAACCCAGGCTGGGCGAGCGATTGCCGGGCTTCGCCGACCGCGAGGTGCGTCGCGTGCTGGTCCGAGGCTACGAGATCCACTACGAAGTGTCGGGCGCGAACCTCTTCGTACTGCGCATCTTCCACGCCCGGGAGGATCGTTAGCGACGCGCACGGGTGCCGATCCGATCGGCTCGCGTTCCGAGTGCCCGGGACGTTACACTCCGGGCAAGCTCCATCGATCGGGTCGCGCCATGAAGCAACACACCGTCTGCCGAACCGACGAGATCAAGAAGGGCCACATGAAAGCCTTCACTGTCGGCGGCGAGAAGATCGTCGTCTATCACCTGCAGGACGGGTTCTATGCCACGCAGGCGAGCTGCACGCACGTGTTCGCGCCGCTCGCGAAAGGCAAGATTCTCGATGGTTGCAAGGTGCAGTGCCCGTTCCACCGGGCGCGCTTCGACATCCGCACGGGCGAGGTGATCGACTGGGCGAATTTCCCGCCGGGCATCCAGGTGCTGAACATCGTGCGTGGCGAGAAGGCGCTCAAGACCTACAAGGTCAGCGTGCGGGACGGCGAGGTTCGCGTCAGCGTTTAGACTCATGTCGTGTGCGCCGCGGCCGCAAGCGTGGTGGCGCGGATGAGCATGCCGCGGGACGCCGCAAGTACATCCTTGTAGGCTCGGGCGCCGCGTCCATGCGGCGCGACGCCCGCGGCACACTCATCCGCGCCACCACGCTTGCTGCAGGTGCCCAGCGTGACGTCCAGCCAGGCCGCGCCAGCGAGTTGAGGCGCACTGCGGTGGTCGATCGGGTGACCATTCCGCGGGCCGTCGCGCGACAGGACGTCGCGCGCGGAGCCTACACGGATGTACTTGCGGCGTCCCGCGGGTTGGACACCCGATCGACCACCGCAGTGCGCCTCATCACGCGCTAGCGAGGGCGAGCATCCACGCAACGCCAACCAGCGCAAGCGACAGCAGGCCGGCCGTGACCTGTGCGACCGCACCGCGAGGTACGCGCCACGTCGCATGTCCGACGCCGGCGAGCGCGCCCATCGCGAAGCCCGTCAGGTGTGCAAGCACGTCCGTCCGCTCGCCTCCGGCCCCGGTGAACCCGAGCAGGATTACGCCGGCCACCAGCGGCGCCCAGCGGTAGGCCCAGCGATCCCCTTGTCCCGCACGCTTGCGCCACGCATAGGCCGACAGCAAGCCAAGCGTGGCGAACACCGCAGTCGATGCGCCGACGGACGAGTGCGTGACCGGCTGGATGGACGCGTTGAGCAGATTTGCGGTGGCCGCCGCGACAAGCACGCTGGCCCAGGCGACACCCGGCCCGAGCAGCTGGCCCGCCAGCAGGCCGAACACCGTGCCGAAGCCCAGGTTCGCGAGCAGGTGGCCGACGTCGAGATGCAGCGTCAGTGCGGTGACGCCTCGCCAGTACTCGCCCGCACGCGTCGGACTGGTGATCAGCGCTCCGGCGTCCAGCCATTGATAGCCGAATGCCGCGCGGCCCGCGAGGTAGCCGACGAGCAGCACCACGAACGCGTAGGCTGCCGAGCCGAGCCAGGCCGCCGGATGCGAGGGTTCGAGCGCCGGCTCGCGGCGGCGCGGTGGGTTCTCGCGCTCGTAACGTTCCAGCTGAAACTGTGCCGCGGCTTGCGCGTCGAGCGGCACGACCAGGCCCCAGGCCCGGCCCAGCCAGACCACCTGCGACTCGATGCCGACGGCGTGCAGGACGAAGCCGCGCTCCTCGCAATCGTTGCGCCAGTGCGAGCGGTGGACCTCGACCAGATCGGGCGGGATCACGGCGGATTCAGTTGTGCCGCGATCGGCGCGAGCTGCGCGGCCGCTTGATCGACCAGCGCACGTCCGATGTCGATCGCCTCGCGGGCGCGGTGGAAGTCCATCAGCTGGAAGTCGGAAAGATCCGGTCGCAGCACGAGGTCCGCCGGGTCGATTGCGAGCCGGCTGCGGGTGATGCGGTCCTGCATGATGTTGACGGCGCTGGTCATGACTTCGAACAGGCCCGGTTCACTGCGCTTGCTGCGGAAGGTCTCGACGAGGCCGTCGACGAGGCCCGACCACTTCTGCAGGATCGCCGTGCCTTCCGTGCTCGCCTCGCGCTCGGTGCTGGTCTTCGCGGCTGGTTCTGCTGCCGGCTCGTGGTTCCTGTTCGACTGTTGCGGCGCGCGCATCGCCACCTGCGTCACCGAGCGGCTCAGGTCCACGGCGATGACGACTTGCGCGCCGAGTGCGCGGCACAGCGAAACGGGCACCGGATTGACGACACCCCCATCGATCAGCCAGCGGCCTTCGTGCCACGTTGGCGAGAACAGGCCGGGCAGCCCGCTCGAGGCGCGCACGGCCGCCATGAATGGCCCCTCGCGCAGCCAGACCTCCTCGCCGGTGTAGAGGTCGGTCGCGACCGCGCCGAAGCGCATCGGCAGCGTCTCGATCGGCGCATCACCTACGTGCGCCGCAATCGCCTCCATCAGTCGATTGCCCGACATGACGCCGCCGCCGCGAAACGTGGTGTCCACGAGGCGCCAGACGTCGCGCTGCGTGAGCGTGCAGACCCACGCCTCGAGGTCCGCGAGACGACCGACCGCGCAGGCGGCGCCGACCAGCGCGCCGACCGATGCGCCGGTCACAACGTCCGGCCGCAGGCCGCGCTCCTCGAGAGCGCGCAGGACGCCGATGTGTGCCCAGCCGCGCGCCGATCCGCAGCCGAGCGCGAGGCCAAGGCGCAGCCGGCTCATGGCCGCAACGCGCGATACAGGAACGGCAGGCTCACGTCCATCCGGTAATCCACGTCGGAATGGTCGTCGTCGAATTCCTCGTAGTGGTGCCGGACGCCCGCCGCGGCGAGCCGCCGCGACAGCTGCCGTGTCCCGTAGTGGATGTGGTACTGGTCGCGCCAGCCGCAGTCGATGTAGATCCCCTTGAGGCGGCGCAGGTTGCGCGCGTAGCGCCCGACGAGGTTCACCGGATCGTGCCCGAGCCAGCGCTTCCAGCGGGTCTCGATCAGCTCGCCGGTGTCGAGATGGAACGGCAGGCGAAAGCCGAGCGGCGTCGTCGGGTCCGGATCGTAGGTCGCTGCCATGCAGACGTTCATGATCGCGTGCACCTCGGCGCCGCTCACCTTCGATTTCTTCCACATCGCGTCGAGGAAGCGACGCACGCGTCCGTCGTCGCGTCCCTCGCTCAGTCCGCGCTCGGCGGCGGTGTCGCGCAGCGGCGCGACCGATCCCGCCTTGCGTGCCGGGCGGCGGTATTTCGCCAGCTCATTGAGCGTGTTCGGCCAGTCGCACCGGTAGACGAAGTCGAATGCCGCGTCGCCGGAGTGGTTCGCGACGGCGCCCCAGTGCTGCGTGTGCTTCATGCCGTGGATCATCGCGCCGTAGCCGCCGGACGACTTGCCGAAGCAGCCGCGGTGCTCGCGCGCGGCCAGCGTGCGGAACTCGCGGTCGACGAACGGGATGATCTCGTCGAGCAGGTAATCTGCATAGGAGCCGATCGCAGGCGAGTTCACATACTGATTGCCACCCAGGCTGGTGAAGCAGTCGGGCAGGACCAGGATCACGGGCCCCATGCGGCCGGCGCGGATCAGCCGCGCCGCGCGCTCCCCGAGGTTCTCGCTGAACGGTTTCCAGTTGAGGTGCGACAGTCCCGACCCGGTGAAGCCGACGAGGTCATACAGCACCGGGAAGCGCTGGCCGGGCCCGCCGTCGCGCCGATCGTACTCGCGCGGCAACCAGACCGCGAGCTTGCGCACGTGCGGGTCACCGAGCGGATTCCCGACCAGTACAGTCGAGCGGTGCTCCAGCACCACGACGGTGCCGGCCTCGCGTAACGGGCGCTTGCGGGCCATCGAATTCTACTTCCGGTCGCGGATGTCGATGAACGTCAGGAACTCGTTGCGCGTGCGCGCGTCGCTGCGGAAGGTGCCGAGCATCTTGCTGGTGACCATCGACACGCCGCGCTTGTGCACGCCGCGCGTGGTCATGCACTCATGCACGCCCTCGATGACCACGCCGACGCCGCGCGGTTGCAGCACGTCGTTGATGCAGCGGGCGATCTCTGCCGTCATCTTCTCCTGCACCTGGAAGCGGCGCGCGAAAACGTCCACGACCCGGGCAAGCTTGCTGATGCCGACGACCTTGTTCGTGGGCAGGTAGCCGACGTGGGCGCGCCCGATGATGGGCGCCATGTGGTGCTCGCAGTGCGACTCGAACTCGATGTCCCGCAACACGACCAGCTCGTCGTACCCGGCCATTTCCTCGAACGTGCGGCCCAGGTACTCGCGCGGATCGATCGAATAGCCCGAGAACCAGTCCCGGTAGGCCTCGACGACGCGCTTCGGCGTGTCGACCAGGCCCTCGCGCCTGGGATTCTCACCGGCCCAGGCCAGCAGCGTGCGCACGGCCTCTTCGGCCGCCGCCTGGCTCACCTTGTTGCGCTTGCTCGCCATGCGCGTCTCCTTGCCTCGACCTCACATCAGGCGGCGCGTCCGGCTCCAGTACACCAGCAGCATCGCACCGGCGGCCATGCCGCCGAGGTGCGCGAAATGCGCGATGCCCTGCCCGGAGCCGGTCACGCCGAGATAAAGCTCCAGCAGCCCATAGAGCGTGACGAACAGCCACGCCGGCATTGGGATCGGCGGGAACAACAGCATCAGTTTGCGGTGCGGGAACGCGAGGCCGTAGGCCAGCAACAGCCCGAACACTCCTCCCGAGGCGCCCACCGTCGGCACCGGGGGGCGGTTCATGCCGCTCAGCACGATCAGCTGCGCGACCGCCGCGCCCACGACGCAGGTGAGGAAATACACGAGGAAGCGGCGCGATCCGAACAGGCGCTCGATCTCGCCGCCGAACATGTACAGCGCGAACATGTTGAAGAACAGGTGGGTCAGGCTGCCGTGCAGGAAGCCGTAGGTCAGCAGCTGCCAGATCGCGAATCCGGGTGCGCCGCGAAACTCGGGCGTGGCGAACGGCCAGAGCGCGAAGGGGCCGATCAGCAGGTTGCCGGTGAGTTGCTGCACGATGAAGATCGCCACGTTGGCGATCAGCAACGCGCGCGTGACGGGCGGGAGGCGATTCATGGTCGCCACATCGTAGCCGAAATCGCGTTGCGGCATCCCGGGGGGCGGCATGCTAGGGTTGCGCGCATGCCGCCCGGCTCGCCCACGAAGGATTCATGAAGGACTGCCTGCGAATCGTCAGCGTGGCGTTGTTGTGCGTTGCAGGCGACCGCGCCGAGGCCCGCGAGACGGGACGCAGTTTCGGGGCACTGCAGCTCGAACCCTGCACGTTGTCGGCCACGGGACTGCCGGCCAGCATCGCTGCCCAGTGCGGCACGCTGGCGGTACCCGAGGATCGCGCAAGTCCGACCGGACGCAACATCGATCTTGCGATCGCCCTCGTGCCCAGCACCGCGAAGCGGCCCCAATCCGATCCGGTGGTCATGCTGGCGGGTGGGCCCGGACAGTCGGCGCGCGAGTCGTTCCCGGCCGCTGCAGGTGCCTTCCGTGAACTGCTGCGCGATCGCAACGTCGTGCTCGTCGACCAGCGCGGCACGGGCGGCTCCAGTCCGCTCGCCTGCGGTGAGGCGGAGGGGGACCCGGCGGTCGATGCCACGGGCACGGACGCCGCTGCGGCGCGCCGGTTTGCCGCGCAGTGCCTGCAGGCGCTCGATGTCGATCCGCGCTTCTACACCACCAGTGATGCCGTGCTCGACCTCGAGGCCGTGCGCGTCGCGATCGGCGCCGGGCAGTTGAACCTGGTCGGCATTTCCTACGGCACGCGAGTGGCGCTCGAGTACCTGCGCCGCCATCCTGCGCGGGTGCGCAGCGTGGTGCTCGACGGGGTCGTGCCGCCGGAACTCGCGCTCGGATCGGAACACGCGCGCAATCTCGAGGTTTCGCTCGATGCGCAATTCGAGCGCTGTGCCGCCGATGCAGTGTGCGCGCAGCGCTTCGGCTCGCCGCGGGAGGCGCTGGCAAGCCTGCTCGACGCGCTGGACCAGCAGCCGCAATCCGTGCGCTACCGCGACCCGCTCACGCACGAGTGGCAGGATGGCACGCTGACGCGCGACGTCGTGGCGGGCGTGGTGCGGTTGTTCGCCTACGTGCCGCAACTGTCGGCGATGCTGCCGCAATCGCTCGCGGAGGCTGCGGCCGGGCGCTCTGAAGTACTGGTGGCACAGGGCCGGATGATCGAGAGCCTCGTCGGCGAGCAGATCAACCAGGGGCTGCAGCTCTCGGTGAGTTGCAGCGAGGACGCCGACCGCCTGCGCGTCGATCCCGCCGATGCGAATACGCTCATGGGCACGGCGTTCGTCGCGACGCTGCTCGCGCAGTGCGAGGTCTGGCCGCGCGGCCGGCGCCCGCCGGACTTCAACGATCCCGTGAGGAGTGACCGACCGGCGCTGCTGTTGTCCGGCGAGTTCGATCCTGTGACGCCGCCGCGCTACGGGGAGCAGGTGCTGGGCCACCTGCCGAACGGGCGCCACCTCGTCGCGCGCGGACAGGGGCACAACGTCATGGTGGCGGGTTGCGCTCCGCGCCTGATGGCGCGATTCGTCGCCAGCGCCGACGCAAAAGGTCTCGACGCGAGTTGCCTCGAACGACTGGACTACACGCCGCCGTTCACCGGCAGCCACGGCTGGGAGCCGTGAGCCGGGTGCCATGATCGAGGTCCAGGCGCTGCGCAAGTCGTTCCAGTCCCGCGGCGGCGCGATCGTCGCCGTGGACGGCGTCAGCTTCGTCGCACGGGACGGCGAGATCACGGGTCTGCTCGGGCCGAATGGCGCCGGCAAGACGACCACGTTGCGCATGCTGTACACGCTGATGCGGCCGGACGCGGGCCGGGTGCTCGTCGACGGGTTCGATCCGGCCGTGCAGGCGGGTGACGTTCGCCGCCGGCTCGGCGTGTTGCCCGACGCGCGCGGACTCTACAAGCGTCTCACCGCCCGGGAGAACATCGCTTATTTCGGCCGGCTGCACGGGCTCGACGCCGCGCTGATGGCCGCGCGCATCGAGCGCCTCGCGTTGGCGCTCGGCATGCAGGACTTCATCGACCGGCGCACCGAGGGCTTCTCGCAGGGACAGCGCACCAAGACGGCCATCGCCCGCGCGCTCGTGCACGACCCGCGCAACGTGCTGCTCGACGAGCCGACCAACGGCCTCGACGTGATGACGACGCGCGGGTTGCGGCAGTTCCTGCGCGAGCTCAGGGCCGAGGGTCGCTGCGTGCTGTTGTCGAGCCACATCATGCAGGAGGTCGCCGTGCTCTGCGATCGCATCGTCGTGATCGCGCACGGACGTGTCGTGGCGCAGGGCACGCCCGACGAACTGCGGGCCCGGACCGGCGAATTGAACCTCGAGGACGCGTTCGTCAGGTTGATCGGCTCGGAAGAGGGGCTCTTCGCGTGAGTGCCTGGTGGGTCGTGCTGCGCAAGGAACTGCTGGACGCGTTTCGCGACCGTCGCATGGTGATCGTCGCGCTGGTCGTCATGCCGCTCGCGGTGCCGCTGATTCTCGCCGGGATGAGCTCGCTCGGCACGAAGCGGCAGGTGGAGAAGCTCGAACGCACGCTGGAGTTGCCGGTGATCGGCGCCGAGCACGCACCGAACCTGATGACCTGGCTCGAGGCGCAGGACGTGCGCGCCGCCGAGGCGCCCGCGGACCCGGATCGCGCCGTGCGCCGGCAGGAACTCGAGGTCGTGCTGCGAATCGACGCGACGTTCGGCGACGACTGGCGCGCGGGCCGCCCGGCCCGGCTCGAACTGATCTACGACAGCTCCCGACCGCTGCAGTCGGGAGCCACGATCGCCCGGATCCGCGGGCTGCTCGAAGCGTACGACTCGCAGGTCGGAACGCTGCGGCTCATCGCGCGCGGCATCCACCCGGCGGTCGTGCGGCCGCTGCTGGTCGGCAGCCGCGACGTAGCAACGCCGGAATCGCGCTTCGACCTCGCGCAGCAGATGCTGCCCTACCTGCTGTTGCTGCTCGCGTTCATCGGCGGCATGCAACTCGCCATCGACGCGACGGCTGGCGAGCGTGAGCGGCAGTCGCTCGAGCCGCTGCTGGCGACGCCCGCCACGCGGGCCGCGATCATCAGTGGCAAGATCCTGGCGACCGCGGCGTTCACGCTGCTCTCGGTGCTGGTGACGCTCGTGATGTACCGGCTCGCCTTTGCGCTGGTGCCGGCCGAGCACGTGGACATGTCGCTCGCGGTGCCGGCGGACGCCCTTGGCTTGCTGCTGCTCGTGATCCTGCCGATCGTGCTGCTCGGTGCCACCGTGCTGACCGCGCTGGCCGCATTCGCACGCAGCCACCGGGAGGCGCAGGGTTACCTGCCGTTGCTGATCTTCCTGCCGATGCTGCCGACGCTGTACCTGATGGTCTCGCCGGTGAAGACGCAGGCGTGGATGCTTGCGGTGCCGTTCCTCGGCCAGAACCAGCTGATCCTGCGTATCCTGCGGCGGGAACCGATCGGGCTGGCCGAGTGGGCGATCAGCCTGGGGTCGGGGTTCGTGCTGGTCGCGATCGTCTGGCTGCTCGCGGCGCGGCTCTATCACCGGGAGCAGCTGGCTGCGTCGGGGTGACTCTCTGTGGTTATCCCCCTCCGACTCCGACCTCGAGCACCACCTTGCCGACGGTCCCGCCACCCTGCAGCAATCGCATCGCTTCGGGCGCACGCTCGAACGGGAAGACTGCGCCCACGTGCGGCGGCAGCGGCGCGAGCGCTTCGAGCTGGCGGTACGCCTCGGGCAGCCGCTCGGCATGGTCCCAGAGCCAGATCAGGTTGAACGCCATCAGGCTGCGGTTCGCCGAGATCATCGCGAGCGGATCAAGCCGTGGCCGGCGCAGGTAGTCGAACGCGAGTCGCAGGTAGTTCGGTCGGGGCGACGCGGTCATGAAGTCCGCGGCGCCGAACAGCACGTAGCGACCCTCCGGGCGCAGCCGTTCGAACGACGGCCAGAACCCCGGTCCGAGCACCGCGTCGAGCACGCAGTCGAAGCCGGTCGCGCCGAGCGCGGCGAGGCCGGCGTCCAGTCGGCGCGCGAATTGCCGCCGGCCGCGGACGATGACCGCTCCGGGCGCGAGGCCGCGCTGCTCGATCAGGAACCGGCGCTTCGCCGCGTGGCCCACCACCGCCAGCGGACTCGCGCCCATTGTTTGCAGCATGGCGAGTGCCTGGAGCCCCACGCCGCCCGCGGCGGACTGCACGAGCACGACGTCGCCGGCCGTGACCGCGCCGAGCGACACCAGTCCGTACCAGGCGGTCAGCCCCTGCACGGGCCAGGCCGCAGCCTGCGCGGCCGACCATCCGGCTGGCACGCGTCGCAGCAGGGCTGCACCGACGTTGAGCAGCGACGCGTAGGCGCCGAAGCGCGTCAGCGCGACGACGCGATCGCCGATCCGCAGATCCGCTTCGCCCGGGAATCCGGGGCCGAGCGCTTCGATCCTGCCGGCGCACTCGAGTCCCGGGATGAACGATCCCTGCGGCGTCGCCGAGTACAGGCCCTGGCAGGCGAACAGGTCGGCGAAATTGAGGCCGATGGCCTCGACCCGGACTCGCGCTTCGCCCGGCCCGGGCTCGTCCAGAAGCTCCCTGCGGAGCGCGAGCCTGCCGAGCGAACCGGCCCGTGGGGTTCTCCAGACCGCACGTTCGCGAGACATCGGGGCAGCTTACCGGAGGGCCGGCCGCGCCAGAGCGGAATCCGTTCGGCGCCTTCATGCGATATTCTTGTCTGGTCCAACACCAACCACCGGTTGGCCCACGGATCATGCTCACCCACGTCCTGATCTTCGTCCTCGGCCTCGTTGCGCTCATCGCGGGCGCTGAGGCGCTCGTCCGCGGCGCGTCGAAGATTGCGCTGTCGCTGGGTATCTCGCCTCTGGTCGTGGGCCTGACGATCGTCGCCATCGGTACCAGTTCGCCCGAGGTCGCCGTGTCCGTCGGGGCCGCGCTCAGCGGCAACACCGACATCGCCGTGGGCAACGTGGTTGGCAGCAACGTCTTCAACGTGCTGTTCATCCTCGGCGTCAGCGCGCTGATCGCGCCGCTGGTCGTGCATTCGCAGCTCATCCGCCAGGAAGTGCCGATCATGATCGGCGCGTCGCTGCTGCTCGTGGTGACGGTCCTCGACGGCCGGCTCGGTCGACTCGACTCGGTGCTGCTCGTCCTGCTGCTGGCGGGCTACATGACTTTTCTGGTCCTGCAATCGCGCGCGGAGAGCGCCGAGATTCGCGACGAGTATGCGGAGTCGGTCTGCCGCCGCGGCGAGTGGGACAAACATTGGGCCGTGCAGACCCTGCTGATCGTGGTCGGACTGGGGTTGCTGGTGCTCGGTTCGGATTGGCTGGTGGATTCCTCGGTCGCGTTTGCGCGCGCACTGGGCGTGAGCGATCTGGTCATCGGGCTCACGATCATTGCGGCGGGTACGTCCATGCCCGAGCTGGCCGCATCGATCATGGCTGCAGTTCGTGGAGAGCGCGACATCGCGGTCGGCAACGTGATCGGCAGCAACACCTTCAACATTCTCGGCTGCCTCGGTATCTCGGGCCTCGTCAGCCGGGACGGGCTCAGCATCGCGCCGGCCGTGCTCAATTTCGATCTCTGGGTCATGGTGGCCGTCGCGGTGGCTTGCCTGCCAGTCTTCATCGTCGGGCGCGAAATCGGTCGCCGCAAGGGGCTGCTCTTCGTCGGGTACTACGTCGCCTACGTCGCCTACCTGATCCTGGGAGCACAGGACCACGATGCCCTCGACGAGTTTTCGGCGATCATGATCGGCTTCGTGCTGCCAATCACGATCGTCACGCTGGTGGCGATGCTGATTCGCAATCAGGCAAGGCAGGGCGACTCGTCAGGCTGAGCCACGCCTCGAGCAGCCAGTCCGCGCGCGAAAGGACACGACATGCGCATTGGAATCGTAGGCGCAGGCCTGAGCGGCCTCGCGACCGCCTTTTACGTCAAGCGGACCCGGCCGGACGCCGACCTCGTCGTATTCGAGGCGAACGCCGGCCCCGGCGGTGCGATGCGCACCGAAGTGATCGAGGGCTTCCGTTTCGAGGCGGGGCCCAACGGGTTCCTGACGAACAAACCCGACTGCCTGCAGCTCGTGCAGGACTCGGGGGCGGCCGGGCAACTGTTGCCGAGTTCCGACCTCGCTCGCAAGCGCTTCATCTTCACCGACCGGCTGCACCGGATGCCGGAGTCGCCCCCGCTGTTCGTCAAGTCGAAGCTGCTGTCG
>Ga0209254_10004464_pt1 | contig 12810 bp, 14 predicted proteins | sample FrelakmetDIP11DI_FD_187148 | JGI IMG/M metagenome (GOLD analysis project Ga0209254, IMG submission 187148) | Freshwater lake sediment microbial communities from the University of Notre Dame, USA, for methane emissions studies - DIP11 DI (SPAdes)... | ecosystem: Environmental > Aquatic >...
TGCAGACCCGATCAATACTAGCACCAATTACTACTGCTGCAACGGTTTTACCCCAGTACCGATGAATATCCCTAATCTTTCACGCTTCAGGAGATACGAATGACATCACGCATGCAATCCCCGCACACAACATGTCCGGGGTGCCAGGAAGAGGTTTTTCTCGACGAGCTCGTTGGCGGAAAATGCCCGCTTTGCGGCTGCTCACTCGAGGATTTTGATGAGTCGTTCGGGGAGTATGAAGGAATCCTCGATCGGTCGGATCTCTCGTGGCTGATCTTCAATTATTTTGTCTTTAAAAAATTTGTTGACCTGGGTGTTCCTCCCCACCAGATCATGGAGTTTGTCGCAACCTATGAACAGAATGCGGAGAAGCCACCTGAAGAGTGGACAAAAACAGAGTTCGCACTTGAGATTCCTATGAATACGTGGGATCAGATTAAACCCAAGCACTGTACAAAGTGCAAAAAATTATTCTTACGGGGTGGGAAGAAGTCAATCCGCGGCGATATGCGCCATACACAGCTCACCGTAGAGTATGTGTGCGACCGGTGCTGATCTCTCAAATAATTCTCCAGTTTTTTTTCATCTGATTGCAATTTTTTTAAAGTGATAATAGTCAAATCACGCGTATGTTAAATGAGGGGAAAATGTCGGTTCCTACTCAAATCCTTCCTGCGGGATTCTTCTCATACGACAGTGTTCATTATCGGGCATACCATGTCATCCCCGCCCCTTCACTTATAGTGGCAATTACCTGTTACCTTTTTTGAGAAATATTACGTCGGGTGAGATGAAGTAACGGGTGTGAAACCCAGGAAACGTTTATGCTTTAATCGAATATTTCAGCGGAAAAAAATGGTCAGTGCTGGTAATTAATATCCAGAATAGCCCCGGTCTGGGTGTCGACCCAGCCAATTGCTGGTACCGGTGGTTGTTTTGCACGGATAATCTCATCGGTAAATACTACCTTCCATGCTAAGGGGATACTACCCGGACGGGGAATGCTTCCTTGTGATGGATGGTCTTTCCACCTGATTTCGGCAGAAATGATCGAAAGCCCGTCCCCTGATGCCGGGTACGTTTCCTGAGCCTTTTTCAAAACTGCAAACGTTGCCCCGGATCGTGTCACGAGGGGATCCACGGTGACGGAAAATGCGCTATCGGGAGAGTTCCAGCGACGGTCATATCCAATAACCTCCCCGGTTAGCGAATCGACAGAAATGGTGAATCCATCCTTATCGCAGGGGATTTCCTGAACGATCCTGTTGTAGATAAAAACGTAGTGCCCCGCAACCGTTTTTTGGGGAAATCGCAGCGGGTTATAGCGTGCCTCACTCATGTTGAGGGGAAGCTGAGCCCTGTTCTTATCGAAAATGTAGCGATCTGCAATTTTTTGTGCGGCGTTAATCTCTAGCAATGGATCTGCCTGCCGCCCCTCCCACGGTATACTGCGGGTGAATGAAAAAATCTGGCCAGTCTCCGGGTCTAAAGTTCCTGTGAGGATTGTCGTTTTGTCCCGGAACATGGTAAAGACCCATGCATGCACAGAATCCGGACTATTGTTGTATATGACTCTGACCCTGTCGGGATGAAGCAGAGGAAACGCTTCTGTTACGATATTTTTTGCCTTATCAGCAGTGATTCTGGCACTTTCCTGTCCTGGAGTATAGAGATCACCAGTTCTGGCATCGATAAACACCGAAAACCCGGTACTATCCTGTGAGATATTTTCCTGTTTGATGGTAAACTCATACAAGGTACGATCTGCATACAAATCTGTTACATTCACGCTGATGAAAGTATATTCGGGTGCCGGATAATCCTGACGAAGAGAAGCGGTTGCATTGTCCAGGGATTGCATATCATGGGTTGGTTGAGCGGGTACACCTTTACCTATGATGATCCCGGTGTCTCTCATGGCTGTCGTATTCCAGGTCAGAGCGGTTGTGGGTTCGCCGGATGGAGATGTTGGTGAAATTTCCGGGGCAGATACTATGGACCCGGGAAGTAAGGGTGGGGGTTGATTCTGTGAATTTGATGGTGCTCCACTCAATATCAGGTATAACACGCTACATAGTGCGACAAATGTACAGATAACGACAATTTTTTTAATAAGGCGCCGTCGCTTCTTTGCTTCAATCTGCTGCTTGTAGCGTTCGGGAAGATATATTGAGCCAGTGTCTTTGGGATTTTTATTCACTACTTCCGCCTCTAATGATTACTCATTATTATGTTCTTTACCAGTAAAAAAAGAACGGGGATAAAAAAAGGTATCAGGTATCAGGAATGAGTGTTTTTTCGCTGCTTGTCAACGCGGGTAAATAAAAGGAAAAAAAGAAGTGAAAAAGGATGCCTCATTTTACTGGTCCTTCACTTCAGTACGCTCTTCCAACCAGTGTCGGTTTGCCCGTTTTCCCGCAAACAATACATGTACCCGCCATGGCTGGAACATACTGCGAACGCACATCGGTTCCAAGAATGCTCGCGTTCGTCTTTGTTTCAAGAGCGTCTCCACACTCCCGCTGCTGACACCATTGGACAACTGCAACTCTGCCCGCATCAAGCGTAGCATTGAGATTATCCATGGATCCAACAGCACAGAGACGAGATTTCGTATTTTCTTCCGCACGGGTACGGATCGCATCTGTGATCTCGTCAAACACACGGGTTACCCCCGCTGTTACCGTTGCGAGATCGATTGACGTTTTCTCACCGGTCCGCTTCACCGCCATGACTTTTCCTGCATCAAGATCCCTTGGCCCCAGCTCAAGCCGGAGCGGGACACCGCGGAGCTCCCACCAGTAGTATTTCGCACCAGGGCGCATATCGCGGGTGTCGAGTTTCACCCGGAAACCTGCAGCGGTGAGATCTGTTCTTAGTTTCTGCGCTGCGGCCATCACATCCTCGTGGCGTTTTCCGATCGTAATCGGGACAATCACTGCCTGAAGTGTGGCAACTGCTGGCGGGAGGATGAGTCCTCTGTCATCGCCATGTATGCTGATCAGGGCTGCAATTGAGCGTTCTGATATCCCGTAACAGGTCTGTTGAGCGAATTTCTGCTCGCCGTTTTTATCTTCGAACATTATGTTGAATGTCCGGGAAAAGTGATCGCCAAGATGGTGCACGGTGCCGATCTGGAGTGTCTTGCCATTTGGCATTATTGCATCAACGGCTATCGTGTAATCAGCGCCGGGAAACTTGTCCCAGTCCGGGCGTTTTGAGACGAGTGTCGGGATGCAGAGCCCGTCATAAAATTCACGGTAGAGCCGGATTGCTTCCTCAACTTGTTCTTCTGCCTCCTCCCATGTCGCATGAACTGTATGGGCTTCCTTAAATGACGTGATCTCCCTCAGGCGTATGAGTGGACGGGTCTGTTTCGTCTCGTACCGGAACGTGTTTACAATCTGATAATATTTAATTGGCAAATCTGCATGTGATCGAACCCAGAGGGCATACATAGGATAGATAGCGGTCTCACTCGTTGGACGCAGTGCCAGCTTTACCTCAAGAGGTGTTGTCCCGCCATGCGTCACCCAGTAGACTTCCTCTTCGAATCCCTTTATGTGCTCGGCTTCCTTCATAAATTCCTGTTCAGGAATCAGAAGGGGAAAAAGGGTTTCCTGGTGATCGCGGTCAAGGAGATCGCGGAGTCTCTGGTACACATATTTCCGTAGAGCAAACCCGTAGGGAAACCAGACATACAATCCCTTGACCGGATAACGGACATCCATGATCTCTGCCCGCCATAAAATATCATTATACCATGCAGAAAAGTCTTCTTTTAACGGCAGGGTGCCCGCGTCATCATCCATGAATCAGATCCTCTAAACTACTAAATGTATGATTATTGGCGTAATAAAAGCCTCGACAAAGGCGGCGATTGCCACGAGCGGTATTACGTACAGGATAAACGTTCGGGCGAACTTCTTTGCATCTTCTGCAGTGTCTGCTCCATTATACCACTCGCTGATAAGGGACTGGGCGAGCAGGATACCGAGTGCTCCGGAAATGATAAACGCAGGAATCTCAAATACACCGTGCGGCAGGATCGCAGCGGCGACAAACGCGACGGAGTGTTCTTTATGCACGATCTCCATGATTGCTCCGATGAGAATACCATTCAGGCTCATGATAAATATCGTAAGAATTCCAAACGATGCCCCACCTAAAAAGAGCAGGATACATGCCTCAAGATTGTTGAAGAAGAGCTTGACAAAAATATCCGTGGAATTTTTCCCCATTATCTGACCTGCGACTTCCTTTTCGAACAGTTTCATCAGGTTTTCGCCTATTGCCGGATTTTGCATTGTTCCGACCCAGCCAACTGTGATCGTAGCACAAAAGAGGAGGAGTATTACAATTATTGCATCTGTCAACGGGGAATTAGACATAGAGGACCATCCGCATCATGTCCCGGATTCCCGGTGCAAGCCCCACTACGATCATGGCAAGCAGCACGAGATGCCAGAATGCGGGATTTGCCTCTTTACGGTACAGTTCCATGATATAGATTGCCGGGAAGAGCACGACCAGTTTTAAAGGGAACATTACAAATGCGGTATGAGTCAGCTCAATAAGACCAGAACCAACGACATGTTGTTCGATATACCGGACTGACGGGTGAAGGTCTATACCGTAACTCGTCGCGCTTGCATCCAGCAGCTGCCCAAAAATGAGTACCAGGTAGAGCGAGTAATTGACGTATTTCCAGCCAAATACGTAGCGCATGCATGCCCAGACCAGCAGGGTTGCGGTGACAGCCATGAGGGGGATGATCGCGAGGATAAAGAGATCAACATGGGCATGGTTGATGCCCCATGCAAACAGGACGAGTAAAACGACAAATGCAGACAAAATGCCTGCAAAGGTGTAAAATGTGAGAAAATTCTGCGTAAATCCCTGAAGGGTAAGGTACCTGGAGAGAAACAGCATGCTGATGGTAAAAAAAAAGAGCACAAAGTAGATGAGCGGGGTCACGAGCAGAAACTGGAAGTTTCCCGTAATCATCCCGGTATCCTGCACAACACGCAACAGCCCTCCGAGAACGACATAGGGGAGCGTAGCAAGGATAAAGCTGGTATCAATTTTGAATCCAATATCAGAAAGCCAGGTCGATTGCGACATCCAGCGATACAACAAATATACACCCAGAACCAGGATTAACGCATAGGTGAGCGTGTCAACTATGTTGTAGGGTTGCCCCATCCTGATTGGATCGATGTAATATTTGTATATGAAATCACTAATCATCCATGATCAGAATGAGCGCAGATGCAATAAAATTACTCAAACAGAAAGTTTTTGACAAGTCCAAATGGATGCAGCTGCCACGCGATGTCATTATAGGGCATGACGTGTTCAGGCAGATCCCCTCGGTCTGTGAAGATCTCAAACTCGGTACGTCTGCACTCCTGATATCAGGAAAGAGTACTATGAATCTTGCCGGAGACAATGTCCGGCAGATACTCAAAAAAGACTATACCGTGAAGCCATTTATTGCAGAAGAGATCAGTGTTTCAATCATTAAAAGGGCACAAAAAGCTGCGGCAGGTATGGACTTTGTGATAGGTATCGGTGGGGGGCGGGTGATCGATACTGCCAAGATTGTTTCGTACAATCTCGACCTCCAGTTTATTTCTGTCCCCACTGCTGCATCACATGATGGAATTGCGTCATCCCGCGCATCAGTACCTACTGTTGAGGGGCATGCGTCACTGGATGCCCAACCACCAATCGCAATTGTCGCAGATACTGGTATCATTGCCTCTGCCCCACACCGGCTCCTAGCAGCAGGCTGTGCGGATGTCATTTCCAACTATACCGCGATCCTGGACTGGGAACTCGCCCATAGGGTTAAGGGAGAGCCAATGAGTGAGTACGCAATAGCGCTCTCCAGGATGACTGCTGAGATCCTGGTAAAGAATGCCCATCTGATCAAGCCACACCAGGAGCAGTCCGCGTGGTTCGTCACAACAGCTCTCGTATCCAGCGGGGTTGCGATGAGCATCGCAGGCTCATCCCGCCCGGCAAGCGGTGGCGAACACAAGTTCTCCCATGCGCTTGATAAGCTCGCACCCGGTAAAGCGCTCCATGGTGAGAGTTGTGGGATCGGGACTATTATTTCCATGTACCTGCACGGTGGGGACTGGAGGGGAATACGGGCATCATTAAAAAGCATCGGCGCTCCAGTGACTCCCGCTGAAGTTGGAATCGATGATGAAATTGCCGTTGAGGCGCTTCTCCTGGCAAAGACAATCCGTCCGGAGCGCTTCACCATACTTGATATGGGATTAACGCGCGAATCAGCACAGAATCTTGTACAGATGCTTTACAAGGAGTGAGGTCAAGTCGCATGGCAGAGGCAAAAACGAAAGTGACGCTGGTGGGTACGGTCCTGGCTAAACAGGGAATCGAGTTCATTTACGAAGGTGAAGTTGCAGGCTGCGATACCTGCAAAGTAAAAAAGGCGTGCAATAATCTCCAGACCGGCAGGAAATACCGCATTGTATCAGTACGGACAACTCACCATGAATGCATGGTCCATCTCAATGGCGTCACTGCCGTTGAGGTTATTGAGGCACCGATCACGGTTCTTATTAATGCTGATATGGCTATTGTCAATTCGAAGATCAAGCTCGACCTCTCCTGTAACAAGAGTGTTTGCCGAAGCTTCCCGCTTTGCCGCCCGGATGGTGTGGTGGAAGGAGAGAAGTATGTCGTCGCCGATGTGCTGGGCAATGCTTCGGATATCTGTGAGAAAGGGAGGGTGTTGAAGCTTGTCGATATTAAACCGGCGTAATTTTTTCATCATTTAAAAACACCCGAAAACGCGGGGTATGCATTCTCCGAGATCATAATCTTCAGTTCCCGATCACGGACTGATACTATTCTGCTTAAATGAGCACATCAGGAATATTTTCCTGCAGTAATGTCTCCTGGATTGACGGGATTTTTATTTTTTTTGGATAAACGCGAGTCAAAGATCCGGCTTTGCAGTTTTTACAAAACTACGAGTGTTTGCACCGAATAACCTTTTTTATCATGGCTGACAACTTATTGTCATCTGCATGAAAGAGGATACCCGGTGGAAACTCTTTGTTGGGGTAGGACTTGTTACCTTATCCCTGGTGATGTTTACTGCCCATTACCTGATTTTTCATGATGAGCATCATCTGTTCATTTTTTTTGTCGGTGATATTGCCTTCATCCCGATCGAAGTGTTGATTGTCACCCTTATCATTGACCAGATGCTTGAATCGCGTGAGAAGCAGCGACGGATGGAGAAGCTGAACATGGTCATTGGCACCTTCTTCTCTACGATCGGGACACCCCTCCTCGCACAGCTTACCGGGGCCGATACCACTATCGATCAGGTTAAACAGCGGTTCGTTGTCGATAATGAGTGGAACAATGCGATGTTCAAGGAGGTGAGGAAATGCATCGAAGAGTACTCGTGCAGTGTTTCTCCTGCCCGGATCGATTTACAAACCCTCCGGAGTTTTCTTATCGATCATGAGGAATTCCTGATGCGTCTGGTCGAAAACCCGATGGTCTTTGAACACGAATCGTTTACGGATCTCATCCTTGCACTCAACCACCTGACCGAAGAGATGAAGGCACGGGGGGATCTGTCCACATTGCCCCCTTCCGATAAAAGTCATCTCACAAACGATATCCATCGTGTGTATTCCCAGTTGATGCTCGAATGGATCACCTACATGGAATATCTCAAAATCCATTACCCCTACCTCTTCAGCCTTGCAATGCGGAAGAACCCGTTTGACGAATCGGCCTCTGTTGTAGTGAAGCAGGAAACCTGATTATAATATTTTTTTTGGGACTCCTGCAGCAAATTGTTCTGCCCAATACCAGAGCTGCTCTGCGCAGTGCAGGATAGTTTCATAGTCTTCAAGATCCCGGCTCCACCGAACTGGTATTGCTTCCAGCCCCCAGTATGCCCCGGACAGTGCACCGCAGCAGGCACCCACGGTGTCAGCATCACCCCCGAGATTAATTGCCGAAAGGATTGCACCTTCAAGTGAGCGGGCTTTCATGAAGCAGGACAGGGATGCGTGTGAGCAGAGCACTGCGTCAAGCGAGGCCACAGGTCTATACTCTGAATAATTTCCCAGTATTGAATGCACTTCCGGAATCGTGCACAGCGAGCGTGCATGACGGTATGCCTTATTTCGGGAAACCCCGCGGCACATATCGCTCACCATCACGTTCAGCCACGCAGAACAATGCGCGGCAACCGGATCAAAGTGCGTAAGCTGCGAGCACGCAAGACTCACCTCATAGACGTATGGCGAGGGATAGAAGATGCCGACAGGAAATCCTCGCATTACACTCCCATTGCTACGGCTGCCATGCCGTCGTTTGTGCACGAGCCACGCGGCCCGCTGCGGCAGGGTGCCGGATTTGACCAATGCAAAGAAAGCAGAAGAGGTCGGGCCGTACCATTCCGGACGTTTTTCGTACCCGCGAATTAACCGCAATATAAGGTCTTTTTGGTTGAATCCCCCGCATGCAGCGAGCGATTCAGCGACTGCCATTGCCTGCAATGTATCGTCCGTAATTTGTCCTTTTTTTCGGGAATGCCGCCCTCCGGGAAGCATTTCGGTCACCCACGACTCACTCTGGGCAGATCCTTCAAGAGGCGCACCCAATGCATCCCCAATTGCCAGCGCAACGAACGATCCTGTAGCATGCAGGTTTCCTGTTATAAACCTCACCAAAAAGGTATATGTGTATCACAGGAAATAGAATCAGCTTGCAGAAGGTGATAGTGTGCAAAAGGAAGAGTTGCTGCATTTACACATGTTGATGATTCACATCAAGAAGTACTACGAAGGCCTCACCAGTGAAGAAATCGGAACCGAGCGTTATAATTCCCTTGAAATTTCCCCGGTCCACATTCACAAGGACAAGAAAGCCCACAAAGATGCTCTTCTCACGCTTGGTGATGAGATTGTAACCCATATCCACGGGCGTCATATTCCTGTGGTGAACTATTCTTCAGAGACTGCATCCACAAAAGTTGCAGCCGAACATTAAATTTTGTCATGGATGAGGAGATGGCGTTCCGGGAGATGATCTCCCGCATCCTCACCCTTCAGCCCGGTGACGATGCTATCGTTGCAGTAAAGATCGATATCTGCCGGAAATACCGGCTGCCTGCAGTTCCCAAAAATTCTGCTATTCTTGCAGTTGCTCAGCCAGCGGATCGGGAGATCCTACGGAAGATCCTACTCGTGAAACCAACACGGACCCTGTCGGGAGTAGCTCCTGTTGCGGTAATGACGTCCCCGGCGCCCTGCCCCCACGGCAAATGCCTGCCATGCCCGGGTGGGCCCGACCACCCGTACAAATCCCCGCAAAGCTATACGGGAGAGGAGCCGGCAGCGTTGCGGGCACGGGAGCATTCCTACGACCCGTTTGCCCAGGTGCATGCCCGGCTTGAGCAGTTCGAACTCCTCGGGCACCGCGTGGACAAGGTGGAGCTGATCGTGATGGGCGGTACGATGACTGCACGGACGCCGGAATACCAGGAGCAGTTTGTATCACGCTGCATTGAAGCGATGAACACCTACCCGGGTGGAACAGCAGAAGCTAAGCCACGAAGTGTGACCGCCATGCAGGAAGATAATGAGACCTCTGTCATCCGTTGCGTTGCGATTACATTCGAAACCCGCCCTGACTGGTGCCGGGGTGAGCATATTGATCGGATGTTACATCTCGGTGTAACCAAAGTAGAACTTGGTGTGCAGCATATCGATGATACTATCCTGTCGTATAACCGGCGCGGGTGTACCGTGGCAGATAGCGTTGAAGCAAACACGCTCCTCCGTGACGCCGGTATGAAAGTGGGTTTTCACATGATGCCCAATCTCCCCGGTTCGACCATTGACCTGGATAAAAAGATGTTCGAGACTATCTTTTCCGATCCCCGTTTTATGCCGGATTTTCTCAAAATCTATCCCACTCTTGTTACCCCGGGTTCTGAAATTGAAGAACACTGGAAACGGGGTGCGTACCTTCCCTACAGTGAGGAGGATATGATCGATCTGGTCGCCTACGCCAAGTCGCTCATCCCTGAGTATACCCGGCTCCAGCGGATCCAGCGCGATATACCGGCAAAACTGATTGTTGCCGGTTCCCGGCACTCCAATTTCAGGCAGCTTGCCCAGAACCGTCTCAAGGCGACCGGCAGGAGTTGCCGCTGTATCCGGTGCCGGGAGATTGGAAGACTGCCTTCCCTTGCAGAATCAGAAATAAGGGTTTTTGAATATGCATGCTGCGGAGGGCAGGAGTACTTTATCTCTGCAGTATCCGATGATTCAATTATCGGGTTTACCCGGCTCCGGTTCCCTTCCCGTGTATACTGTGCTGAACTTGAGAATGCCGCACTTCTGCGGGAGCTCCATGTGTACGGAAGCCTCGTTCCGGTTGGGAAAGATGCTGAGTCTGACGAATGGCAGCACAGGAATTTTGGAAAAGTGCTCATTGCCCGGGCAGAAGAGATCACCCTTGATGCAGGTTTCTCCTGTCTGGCGATATTGAGTGGTATCGGTGTCCGCCCCTATTACCGGAGACAGGGCTATGAACGCAAAGGACCCTATATGATTAAGGAGCTGCCATGAACCCGGCGACAACCGAATTTCTCCGACAGCGCTTCACTGATTATTATAAAAAAACCGTTCTCGTTGCTCCGTCATCACTTGAGCAGCGGGAATGGGGTTTTGTCCTGTTCAATCCCCATACAACGACCCTCAGGATGCGGCGGCATGTCGGCTTTTCAGGAAGGGATGAACTCTTCCAGTTCATTAAAAACCTCGTGCCCCAGCATTCCTACTACTCAACGGCATACTACGAGAAACCGGATGCCGGAACCATGGCTGAGAAAGGCTGGTGCGGGGCAGATCTGATCTTCGATCTCGATGCAGACCACATCGTGCGAGGTCCCTATGACCAGATGCTGGCCAGAGTAAAAGAGGAAACTGAGAAGCTCATTGCGATGCTCACCGTTGAGTTTGGTATGGATCCAAAAACTATAGAACTCGTCTTTTCCGGTGGCCGAGGGTACCATGTGCATGTCAAGGATATAGCTTTCCGCGGATGGGGAAGTGCAGAACGCCGGGAGCTGATTGACTACGTCTGCGGGATCGGAATTGACCCTGCCGCGATGTTTTCAGGAAAAAAACCTGCATCTCCGGGCTGGCAGATGCGATATCGCGAAACGCTCCTTGAATATATACACTGGGTAGGAACCCTTGCCGATGACGAAGCAATGGCGCATCTCACGGGAATTGAGGGAATTGGCAAAGATTCAGCAACCACATTCCTGAAAAACCGGGAGGAGATTATCGCTATGATCGAACGCCATCCCACGAGCATGATCCTAAAGAATCGTGTACTCCACACTATCCTCATACAGCAGGAAGGGGAATTTAAAAAACGACTCCTTTCCCGTGCGGCTCTTGCAGATGAGCCGGTCACCACTGATACAAAAAGGCTGATCCGGATGCCAACATCGCTGCATGGCGGTAGCGGTATGCGGGTGCAACCCCTTGAACTCCGCGATCTCCATGACTTTGAACCGCTTGTGGATGCAGTGGTCTTTTCAATGCGGGATGTCAGGGTAGACCTTTCCCATCCGGTCACGATTCCGATGCTCGGAAGTACTTATGAACTCCAAAAAGGCATCACTACAGTACCGGAAGCGGTAGCAGTGTTCCTCTGTTGCCGTGGCATGGCGGAAATTAGCTAAAGGGAGAAGACAATGGGACTAATGGGGCTGGACGATCTGCGCAGCATCCTGCTTTCAGAGCGGGAGACGGGAAGACTTACCGCAGTTGCCCCTGATCTCTTCGACCGAGGGCAGGAGGAACTTGCCTCTCTTATCAGCAAAGTATATGCTTTTGAAGACCCGCTCTCTGAAGATGCCCGCTCCCTTATTGAGGAAACGCTCGCGATAAAAGAGACCCTCCGTGAGCTTTTTGCGCTACGGTCACGCAAAATTCTCGCGCTTACTATCATGCATGCGGAAGGCAATTATTATGACCGCGGAGAAGTCAAAAGGATGGTCCCTGGTGAAAAAGAGATGTTTGATACCGTCACTACCAGTATTGAACAGTGCAAGGCCATCCTGCTTCATAATGTACCGCATAGTGCGAAATGTATAGGAACCACTGATGTAGTTGAAACTGGCGAACCCGAGATGGAACAGCACGAAGATTCGAGTACCGCGACCAGTCTTTTTGCAACACCTAATCCAAGTGCATCTCTCTCTCTACATTGTGTACTCGTACGGGTGCTTGAGGACATGGAATCCTTTATGGGTATTGATGGGAGGATTTATACTCTCTCAAAAGGAGATATAGTGACGCTTCCTGAGCGGAATGCTGCGGTCTTAAGTGAACGCAACATAGTCTTAAATATGAACCTTTGTAAATAATATTGGTATTCTATATCCAAATTATCGGTGAAAATTTTATGAAAATGCCAGCAAAATTTAATACCTATTGTCCTCACTGCAGGAATCATCAGATGCACGAGGTCGAGAAGGTCAAGAAAGGCAAGACTACCGGCCTCCACTGGATTGACCGCCAGAAGGCCCGCAGAGGAAAAGTAGGCAATATGGGAAAATTCTCAAAAGTGCCCGGAGGCGACAAGCCGACGAAAAAGATAAACGTGCGGTACCGCTGTGTCACCTGCGGAAAGGCACACCTGCGCAAAGGTTACCGGGTCGCAAAGTTTGAGCTGACGGAGTGAGCGCATAATGGTACGCGAGATTCGGGAAAACCGAAG
>Ga0209254_10004465_pt1 | contig 12808 bp, 5 predicted proteins | sample FrelakmetDIP11DI_FD_187148 | JGI IMG/M metagenome (GOLD analysis project Ga0209254, IMG submission 187148) | Freshwater lake sediment microbial communities from the University of Notre Dame, USA, for methane emissions studies - DIP11 DI (SPAdes)... | ecosystem: Environmental > Aquatic >...
ATCCGCGCCGCCTGCTGCGTGAGCGGCACGGCCAGTGGCATCAGCAGTGACAGCACCAGCACCACCACCACCACCAAATGCAAGCGCTTGACCCTGCCGCCCCAGTTCACCGATTTTCTGCTTCGTTCAACGCTCTCGCCCATGTCATGCTCCTGTCGATTCACGGTGTCATCCATTCGAATGACGATAAGTGCTGACGGACGCGTTGCATCAATCATTACCTCTGGTGCGTGAAGGGCAGACCGGGTGATCTGCCCTTCACGCTGATCGACTTACGGCCCCCAGTAGTCACTGCCCCATTGCACACTGCCCCATTGCACACTGCCCCATTGCACGGAACCCCACTGCACACTGCCCCATTGCACGCTGCCCCAGTTCACTGGATTCGAGCCGGTCCACAACAGCTGACTGGCGGTGATGCCCGTGTTGGCACTCTGCGTCGTGGTGCCGTTCACCGCAGCGTAGATGTCCAGATAGCCTGCGCCGGACGTTGTCGCGCTGTAGCCCGGCCAGGTCTTATTGGCCGTCGCTTTCAAACGATACTTCACCTGATCGGGTGTCAGGTTCGGTTCATCTTGCAGCAACAACGCCACGGCGCCGCTGACCATCGGTGCGGACACCGAGGTGCCCGACATCTTGAAGTAAGTCTTGTCGATGCGGTTGGCGATGCGCGCCGCACTCATATTGAGCTTGTCGTTTTCCGGCAGCAAGCCGATGATGTTCTTGCCCGGCGCCACCAGATCGGGCTTAGCAAAGCCGCTCTCGGTCGTGCCGTACGCTGAGAAGGTCGCCACCACATCATCGGTTGTGCTCAGCGTTGCTTTATCATCCGTCGCGCCGACCGTGATCACAAACGGATCGTTGGCGGGCGGATACAGTGTCGCCGTGCCGTTGTTGCCCGCGGCCACTACCACCACGATGCCGTTGAACCACAGGATCTCGCACGCCGCATCCAGCGGGCTGGTGTGATACGACTGCGCCACGCTGGAATTCAGCGAGAGGTTGACGACCCGGATGTTGTACTTGGCCTTGTTGTCTAGCACCCACTGCAATGCGCTGACTACATCCGACTCAGTGGACATGCCTTGATCGTTGCTGACGCGCACGTTCAGCACCTCGGCCCGCGGCGCAACGCCGGTGTACTTGTTGCCCGACTGCGAACCACTGCCCGCGATCACGCCCGCAACGAAGGTGCCATGGCCGAAGCGATCGGCCGCGTCGTGATAAGCCGGGTTGAAGTTGGCGTTTGATCGAACGCGCTTGCCCAGGTCTTTGGTTTTGATCACGCCGCTGTCCACCACGGCTACCGTCACGCCCTTGCCTTGCAACTTGCTGGCCGTGTTCCACAAATCGGCTGAACGAATGACCTTGTTGTAGACATTGGCTAGCTGATTGGTGACGACCGTCGTCGGTGTGCTGGCATCGCCGCCCGTATCACCGGTGGTATCCGCGCCCGGCGCGCTGGTCACCTGCAGGCCGACGGCGTCGTAGTAGAGGTAGTATTGTTTGTTGATGTCGCCGTGATCGATTAACACTTCCAGATTGTTGTCAAAATCCGACCAGCGCCACGTGCGAATGCTGGTGACATCCAGATAAACTAATCCCGCATTGGCGACACCCACGTGAGTGCCAAAGGCGTTGCGGTCGAGCTTGATGTTCCCATAGCACGACCCGCTAACGCAGATCGAATACCTGGGATCTTTGTCGGGCAAAGCGGACACGTAGCTATGCAACACCACTTCGACCTTGGTCATGGCGTTGCCGGGCGTGACCTCGGTTACAAAGCCGCCAAACGCGCCTTTCTTGTTGTTGGCGTTGCCGAATGTGCCGTTTGGCCCCAGCGCCGAATCGAAGATGGCGGCGCTGTTGGTAAAGCCCATCGCCGTGACCGTGCCCGTCAGCGTGGCCCAGCTGGTAAACACCGGGTTGGGCGGCGGTGGTGGCGGCGCAGCTCCGTTGTCCCATTCAATGTGCAACAGAGGCGCGGTCGTCGCATTACCATCCCAGCTGTCCGCCGAGCGCGAGCCGCAGTCCGTCGCCGGTACACCATCCGTGCAGCGGATGACGAAGGCCAGGCTGTTGCCGCTGGCCCAATCCGTTCGATTGACGACTTCTTGCACGATGGTTGTCAGGCTGGGTGAGTCATACACCGTGCCCGCTGTCCAGGCCGCCGGCAACCACTGTACCGCCGCCGTCGTGCGCGGCCGGCCGGAGATGTTGTTGAGGGCAGTCGAGAAGGTTGTGGCACTGTCCGCTGCCTCGCCTTGAATGGTGAGGTTAGCCGTGTCGGTGTTGCTATTAAACGTATCTGGTGCAATCGCCCTGAAGCGCAGATAAGCAGTGGTAATGGTCGCACCCTTCGGTATGCTGATCCCGTTGAAGCGCAGGCCGACCTTCTGGCGGCCCATGTACGACCCGTCCTCGTGGGTGTCCTTGACCATCTCCAGGTCAGAGCTATCCAACCACATGTACCCCGGCCCCTGCACGGAGGTCGCATCCGATCCGTCCTCCTCGGCGTCGTCGCTGCTGGACGATATGCGGATGTCCACCGAACTGATGGTCGTCGAACGCGTTGGTGCATCCAGCGAGATCCAGTGCACGCCAGCGGCCTTCGCCAGTTGCGGTACATCCTTCGCTTTCATCTCTGCTGCGAAAGCGTTGATGATGCGCAAGTCCTTGGTGACTTTCGCACCGAGCGCGCCAACGGCCTGCTCCACCCGATCGTCCTTCACCGCCTTCTGCACGATCACACTCACCACCTGATCGGGTTGCCGCGCGGCCAGTTCCAGCAGCAAGGGCTGCACGCGCGCTGAAGATTGCGCGAGTGGCGCGGCCAGCGGCATGACCAGCGACAGCACCAACGCCATCACGACCAGCAAGTTCAAGCGCTTGACCCTGCCACCCCAGTTCACAGACTTTCTGATTCGTTCAACGTTTTCGTTCATGTCATGCTCCTGGTCAAACAGTTTCGCAACGACCTATGATCCTGCGGAAAATTGTTGAATGATTCGCCAGACGTCAATCAGCACGTCTGCTGCTACTATACGCTTGATGTGCCGGCCCTGCTGTGAAGGCTGCGTGAAGGTTGCGTGAATACGATCAACCAAGAGCAAACCATCAGTCCATACAGAGCCGCGCGGGCTATGATGGCAGCCCGCGCGGTTTCTCTCTTATCGGCCTCGTTACGGCCCCCAGTAGTCGCTGCCCCACTGCACGGAGCCCCACTGCACCGACCCCCATTGCACGCTGCCCCATTGCACACTGCCCCATTGGACAGAGCCCCACTGTACGCTGCCCCAGTTCACGGGAGTCGGCCCCGTCCACAGCAGCTGACTGGCGGGAAGACCCGTGTTGGCACTTTGCGTCGTGGTGCCGTTGACGGCGGCATTGATGTCCAGATAACCGGCGCCCGCCGTTGTGGCGTTGTAGCCGGGCCAGCTCTTATTCGCCGTCGCCGTCAGGCGATACTTCACCTGATCAGGCGTTAGGTTCGGCTCATCTTGCAGAAGCAGCGCCACTGCGCCCGTCACCATCGGTGCAGCCGTCGATGTGCCGCTGATGCGGAAGTAGTTTCCATTGACAACGCGATCTGCGTAATCAGTGCGCCACCACGAACTGGCTGACAACGCGCCGATGATGTTCTTGCCTGGCGCGACGATGTCCGGCTTCAAGTGGCCGTCCAGCGTTGTGGCACTCGCCGAGAACGGCGCGACGATGTCGTCGGACAGACCGGCTGTGCCGCGCTCGTCGACGGCGCCCACGGTAATGATGAAGGGATCATTGGCGGGCGCAGCTTTGGCCGCATTGGTGCTGCCGCCTGCCCCGGTGTTGCCGGCCGAGGCAATGACGACGATCTGGTTGAACCACAGAATTTCAGCCGCCGCGCACAGCGGGCTGGTGTGATACGATTGCTCGGTCGTCGCGTTGAGCGACAGGTTCACGACCCGGATGTTATAGGCAGTCTTGTTGTTCAGCACCCATTGCAGCGCGCTGACCACATCCGATTCCGTGGACATGCCTTGATTGTCACTGACGCGCAGACTGATCAAGTTGGCGCCCGGCGCAATGCCTTTGTAGACGCTGCCCGATTGGCTGCCGTTGCCGGCAATGATCCCGGCCACGTGCGTGCCGTGCCCGTAGGCATCGTTTTTGGTGAAGGCACTTTGGTTGAAGACCGCGCGCTGCACGATGCGATCGGCGAGCGGATCGCCCGAGATCGAACTGAAGTCGTGATTCAGCGCGATGCCGCTGTCGATGACCGCCACGGTTACCCCGCGACCATCCAGGCCCGCATTCCAGGCCGGTTGAACGTTCAAGCTGCTCTCGAAAGTGTTGGGAGGTGTAGGACCGTTCGGCAGGGTGAACGTGATCTCGATCTCGTCCACGTACAGGGAGTCGTAGTAATCATGATTCGCGAAATTCGAGATCAGGCGAATGGCCGTGTTGGCGGAGACGAAGGGACTGAGATCGTAGGTCGCCACCAGCCAGCCCGGATCCTGGCCGCCGTTGTTGGCGTCGCCGCTGGCTGTGACGCGGCCCACCTCGGTCCAGGCTGCGCCGCCATTGTTGGACGCTTCGACGGCGACGTAGTCGGTCGCTTCCATCGTGACACGTTTGTAGATGAAGCTCAGCCGGGCAGCGGTGGCGCCGCTTAGATTGGCAGTGCGCCACACCCCGCGCACCGGCTGCCACGGTTGATTATTCAGCCGGTCGGTCCACAGCACAAGCCGCGTGTTGCCTTCGAAATAGGATTGATAGACGGAGCCTGTATTCGGGCCGTCGGCTTCGCTGATCTCTTGCCAGGGCATCAACCAGTCGCGGGTGCCGGCGTCGTTGTCATACACAAAGGGGAAGTGCTCAAAGTCGTCGGCAGCCGTTTGCGTGTTCGTGGTCACGGGCTGGCCCGTTCCCGGCGTGTACGTGACCTGCACGTTGTCGATGTCGATGTAATTGGGGCTGAAGTAAAACCAGCCAACTCGGAAGCGAATCGTCGTCTGCGACGTGGCATAGCGGGTAATGTCAATGTTCCTGTGCCCGGCAGTCGCGCCGATGATGTCCCTGACCAGATCTACTACGTAGTACGTGCCGCCGCCGTCAGGCGAAACCTCCACAGCAACTTGATCGCCCAGGTTGACCCCGGAGCTGGTGGAAAAGTCGAAGCTCAACGTGGCGCTGGTCGCCCAGTGGATGTCCACCGATCGCGCCGCACTGGGATGGGTATCATTGGTGTTGGTGTTGCCCAGATGCAGTTTGCCGCCCGTCACCTGCACGTAACCGCTGGCGGGATCTTGGCCGGGATAGCCGGGGTCATCTTCAACCCAAGGGGATTTCCAGGCCAGCGTGCCGTTGTTGCCGGCGAAGGTATTGGCCGTGAACTCGTCGCGCGCATTGGGGCCGGCCGGCACGCCGTCATCAACCGTGTACGCGATCTGCACGTTATCGACGTATAGCAGGTCGGAAGAGCCCAGCGACGATGATGTCGCAAAGCGGACTGTCGTGTTGGCCACCACATAGCCCAGAATGTTGAAACTCGCCGTTTGCCAGGTGCTGTTAGTGCCTGGTCCGGCGTAGCGCGCCAGTTCGGTCCACGTGGCGCCGCCATTCGCCGAGATTTGGAGGGCGACGTAGTCGTTGGCATCGTCCAGCCCGCTGCGTCTGTATTGAAAGCTGAGCGTCGCCGCAACGGCGCTGCTCAGATTCGCCGTGCGCTGCAGCCTGCGATTCGTGTTGGCGAACTGCAGCTGGGCGCTGGCGACCTTGACGGAACCAGAACCGGCAGTGCCATCATCGCCTGTTTCAGTCCAGCTGCTCGCCCAATTCTGCGTTCCGTTGTTATTGCTGTAAGACACAGCTGCAAATTCGTCGCGGACGGTGTGGCTGATCTGGCCGGCGCTGGTCACGTGACCATCCAGCGACACCCACTTCACACCATCGATCTTGGCCAGTTGAGCGACATCCTTCGCCTTCATCTCCGCTGCGAAAGCGTTGATGATGTGCAGATCCTTCGTGATGTTTCCGCCAAGCACATCAACGGCTTGCTCCACCCGATCGTCCTTCACCGCCTTCTGCACGATCACGCTCACCATCTGATCGGGCTGCTGCGCGGCCAGTTGCAGCAACAGCGGCTGCACGCGTGCGGTCGCTCGCGCCCCTGGCGCGGCCACCGGTGCGGCCAGCGGCATGATCAACGACAGCATCAAGGCCACCGCCACCAACAAGTTCAAGCGCTTGACCCTGCCACCCCAATTCACCGATTGTCTGATGCGTTCAATGTCTTCGTTCACGCTGTTGCTCCTAGTCAAACCACATGGTTTTTGATCCTGTTGATAATTGCCCGCCGAATGGCCGCACGTCAGTCATCATCTTCCTATGGCGCATCCACCGGCAGCGCGCACCAGAACGTGCTGCCCTGTCCCTCGCCCGCGCTCTCGGCCCAGATGCGGCCGCCGTGCGCTTCTACAATATCGTGGCACAGCGCCAGCCCAATGCCCATGCCGCCAAATCGCCGCGTGGTGCTGCCATCCACTTGATAGAACTGCTCGAACACCTGCTGTAGTTGGCCGGGCAGCAGACCGATGCCCTGATCCTGCACGGCGATCATCAGTCGATTGTCGTCAATCCGCGCCGTGATGCGGATGGCGGTACCGGGCGCGCTGAATTTGATGGCGTTGTCCAGCAGGTTATCCAGCACTTGCTTCAGCGCCGCACCATCGGCGGTGACGGTCAGCTGCGGCCCGGGAAAATCGATCTCGACCGACACCCGGTGGGCCGTCAGTTCGGCTCGTTTCGACCAGGGCTTGACCACCAGCGGCAGCCACTCGGCCACATCCACGGGCCGGCGAGACAACCGGCCGACGTCCAGCGTGCGCAGCTCGATCAGCCGATCGACCATGAACTGCAGTTGTTCTTCCTGCTTCAACATGATTTGCAGTCCGCGCTTTTGCTCGGCCGTCAGCGGCCCCAGGTCGCCGTCATCCATCAGCGAGGTGTAGCCGTAAATGAGACTGATCGGTGTGCGCAGCTCGTGCGAGACGTTCTGAATCAGCTGCTCTTTGGCGCGCAGGGCCAGCTGCAATCCGCCATGCGCATCCTTCAGCCGCCGGTAAAGTTGGGCCTGGTGCGTGGCGATGGCCAGCAGGTTGCCAATTTCGTGCGCGATGGACAGCGGCTCGCTCTGAAAGGCGCCCGATCGATCAGATGCGATGATCAGCGCGCCGATGAAATCGGTCTCGGCCATCAACGGAATGCTGCAATACGATCGCACTTGCTGTTCCAGCAGCTGCTGCTCAAACGGCGACACCCGGCTCTGCTCCAGCAAGTCGTCGACCACCACCACGTTCTCAAACCGTCGCGGATCGCTCACGCCCAACTCGCTCCACGCACAGAACTGACTGGGGTGCAAGTGCGTCGATCCGTTGGCGTCAGCCGCCAGAACCTGGCAGCTGCGCGGTTCGGCGGTCTGCAAGATCACCTGCGCGTGGCAGAACGGCAGCAGCTGGCGCAGCCGCGCGAGCGCCGCGTAGGCGATATCCTCCGGCGAACGCGCCGACAGAATCGCGCGCTGCAGTTCGGTCATCGCTTCCAACCGCGCCGTGTAGCGCTGCAGCGCCGCTTCGGTGGTCTTGTGGTACGTGATGTCTTGAATCACGACAACCGTGGTGGACAGGCGGCTGTCCCGGGCTGCAACGGTTTGAATTCTGATCCGCAAATACCGGCTGAGAATCGGATCGGCCAGTTCAATTTCCGTCGACCGATCACCCGGTATGCTTTGGCGGGCGTCCTCGACGAATCGATAAAGATTGCAGAAGGGAGCGAAGCAGTTGGGATGCAGCAACTGGTGAAAGTCACGCTCTTGCACCTGGGTCACCTGCGCCAGTCCCCACGTTTCAATGGCGCGGCTGGCTCGCAACACCCGGCCGCGCTCGTCAAGCAGGCAGATGAGCTCCGGCAGCGAGTCGATGGTGGCCTCCCACTCCTGCTTGGCGCGTTCCACTTTCTCAAAGAGCTGCGGGAGCGTGTCGTGAACGGCTCCGGAGCTCAACGATCGATCTTCGATCGCCGGTTGGTAGTGAAAGAGCGGTGCGGGTTCATTGTTCCACTGTGTCATGGCTGTGCCCTGCTTTCTGAGATGGGGTGGCGACGGCCCCCAGATCTAAATCTTCTGCTGATACTATACGCCTGATCTGCTGGTTATACCGTGAAGGGTGCGTGAATGGAGCGCAAAAAAGCGTGAAGGTTGCGTGAACGTTGCGTGAACGAGATGAACCTGCGGGCGATTGGTCGATGCAGGCGCAAAAAAACGCGCAGATTGCCCTGGCAGTCTGCGCGTTTTCGGCGGTTTAGGTTTTTCCAGCCACTCCCCCTCTTCCGAAATATTCTATCATTCCGGGAGAGGGGGCCGGGGGTGAAAAACGTTCGCCGTTTTAAGTTTCTTCGTTTGTCTTTCCCAAGGCCGTCTGGGCGACCGATCGGACGTGCCGAATATCGATCGGTTTTTCAAGCACCTGCTGCACGGGATTGGGGCCGGTGTGATCATCCAACACCTCATGACCGAAGGCGGTCAGCATGACGATGTGCGCCAGCGGATAGCGCTGCCGCACTTCCTGCGCCAACTGCAGCCCATTCATCTCGGGCATGCGATAGTCGGTGATCATGAGATCAAAGGTCTGGTGGGCAAATAGATTGAGTGCTTCCTGGCCGCTGGTGGCGATTGTGATCTCGCAGTTGGGCAGCTTGGCCAGCCCGGACTTCAGCACTCTGACTTGATTCAATTCGTCGTCCACCAGCAGGATGCGGCGCGGACGCGCGGCTGACCGTTTCTCAGCCGCAGAGGGATCGGCCAGCGGGGCGGGTTTCACAGCAGGCCGCGTCATGGCGCCGGGCAAGCGCAGCGCGAATTGGCTGCCGCGCCCCACTTCGCTCTTCACATCCAACGCGCCGTCGTGCTGCTGCACCACGGCCCTGACCACGGCCAGGCCCAGGCCCAGCCCGTTGTACCGGCGGTTGTCGCCACTATCGGCCTGACAAAAACCGTTGAGGACGTGCGGCAGATGCTCCGGCGGAATGCCGATGCCGGTGTCACATACTTCAAAACGCACCCAGCCCGGCTCAGCCATGAGACGGACCTGCACCTGTCCGCCGGCCGGTGTAAACCGGATGGCATTCTCGATCAAGCAATCACAGGCCTGTGCCAGGGCGCGTTGATCGCCGTGGATCAGCGGCAGATCGGGGGCAGTGACAAGCGCGAATTGCAGCTGGGCCTGCTCGGCCGCGGCTTGATGTCGGGCCATGCTGGGGGCGATGAGATCCAATGGAACGAGCGGACCGGCAGCCAGCGTGTGGGCTTCGGCTTCGACTAGAATTTCGATGCGCTCAACGATGATCCGCAGCTGAGCCAATCGCTGATCCATGATGCCCAGCACGTCGGCCTGTTCGGCATTCAGTTCACCCAGGCCGCCCTGGGCCAGCAGCTGCGTATAACCCTGCACCACGCTCAGCGGTGTGCGCAGTTCATGATGAACGTTACGAATAAAGGCGGCTTCTGCACCTTGCGTTCGGCCGGCGTTGGACTCTAGACTTGTGCTCACGGGTAAACCTCCAGGTTGAGTGGACGATCTGGCGCGATCGGCAGCCAGACCGTAAAGGCGGTGCCCTCCGCGGCCTCGCTGGTGACAATGATCTCGCCGCCGATCGAAGTGACGAGCTCATAGCAAATGGCCGGCCCCAGACTGGATTGCGTGGCGCGTACGGTGTAGAACGGTTCAAACGCGCGCGCGAGCAGTGCCGCCGGAATGAGCGGGCCGGTGTCGCCAATGGTGATGCGGATGCACGGTCGGGCCGGCGCGTCGTTGCGGAGACTGCGCTCATCCAGCCCGGCGTCGAGTCGTAACCGGCCGCCGTGGGGCATGGCATCAATCGCGTTGTGTACGAGATTGAGCAGTATCTGTTTGAGGCGATCCGGATCGACTGCGACCTGGGGTTCGTCGGCGGGGTGCCACGCCACCTGCCGTTCAACGCGGATCTGCTGGCCGGTCAGCTGCTGGGCGGTGACGTCCAGTACCGTGCCGATGATGGGTGTCAACTCGGTGGTTGTCGCCAAACTCCGGGCAGGCTGATAGAAATCACGCAGACGGCGAATCAACTCGGCCATGCGATCGACCTCCGCGACGGCCATCGTCAGATCACGCTGCAGGGTGTCACGTACCTGCTTATCGAGTCGCGTCTCCGCGACCGTTTCATCGATCAACGTGAGGCAACCCTGCACCACTTGCAGAGGATTGTTGATCTCGTGCGCCATCGATGTGGTGAGACGGCCCAGGGCGGCCATCTTTTCGGTTTGAATCAGCTGCGGCTGCGCCGCGCGCAACCGCCGGTTGTGCTCGCGCTGAGCTTCGAACAGGTGGGCATTCTCGATGGCGATGGCCGCCGATCCGGCGATCGCGACCATCAGATCGAGATCGTGCGCGCCGAAGGGCTCGGGTGACTTGTTGATGGCCTCCATCACTCCGATGGCTTCTCCGGCAAGGACGAGCGGCACGGCCAGTATGGTTTGGGTGGTCAAGCCGGTCTGCACGTCAATGCCGTTGAAGAAACGCTTATCCGCTCCGGCGTTGGTGATGACTGCCGGAGCTTGGTTCTGCAGCACAGAGCCGGCAATACCAGCCGCTGCCGGCATGCGCGTCCCGATCAGCTGATCGGAGCCCGGCCCCGTAGCCGCTGCAAACACCAATTCATCCTCGTCGCGCAACAACACCGAAACGCTCTCGGACCCGATCAGATGCTGCAGCTCGCGCGTCACGACGCGCAGAACGGAGCGGAGTTCGAGGCTGGACGCCATGGCGCGGAACGCCGTGTTGAGCGCGGCCAGTTCGCGCGTGTGGCGCTGCTCGGCCACAAACAGCTGCTCAAGTCTTTCGGCCGCCCGCCAGTGCGAGCTCACGTCATGCGCATTGATGATGAGGCCGTTCACAGCGGGATCGTGCAGCAGGTTGGTGGCCACGGCCGCAAAAGTGTGCCAGTCGCCGTCGTGGAGACGAACCCGGCACTCCGCCAGCGACAGCTGGGCAGCGGGCCGCGCCTGAACCTGACGCAGACCAGCGCGCACCGCCGCCACATCATCCGGCGCCACGAACTCCGCGATCAGCTGGTCAAGGCGGTTGGTGGACAAGGTGCCTGCCAACCGCCGCGCCGCCGGGCTGGCGTAGCTGATATTTTCAGCCGCGTCGATCACCAGGATGACATCGTTGGTGTGCTCGATCAGCGATCGGAACCGGGCTTCGCTCTGGCGCAGCTGCTGATCCGTGCGATGCTTGTAGAGCGCCACCTCGATCGTGGACCGGATCTCACCGTCTTCAAACGGCTTGAGAAGGTAACCATACGGCTCCGTGGCACTGGCGCGCCGCAGCGTCAACTCGTCCGAGTGAGCCGTGACATACACAATGGGCACCTGCGATAGGGCGCGGATCTGCATGGCCGTCTCAATGCCGTCCAGCGCGCCTCTCAACACAACATCCATCAGCACCAGGTCGGGCGGCGTGCACTGCGTGTACTGAATGGCCTCTTCCCCGGACGTCACGATCGTGGAGTTCGGGTAGCCTAAGTTCAGCAACCGGGTCTGCAAATCCCAGGCGATGATGTTTTGATCTTCGACGATGAGAATGTTGGTAGTCGTAGGCATACGGTCACTCATTCCGCTTCAACGCTTGCTGTCGCTCAAGCGGGCTACAAATTCCGTGCGGTTTAACCGGCCGCGTCCGCGCTGGGCAGATACACGGTGAACGAGGAGCCGCAACCGACCTGGCTGTCCACTTCGATTTGGCCGCCATGCCAATCGACGATCTCTTTGACGATGTTGAGGCCCAGGCCCGTGCCGCACACACTGGACCGGCTGGCGCGTTTGCCGCGATAGAATCGTTCGAAGACATGTGGCAGATCTTCAGGGGCGATGCCCAGGCCGCTATCCCGGACCTCGAAGCCCACGCGATCGCCGCAGTGGAACGATCGGATGTGCACCGCGCCCGCCAGGGTGTAGTTGATCGCATTGGTGATCAGATTGGTAGCGACCTGCTGCAAGCGGATGAGGTCGCCACGCGCCAGGAGCGGCCTCGCGGCCGGCTCAAACGTCAACCCCAGCCCGGCCGTTTCGGCGCGAGGCTGCTGCACGACGCTGGCCTGTTTCAGCAGCGCGTTCAAATCGACCGGCGCCAGCCGCACCTCGGTTTTGTCCTGCTCCAGCTGCGATAGATCGAGCAGGTCTTCGATCCTCCCTTCCAGGTGGCTCACTTCGCGGTGCAGCGTTTGCATGTACTCTGCGCGCTTATCGGGCTTGCCGCGTTCCAGGAGCTGGAGATACAGCTTGGTGTTCGCCAGGGGTGTACGCAGTTCGTGACTAACATTGGACACGAAGCGATCTTTCATCCGATCGAGCTCGGTGAGTTTCCCGTTGGCCTCCGTCAATTCGCGCGTGCGTTCGGTCACGCGCCGCTCCAATGAATTGCGTTCGAAGATCAGCGCCTGCTCTAACTGCTTGTGTTTGGTGATGTCGTGAAACACCAGCACCACACCCGTGATGTTGCCACGCTCGTCCCGGATGGGGGCCGCGCTGTCTTCAATCGGTATCTCTGTTCCATCGCGCGCGACCAGCACGGTGTGATTCGCCAGTCCGACAATCAAGCCTTCGTGCAAGACGCGGGCGACGGGATTCTTAGTGGGAACGCGCGTTTCTTCGCTGATAATTTTGAAAACCGCGCTGAGTTCCTGACCCGCTGCCTCGGCCTGCGCCCAGCCGGTGGGGACCATGATCTCGCCG
>Ga0209254_10004466_pt1 | contig 12808 bp, 14 predicted proteins | sample FrelakmetDIP11DI_FD_187148 | JGI IMG/M metagenome (GOLD analysis project Ga0209254, IMG submission 187148) | Freshwater lake sediment microbial communities from the University of Notre Dame, USA, for methane emissions studies - DIP11 DI (SPAdes)... | ecosystem: Environmental > Aquatic >...
GGCGCCGTCGCAGCCCTCGTTGGGATGCACACCCACTGAGACGGCCACGCTCGGATAGGGATCCACCAGGGACCGCATGGCCGGATACCGCCCCAGGTCGATGGCGACACAGAGCATGTGGGAGACCCCCGCCTCGGCGGTTAACGCCATCAGGCGCCCAAAATCGCCGTCATAAGGACGGAGGTCCACCCGGTCCAGGTGACAATGGGAGTCGACATACATGGGATTGATGGGATTGCTTGAGGCGACGGAACCGGCCGAACCGAGATGACGACAATGTGTGAGACTCGGCCCTCGGCCCTTGGCCCTCTTCTACATCGTGTGGGTCTGGCGCTCGGACCCCAGGGCCCCGACCAGATACTCCTCGATCTTGCGCCGGGCCATGCCCTTGTCCTGGTCGCTGAACTGGACCCCAACCCCGACGGCCCGGTTTCCCTCGGCCCCCGGAGGGGTCACCCAGATCACCTTGCCCGCCACCGGGATCCGATCCGGCTCCTCCATCAGCTGGAGCAGCAGAAAGATCTCGTCGCCGAGCTGATAGCGCTTGGTGGTGGGGATGAAGAGCCCCCCGTTACGGATGAAGGGCATATAGGAGGCATAAAGCGCCGTCTTATCCTTGATGGCGAAGCTCAGGATGCGCTGCTGGCCACCGAAGGCGCCCACGGGATTTGTCGGGGTGCTCAAGCTCTCTCCTCCGCATCTGTCAGGCGCCGCGCTCAATCGGTGGCCCGCCGTGAACCGATCCCCGACTCAACGGCTGAAGAGGCGGGACCACTCAACCAACAGGGACTCCAGAAGCAGGAGCGGGTTGGCGGTGGTGTTCGTCAGCCCCGAGGCATGGAAGACCCTGCCCAACAGCCGATGGCCCGCCGCCTGATCGATCCTGAGTGCCAGATCCGCCAGGGCGGCGCCCCCATCTTTGTCGTCCAGTCTCGCATCCGCCCCAGCCGCCGCCAAGCGCAACAGGTCACAGAGCCAGCCGGCGAACCAGTCCAATGATAGACGGGCCCCCACCTCGTTCCAAGCGACCGCCTCGCCAACCGGGTCCCGCTCCCCCAGGGCCAAACCGAGCAGACTGGCCCGGAGCTTTGCGTAACGTTCGAGCACGGTCGCATCTACCTCTTCGAGGGCGCGCAGCGGCGCTCCTCGGGCCAGCCCCAGCCGCACCGCGGTGGCATCACCGCTCATGGGGCCATCCGGTACCCGAGCCTCCAGCCAACGGAGGGCCTGGTCACGGGACGGGATGCCTTGCCGAAGCAGCTGACAGCGGCTGCGGATGGTCGCCGGGAGCCGACCGGTCTGCTCCGCGATCAAGCATAACAGGGCAGGGCCTGGCGGCTCCTCCAGGATCTTCAGGAGGGCGTTCGCCGCCGCCGTGTTCATACGGTCCGCGGGGTCGATGACGACTAGGACGCGCCCCCCGCGACCGGCGGTCAGGACGGCGCGCTCCCGCAGCTCACGGATCGCCTCAATCGGGATCTCTCCGGACTTGGACTCAGGGTCGGGCCCGACCCGCAGCAGGTCTGGATGGCTGCCCGCCCTGACAAGCCGGCAGTCCTGGCAACGCCCGCAGCCGCTGCCGTCGGCCAAAGGGCTTGGGCACAGCAGACCGCCCACCAGCCTTTCCACCAGCAGGCGCTTGCCGACTCCACGAGGGCCAGCGATCAGCAGGGCATGGGGTAGCCGGTCCGCCGCTCGCGCCTGGCCGAGCCGCCCCCAGATCGGGACCAGCCAAGGCGGGAGCGCCGCCTCCAGTTGGCTCGGGGTGTCGGGCATCGGATCAGCCCGCAGGTTCCGGGGACTGACAGGCGTCCACAAAGTCGGCGAGGATCCGGGTCGCCTGGGCCCTGACGGACTCCAGGGGCTGGGTCGCGTCCAAGACACGATACCGGCCGAGCGAGGCCCCCGCTCGCCCAAGGTAGACGGCGCGGGCCGCCTCGAAGAAGGCGACCCGCTCGGACTCGAAGCGATCGGACGCCCCCCGGACCCGGGCGCGACTCAACCCCAGGTCCGGTGGCAGGTCGAAGACCAGGGTCAGGTCAGGCCGCAGCTCCCCCTGGACCAGTCTTTCGAGCAACTCGATACGGGCCTCATCCACCCCCCGCCCGCCCCCCTGATAGGCATAGGTGGCGTCGGTAAAGCGGTCGCACAGAACCCAGGTCCCCTGGGCCAGTGCCGGGAGGATGACCTTGTCCAGATGCTCGGCCCGGGCGGCGAACACCAGGAGCAGCTCGGCGGTGGCACCCATCCCCTCATTTGCCTTGTCGAGCAGGACGTTGCGGATCTGCTCCGCGACTGGGGATCCGCCCGGCTCCCGGGTCATGACCACCGGGATACCCCGCTCCACCAGGACTTGGCGCAGGGACTCCATCTGGGAGGACTTCCCCGCCCCCTCGATCCCTTCCAGGGTGATGAACCGCCCCCGCCCGCTCATTGGTCCCTTCCTCGCACCCTCACCCCAACATTAGATCCTTGGTCCGCCAAAATCGCGAAGCTTGCCTTAGGCGTATGCCTGGGACAGGTTTCACCGTCAAGGTGACCCACCCGTTCTGAAAGCTGACTCCATCCCTTCTGTATTCATTCGCGTTCATTCGCGTTCATTCGCGGACAAATCCGCTCCCGGCGATCACGGCTTACCGAGCTGGTACTTGCGGACCGCCGCGTTGTGCTGCTCCAGGGTCGCGGAGAAGGCATGGGTACCGTCGCCCCGGGCGACGAAATACAGGCTTTCCCCGGGCTCCGGGCGAAGCGCGGCGCGGATGGCCTCCCGCCCCGGCAAGGCGATGGGCGTGGGCGGCAAGCCATCGATCACGTAGGTGTTGTAGGGTGTGGCCTCCCGCAAGTCGGCCCGCCGGAGATTACCGTCGAAACGCTCGCCGAGACCATAGATCACCGTGGGATCCGTCTGCAGGCGCATCCCCTTCTGAAGCCGGCGCACGAAGACCCCACCGATGGCGGGCCGCTCTTCTGCCACCGCCGTTTCCTTCTCGATGATGGAGGCCAGGATCAGGGCCTCATACGGGGTCTCGATAGGCAGCCCCTCCACCCGACTCTGCCACTCCTGCGCCAGGACCTCGTCCATGCGCTCGAAGGCCCGGCGCAGTACGTCCACGCCGGAGGTGCGGCCCGGGAAGCTGTAGGTGTCCGGAAACAGACGGCCCTCCGGGTGCTCCCCGGGACGACCTAGGACCTCCATCAGCTCGGAGTCGGTCATGCCGGCCAGGTCGTTGCCGAAGCGGGGATCGGCGGCGATGGCGGTAACCGCTTGGCGGAAGGTCCAGCCCTCGACCAGCGTCATCGGGTACTGGATCACCTTGCCTGAGGTCAGGCGCTCCAGCAGGTCCCCTGGACGCATCCCCTGGGTCAGCTCGAACTCGCCGGCCTTGAGACGTCCCTGGTCCCCCCGCTGAATGGCCAGGGCGAGAAGGTAGTAAGGGTGCCTGAGGATGCCGAGCCCGGCGAGCCCCTGAGCCACCTGGCGCAGGTTGGCACCCCGCGGGACCTCGAAAACGGTCGGCGACTCCTTGAGAGCCACCGGCGTCTCAAGGAAGCGCCGGTAATCCAGCCAGAGGCCCCCCAACAGGAAGGCCGCGGCGAGGAAGAGCACGAACAGGGCGCGCAGGATCACGGACCTGGCACCTCCGGGGTCTGGGCCTGCCGCCGCACCGCGCCGATCAGCTGGAGGGGCAACTCCCCAGGGTCATACGCGCGCCGGTCGAGCCGACGGACCGGCCATACACCCAGCAAGGAGTTGGTCAGGAACAGGCCCCGGCCGGTGAGCAGGTCCGTTAGACTCAGACGGGCCTCCAGGCAGGGAATCCCGCGGTTAGCGGCTAGCTCCATGGCCAGGGCGCGCACCGTTCCGGCGATCCCGCAGCGATCGACCTTGGGCGTCAGGAGCCTGGACCCGTCCCACAGGAAGAGATTGCTCATGGTGCCGCCGACGATGTCCCCCTCGGGCCCTGCCATCAGGCCCTCGGCGATCTCGGTTTCTGACCATTCGGCCCGCGCCAGCACGCTATCCAGACGGTTGAGATGCTTCAGCCCCGCGAGGGCCGGGTTATGGGTCGCCGGGGTGCTGCAGATTCGCACCGCCACCCCGCGCCCCTGCCACTCCGGAGGGTAGTCCGGGGCCGGGAACAGCAGCAGGATACGTCGGGGTCGTGCGTCGGTGGGCGCTGCATAACCTCGCCCCCCCACACCGCGAGTCACCAGGACCTTGAGGACCCCACTATCTACACCCCGAAGGAGCTCGCGAGCCTCGTCCGTCAGCACCGCCTCCCGGGGAGTCGGCAGACCAAGCCGGCGGCACCCCTGGTCCAGCCGGTCCCAGTGCCTCCGCCATTGGCAAGGTCGCCCGTCGCGCACCAGCAGGGTCTCGAAAAGACCGTCACCGAAACTGAGCCCCCGGTCGGTCACCGGGAGCCGCTGCTCCGGCACCCCGTCGACCAGGCAACGCAGGGGCTCTCCGGGAACAGCCCCGGGCACAGTGGGGCGCCTCGGCCCCCAGCCGCTCAGGGCCTGCGGAAGATCAAGGTGCCGTTGGTGCCGCCAAAGCCGAAGGAGTTGGTGAGCGCATACTCGATCGGCATTTCCCGGGCCGTGTTGGGCACACAGTCCAGGTCACAGGCGGGATCGGGGGTCTCGTAGTTGATGGTAGGCGGGGCCACCTGGTCGCGGATCGCCAGGATACTGAAGATGGCCTCGGCGCCACCCGCAGCCCCCAGCATGTGGCCGGTCATGGACTTGGTGGAGCTGACCGGAACCTGGTAGGCACGATCCCCGAAGGCCCGCTTGATCGCCAGGGTTTCGGCTGCGTCACCGGCGGGGGTGGAGGTGCCATGGGCATTGATGTATTGGATCTGATCCGGGTTGACCCCCGCATCCTCCATGGCGAGACGCATACACTCCGCGGCCCCGGCACCATCCTCGGAGGGGGAGGTCATGTGGTAAGCGTCGGAGTTCATGCCAAAGCCCACCAGCTCCGCGTAGATGCGAGCCCCCCGGGCCACCGCCCGCTCGTACTCCTCGAGCACCACCACCCCGGCACCGTCGCTCAGGACGAAGCCATCCCGGTCCCGGTCGAAGGGGCGGCTGGCCCGCTCCGGCTCGTCGTTGCGGGTGGAAAGCGCCCGCGCCGCGGCGAAACCACCGAGTCCCACCGGCGAGGTACCCATCTCGGCGCCCCCAGCGACCATGACGTCCACATACCCGTGGCGGATCATGAGCCCGGCCTCCCCGATGTTATGGGTGCCCGTGGCGCAGGCGGAAACGATGGAGTAGTTGGGGCCCTGGAGTCCGAACTTGATGGACAGGTCCCCTGCGACCATGTTGATGATGTTGGCCGGCACGAAGAAGGGTGAGATGCGCCGCGGACCCTTGGTGCGGTAGATCTCGTGGTTGTTCTCGATTCCGGTAATACCCCCGATCCCGGATCCGATGGCCACCCCGATGCGGCGGCGGTTGGAGTCGTCGATGGTCAGGCCCGAGTCCACGATGGCCTGAGAGCCGGCGGCGATGCCGTAGTGGATGAACTTGTCCATCTTCTTGGCGTCTTTGTCCGATACGTAGTCTATCGGGTCGAAGCCATAGATGGGCCCACCGAAGCGGGTGGTGAAGCCCGAGACGTCGAAGTGGGTGATCGGCTGGATGCCGCTCTTGCCCGCGAGGATACTCTCCCAGGACGACTTCACGTTCAGACCGACGGGGGCCACCAGACCCAAACCGGTCACCACGACACGTCTACGTGACATTGCCTACCCCTCTCGCGAGTTGCGTTGGAAGACAAACGCCGCGCGCGAGTCAGTTCCCCGCGGGCGGCGGCCCTTCCCGATCCAGGAGCAGCCCGCCTTAGCCCTTGTGCTCGTTGATGTAGTTGATTGCCTGTTGGACCGTAGTGATCTTCTCGGCGTCCTCGTCCGGTATCTCGGTCTCGAACTCCTCTTCCAGCGCCATCACCAACTCGACGGTATCGAGTGAATCCGCGCCCAGATCGTCGACGAAGGATGCCTCGGCAGTGACCTCTTCTTCTTTCACGCCCAGTTGCTCGACGACGATCTTCCGAACCCGCTCTTCAACGCTGCTCATGTGAGTCAATCCTCCGATTGGAAATAGGCGGCCCCGTTCAGGCCACGCGGTATTCTAGTGACAATCGAGGGGCGATGAAAGCGCACTCGCTCCCTCAGGCTGCCGCTAACGATCTGATTTTACTGTGTCTGAGGCGCCGTGAGACGCTTCAGGCCATGTACATGCCGCCGTTCACGTGAAGGGTCTCGCCGGTGATGTAGGCCCCCGAGGGGGAGACGAGGAAGAGCACGGCGGCCGCTACATCCTCTGGTTTGCCCAGCCGGGCCAAGGGGATGGACCCGATCAGGGCCTCCCGCTGAGCGTCCCCCAGGGCCCGAGTCATGTCCGTCTCGATGAAGCCCGGGGCCACGCAGTTGACCGTGATGCCGCGGGAACCGACCTCGCGGGCGAGGGACTTGGTGAACCCCATCATGCCCGCCTTGGAAGCCGCGTAGTTGGTCTGGCCGGCGTTGCCCATGACCCCCACCACCGAGGCGATGCTGACGATGCGCCCCTTGCGTGCCTTGGTCATGCCGCGCAGGCAGCCCTTGGAGAGCCGGTAGATGGAGCCGAGGTTGGTGTCGATGACCGCCTGCCAATCCTCGTCCTTCATCCGCATGAGCAGGGTATCGCGGGTGACGCCGGCATTGTTCACCAGGATGGTGGGGGCACCGAGGACCTCCCCCACGCGGGCCAGGGCGGCTTCCACTGACGCGGGGTCGGCCACGTTCAATACCAGCCCCATGCCCCTGAGACCCGCATCCTGCAAGGCCTGATCGATAGCTACTGCCCCGCCCTCGGTGGTGGCGGTGCCGGCGACCGCCGCCCCCTGCTCGGCGAGTCCCATCAGGATGGCTCGGCCGATGCCCCGAGAGGCCCCGGTCACCAGTGCGATCTCGCCTTCAAGCATGGCCTGTCGCCTCCAGGGCCGATTCCAAGGTCTGCGGATCATAGACTGGTAAGGTGGCGAGGTCCTTCGCGATGCGCCTGTTGAGCCCGGCCAGCACCTTCCCGGGACCGCATTCGATGGCCAGGGTCACGCCAGCGGCGGCCACCGCTTGGACCGTCTCCACCCACCGCACCGGGCGGTAGAGCTGGCTTGCTAAGCGCTCCCGCAGCCCGGCAAGGTCCTCGGCCGCGGTCACATCCACGTTGTGGAGGACCGGTACCCTTGGGAGCCGCAGATCCAGCTCGAGCAGCCGCTGGGCGAGCCGTTGGGAGGCGGGGCCCATCAGGCTGCAGTGGGAGGGCACGCTCACCGGCAGCACCAACGCACGCTTGGCCCCGGCGCCCTTGGCCGCGGCCACGGCCCGCTCCACGGCCGCCGCGGCACCGGCGATCACCACCTGGCCCGGGGCGTTGAAGTTCACCGCCTCCAGGACCTGGCCCTGGCCCTGCTCGGCACAGAGCAGAGCCACCTGGTCGTCATCCAGACCTAGCACCGCCGCCATGGCCCCCTCACCCAGAGGGACCGCATCCTGCATGTAGCGCGCGCGGTCCGCGGCGAGACGCACCCCATCGCCGAGGGATAGGGCGCCGGCCGCCACCAGGGCAGCGTACTCGCCCAGGCTGTGGCCGGCCATCAGGGCAGCGGGAGCGCCGCCAAGCTCCTGCCAGACCCGCCAGACGGCCACGCCGGCGGTCAGCATGGCGGGCTGGGTGTTCTCTGTCTGGTCCAGGACCTCCCTGGGTCCCTCGCTGACCAGAGACCAGAGATCCCGCCCCAGGGCATCGGCGGCATCGGCAAAGGTGCTCCGGACGCTCGGGTAGGCAGCCCCCAGTGCGTCGAGCATGCCGACGGACTGGGAGCCCTGTCCAGGGAAGAAGACAGCGATCTTGGGTGTGGTCGTCATGGCCGCGAGGGAGATCGGACTGGAAGATCGGGCGGGGGGTTGTCAGTAGCGAACGAGGACTGAGCCCCAGGTGAATCCACCCCCGAAGGCCTCCATCAGTATCATCTCGCCGCGCCGGATGCGCCCGTCCCGCACCGCCTGGTCGAAGGCCAGAGGGACTGATGCAGCAGAGGTGTTGCCGTGCTCGGCTACCGTGACCACCACCCGCTCCATCGGCAGGTCGAGCTTGCGCGCGGTGGCCTGAATGATGCGGATATTGGCCTGGTGCGGGATCAACCAATCGATGTCGGACTTCTGAAGTCCGTTGGCCTCCAGGGTCTCGTCGACGATCCGGCCCAGGGTGGTCACCGCCACTCGGAAGACCTCGGTGCCCTTCATCTCCATGTAGGCATGGGTGCAATCCCCATTGCCCAAGCCCCCGGGGATCTGAAGCAGGTCCTTGTAGGCGCCGTCGGCGTGCAGGTGGCTCGAGATGATCCCGGGCTCGTCCGCCGCCTCCAGGACCACGGCCCCGGCCCCGTCCCCGAACAGGACACAGGTCCCCCGGTCCGTCCAATCGATCACCCGGGACAGGGTCTCGGACCCGACGACCAGTGCCCGGCGGGCGGCGCCCGTACGGATGAACTTATCGGCCACCCCGAGTGCGTATATGAAACCAGTGCAGACCGCCTGAAGGTCGAAAGCGGCGCAGCCATGGACGTCCAGGCGCTGCTGCAGCAGACAGGCGGTGCTCGGAAAGAATTGGTCGGGGGTGGTAGTGGCCACCAGGATCAGGTCGAGATCGGAGGGTCCAATCCCCGCGGCATCCAGGGCCAGCCGCGACGCCCGTTCGGCCAGGTCGCAGCAGGTCTCGCCCTCGGCGGCCAGATGACGCCGCTCGATCCCGGTCCGCTCGCGGATCCAGGCATCGGTGGTGTCGACCATCGCCTCGAGCTCGGCGTTGGTCATCACCCGCTCGGGGAGATAACCACCGGTACCGAGGATGCGGGAGTAGATCATCAGGCAGTCGCCCTTAGGTGGCCAGTGTCGAGGTGACGCCCGACCTGCTCGGCGATGCGCCGGGGGATGTCGCAATGGATCTCCTTCTCGGCGATACGGATCGCATTCTCGAAGGCGACCTCGTCCGCGCCGCCGTGACTCTTGATCACGATGCCGCGCAGCCCGAGCAGACTGGCCCCGTTGTAACGGCGGGGGTCCATGGTGCGGCGGAATCGGTTGAGGATGGGCAGCGCCGCGAGCCCCGCCAGACGGGTGAAGAGGTTGCGCTGAAATTCCGCCTGCAGCAGATGGCGCACGAGCTTGGCCACCCCCTCGCTGCTCTTCAGGGCCACGTTGCCCACGAAGCCGTCCGAGACCACCAGGTCCACCTTCCCGAGGTAGATGTCGTCCCCCTCCACGTAGCCGATGTAATTGAGCCCGCTGCGGCTCAGGAGCTCATGGGCCTGCTTCACCTGCTCGTTGCCCTTGATCTCTTCCTGGCCGATGTTGAGCAAGGCCACCCGTGGCTCCGCCACCCCGTCGACGGCCTTCACCAGCTCGCTGCCCATGACGGCGAACTGGAAGAGGTGCTCCGCCGTGCAATCCACGTTTGCCCCCAGGTCCAGCATGTGGGTGTCACCGTGGATCGACGGCACCGCGGTAATGATGGCGGGGCGATCCACATGGGGCAGGGTCTTGAGGACGAAACGGGCGGTGGCCATCAGGGCGCCGGTGTTGCCGGCGCTCACGCAGGCGTGGGCCTCACCGCCCTTGACCAGGTCGACGGCCACGCGCATGGACGAGTCCTTCTTGGTGCGCAGGGCCTTGGACGGGGACTCATCCATGGCCACCGTCTCGCTCGCATGACGCACCCGAACCCGACCGGACCCCTCAGCCCCCAGTCGTTCCCGAATGCGCTCCTGATCGCCCACCAGGATGAGGTCGATCTCCCGCGTATGGGACAGGTAGCGCAGGGCGGCCGGGACCACCACGTCGGGGCCCACATCGCCCCCCATGGCGTCCAGGGCGATCGTATAGCGACCGCTCACGGAGTGGGGACCGCGATGAACCGGGAGGGGTTTTGGGCTGAGGCGGAGGGCGACCCTTGAGTCAGGGTCGTCCGTCACTCGGTCTTGTCCACGACCTTGCGGCCACGGTAGAAACCATCGCTGGATACGTGGTGCCGGAGGTGAACCTCGCCGCTGGTGGGCTCCACCGACAGGGCGGGCTTGGTCAGGGCGTCATGAGAGCGACGCATGCCGCGCTTGGAAGGGGTCTTGCGATTCTGGGGTACGGCCATTGCTCTTCTCCGCTCGGTGCCCGGCGCCAATGCTCGGCCCCGGCACTCGCTTAGGGTTAATCTGAACTGGATCGACCACAGCCCCCGAGGGATGCAGTCTTCAACGTTTGCCGGCTTCGACCGGGTCGGCCGGCGGAGCCTGGAGCCCCACCAGCACCGCGAAGGGGTTATCCCGCTGTGGCGCCGCCGCCGGGCCTTCCGCGACCTCTCGCGCCAAGGGCTCGCACTCGCCCTCCGCATGCAGGGGGACCTGAGGGATGGCGAGCAGCAGCTCGTCCTCCACGAGATCCAGGGGACGAATCCCACCTTCGTCGACCAGCACCGGATCCAGGTAATCCGGCACGCCGGCCTCCTGGGACTCATTGCGAACCAAGGCCAGGTCCATGGGTGCGTCCAGCAGGATCCTCACGTCGCCGAGACAGCGCTGGCAGACCAGGCGGACAGTGAGCTCCACTCGCCCCCACGCCACTGCCCGCTCTTCCGGGTCCCGGCCAAAGCGCAGGCTGAATCGGGCAGGCCACTCGGCGTCCCCGCTCAGGGCCGAAAGGGCATCAGTCAATCTGGGGAGATCGGCGGAAAAGGCCTGCCCCTCGAACCTCTGCTCGGCCGCCACCGCCTTCCAGGGATCGATCCTGGCACCGGGATCACGGAAGGAGTGGGCCGACATAAGCGCGCCAAGGTAGCCGATCCAGCGCTCTTGCGTCAAATTTGCGCTCTATCCGTCTATCCACCCGACTTGATCCGCGATCGGCCTGGCTCGCTCAACACCGTAACGACGTCGATCCGGTCTCAGTTGCCCACCAGGGCGAGCAGGACCCCGGCCGCCACGGCCGATCCGATGACCCCCGCCACGTTCGGACCCATGGCGTGCATCAACAGGAAGTTGTGGGGGTCCTCCTCCAGCCCGACCTTGTTCACCACCCGCGCCGCCATGGGAACCGCCGAGACCCCAGCCGCCCCGATCAGGGGATTGACCTTGCCACCCGTAACTCGATGCATGACCTTGCCCATCATGACCCCGGCGGCGGTCCCCAAAGCGAAGGCGACGGCGCCAAGGGCCAAGATCCCGAGGGTCTCCAGGGTCAGGAAGCGCTCCGCCGAGAGCTTGGACCCGATCGCCAGGCCAAGCAGGATGGTGACCACGTTGATGATCTCATTCTGGGCGGAGCGGCTCAGGCGCTCCACCACCCCGCTCTCCCGCAGCAGGTTGCCCAAGGTCAGCATGCCGATCAGGGGGGCCGCTTCGGGCAAGAAGAGGGCGCACAGGAGGAGGACCGCGATGGGGAACAGGATCCGCTCCACCCGTGAGACCGGGCGCAGCTGCTGCATGACCACCCGTCGCTCCTCGCGAGTGGTCAGCGCCCGCATGATGGGCGGCTGGATGATGGGGACCAGGGCCATGTAGGAATAGGCGGCCACCGCGATGGCACCGAGCAGCTCCGGGGCCAGCCGGGAGGTCAGGAAGATGGCCGTGGGCCCGTCGGCCCCGCCGATGATGGCGATGGAGGCCGCCTCCTTGAGCCCGAAGTCAAAGCCTGGGATGGCGTTCAGGGCCAGGGCCCCCAACAGGGTGGCGAAGATCCCGAATTGGGCCGCCGCGCCAAGGAGCAGGGTCCAGGGCATGGCGATCAGGGCCCCGAAGTCCGTCAGGGCCCCCACCCCGAGAAAGATCAGGAGGGGGAAGACACCCGTCTCGACGCCCACCTCGTAGATCATGCCGATCATGCCGTCAGGTCCTCCGATCCCGGCCACCGGGATATTGCAGAGGATGGCCCCGAAACCGATGGGCAGCAGCAGCAGGGGCTCGAAGCGCCGGACGATGGCCAGGTAGATCAGGAGCCCCCCGACTCCCATCATCAGGGCCTGGCCCCGGGTCAGGTTGGCGACCCCCGTGGAGGTCCAAAGCTCGAGCAGGTCTTCCATCGGTCGGCGCGCCAGTTGGGATCAGGTTGTGATCAGGCCGAGATCAGGTTGCAATCAGGTCCCGAGCGGGCCTAGCGCAAGGTCAGGAGGGGCTGGCCCACCTGCACCGAGTCGCCCGCCTTGACGGCGACCGCCACAACAAGCCCCGCCTCCGGGGAGCGCAGCTCGGTCTCCATCTTCATGGCCTCCAGGATCAGGATCAGCCCCCCCCGTTGCACGGTTTCCCCAGGCTTCACCTTGACCTGGACCACGGTCCCCGCCAGGGGCGCCGGGACCGGTCTTCCGCCCGCCGCCGGGGGGGCGGATGCAGGGGCGGCAACCGGTGCCGCACCCGCCGGGGTCACGGACTCCAGGTCCCCCTCCGGCGAGACCCTGACCCGATAGCTGTGTCCGTCCACCTCCACGCGGTAGGTCTCTGCCCCACCTGGCACCAGGGCCGGCGGCGGTGGGGCCGGCTCGGCGCTCGGCGGCGGGCCGCACTCCCTCCAGGGGGGCGGCTCGAAGGCGTCGGGGTCGTTGCGGTTGGCGAGGAACTTGAGTCCCACCTGGGGGAACATGGCATAAGTCAGGACGTCGTCGATGGGATCCTTGGCGAGGGCGATGGAGCGCTCCCGGGCCAGACCCTCCAGCTCGACGGTCAGGCGCTCGAGCTCGGCGCTCAGCTTGTCGGCGGGCCGGCAGGTGATGG
>Ga0209254_10004467_pt1 | contig 12804 bp, 13 predicted proteins | sample FrelakmetDIP11DI_FD_187148 | JGI IMG/M metagenome (GOLD analysis project Ga0209254, IMG submission 187148) | Freshwater lake sediment microbial communities from the University of Notre Dame, USA, for methane emissions studies - DIP11 DI (SPAdes)... | ecosystem: Environmental > Aquatic >...
GTGGGGGCGACATTGGCTTCGACGGAGGTGCTGGATCGAGGGATGCATGCCGAGCTCCGCTGACTCGTTAAACCGGTGGAAACAAACCTAACTGCGAACTCGCAGCTCGCTCTCGCGGCTTAACTAACCGCGACGTCCACCTGGTCCGGGCCTGCACGGCTGGGCTGGATGTCATTTTCGCAGGCTAGCCGATGCGCGCGGTTCCGACGCGCGGTGGCGAATCGTTCTCGGAGCTAGCGCCTGGCGGTTTCTCGCCGCTCTCTCACGTCGGGCGCGAACCAACAAGAGCGGACACGCATGTAGATTCCTTCGGCGACGTGCTTTCGGACGCGGGTTCGACTCCCGCCGCCTCCAAACTTCTTCAGACACGCCAAACCCGCGAATCCCGCAAGAAGCGGGCGGGTTCGGCGTGTCTGGCAGAAGCAGCGGAACAAATCGGCTCGGCCCGTGACGCCTCCGGCGTCAGTTCCAAGCACCTCCTGACGCGAGTTCCAATCCCGCCGCCTCCCGATCCAACGGGACCGATACCAGGCGCGACGGACGGGAGGCGCCCAGCATCACGGCGGGGGTATACTGACGTATCGAGTCAGAACCCTGTGGACATTTTGCGCGAGGCCACTATGGAATTCACTCGGATCACCGCGGATCCGCGTCAGCTTGGCGGCGTGCCCTGTATCCGACGTCTCAGAATCCCGGTCGCAACCGTCGTGGGCATGGTCGCTGAAGGGATGACGACCGACGAGATCCTGGCCGCGTATCCCGATCTTGCTGAGGCCGATGTACGGGAGGCGCTGCGGTTTGCGGCGGCTGCCGTCAGGGAGCGCGAACTTCCGCTGGCGTCGACGCTGTGAAGTTCCTGGTGGACAACCCCGTCTCGCCGCTTGTCGCGGAGGCACTGAATGCCGCCGGGCACGACGCGGTCCACGTGCGGGATCGAGGCCTGCACCAGGCCGACGACGAAGTACTCGTCGACATCGCGGCGGCAGAGGGACGGGTGATTGTCTCCGCCGATACCGACTTCGGCGCAATCCTGGCTGTTCGGAACGAGACCAAGCCCTCGGTGGTCCTGTTCAGACGCGGCACACCACGGCGCCCCTCGTTACAGGCCGAGCTGCTGATCGCCAATCTGCCGGGAATTGCGTCCGAGTTGGAGCGCGGGGCGGTGGCCGCGTTCTACGACACCCGCATTCGAATCCGCCGGCTGCCGGTCGGCACCGACTGAACCCTGATTCGAGGCTGTTCATGCGCGCCCGTCCACAGAGTGCGAGCGGCGCCTGCCGGACATCGTTCGCAAAATCGCGTCCAAGACCTGGTCGAGGCACTTCCCGACATCCTCGGCCAGGAATCGCAGCACAAAGTAGCCGTGCTCCTGCAGCAGTTGGTCCTTCTTGCGGTCTCGTCGGTAGGCTTCCGGATCTCCGAGATGCTGACCGCCGTCCAGCTCAACAGCCATGCGGGCATCTGCGCACAGCAGGTCGACCTCCAAGCGCCCCTGTTGGTCGAACGGAATTGCGAGGGACTCGTTCAGCACGAACCTCCCCTTGGTCTCGGGGAGCGTTTCCAATCGCCGGAACAGGAACTCCTCCGTGGCGCTGCGGGCGCGTGCCGCACCTTCGGCATCCGGCGGCACCGCGCGCGCCGCGTGCACGAACAGCTTCGCGAGCGGCACATCCACGCCGTCGCGGACAAGGCGCTGCACGCTGCCGGAGTAGTCGCGCTTCCACACCGGGTCTGACGGCAGCACGACGTCCGCCGGCCATCCTGGAATCGCGCTCGCCGGGAGGACAATCCGGTAGCCTATCGCTTCGTAGCCGCGGCAACGACGATCGAACATCCGTGCCAGCATGGGGACATTGAGGTCGGCGTAGTCGTACACGCGGACGTCGCGCTTGCCATCGTGGAGCCGATGCAACCGGCCTGCGTACTGGGCAACGGTGCCGCGCCAGGACACGGGCAACGTCAAGAACAGCGCGTCCAGCCTCGGGTCGTCGAACCCCTCTCCGATGTGCTTTCCTGTCGCCAGGATGACGCGCCCTTCTCCTGGCGGCACGGACGCCAGACGTAGCGCCATCGCGAGCCGTTGCTTCTTGCCGAGCCCGGCCTTTAGCGTGATCACGTGGGCGACGTGGCCGACAATTCCCGACTCGAGTCGCTCGAGGTGCTCATTCCGTTCCGTCAGGACGAGCGGAGACCGCCCAGTGCCCACGGCGTCGACCACGTCGGCACAGATGCGCCGATTGCGTTCGTCGTCTTCCACCAGGCCCTGGTACAACCGCTGAAACTCCAGACGTCTGTCCGGCTCAGGGTCTCGAGGGGCCACGAACGACGTCGGCTGCACGAGCACGATGTGCCCGAAAGGACGAGCGGCCGCTTGCGTCCGTGGGTCCACACGATGCCGGACGGGTCCACACTGCATGAAGATGATGGGATGGTGACCGTCCTTGCGCGTCACTGTCGCCGAGAGACCCAACACGAAGCGGGCCTTCGACTGACGGGCAACGTTCTCGAAGCTCTGCGCCGAGAGGTGGTGGCACTCGTCGACGATGAGGTGCCCATACTCGGCGACACGATCGTCAACCACGCCCTTTCGGACCAGGCTCTGGATGATGGCGACATCGAGTCGCCCCGTGGCGCGATCGCGCCCGCCGCCAATCCGGCCGATCGCTTTCGACGGGACACCGAGGAACGTCGACAACCGCTCCACCCACTGATCCATGAGTTGCCGGCGGTGGACCAGCACGAGTGTGTTGACGCCGCGTCTGGCAATCAGCCATGCCGCGATGACCGTCTTGCCGAACGCCGTCGTGGCCGCCAGGACGCCGGTGTCGTGCCTCAACATGGCGTCAGCGGAGCGCTGCTGATCGACTCGCAGCTCGCCCTGGAAATGGATGTCCAGATTCGTGCCCGGCTGGCGTTCGTCGCGGAGCGTCACCTTCACACCCGCCTGGTGGAGCACGGCCCGGACATCGTCCAGACAACCTCGGGGGAGGCCGATGTGGTGCGGGTGATCCTCCGCGCACGCGACCACGCGAGGCTTGCCGAACGTGGACAGCCGCATCGCCTGTGCGGCGTAGAACTCGGGGTTCTGAAAGGCTGCCACCCGCAGCAAGCGATTCCGCAGGCCTGGGTTCAGGCCGTCTTTCGGGATGTAGAGCTGGTTTGCCTGAACGATCTCAAGCGACGCCGGCAGGACCCCGCTGACGGTCGACTCCTTGTGACGACGTGAGGGCGGCACCGTCCACGGCGCATCGTCGTCCTCGTCAGGCGGCAGGCGTACGCCGACGACGCGGCCGCTGTATTCGGCCTCCTGCGCCAGTCGCTCGGCGTGGTCCCGACAGACTTGCGACACGCCGGCCAGAAAGGCCCACTGGTCCGGCCAGGGTGACAGATGCTCGTCGAGGAACACGCTGTTCCCCTGATCGCGGGCTCGCCGCTGCAGGGGTAGGGCGATCAGATTTCCGAATCCGCCGTGTGGCATCGTGTCCTGGTTGGGGAACAGCCGGTCGTACGAATCCAACCCGATGTCCGGCCGGTCCTCCATCGTCTCGGTGAGCATGAACGATCCCAACCTTCGGGCGAGCGCTGCCGGGATGGCCTGATCGAAGAAGATCCAGACATGACCGCCTCGCCCGGAGCGAGACCGCTCGAGCGCCGCCGGCACGGCGAACCGGCGGCAAGTCGCGAGAAAGGCGAGGACATCCTCCTGCCAGCCGGCTTTGTCGAAGTCGATCGCAAGGAAGTGACACGTTTCATCCAGCAGCAGCGGATACACACCCGCGACGAACGGTTGGCCGACGGCGTCCTTGCCCCTCAGATGCCAGCTGATCACGTCGTCGGTCACCGGCAGCAAGCGACGCTGGAGGCAGTCCGAGCACTTGATCCGTGGCTTCTCGCACAGGCCCCTCACCCACTCGTTGGCACAGGCCGGCTGGTAGCCTGCCCTCCCTGTTCGCCGGCTCTCGAATCGGCGCGGGTACACGTCTTCCCGACCGCGGAAGAGCGATCGGAAGAGCGCGATCTTCTCGTGGGGCGGCGAAGCCCGCGAGACGGGCAAGGGTATCGGTCTGCTCGGCACGAGGGTCAGTCTAGCCGGGATCAGGCACCGCGAAACGCCCCGAGAACTCGACGTCCTGCTGGGGCTGATTTGGGGCTATGGAACGCGTGTTCAGCGGAACGCGCGTGTTGCGCGGGCGCGATTTTCGGCGAGAATGCAGAAACAGGCCGGTTTCTGAAAACCGTGTCAAGTCCGACTCCCGCCGCCTCCACCATTCTCTGTTTCCGCTATTTGCTGGAAGATCCGCTGATTCCGCTGGAATGCCCTTCTCGCCGTGGGGTTGATACGGGGGCTGGCACACGTCTTGGTAGCCGAACCTGGTGCATGACTCAGCCTTCCACGCGGTCTGTCGTGTCCCCGTTCTTTGCTCGAGGCCCGCGTCGGTAGCAGCCAGAACAGCGGCGCGGTATCATGGACCGAATTGGAGGTCTGCGATGGCAGTCACCGCCCTCTCGGAGCGGGAATCGGAAGCGCTCGGCGAGTTCTCTGCACGCATCCGCGCGGCGCTCGGACCGAATCTGCGCGAACTTCGCCTCTTCGGCTCCAAGGCGAGGGGCGATGCACGGCCGGATTCCGACCTCGACGTGCTCGTCGTTGTTGCCGGCAATCGGGTGGAAGCTGAAGATCGGGCTATCGACATCGCGTTCGACGTCAACGTCGCCAGCGATCTCTATATCTCTCCGCGCGTGGTCACAGCCGAATCCCTGGCTGATCCGGTGTGGCGTACGACGTTGTTCGTGCAGACCGTGACCCGTGAAGGCGTCGCGCTGTGAGTCCTGAAGCGAACGTTATCGCCCGCCATCGAATCGAACGAGCCGACGCGGCCTGCCGGGAAGGCGACTTTCTCGCCGAGCAGCACTCGTACGGTGGTGCCGCCAACCGCTATTACTACGCGGCCTTCCATGCCGCCCGCGCCTTGCTGGCGACCCGCAACGTGGACTCTGCGCGCCATGCGGGTGTGATTGCGCTCTTTCAACAGCACTTCGTGAAAAGCGGCGACTTCCCTGCCGACATCGCTCGTGCGCTGCCGAGGTCGTTCGAGAAGCGGCTGTCGTCGGACTACTCGGACTTCGTCGAGATCAGCGCCGAGGAAGTCGAGCGGGTCCGAACCGAGGTCCACGCATTCGTCGACGCCTGCCGCCAACTCCTCCATGCCTCGGAGTTGTAGGCGGGTCCCACAGACGCGCTGCCTCCACAACCGATCACGCAACGGCGCCTCGCTCTCGATCCGGCGCTCTCTCACGTCATGTTTCACGCGCACTCCCACTGCGCCAGACCAGCGTCACGTACGCGTTCTCAAAACAGCTTGGTGTTCTGGGAAACAGGTGTTTGGCGTGACGCCGTCTGCCTCGCTGCAAATCACTGGCGCAGGCCTGGTTCCAGCCACAGGGCAGCGTCCTTGGGACGCACGCAACGTCTGGAGCAACACATCGCCGCCAATTGGCTCCGTTTAGCTAACCCGCCGATTCCTGGTTTATCCTGCCGGCGGCATTTCGTGGTTCCGGTCCCTCCGGCGCCGCGCAACCCCGACGTCCGAAAGTCATTGCGTCTCGCCAGCCTTCCCAAGACAATGCCTCCAGCAGGCGCCTGGGGCATCTGCTGCGGTGGACAGTTTGCGCGAAGGAACCACGAAATGCCGCTGTCTACCTATTGGATCTGAGGCGACCGAGTAACTACCGACGTGAAGAAGCCACACGAAGTCTTTTACGCGGTAGCGATTGGCTCCGAACGCCGACGTTGGCTCCTGACGCCCGTCGGGTTGCTCATCTTCACCGGCTTGCTGCTTCTGGTCGTCTTCGGAGGTCTGTTCACCGACCGAGCGCTCGGCCTGCCAAGGTTGCTTTCAGGGACACCTGGGCTACTGATCGGGCTCATTCTTCTCGCGATGGGTTTGCCGCTGTGGGCGTGGTGCCTCATGGTCTTCAGGAGGGCGAGGGGAACGCCGGTTCCGTTCAACCCTCCCCGGGAGCTTGTTGTCGTGGGGCCCTATGCTTGGCTGCGAAACCCGATGGCGACCGGGGTGTTCGCCTCCCTGCTTGGAGTGGGGTTCCTCCTCCATTCTCTATCGATGGTATGCGTGTGGACGCCGGCCGCGTTCGTGCTGCACGCGATCGCGGTCCTCCGCGTGGAGGAACCTGAGCTCGAGCTTCGGTTCGGGCCGGCCTACCGAGACTACCGGCGGCGCGTACCGATGTTCGTTCCTAGGGCGCCCGGCCGAAGGACAAAGGGGCCCGGCGCCTAACAGCGCATGCACCAGCCGGCGCGCCGACCCAAAGCAGGGAGCGAGCGCGCCACTGGTGATGCGCAGGCGTTCGTCCCACGAGACGGGAGTAGCGTACTGAAATCAAGTGATTTTGCGAACGCCGAGGGGGACAGGGCGGGGCCGTTGGTTGCCTTCCTCGGAAGGGCGAAAGTGAAGAGGCGCTCAGCCGGCCTTCTCGAAACGCGACGGCTTTGGGTGCGGTCATGCAACCCTCCCAAGAAAGGGCTGTCAAGCACATTCCTTCGTGGGGGCAATACGGGGGTTCAACCGGGCAAAGGACAGGATTGCGAGAATCGTGAGGAATCGAAAACGCCATAAGCCCTTTAGAATCAACAACGCGTAGCGGTCCGACTCCCGCCGCCTCCACCATTCGACTCGCCTGCATCCGAACGCTCGCTCATGGTGCCCAGAGGGCACCGAGCAGGCGAGGCGAATGGTGTCCTGAGCGAGGCCCGCAGGGCCGAGTCGAAGGACCTCTCCTCCTCTCCAGCCTCCACTCTGCCCCTGACGATGCCATCGTCGTCGTCATGCACCGCGTGTATGTCCTCCGCTGTGCGGACGGCTCGCTCTACGTCGGCTCGACCGACAACCTTGAACTGAGACTGCGCCGCCATAATGAAGGTCGCGGCGCGACGTTCACTGCCCAGCGTAGGCCGGTCGTCCTCGCCTACTCGGAGTCACATTCGACCCGCATTGACGCCCGACGCCGCGAGGCCCAGTTGAAGCGCTGGACGCCGGCGAAGAAGGAAGCCCTGGTCGCTGGAAGGATCGCCGAGTTGCACAGACTGGCCCGACGGCGACCCTAGCTCCGGCCGTGTCGTGCCACGTGGCCCGATGGTCCCCTCGCGGCGTACAAGAAACTCGAACGGCTCCGCACGTTCTTCCGCTTCTGTCACCAGTCGGGGTGGATCAAGTCCAACGCCGCGCTCGCCGTGAAACCGCCCAAGGTGCGGCCGAACCCCACGCTGCCGTTCACCGATGAGGAGTTCGGGCACCTCCTGGAGGCGTGCGAGCGCTACCCCATCAAGGGCGTCTACAACTCTGGCAACCGCCTGCGTCTGAAGGCGATGGTGTTGCTGCTCCGATTCTCCGGGTTGCGGATCCGCGATGCCGCCACGATTCGGCGCGATCGCATCAAGGACGGCAGGCTGTTCCTCTACACGCAGAAGACGGGCCAACCCGTGTCGCTGCCGCTTCCCCCATACGTCGTCACCGCTCTGGACGCAGTGCCGAAGCTTGGTGGAGAGTACCTGTTCTGGTCCGGCGAAGGAGACGCGAAGTCGTGCGTCGCCGACTGGCAGCGATCGTTCCGGAAGTTGTGCGCGCTGGCGAAGGTCGACAACGGGCACTTCCACCGGTTCCGTGACACGGCCGCCGTCGGATGGCTGGCAGCCGGGCTCTCGATCGAAGAAGTGGCCGCCCTGCTCGGCAACTCGTCAACTCGATGGTACGCGACTGGAGTCCCGCGGTTTGCGGAAGATGTACCCAACGACTCCCTGCGGCGGGCCCCACTGTTGAGAATCGTGACCATCGAATCCCCGATCCAGCGCGATCAGCGTGTGGGCGGTGACGCTGCTCTGCGTGGTCACATAGGTCGCGCCTCGGCTGGTCGTCCCGCAGCTTCGACCTCTGCCGCCTGCGCCCACATAGAGAAACTGATCCACTCTCGTCCACGTGACGTCACACCCGGGTTCGGATGCGAGACGATCCGCACGCAGGCCGTTCAGCGTGGCCCGGTGCCGCGCCGCACCAACGAGATCCGCAGACCGCGAGATCCGGTACGTTCGGGTCGTGAGCACGCCACCCGCGGTCCGGAAGAGCGCAAGCACCCGCTGCCGGTAGGGGGACGCTTCGCGGCCCTTCAACGCCTGTTCGAGGTAGAACTGCCGTGCGCCCCGGGGGACGTCGAGGTCCGGCACCGACATCGGCACGATCTGGAGGGACACGTCGTCATGCTGGTACGCGGCGTTCAGGCGTCGATCCGACTCGGCCTGTTCCGAGGTGGTGTACTCGCCAACCAACCACGCCGACAGGGTCTCCAGCTCCGCATCGCGGGACGCAGGCATCGGCGCCTGGCCACCGGCCAGGAATGCCGCGACGAGCCACGACAAGGCGCTGATCACGCCGGTCCCCCGCTCCCAGCCACGCCAGTGTCGAGCGCGGCGACGGCGCCAACGAGATCCGACGCGAAGTCGTCGGCGCCAATCTCTTCCCACAGGCCGACTCGCGTTCGGAACACCGCGCCTCCGAGCACGATTCGCGGACGCGCCTGCGCGAACCTCTTGTGTACGTCCTCAACGAGCCGGGCCACGCTCGGCACGTTGAACAGCATGGTGGCCGAGATGCCGAGCATCGTCGGGGCATGGTCCTCGATGGCCTGCAGGATGCCCTCGTGAGGCATGTTGGTGCCGAGGAACCGGACATTCCAGCCCTTGTACTCCAGGATGTCGGCAACCATCGCCGCGCCCACCTGATGCAGTTCTCCCTGCACGCCGGTCACGACGGCGTTGCCCCTCCTCTCGGCTGTCGGCTCCGCCTGCGAGTAGGCTTGCGCCATCACATACTGGGTGATGGCTGTAGCCATGTGCTCGGACGCCACCGAAATCCGGCATCGTTCCCAAAGACGACCGACCTCGTACAGAGACTCCTGGAAGACCTGCGTGTAGAGATCGACCAGGGGCGCTCCCCCTCGAATCGCTTCCATCACGACGTTGAGAGCCGCCCGCCGATCTCCTCGCAGCACACTCTGGAGGCAGACCTCCCGCACCGTCAGCAGCGCCCCCTGCACCTCCGCCCCTTCGTCGGGTGCGGGGTCGTCAGCGAGCGCCTTCCGTCCCGCCGAGAACATCTGACCGAGGATCGCCCGGCCGTCCGGTTCGGCCATGCGTGCGGTGAGGTCGTCCAGCATCGCCAGCGTCTCATCGAGTACGGCCACATCCAAGCCCCGCGCCCCCAGCATCCCGCGGGTCCACCGCACGTAGTCCGCGAACGACTGCGGAGATCCCAGGTGCAGGGCGCCCGCCAGGAAGTCGATGTGGTGTCCGGCATCCTCCTCGGTCAGCGCCCGTCCGCGCACGCCCCACAACGCGCCGCACTCGGGGTGCCTCCGATACCATTCCTCGGTGAACGCGACCGCGATCCCGGACCTGCCCGCGCGAAGGCTCTCGATCAGTCGGTGCCTGACGTCCGGCTCATTCATGCTCACTCCTCCCGAGCTCGGCGTCGATCTCGGCTGCCAGAGGCCGCGCACATTCCGGGCAGACGCCGTGGCTGAGCACCAGGGAGTGCTGCCGTAAGTAGTTCAGCATCCCCTGCCATTGACCCCGAGCCGTCTTCACCCTCTGGCAGTACATGCAGATCGGCACAACCGCCTTGAGCTGCTCCAGCACGGACACTGCATCGGCAAACGTCTCGACGGTGCGCTTCAGGATCTCGTTCTGGTTTGCCGGCGAGAGTCGGGGAGTGGCGGGATCTGACGTCTGGAGGTCCGGAACGGATGGCGACGCCACCGTCGACAGCTGTTCGATGAGCATCAGCTCTTCGCGGGCGAGCCGGCTCCTGTTCACCGCGGATCGAACCAGCTCGAGAAGCGGTCGCTCTGCCAGGGCTTGGACACGTAGTGGTACACGTTGCCCTCGTTCACCGCTTCGACCACAGCCTCGAGGTCCGAATAGCCGGTGATGAGAATGCGCGTTGTGGTAGGACTGACGCGCCGGCAACGTTCGAGGAGCTTCGCGCCCGTTGTGCCTGGCATTCTCTGGTCGGTCAGCAGAAGAGCGACGTCGCTGGTCTCGAGGAATTGAATCGCGTCATCCGGATCGTCGGTGACGGTGACGCGAAACTCCTTGCGAAGTATGTCAGCCAGACTCGACAGGACCGCCGGCTCGTCATCCACGACCAGCACGCGTGCGGCTCCGAGTTTCCCGGTCTCCTGGATCACGAGCATCTCCCTTCCCCGTCCGAGTCGACCACGACTCGGTTCCTTCCTCCCGGCTTGGCCGCATACAGGGCGGCGTCAGCACGCGTTGCATGTTGAGACGGCGTTTCCATGGGCGGATTCATCCTTGGCCAATCGGCACGCGGCCATGACCAGCGGACTCCCCACGTTTGGCCGGAATCCGAATCCTGACGCGCGTGCCCTGACCGACTTCGCTGGTGATCTCGATGCGCCCGTTGTGCTCGTGGATGATCTGGTGGGCGATGCTCAGGCCCAAGCCGGTCCCCGAACCGGGTGGCTTCGTCGTGAAGAACGGGTCGAACACCTTCCCCATCACCGCTGCCGGAATGCCGCAGCCGCGGTCAACCACGTCAACGATGACGGAGTCACCCTCGACGGCAGTGGCCACGGTGACGACGCTCCCCGGCGGGCTGGCCTGGATCGCATTCGCCACCACGTTGCTCACGGCCTGGTTGAGTGCCGCGGGAGAACACCACACCGTCCCGACCGGGGCCGCGCGGGTTTCGATCCGCACGTCGTGCGTCCGCATGAGCGGCTGTAGAAACCGGAGCGAGGCCCGAATCCCCTGTTCCAGATCACACGGCTTCCACGCGGCCTCATCAAGCCGTGAGAAGGTCCGAAGGTCAAGGACCAGCTGACGCACCCGTTCAAGCCCCTCTTTGTTGCTGCTGATCTTGCGCGGGATGTTCTCGATCAGATAGGGCAGATCGATCTCTGCCGCCTTGTCGGTGAGTCGGCTGGCGAGATCGGGTTCGGTCGACGCCAACGTGGGGACGGCCTGGTCCACGATGGCCAGCCATGACAGCAGGTCGCGGAAGTCGCGGTCGAGCGTGTCGTGGTTGGCGGAGACATAGGCCAGGGGGTTGTTGATCTCGTGCGCGAGCCCGGCGGTCATCTGTCCGAGCGAGGCCATCTTCTCAGTCTGAACCAGCAGAGCCTGTGCCGTCTTCAACTCCGCGAGCGCCGCCGAGAGTGCCCGGCTCTTCCGGACGTTCTCGCGGGTCAGCACCGCGAGTTCGTTGTTCAACTCGAGCAGCGCAGACGGTGACGCATGCGCTTCGACGAATTCCTCTCCCGCGAGCAGCGCGCCTTCGGCACTTGCCAGCACGTTGCAGCGGAGGGTGAACGGATGCTGGTCGGCGTCGACGAAGTTCAGAACGGCGAACTCGCTCACGGTCGGCTTCGATGGGCCCGGCATCAACCGGCGAAGCGTGTCCGCGTCGGGATCGGTCAACAACGACCAGACGGGCCGCCCGGTCAAGTCCGGAGCACGACACTTGAGCCTGCGGGCAAGCGCCCTGTTGACGACGTGAATGCCCGTGTCCACGCGAAAGCCGAGAATATAGATCTGGGTCGCCTCGGACGCCAGAGAGGAGACAAGATCGACCGCGCCGCCGTGGCCGAATCCGGTCTCGAGCGCGAACGCCATCAGGTCGACGGCGCGAGTCTGGTCGCGGTTGGTCAATGGGGAATCCATACAGCGTGGAGATAGCCCAGACACCAGTATGCGTCACCAGGTCGCGGTTGTCTGTTCCAAAGCGGACAATCTCGTCGCGAAGAGCTGGTAGACGGGTGGCGGAACCGACGGATGGCGCCGCAAGATGATCCGCCGCCCCGCTGACGGTAGAATCCGGGAGTGGCCCGTTCGTCCGACACGCTCGAACTCTTCCACCCGGCGGTCCGCGACTGGTTCGTTGCCTCGTTCGGTCGCCCGACCGCCCCGCAGTCGCTCGGCTGGCCGGCGATCGCGCGCGGCGACTCGACGCTGATCCTGTCGCCGACCGGCAGCGGAAAGACGCTCGCGGCGTTCCTCTGGGCGATCGACCGGCTGATGTTCTCTCCGGTCCCGCCACCGGACCGGCGGTGCCGCGTCCTCTACGTCTCGCCGCTGAAGGCGCTGGCCGTCGACATCGAGCGAAACCTGCGGTCGCCGATCGCGGGTGTGGCCAGGACGGCGCAGGCGCGCGATGTCGCGTTCGTTTTGCCCGTCGTGTCCGTTCGGACCGGCGACACGCCCGCCGCCGAACGGGCGCGCTTTCTTCGGCACGGCGCCGACCTGCTCATCACCACTCCGGAGTCGCTCTACCTGCTGCTGACCTCGCGCGCGCGGGACGTGCTCCGGGGTGTCGAAACGGTCATCGTCGACGAGATCCACTCGCTGGTCCCCACCAAGCGCGGCGCTCATCTCGCGCTGTCGCTCGAGCGTCTTCAGCTGCTCTGCGCACACCCGATCCAACGCATCGGCCTGTCGGCGACGCAACGGCCGCTCGACGAGGTCGCGCGCTTTCTCGGCGGCTCGACCGGCAAAGGCGCCCGCGGTGAGGGGGAGCAGGGCCGGCGGCATGCAGCCGGCGCCGCGGGGACCCGCCAGCGGCGGAGGTACGATTCGGCTCCCGAAGCCTCGCTGCGCGGCGAGTTCAACGCAGGCGACGGGCGCGTGCAGTATCGCCCCGTCACGGTCGTCGACTCGCGCCAGCCGAAGCGGCTGGCGCTGACGGTCGAAGTGCCGGTCGAGGACCTGGCGCGGCT
>Ga0209254_10004468_pt1 | contig 12804 bp, 18 predicted proteins | sample FrelakmetDIP11DI_FD_187148 | JGI IMG/M metagenome (GOLD analysis project Ga0209254, IMG submission 187148) | Freshwater lake sediment microbial communities from the University of Notre Dame, USA, for methane emissions studies - DIP11 DI (SPAdes)... | ecosystem: Environmental > Aquatic >...
CTTGAGGGCCAGCTCGCGGAAGCAGAGGCGGCAGAGATCGAACTTCCGATAATAGGCCCGGGAGCGCCCGCAGAGCCGGCAGCGGCGGCGGACCCGGATCGCGTACTTGGGCTGGCGGACCATTTTGGCCATGCGCGCAGTAGTTGCCATGGTGACCTCGCTTCTCAGTTTTCCCGGAAGGGCATGCCCAGCCTCTTGAGGAGGGCCAGAGCTTCCCTGTCGGTCCGGGCCGTCGTGACGATGGTGATGTTCATGCCCCGGGGCCGCTCGACCTTGGTGTAGTCGATCTCCGGGAAGACGAGCTGGTCGCGCATCCCCAGGGTGTAGTTGCCCCGGTGGTCGAAGGACGTCGGCGGGACGCCGCGGAAGTCCCGGACGCGCGGCAGGACGATGTTGACCAGGCGGTCGAAGAACTCGTACATCCGCCGGTTGCGGAGGGTGACGTAGCAGGCGATGGGCTGGCCCTTCCTCAGCTTGAAGGCCGAGATGGACTTCTTGGCCCGCCCGACGCCGGGCAGCTGGCCGGTGATCTGGGCCAGCTCGGCCTTGGCCGTGTCCAGGAGCTTGACGTTCTGGATGGCATCGCCGACCCCGACATTGACGATGATCTTCTCCAGGCGCGGCACGGCCATGACGTTCGTGAGTCCCAGCTCCTCCTGGAGCGCGGGGATCACGTCCTTCCGGTACTTCTCGTATAAGCGGCTCATGGGCGGTTCCTTACTTCTGCTTCTCGATCAGGGTGTCGCAGCGGTGGCAGTGGCGGCTCTTGCTGCCGTCGTCGTGCCGGTGCGTGCGGGCCCGGACGCCCTGGCCGCACTCCGAGCAGTAGAGCATGACGTTGGCCACGGCGATCGGGGCCTCCTTCTCCATGACCCCGCCCTGCTGGTTCCGGCTGCGGTCGGCCTTGACGAAGTGCTTGGAGAAATTGATCCGTTCGACGATGACCCGGTTGGTCTCGGGGATGAGCTTGAGGACCTTGCCCTGTTTCCCTTTGTCCTTGCCCCGGATGACGACGACGAGGTCGTTCTTCTTGAGCGCGATCTTTGGCATCAGAGGACCTCCGGCGCGAGGGAGATGATCTTCGTGAACTTCCGCTCGCGAAGCTCGCGGCCGACCGGGCCAAAGACGCGCGTGCCCACGGGCTCGCCCGCCTTGTCGATGATGACCGCGGCGTTGTCCTCGAAGCGGATGTAGGAGCCGTCCCTGCGGCGGACCTCCTTGCGCGTCCTGACGATGACGGCCCGGACGACCTTGCCCTTCTGGACCTTGCTCTCCGGACCGGCTTCCTTGACCGACGCCGAGATGATGTCCCCGATCGAGGCCACCCGGCCGACGGAGCCGCCGAGGGGCGTGATCGCCTGGATCCGCCGGGCGCCGGAGTTGTCGGCCACCTTGAGCATCGTGCGCATTTGGATCATTGGGGCTCTCCCGTCCCGGGCTCGGCCGGCTTGGCCGCCAGCGGGTCGGCCGCGATCGGCGTCGCCGTGAGCTCGGGGGTCAGGCCGACGATGGCCAGGATGCGCCAGCGCTTGGTCTTACTGATCGGCCGCGTCTCGATGATGCGAACGATGTCGCCGACCTTGCACTTCTCCGCTTCATCGTGGACGAGGAAGGTCTGCTTCCTGCGGATGGTCTTGCGGTAAAGGGGATGGCGGATCTGCCGCTCCACCTGGACCGTGACCGTCTTCTTCATCTTTTTGGCGATGACGGTCCCGACCTTCGTCGTCTTGCGTGCTTGCTTGGGGGTGTCCATGGGCTACTCCGTGGCCTTCGTCGCCCGGTTCAAGAGCGTCTTGATGCGGGCGATGTCCCTCTTGATGTTCTTGACTTTCATGGGGCTCTCGAGCTGACCGAGGGACTTCTGGAAGCGGAGCTTGAAGAGCTGATCGACGAGCTCCGCCTCCCTGCGCTTCAGCTCATCGGCCGAAAGTTCCTTGAGTTCGTTGATCTTCATCTGAGCTCCCTCCCGTCCCGGGAGATGAACCGCGTCTTGACGGGCAGCTTGTGGCCGCAGAGGCGAAAGGCCTCGCGGGCTTCGGCCTGGTCGATGCCTTCGAGCTCGAACAGGATCTTGCCGGGGCGGATGACGTCGACCCAGAATTCGGGGTCGCCCTTGCCCTTGCCCATGCGGACCTCGGTCGGCTTCTTGGTGACCGATTTCCAGGGGAAGGTCCGGATCCACAGCTTGCCTTTCCTCTTCATGTGCCTGGTGATGGTGATACGGCCGGCCTCGATCTGCCGGGAGGACAGCCAGCCGGGCTCGAGGGCCTGGAGGCCGAACTCCCCGAAGGTCAGGGTGCCGCCGCGCAAGGCGGTGCCCCGCATGCGGCCCCGCTGCTGCTTGCGGTATTTGACTTTGGCGGGCATTAACATGACTAGATCTCCTCGACCTCGGCCATCTGGGAGGTCATCTTGGGCTTCTCGACGTCGGCCCGGTAGACCCAGACCTTGATGCCGATCTGGCCGTAGGTCGTGAAGGCCTCGGTCAAGGCGAAGTCGATATCGGCCTTGAGCGTCTGGAGCGGGAGCTGGCCCTTGAGGTACCACTCGGAGCGGGCGATCTCCACGCCGCCGAGACGGCCGGCGCACATGACCTTGATGCCCTTGGCCCCCATCTTGAGGGCGAACTCGACGGCCTTGCGCATGGCCCGGCGGTAGGCGATGCGCTTTTCGAGCTGGACGGCGATGCTCTCGCCGATGAGCAGGGCGTTGAGCTCGGGCTTGTCGACCTCGCGGATGTCGACGTAGACATCCCGCTTGGCGATCGTCTCGAGGCAGCCTTTGAGGTTCTCGATCTCCTTGCCGCCGCGGCCGATGATGATGCCCGGGCGGGCGGTATGGATAATGACCCGGATCTTCGGTCCGATGCGCTCGACGTCGACGCCGGCGATGCCGGCGTGGAAGTACTTCTCCTTGATGGCCTTCTTCATCTTCAGGTCTTCATGGATGAGGCGGGGGTATTCCGGGCCCTTGGCGAACCAGCGGGACGTCCATGGCTTGTTGAAGCCGAGCCGGAATCCGTAAGGGTGTGTTTTTTGTCCCACGGTCATTTCCCCTTTTCGTTCAAGTAGATGTGGACGTGGCTCATCCGCTTCTGGACGCGGTAGGCCCGCCCCATGGGTGCCGGGCGGATCCGCTTGGCCATGGGGCCGCCGTTGATCTGGATCCGCGAGATGTAAAGGGTGTCGACGTCGACATTCGGCGACTTCTGCTGGGCGTTGGCGATGGCCGAGCGGAGGACCTTCTCCAGGATGGCGCTGATCTTCTTCCGCGCGCTGAAGCGCAGGATGGTCAGGGCCTCGCCGACGTAGCGGTCCCGGACGAGGTCGGCCACGAGGCGGCCCTTCTGGGGGCTCATCCGGACGAACCGGGCGATCGCGTGGGAGAGCGGGGCCGGGGCGTTCATGGCGTCTTCCCCACCTTCAGCTGCTTGGCGGTCCTGGAGGTGTGGCCCTTGAAGTGCCGGGTCGGCGAGAACTCGCCGAGCTTGTGCCCGACCATGTTCTCGGTGACGAAGACCGGGATGAACTTCCGGCCGTTATGGACGCCGATGGTCATGCCGACCATCTCGGGGATGATCGTCGACCGGCGGGACCAGGTCTTGATAACCTGGCGCTTGCCCGCGGGCGTCGACAGCGCCTGGACCTTATCCAGGAGGTGGCCGTCGATGAAGGGGCCCTTGTGTAGCGATCTGCTCATGATTACTTGCTCCTGCGCCGGACGATGAAGGCCTGGGTCCGCTTGTTCTTGCGGGTCTTGAAGCCCTTGGTCGGGATGCCTTCGGGGCTGACCGGATGGCGGCCGCCCTTGGCCTTGCCCTCGCCGCCGCCATGCGGATGGTCGACGGGATTCATGGCCGTGCCGCGGACGTGCGGCCGGATGCCTTTCCAGCGGCTCCGGCCGGCCTTGCCGACGCTGATGTTCGAGTGGTCGGCGTTGCCGATCTGGCCGATCGTCGCCCGGCAGTCGAGGTGGACCTTGCGGATCTCCGACGACGGCAGCCGGACCTGGGCGTAATCCCCTTCCTTGGCCAGGATCTGGGCGCCCGCCCCGGCGGACTTGGCGACCTGGCCGCCCTTATCCTTCCGGAGCTCGATGTTGTGGATGACGGTGCCGAGCGGGATGAACCGCAGCGGCATGGCGTTGCCCGGCAGGATGTCCACCTGGCGGTCGGTCGAGACGATCTCCTGCCCGACCTGGAGACCGGCGGGATAGATGATGTAGCGCCGTTCGCCGTCCCGGTACTTCACGAGGGAGATGAACGAGGAGCGGTTGGGGTCGTACTCCACCGTCTCGACGGTTCCCGGGATACCGATCTTGTCCCGCTTGAAGTCCACGACCCGGTAGAGCTGCTTGTGGCCGCCGCCCCGGTTCCGCATGGACAGGTGGCCACGGCTGTCGCGGCCGCCCGACTTGGGCAGGGATACGAGCAGGGGCTTGTAGGGGGCGTCCCCGCTCAGCTCGTCAAAACGGTTGCCCGTCCTGTGCCGCAGGCCGGGCGTCACTGGCCGATAGGTTTTAATGCCCATGTTATGCCGCCTCGAAGTATTCGATCGGTTTCTCGCCGTCGCAGAGCCGGACGTAGGCCTTCTTCCAATCCTTCGTCTTGCCCATGTTGCGACCGACGCGGCGGATCTTGCCCGTCTTGGACTGGGTCCGGACATCGGCGACCTTGGTCTTGAACAGCAGCTCGATGGCCCGCTTGATCTCGATCTTGTTGGCGCCCCGGGCGACCTCGAAGCAGATGACCCCGCTCGTGGCCTTGAGCAGGGTCGTCTTCTCCGTGATCACCGGACGGATGATGATTTTATGGGGGTCTTTGATCACGACAATTTCTCCAGGACGGCCTCGAACGCCCGCCGGCTGAAGACGACCGACTTGTGGGCGAGGACGTCGTAGATGTTGAGGCCGGCCACGTCGACCGCCTTGACCCGGGGGATGTTGCGGACCGCCCGGAACAGGTTGGCGTTGTCGGCGAGGTCGACGAGGAGAGCCGAATCCAGCTTATAGGCCTTCAGCAGGGCGACGGCCTCCCGGGTCTTGGGTTCCTTGACCTCGAGCTCGCTGGTGACGATGAGCTCCTGGTCGGCGTGCTTCTTGATCAGGGCCGACCGGAGGGCGCTCCGCCGGGCCTTCTTCGGCAGCTCGTAGGAATAGTCGCGGGGATGCGGTCCGAAGACCGTCCCGCCCTTCCTCCAGAGAGGTGAGCGCGTGCTGCCGACGCGGGCCCGGCCGGTGCCCTTCTGCCGCCAGGGCTTCTTGCCGCCGCCCCTGACGAACGCCCGGGTTTTCGTCGCCGCCGTCCCCTGGCGCTGATTGGCCCGATAGTTGACGACGGCTTCGTAGATCAGGTGATCGTTCGCGGCCTGGGAGAAGACGCTCTCCGGCAGGTCCACCTGGGCGGCCGTCTTGCCGCTTCTGTCGATGATGTCGAGTTTCGCCATGGTGCCCTCTTTTCCGTTCACTTGGCCGGCGCGGCTTTCTTGACGAGAACGTAATCCCCTTTGGCGCCGGGCACCGCGCCCTTGACGAGGAGGAGGTTCTGGTCTTTGTCCGTGGCGACGACCTTGAGCTTGCGGACCGTGACCCGCTCGTGGCCCATGTGGCCGCCCATACGCATGCCCTTGACGACGCGCGAAGGATAGGACGAGGCGCCGATGGAGCCCGGCGCGCGGTGGAACATGGAGCCGTGGGCGGCGCCGCCCCCGGCGAAGTGATGCCGCTTGACGACCCCGGCGAAGCCCTTGCCTTTGCTCGTCCCGACGACGTGGATCGTCTCGCCGACCTCGAAGATGTCGACGAGGACCTGATCGCCTTCCTTGACGGCGGCGGGGTCGGAGCAATCGAACTCCTGGAGCTTCCTGACGACGGGCACGCCCGCTTTCTTGAAGTGCCCGATCTGCGGCTTCAAGGGCTTGCGGACGGCCCGCTCCTCGACGAACCCCAGCTGGACGGCCGTGTAGCCGTCCTTCTCGGCGGTCTTCTTCTGGATGACCGTGCACGGCCCGGCCTTGAGGACGGTGACGGGGACGACGTTGCCGGCGTCGTCGAACTGCTGGCTCATGCCGATCTTCTTGGCGATCAGTCCCTGGATCATGGTCATTCTCCCGTCCCGTAAGCCTGGATCTCGACGTCGATCCCGGCCGGCAGGTCGAGCTTCTGGAGCTCCTCGATCGTCTCGTTGTTGTATTCGCTGATGTCGATGAGCCGCTTGTGGATCCGCATCTCGAAATGCTCGCGCGACTTCTTGTCGACGTGCGGCGACCGGAGGACGCAGAACTTGTGGATGCGCGTCGGCAGGGGGATGGGGCCGGCGACGCTGGCGCCGGTGCGTTTCGCCTTGACGACGATATCCTTGACGGACTGGTCGAGCAGGCGGTGGTCGAAGGACTGTAAGCGGATTCTGATCTTTTCCATCTTCGTTCCTCTATTCTCCGATCGGGGAGCCGGGCCGCGGCCCGGCGGACCCTCGGCGGCGCTCGCGGTTACTCGATGATATCGGTGACGGTGCCGGCGCCGACCGTCCGGCCGCCTTCGCGGATGGCGAAGCGCAGGGCCTTCTCCATGGCGACGTCGGTGATCAGCTCGATCTCGAGGTTGACGGAGTCGCCGGGCATGACCATCTCGACGTTGTCGGGGAGCTTGCAGGACCCGGTCACGTCGGTCGTCCGGAAGTAGAACTGGGGCCGGTAGCCCTTGAAGAACGGCGTGTGGCGGCCGCCCTCTTCCTTGGTCAGAGCGACGACCGTGGCGCGGAACTTCCGGTGGGGCGTGATCGATCCGGGCTTGGACAGGACCTGGCCGCGCTCGACCTCGTCCTTGCCGACGCCGCGGAGCAGGGCCCCGATGTTGTCGCCGGCCTGAGCCTGATCGAGGAGCTTGCGGAACATCTCGACGCCCGTGACGACGGTCTTCCGGGTTTCGCGGAGCCCGACGATCTCGCACTCGTCGCCGACCTTGACGACGCCGCGCTCGACCCGGCCCGTGACGACGGTGCCGCGGCCGGTGATCGAGAAGACGTCCTCGATGGCCATCTGGAACGGTTTGTCGACCTCGCGCATGGGTTCGGGGATGAATTCGTCCAGGGCCTTGACCAGCTCCCAGATGCACTTGGCACCCTCGCCGGCGCTATCCTCGGAGGCCTTGGTGGCGCTGCCGCGGATGACCGGGAGCTTGTCGCCGGGGAAGTCGTACTTCGAGAGCAGCTCGCGGACCTCGAGCTCGACGAGGTCGAGGATCTCGGGGTCGTCGACGAGGTCGCATTTGTTCATGAACACGACGATGGCCGGCACGTTGACTTGGTGGGCCAGCAGGATGTGCTCGCGGGTCTGGGGCATGGGGCCGTCGGCCGCGGACACGACCAGCACGGCGCCGTCCATCTGGGCCGCGCCGGAGATCATGTTCTTGATGTAATCGGCGTGACCGGGACAGTCGATGTGGGCGTAGTGCCGCTTTTCGCTCTCGTACTCGACGTGGCTCAGGGCGACCGTCAGGATCTTGGTCGCGTCCCGGCGGAACATCTTGGCGTCGGCCTTGGCGACGTCGTCGTAGCTCTGCGCCTTGGCCAGGCCCTTGGTCGCCAGAACCTTCGTAATGACGGCCGTCAGCGTCGTCTTGCCGTGGTCGATGTGACCGATCGTCCCGACGTTGACATGGGGCTTCGTCCTCGCAAACTTTTCTTTCGCCATCGCGCACCTCCTGTATGGCTTACAAAACTAATGACTCATCCTAGGCGTCGGCCCGGAAGGGGATCCGTCCCTCGACCCGGGCGACGATCTCGTCCTGGACGCCCTGGGGCGTCCGCTCATACCTTGCGAATTCCATGGCGAAGACGCCCCGGCCCTGGGAAAAGGTCCGGAGCACCGTCGCGTAGCCGAACATCTCGGCCAGGGGGACATGGCTGGTGATGACGCGGGAGCCGCGGCGCATCTCCATGCCCTCGATCTTGCCCCGCCGGGCGTTGATGTCGCCGACGATGTCGCCCAGATACTCGTCGGGGGTGACGATCTCGAGCGTCATCAGGGGCTCGAGCAGGGCGGCCCTGGCCTTCTTAGCCGCCTCGCGGAAGGCCAGCGAGGCCGCGATCTTGTAGGCGACCGGCGTCGCGTCGGTGTCATGGGTCGATCCGCCGACAAGGGCCGCCCGCAGGTCGGTCATCGGGTAGCCGGCCACGACGCCGGCTTCGAGAGCCTCGCGGACACCGTTCTCGACGTCGCCGATGAACTCCCGGGGGATGATCCCGCCGCGGGTCCGGTCGACGAACTCAAAGCCCCGGCCCCGGCCGATAGGCTCGATCTGGAGGACGCAGTGGCCGTAAAAGCCCTTGCCGCCCGCCTGGCGGATATACTTGCCCTCGCCCTCGGCCGCGGCCGAGATGGTCTCTTTATAAGCGACCTGGGGCTTGCCCAAGTTGACTCTGACGCCGAACTCGCGCTCCATCCGGTCTATGATGATCTCGAGGTGCAGCTCCCCCATCCCCCGGACCAGGGTCTGGCCCGTCATCGGGTCCTGGGATACTTTGAGGGTCGGGTCCTCGCGGACGAGCTTGGCCAGGGTCGTGGCCAGCTTGGGATGATCGGCCTTGGTCTTGGGCTCGATCGTGGCCGCGATGACCGGCTCAGGGAAGCGGATCGATTCGAGGACGATCGGGTGGCTCTTCAGGCAGAGGGTGTCGCCCGTGGAGATGCTCTTCATCGAGCCCATGGCCGCGATGTCCCCGGCGAAGACCTCCTTGATCTCCTTGCGCTTGTTCGAGTGCATCTCGAGCAGGCGGGAGAGCTTCTCCTCCTCGCCCTTGGTCGAGTTGTAGACCGACTGGCCGACCTTGGCCTTGCCGGAATAGACCCGGAAGTAGGCCAGGCTGCCGAGGAACGGATCGTTGGCGATCTTGAATATGAGGCCCGAGAAAGGCGCCTCGTCCGAGGCCGGGCGAATCTCCTCGGCCTGGGTCTTGGGATGGTGCCCGGAGACCGGCCGGATGTCGGACGGCGACGGCAGGTAGTCGACGATGGCGTCGAGAAGCGGGTGGACCCCCTTGTTCCGGAAGGACGCCCCGTAGAGGACGGGGACGACCTCCTGGGCCAGGGTGGCCCGCCGGACGGCCAGGCGGAGCTCCGGTGCGGAGACCTCGACGCCGTCGAGGTACTTCTGCATCAGGCCGTCGTCGTGTTCGCTCAACATCTCCAGCATGTCCTGTCGTTTCCGTTCGACTTCCTCGCGCTCCCCGTCCGCGACCTCGCGGACGACATAGTCCGTCCCCAGGATGTCTTGACCCCAATCGTAGACCTTGCGGTCAATGAGGTCGATCACACCGCGGAATCCGTCCTCCCTACCCAGGGGAATCTGGACCGGCAGAGGCTTGGCCGCCACCCGCGTCCTCAACATGAGGACCGCTCGTTCCGGGTCGACCCCGATCCGGTCCATCTTGTTGATGAACACGATCCGAGGCACCCGGTACTTGTCGGCCTGGCGCCACACTGTCTCGGACTGCGGTTCGACACCGCCAACTCCACACAGTATGGCTATCGCGCCGTCAAGCACCCTCAGGGAGCGCTCGACCTCCGCGGTGAAATCCACATGACCGGGCGTATCAATGATATTGATACGGTGGTCACGCCACGCGCACGTCGTCGCGGCCGAGGTGATGGTGATCCCGCGTTCCTGCTCCTGGACCATCCAATCCATCACGGCCGTTCCGTCGTCCACCTCGCCCATCTTGTAGGTCATACCCGTATAGAACAAGATCCGCTCGGTCGTGGTCGTCTTGCCGGCGTCGATATGGGCCATGATACCGATGTTCCGTACTCTCTCGATCGGGTATGACCGCATGAACCCTTCGCTCCATATCGACCCGAATCACCGACCCAGCTCTTTCACAAGGACTACCATTTATAGTGTGCGAAGGCCCGGTTGGCCTCCGCCATCTTGTGCGTGTCTTCGCGCTTCTTGACCGCGCCGCCGCGGTTGTTGATGGCGTCGATGATCTCGGCGGAGAGCTTCTCTTGCATGCTCTTGCCGCCCCTCTCCTTGGCGTACTTGACCAGCCAGCGGAAGCCCAGGGAGTAGGACCGCCCGGGCGAGACCTCGATGGGGACCTGGTAGTTCGCGCCGCCGACGCGCCGCGATTTGGTCTCGAGGAACGGCCGGACATTCTCCAGGGCCTTCTCCAGGACCTTGAGGGGATCCTCCTTGGTCTTGACCTTGAGGATGTCCATCGTCCCGTAGACGACCCGCTCGGCGGTCGTCTTCTTCCCCTTCTTGAGGAAGAGATTGATGAACCGGGCGACCAAGGTGCTGTTGTACAGCGAGTCGGCCGGTGCTTTGCGCTTTTTGATGGTTCCGCGTCTCGGCATGGGAAATGCTCCTGGCTAGGCCGCCGCCCGCTTCTCTTTTGGCTTCTTCGCCCCGTACCGGGACCGCGCCTTGAAGCGGTTCTGCACCCCCTCGGCATCGAGCTTGCCGCGGATGATGTGGTAGCGGACGCCGGGCAGGTCCTTGATGCGGCCTCCCCGGATCATGACGATCGAATGCTCCTGAAGGTTGTGGCCGATGCCGGGGATGTAGCCCGTGACCTCGATGTTGTTGGTTAGCCTGACCCGGGCGACCTTGCGCATGGCCGAATTCGGCTTCTTGGGCGTGGTCGTGAACACGCGGGTGCAGACGCCCCTCTTCTGAGGGCAGCTGTCGAGAGCCGGAGATTTACTCTTGTATTTCTTGGGCTTTCGGCCTTTTCTGATGAGCTGATTTACGGTCGGCAATGAAAAATACTCCTCTACACAAAATTCCTGATGTAGGTTTTATTCCTTCCCAGGGGGATAGCCCGAGACGAATAGGTGGATATTAGCAAAATCCGCTCTCTCTGTCAAGAAATTTGACGCCTTTTCGTCGTCCCGGCGGCTCAGACGTCCGGGAGGACCTCCTCCTCTTCCTTCTCGGGGAGGAGGGGCGACATCTCTTCCTTGAGCTCGACGTTCCGGTAGTGCTTGTAGCCCGTCCCGGCGGGGATGAGCCGCCCCATGATGATGTTCTCCTTCAGCCGCCGAAGGTAGTCCACCTTTCCGTACAGGCTGGCCTCGGTCAGGACCCGGGTCGTCTCCTGGAAGGAGGCGGCCGAGATGAAGCTGTCGGTGCTCAGGGCGCTCTTGGTGATGCCCAGGAGGAGCGGCCGGGCCTTGGCCGGCTTGCCGCCCTTCTTCATGACCTTCTCGTTCTCGGCCTGGAAGATGAACTTATCGACCTGCTCGTCGATCAGGAAGTCGGTGTCCCCGACTTCCTCGACCTTGACCCAGCGCAACATCATCCGGATGATCGTCTCGATGTGCTTGTCGTTGATGGCCACGCCCTGGAGCCGGTAGACGGCCTGGACCTCCTTGAGGAGGTATTCGGCCAGTTCCTTCTCACCGAGGACGCGGAGGATGTCGTGGGGATTGACCGGCCCGTCCATGAGGGCGTCGCCGGCCCGCATGCGCTCCCCGTCGGAGACGCTGAGGTGGGCGCCCTTGGGGATGAGATATTCCTTCTCGCCGCCGCGCTCGTTGCGGACGGTGATCTTGCGGTAGCCGCGGAGGAGGCCGCCGATCTGGACGGTGCCGTCGATCTCGGAGATGACGGCCGGGAGCTTCGGCCGCCGGGCCTCGAACAGCTCCTCGGCCCGGGGCAGGCCGCCCGTGATGTCCTTCGTGCGGGCCGCCTCGCGGGGGATCTTGGCCAGGACGTCCCCGGCGAAGACCTTCTCGGTATCCTTGATCTCGAGGTTGGCCCCCGAGGGCAGGAAGTACTTGCGCAGGAGGACCGGCCGGCCCTTGTCGTCGGTCCGCTTGGGATCGAGGATCTCGATCTGGGGCTGGAGCTTCTCGTCCTTGGGGTCGATGATGACCTGTTTGCGGAGGCCGGTGAACTCGTCCTGGACCTCCTCCATGCTGACGCCGAGGACGACGTCGTGGAAGCGGACCGTGCCTGTCTCTTCGGTCAGGATGAAGGTGTTGAAGGGGTCCCACTCGGCGAAGGCCTGGCGGGACTTGACCTCCTGCCCCTCGGGGACGAGGATCCGGGCGCCGTAGGGCACCTGATAGTGCTCGACCTCGCGGCCGCGGTGGTCGAGGACGGCGATGTTGGCGCTCCGGTTGACGACGACGAGCGTGCCTTCCTTATTCTCGACCGCCTTGAGGTTATTGAACTTGAGGATGCCCTCGTTCTTGGCCTCGATCTTGGACCGCTCGGCGCCTCCCATGGCGATGCCGCCGACGTGGAAGGTCCGCATGGTCAGCTGGGTGCCGGGCTCGCCGATCGACTGGGCGGCGACGATGCCGCAGGCCTCGCCGAGCTCGACCATCTTGCCGGAGGCCGGCGAGCGCCCGTAGCAGAGCTGGCAGATGCCGCGCTTGGACTCGCAGGTCAGGACCGAGCGGATCTTGACCCGCTCGATGCCCAGGTTCTGGAACTCCTGGGCCACCTTCTCCGTGATCTCGTCGTTCATGGCGACGATCGTCTGCCCTGTATCGGGGTGGACGATCTGCTCGAGAGCGACGCGGCCGACGATCCGGTCGATGAAGGGTTCGATGATCTCGCCGTTCTCGACGATGGCCGAGACGTTGATGCCCTTGAGCGTGCCGCAGTCGCGCTCGTCAACGATGACCTCCTGGCAGACGTCCACGAGCTTGCGGGTCAGGTAGCCGGAATTGGCGGTCTTGAGGGCCGTGTCGGCCAGGCCCTTGCGGGCGCCGTGGGTCGAGATGAAGTACTGAAGCACGTTCAGGCCCTCGCGGAGGTTGGAGACGATGGGCGTCTCCATGATCTCGCCCGAGG
>Ga0209254_10004470_pt1 | contig 12803 bp, 15 predicted proteins | sample FrelakmetDIP11DI_FD_187148 | JGI IMG/M metagenome (GOLD analysis project Ga0209254, IMG submission 187148) | Freshwater lake sediment microbial communities from the University of Notre Dame, USA, for methane emissions studies - DIP11 DI (SPAdes)... | ecosystem: Environmental > Aquatic >...
TAGGCGCGATTGGACTCGAACCAACGACCCCCACCATGTCAAGGTGGTGCTCTAACCAGCTGAGCTACGCGCCTAATGCGGGGCGCATCATAACCGAAAGCTTGCATACCTGTCGAGTTGGCGCGGCTTTATTTTGCAGAGATCACGCCAAAGACCAACGTCGGATCACCTCGTAATGCGCGCCATCGGCCTCGGTGCGCGAGGCCACCAGCACGAAATCGCTGATAGGCCAGCGCACTGGCGTGCACACGGGCAACTCGCCGCCAGCCGTGTTGCGCAACAGGGTGACGTGCGGCACATGCGGGCGCGCATCGACGGGAAAGCCGGCCGCCTGCAGTTCGGCATTCAGCGCTGTGACCAGCTCGAGGTGCTGTGGCGGCGCCTGGCTCGCACCCAGCCAGCCGATACGGTTATGCCGCCAGTAGCCGGCCTGGTCGAGGACCAGTTCGAACGCTTCTGACTGGACGCTGTCGGCACAGGCGACCAAATCATCCAATTGCTCGGTCGGCGTGCTGCCGAGAAAGGCCAGGGTGATGTGCAAAGTGTCGGCACGCATCCGGCGGCCGCCCCAGTGTTTGTGCAGCCACTTTCCAGCATGGTTGAGCGCGGTGCGGGTGGCGTCGTCCGGCCACAGGGCAAAAAACAGTCGCAGCGTATCGGTTTCAGCCCGACGTGGCTCAGGAAAAACGGGATCAACCACGCTCGATCAGACACACCGCCTCGGCGGCGATGCCTTCGCCGCGTCCGGTGAAACCGAGCTTCTCGGTGGTGGTGGCCTTGACGTTTACACGTTCGATAGCCACGCCGAGGTCGTCTGCTATGTGCGCGGTCATCCGCGCGATATGCGGCGCCATTTTCGGCGCCTGCGCAATGATCGTGGCGTCGACGTTGCCGACCCGCCAGAGGCGTTGCTGCAATTGTTCGGTGACGCGGCGCAGCAGGATGCGGCTGTCGATGCCGGAAAATGCGGCGTCGTTATCCGGAAAATGCCGGCCGATATCGCCCAGACCGGCCGCGCCTAAGAGCGCGTCGCAGATCGCATGCAGCAACACGTCGGCATCGGAGTGCCCCGCCAATCCAAGTTCGTGCGGTATATCGACGCCGCCGATGATCAGTTTGCGGTTGGCAGCAAAGGCATGCACGTCGAAGCCATGGCCGACCCGAAGTTCAGTCATTCAGATGCTCCAGGATCAGGCTCGCCAGCCGCAGATCCTGCGGATAGGTCACCTTGAGGTTGCGGCTGTCGCATTCGACCAGGCGCGGATGCAGGCCAAGTTGTTCGATCGCCGATGCTTCGTCGGTCATTTCGCTACCGGCTGTGCGGAGCGCTTCGCTTAGCATGCCGTGGCGAAACATCTGCGGCGTCTGCGCCTGCCACAGGCCGGCGCGTGACACGGTGGCTTCAGACCGTGCGCCAGACACAGCATCGGCAGCAGCACGTTTCAGGGTATCGGCCACCGGCACGGCGAGCAAACCGCCGACCGCATCGTCGGCCACTTCATCAAGCAATTTGCTCAAGGACTCTGCCGGCAAACAGGGCCGTGCCGCGTCGTGTACCAGCACCCAGTCGTCAGCCGAGCAAATGCCAGCCATCGCCTGCAGGCCGTTCAATACCGTCTCGGCCCGGGTGGCACCGCCGCATCGCAGAACCTGCAAACGGTCTTCCCAGCCTTGCCATTCATAGTTGTCCCACCACGTGTCATGCGGGGAGATCACCACGAACAGCCTGGAAATGCGAGACTCGCGTGCCAGGACGATGAGGGCGTGCGCGATCAGCGGGATCGAGTTGAGCGGCATGTACTGCTTGGGCGCCATACTTTGATTCAGGGCAGTGCCACCCATGCGCGAGCCGCTCCCGGCTGCCGGGATCAATGCGTAAAAGTTCATGCGTCCCCGCCGGGGGCAAGTACATCTCGGTTGCCGTTCGACTGCATCGACGACACCAGGCCGGCCCGTTCCATATCCTCGATCATGCGCGCGGCGCGGTTGTAGCCGATGCGCAGCTGGCGCTGCACCGACGAGATCGACGCGCGGCGCGACTTCAGCACGTAGGCGACGGCCTGGTCGTACAGCGGGTCGGCCTCCGCCGCCTCGCCGAATTCGCCGCCGCCCTCGCCCGCCTCTTCCGGTGATTCGAGCACGCCTTCGATGTATTCAGGCTCGCCCAGCGACTTCAGGTAATCGACAACGCGATGGACTTCGTTGTCCGACACGAAAGCGCCGTGCACCCGCTGAGGGTGCCCGCTGCCCGGCGGCAGGTAGAGCATGTCACCCTGCCCCAGCAGGGCTTCGGCGCCCATCTGGTCGAGAATGGTGCGCGAGTCGATCTTGCTGGATACCTGGAAGGCGATGCGGGTCGGGATGTTGGCCTTGATGAGGCCGGTGATGACGTCGACCGACGGTCGCTGGGTGGCCAGAATTAAATGAATACCCGCCGCGCGCGCCTTCTGCGCCAGCCGCGCAATGAGTTCCTCGACCTTCTTGCCGACCACCATCATCAGGTCGGCGAGCTCGTCGATCATCACCACGATCATCGGCATGGTTTCCAGCGGCTCAGGGTTGTCCGGTGTCAGGCTGTACGGATGGGTCAGTGGCGTGCCGGCTTTCTTCGCGTCGCGCACCTTCTGGTTGTAGCCGGCGAGGTTGCGTACGCCGACCGCCGACAACAGCTTGTAGCGCCGTTCCATTTCGCCCACGCACCAGTTGAGCGCACTTGCGGCCTGCTTCATGTCGGTGACCACCGGCGCCAGCAGATGCGGGATGCCTTCGTAAATCGACAGTTCGAGCATCTTGGGATCGACCATGATCATGCGCACCGCGCTGGGGTCGGACTTGTAGACCAGCGACAGGATCATTGCGTTGACGCCGACCGACTTGCCCGAGCCGGTGGTGCCCGCTACCAGCAGGTGCGGCATCTTGCCCAGATCCGCCACTACCGGATTGCCGGCGATGTCCTTGCCCAGCGTGATAGTCAACGGACTGGCGCTGTCGTGATAAGCCCTGGAGCCGAGAATCTCGGACAGCCGCACCATTTGCCGCTTGGGATTGGGAATTTCAAGCCCCATAGTGTGCTTGCCGGGGATGGCTTCGACCACCCGGATGCTGATCACCGACAGCGTACGTGCCAGATCTTTTGCCAGATTGACGATCTGGTTGCCCTTCACGCCGATCGCCGGCTCGATTTCGTAGCGCGTGATCACCGGGCCGGGCGACGCCGACACGACTTTCACCTCGACGCCGAACTCAGCGAGCTTGCGCTCGATCATCAGCGAGGTGAATTCCAGCGACTCGGCGCTGGCTGTTTCCACCGCTTCGTCGGCGGGGTCGAGCAGATGCAGCGGCGGCAGGGGCGAATCGGGCATGTCGGAGAACAAGGGTGCCTGCTTTTCGGCGATGGCACGCTCGGATTGCGGCACCTCCTTCATCACCGGTTCGATACGGATCGGCGGTGCTTCGACGAGCTTTTTCTTTTCCACCGACACCTTGGCTTCGCGCTCTTGCTGCGCCACTTCGCCCAGTTTTCGGTCGCGATAGGCATGCCAGGTCTGAATTGCTTTCCACCAAATCCGCTCCACCCATTCGCCGGTGCGCTCGGCCATGCCGAGCCACGACACCCCGCTGAACAGGCTGAATCCCAGCGCCATCAACAACAGCAACACCAGAGAGCCGCCGGTGAACCCCAGCAGTGCGCCCGCTGCCGACCCAACACCCGCACCCAGCACCCCGCCGTGCGTATCGGGCAGCGCAATCTCCCAATGCCAGGCGCGCATCCACTCGAGTCCAGTGCTGGCCAGCAGCAGCAGGCCGAAGCCGCCCAGTCGGAACCAGCGTTGTCGCCCCCCAGCCAGGGGGGGTTCGTCCAGATGGCGAAAGATATGGATGACATATGCCGCGGCCAACACCACCCACCACCAGGACGACACGCCGAACAGCATCAGCAAAAGATCCGACAGCCATGCGCCGGCACGTCCACCCAGATTGTGCATCGCGCCGCCGTCCCCCGTGGTACTGAAGCTCGGGTCGGCCACATTGTGAGTGATCAAAATCGCCGCCAGCAGCAATGCGGCAAACCCCACCAGCAAGGCGCGGGCTTCGCGAAGCAAACGCTGCATGCGGGGCGGCAAAGGGGTAGACGAACGGGAAGCGGGACGTGCCATGTGAACTTTACGAACAGGAGTGTGCTGAATTATCCCGGATATTTAAAAAGATTGGGCTGCTCGGGATAAATCCCGTTACTTTATTGATAGGGTTGATCGGGATGAAACACGGAAATTCATCCGGATGCCAGACGAAGACGCGCACAAGTTGAATGTTCCGCCAGATTGCTCATGCGGGACGAATACCGGGCAGGCAGCATGGAAATCCCTTCACCAAGATTGGTTAGAATAGACGGCCTAATCTATCAACCCGGATGCAGACCATGAGCAACGCACACCACAAACTCATCATTCTCGGTTCCGGCCCCGCCGGCTATTCCGCCGCCGTGTACGCCGCGCGCGCCAACCTCTCTCCGGTCGTCATCACCGGCATGCAGCAGGGCGGTCAGTTGATGACCACCACCGAAGTCGACAACTGGCCGGCCGACGTCGACGGCGTACAGGGTCCCGAACTGATGGACCGCTTCCAGCGTCACGCCGAGCGTTTCAAGACCGAAATCATCTTCGACCAGATCCACACCGCCAGGCTGACCGAAAAGCCCTTAACCCTGATCGGCGATTCCGGCACCTACACCTGCGATGCGCTCATCATCGCCACCGGCGCCTCGGCCATGTACCTCGGCCTACCGTCGGAACAGGCGTTCATGGGCAAGGGGGTGTCGGGCTGCGCCACCTGCGACGGCTTCTTCTATAAGAACCAGGATGTCGCCGTCATCGGCGGCGGCAACACCGCGGTCGAGGAAGCGCTGTACCTGGCCAACATCGCGCGCCACGTCACCGTGGTGCACCGCCGCGACACCTTCAAGTCCGAGAAAATCCTGGTCGACCACCTGATGGAAAAGGTCAAGGAAGGCAAGATCACGCTCGAAGTCGACCACACCCTGGACGAAGTTCTGGGCGACAAGACCGGCGTCACCGGCATGCGCATCAAGAGCACCAAGAACGATAGTACAAAGGATATCGCGCTCACAGGCATCTTCATCGCCATTGGACACAAGCCCAACACCAGCATCTTCGAAGGCCAGATCACGCTGGAAGGCGGCTACATCGTTACCCAGGGCGGCAACAAGGGCAACGCGACCGCCACCAACATCGAAGGCGTATTCGCCGCCGGCGACGTGCAGGACCACATCTACCGCCAGGCCGTCACCAGCGCCGGCACCGGTTGCATGGCTGCACTCGATGCCGAGCGCTATCTGGACGCACTCGGCAAGGCCTGACAAGGGCAATGCGATATGAAGCGCGCCCGTGGCTCTGCGCTCGACCCGGCCTCGTTCGAAGCGCTGTCGCGCGTACGCCGCGCACTGCGCGAACCGGCCACCGTCCTGACCGCGCTTCACCAGACGCCGCATAAACCAAAACCGCAGCCGGACGGCGAGGTTCTGTTTCGCCGCGCCGTCGCCGATGCCGTTCCCCTGCCGCCGACCAACCGGGCGCATATCGCGCGTCCGCTCCCCAAACCCATTGCCCACCAGCGTCTGCGCGACGAACAGCAAGTCCTGATCGACGCCCTGTCCGACCCGTGGGACTGGGAAGCAGCCGTCTCCACCGGTGAAGAACTGCTATTCGTGCGCCCTGGCGTCCCCACCGCGGCGCTCAAGAAACTGCGGCGCGGCGGCTGGGTCATCCGCGGCGAACTCGACCTGCATGGGCACACCGGCGACGAGGCGCGCGTGGCGCTCGCCGCCTTCCTCATCCGCTGCAACCTCGAAGACCGGCGCTGCGTACGCATCATCCACGGCAAAGGCTACGGCTCAAAGAACCGTCTGCCGGTGCTGAAAAACAAAGTGCGCCACTGGCTGATGCAGCGCGAGGATGTGCTGGCCTTCTGCCAGGCGCGCATTGTCGACGGCGGCGCCGGCGCGGTCGTCGTGCTCCTCAAATCCTCCACCCGTTAAGAAAGCCCCACCATGAGCGACCCCGTCATCTCTGATTTCGAGCTACCGTCCACCGGCAACACCCCCTTCAAGTTGTCCGACCATCGCGGCCAAAACGTCGTCGTCTACTTCTACCCCAAGGACGACACTCCCGGCTGCACGCTGGAAGGCCAGGAATTCCGCGACCTGTTCCCCGACTTCGGCAAGGCCAACACCACTATCGTTGGCGTCTCACGCGACAGCCTGAAGTCGCACGAAGGCTTCAAGGCCAAGTTTGAGTTCCCCTTCGAACTGCTCGCCGACACCGAGGAAAAAGCCTGCGAACTGTTCGGCGTGATGAAGCTGAAGAACATGTATGGCAAGCAGGTGCGCGGCATCGAGCGCAGCACCTTCGTGTTCGATGTGAATGGGAAACTGGTGAAGAGCTGGCGTGGGCTGAAGGCACCGGGACATGCGGCGGAGGTGTTGGAGTTTGTACAGGGGTTGTGACGTTACTTCTTAGTTGAATGCTTTCCTGAACTACTGACCATTGGCCGGGGGCAGCCCGGCGGCTAATGCGACTACCAGTTGGTCTCGCGTTCAGCCGTCGCCGATACCTTGTGAATGCTGAGATCCGCGCCATTGAATTCCGATTCAGGATCCAGCCGTAGCCCCACCAATTGTTTCAGTGTGCCATACACCACCAGGCTACCTATCAATGCAATCGCCACGCCGCCCAGCGTGCCAATCAACTGGGCCGAAAGACTGATGCCGCCGATACCCCCCAGCGCCTTGGCGCCAAATATTCCGGCAGCGATACCGCCCCACGCACCACACAGCCCGTGCAACGGCCACACTCCAAGGACGTCGTCAATCTTCCATTTATTTTGGGTAATCATGAACATCCGTACAAACAGCGCACCAGCAACCACACCGGTGATCAGCGCGCCCACTGGATGCATCAGATCGGAACCGGCGCACACCGCCACCAGGCCTGCAAGCGGGCCGTTGTGGATGAAGCCCGGATCGTTGCGCCCGATTACCAGTGCAGCCAGCGTACCCCCCACCATTGCCATCAGGGAATTGACCGCCACCAGGCCCGATATCGCTTCGATCATTTGTGCCGACATGACGTTGAAGCCGAACCAGCCGACAGTCAAAATCCACGCGCCAAGCGCCAGAAACGGGATATTGGACGGCGGATGCGCCGAGACCATGCCATCCTTGGTGTAACGACCCCGCCGCGCACCCAGCAGCAATACAGCAGGCAGGGCTACCCAGCCGCCGACTGCATGCACCACCACCGACCCGGCGAAGTCATGGAACGGGGCACCCATCGTGGCAGTCAGCCAGTCCTGAATCCCGAAATTGCCGTTCCAGACGATGCCTTCATAAAACGGATACACCAGCCCCACCAGTGCAAAGGTGGCGGCTAGTTGGGGATTGAAGCGGGCGCGCTCGGCAATGCCACCCGACACAATGGCCGGGATCGCCGCAGCGAAGGTCAGCAGGAAGAAGAACTTGACCAGGTCGTAGCCGTTTTTGGCCGACAGTACTTCCGCGCTGGAAAAAAAGCTGATCCCGTAGGCAACGCTGTAGCCGATAAAAAAATAAGCGATAGTGGAAACCGAGAAATCAGTAAGGATCTTGACCAGGGCATTGACCTGGTTTTTCTTGCGCACGGTACCGAGTTCCAGAAAGGCAAAGCCAGCATGCATGGCAAGCACCATGATGCCCCCCAGCAAAACAAACAAAACATCGCTGCCTGATTTCAATGCATCCATGCATCCGCTCCAGATAAATTGGCCGCCCGACATAAGCAAGTAACGCACCTGTCACACATATCATTGATTTAATTCAATAATATTTCCTACGCGCCGAGTGGCCAGCACTCAATTGGTGCAAAACAGGATATTGCGCACTGCAGAAGTGCGTTATTTGGAGTCGTGCGTACCGGATTTCGCCTGGCCAGCCTCAATGCGGTCGAATTCGGCATCCATGTCGGACTCCGACATCGGCACATAGTCCGACTCCGCTTCGGGTTTCGGTTTGGTAATCATCGATGCAACGATAATTCCCAACTCGTACAGAATCCAAAGCGGAACGGCGAGCATGAACTGCGAAATCACGTCGGGAGGGGTAAATACAGCGCCGACAACGAAAGCCCCGACGATGACATAGGGCCTGATCTCGCGCAGCTTGGCGATCGACACCATGTTCATCTTGACCAGCAGCACCACCGCAACCGGGACCTCGAAGGTGATGCCAAAGGCCATGAACAGGGTCATCACGAAGTCGAGGTATTTGCCGATATCGGTCATCACCGCCACACCCTCAGGGGCGACACCGACGATGAAACCGAACACGATCGGGAACACCAGGTAATAGGCGAAAGTCATTCCCAGCAAGAAGAGGATTACGCTGGCTATCACCAGCGGCACGCCGATGCGCTTTTCATGCTGGTAGAGACCCGGCGCCACAAACGCCCAGGCCTGATAAAACACCCAAGGCATGGCCAGCAGGAAGGCGGCCATCATGGTGACTTTGACCGGCACGAAGAAAGGTGTTGTCACTTCGGTTGCGATCATCTGTCCACCTTGGGGGAGCGCTGCCAGCATTGGTTTGGCGAGCAGCGCATACAAATCCTGCGCCCAGGGAAACAGACAGATAAAAATGATCACGACCGCCAGAACCGCGCGCAACAGGCGATCGCGCATTTCGATGAGATGCGCGATAAAGGTGTTTTCAGCGTGACTCATGCGGCTGTTCCATTACCTTCGCTACGCGCGGTTTCGACCACGGCAGATGGGAAAGGCGTAACGGTATTTTGATCCGGTTCATCGAGTGGCAGGCTTTGCTGCGGCGCGAGTTCCGCCTCGATCTGTCTCATGGCCGGTTCCGTCAACGGGCGTTCCCCCTCTGTCACCGACATCGCTTCCATCACCTTGCTGATGCTGGCCGTCTCCTTGCGCAGATAGTCGTCGACCACGTTGGACTGCTCCTGAACATCGGAAACCGTCGACTCGACCGACTCCCTGAAGCTTTGACCGGCGCGACGCAACTCATCCAGTTGAATCTCCTGGCTGATATCAGACTTGACCGTTGCGACATAGCGCTGCATGCGGCCATACAGATGCCCAGCCGTGCGGGCCACCTTGGGCAGGCGCTCAGGGCCGATAACAATCAGCGCCACCACGCCGATCATGAGGAGTTCGGAAAAACCGATATCGAACATAGTTGAAAGCAGGACTCAGGATGACAGGAAACGCACCAAAGTATCTCCCCGTATGGCCCCTCCAGAAATTTCAGGAATGTTGCTTGTCCTTTACTTCGGCGTCGATGGTGCGACCGCCCTGCTCGGCACCATCACTTATTTTGGGCGCGTCCTCCTTCATGCCATCCTTGAACCCCTTGACCGCGCCACCGAGATCACTGCCGATATTGCGCAGTTTCTTGGTGCCGAAAATCAGCAGCACGACAACCAGAACAATCAGCCAATGCCAGATGCTAAAGCTACCCATGGTAATTCTCCTTTAATTTAAAGCTGGGGAACGGGGTCACCCCCGCCAAATACATGGACGTGTATATGAAAGACTTCCTGTCCCCCACCACGCCCGGTGTTAATGAGTGTCTTGAAACCGGCAGCGAGTCCCAGTTCCTCTGCCAGGTGCGGCGCCAGCAACAGCATCCTGCCCAACAGCTTTTCATGCTCGGGTGTGCAATCGGCAAGCGTGGCAATGTGCTGTTTCGGGATGATCAGGACATGCACCCGTGCAAACGGATGGATGTCGTGAAAGGCCAGCACGTCCTCATCTTCATAGACTTTGTTGCACGGCATTTGGCCCGCTGCAATTTTGCAGAAGATGCAGTCACTCATGTCGATTCGCCTTTTCAGCCAGCCCGGACAGGCCCTCGCGGCGCGCCAGTTCGTTCAGCACATCCCCCGGTTTCAGTCCCTTGTGCGCCAGCAGCACCAGGGTATGAAACCACAAATCGGCGACTTCGTAGATAATCTTTTCGGGTTGGTCGTCCTTCGCCGCCATCACCGTTTCGGTCGCCTCTTCACCGATCTTTTTCAGGATGGCATCGGTGCCCTTGGCATACAGCCTGGCGACGTAGGAACTGTCGGGCGAAGCCTGTTTGCGTGCTTCCAGCGTTTCGGCCAGGCGATCCAGAATGTCGCTCATTTGCGGTAGATCTCGGCGGGGGCTTTCAGGACCGGGGCAGTGGTCACCCAGTGATCGCTTTCCAGTTTCTGAAAAAAACATGAGCGTCGTCCAGTATGACAGGCAATGCCACCGAGTTGTTCAATCTTCAGCAACACCACGTCGTTGTCACAATCCAGCCGGATTTCGCTGACGTTCTGCACGTGACCTGATTCCTCGCCTTTGCGCCACAGCTTGCTGCGCGAACGCGACCAGTAGACGCCGCGCAAGGTGCGCGCAGTTTCCTCCAGCGCCTCGCGATTCATCCACGCGACCATCAGAATCTCACCGCTGGCAACATCCTGTGCTATGGCCGGCACCAGTCCCTGCGCGTCCCATTTGACGACGTCCAGCCAATCGCTCACAGGCGCACCTCGATGCCATGCTGCTTCATGTAGCGCTTGGCATCTTCGATGCTGTGTTCGCTGAAGTGGAAAATGCTCGCCGCCAGCACGGCATCGGCCTGACCTTGCTTGACGCCATCGACCAGATGCTGCAGGTTCCCCACGCCACCGCTGGCGATGATGGGAATATCGACCGCGTCGGAAATCGCGCGGGTCAGTTCCAGATCGAATCCGATCTTGGTCCCGTCCCGGTCCATCGAGGTAATCAGCAATTCGCCTGCGCCCAGGCTTTCCATCTTCTTTGCCCATTCGATCGCGTCGAGTCCTGTAGCGTTCCGCCCGCCGTGAGTAAAAACTTCCCAGTGATCGTCGCGGCGCTTGGCGTCGATCGCCACCACAATGCACTGGCTGCCATAGCGGTCGGATGCATCCTTCACCAGTTGAGGATTGTTGACTGCAGAGGTGTTGATGCTGACCTTGTCTGCGCCGGCGTTCAGCAGGCGCTGCACGTCGGCCACTACGCGCACGCCGCCGCCCACGGTCAGTGGAATGAAGACTTCGGATGCGACCGCTTCGATGATGTGGAGGATCAGATCGCGATTGTCGGAAGACGCGGTGATGTCGAGAAAGGTCAGTTCGTCCGCGCCTTCCTCGTTGTAGCGGCGGGCGATTTCAACCGGGTCGCCTGCATCCTTCAACTCGATAAAATTGGTGCCCTTGACCACGCGGCCATTGGTGACATCGAGACAGGGAATGATGCGCTTGGCTAACACGTCATACCCCGAACACACCGCCTGCCAACTCGTCGGCCAGCTTTTGTGCCTGAGGAAAATCAAGCGTCCCCTGGTAGATCGCACGGCCGGTAATCGCACCGATGATGCCGTCCTTGGCAACAGTGGACAACGCCCTGACGTCGTCAAGGTTGGTCACACCGCCGCTGGCAATCACTGGTATCGACAAGGCCTGAGCCAACCTCTGGGTGGCATCGACGTTGACCCCGGTCAGCATGCCGTCACGGCCAATATCGGTGTAAATAATGGCTTCAACGCCGTATCCTTCAAAGCGCTTGGCCAGATCGATCACATCGTGGCCGGTGATTTTGGACCACCCCTCGACCGCGATCTTGCCGTCCTTGGCGTCCAGCCCGACCATCACATGGCCGGGGAAGGCATCACAGGCTTCGTGTAGAAAACCGGGGTTTTTCACTGCTGCAGTACCGATAATCACGTAACGCACGCCATCGTCGAGATAGCGCTCGATCGTGGCGAGATCACGAATCCCGCCGCCGAGTTGAACGGGCATCTCATCGCCCACGGCAGCGACGATGGAGCGAATCGCAGCGTCGTTGACCGGCTTGCCGGCAAAGGCACCGTTGAGGTCGACCAGATGCAGGCGGCGTGCACCCAGTTCTTTCCAGTGACGGGCCATTGCCGCCGGGTCCTCGGAAAAAACGGTGGCGCGGTCCATTTCGCCTTGTTCCAGGCGCACGCAGTGGCCGTCTTTAAGGTCGATCGCAGGAATTATCAACATGGTCGTACAGTAATATAATTAGGCGCAGGCCGCGCCGGACATATCACAGGCAGCGTTGCGCTCACCCGGATTCCAGGTTACAAAATTGCCAAGCAGCGTCAATCCGTCGTTTGCACTTTTTTCCGGATGAAACTGGACAGCAAAAATATTCGCCGTTGCCACCGCGCAGGTGAACGGAAACGGATAATGCGAAAATCCGGCAATCACCTCGGGCGAGGCCGGCAGCACAAAATAACTGTGCACGAAATAGAAGCGTGCACCTTCCTCGATCCCCGCCCATAGCGGATGCGGGGTCGCCTGGTGGACGTTGTTCCAGCCCATGTGCGGTACCTTGAGTTTATTGCCGGCTTCATCATGCATCGCCTCGTGCGGAAAGCGCTGAACCGTGCCCGGCAAAATGCCCAGGCAGTCTGAATCGCCTTCCTCACTGTGCTCGAACAACACCTGCAAGCCCATGCAGATACCCAGAAAAGGCTTGCTGCGGGCAGCATCGATAATCACCTGGCGCAAACCGCGCGCGTCGATTTCGTGCATGCAGTCGGGCGCCGCGCCCTGCCCCGGAAACACCACGCGACCAGCGGCAGCAATCACGGCGGAATCAGACGTCACCACCACGCTGGCTGCCGGCGCGACGTGCTCGATAGCCTTGGACACCGAACGCAGATTGCCCATGCCGTAGTCGATGACGGCGATGTCAACGCTCACAGGGCA
>Ga0209254_10004471_pt1 | contig 12797 bp, 15 predicted proteins | sample FrelakmetDIP11DI_FD_187148 | JGI IMG/M metagenome (GOLD analysis project Ga0209254, IMG submission 187148) | Freshwater lake sediment microbial communities from the University of Notre Dame, USA, for methane emissions studies - DIP11 DI (SPAdes)... | ecosystem: Environmental > Aquatic >...
GCGCGTGCGAACGATCAGCCGCACGATCCGCGGCGAGGAAGTGCTCGGCGTATGCTGCGGCCGTCGCGAGTGGCTGCGCAGTCCAGCCGCGCCCTCTTGCTCGAATCGTTGTTGCCATTTGCTTAACCCAGCGCGACTCCGTTGAACCAGTTGAAGAATGAGCTTGTGTGGCAGACCTTGCAATTGCCAGCGGATCGCCCGCTGGCGCCGTCGAAGTTCCTGTTTGTCGTCCATGCTTCCTCCTGTTGGGAGAAAGCTTGGATCAACTGTGACTTACCAGCCAGAGCTTGAAAACAGTTCACGATGTCTTGATACTTTTTCGAAAGAAAACAGTTCACGATGTCCTGATACCTGACACTTATCAAATGCTGCATCGCAGCGCGCGGGTCAAAACCGGTGAACGTGTCCTGATTCACAGCGCCGCCGGCGGTATCGGCAGCGCGTTGTTGCAGTTGGGCCGCTTGATGGAACTCGACATGATCGGCACGGCGTCGAGCAGTAAGTGCCAGCTGGTGGAAGAACTTGGCGCGCGTGCGATCGACTATCGTGCCACTGATTTTATAGTCGCCGTACACCGGCTCACGGGTGATGGCGTGGGTGTCGTGTTTGATGGCATCGGTGGATCGAACTTGCAGCGATCATATAGCGCGTTGCGTCCAGCCGGCCACTTGATCGCATATGGGCTATCGGCAACCTTGGAGGGTGGACGCCGCCAGCTGCGCAGCACCTTGGCAAATCTCAAAGATTGGGCAAGGATTTTCTCCCTGAGCCTGACATCGGACCAACGGCGCGTGAGCCTGTATAGCATCCAGACGCTCAAACGCCGCCGCCCTGAATGGTATCGCGCCGATCTGATCGTGTTGTTTGATCTCTTGCAGCGTGGCAAGATTAAGCCCATTATCGCTGCGCGTCTGCCGCTCGATCAAGCCCGGTACGCCCACGAACTGCTAGCCGCCGGATCAACGGTGGGTAAGATTGTGCTGCTCAATGAGTGCTGAAGGAGTCTTACATGAAACGTCCTTGGCGGGCTGTGTTCGCCGCGGCGGTCTCGTTGATAGCGGTCTGGGTTGTTCTAATGCTTCCCGGCACCGTAAAACTGCGGCCGCATTACCGCCGCACGACGTTGGATGGTGTCACCACGCTGGATGATGCGGTTGAAGCCTGCCGCCGCACCGGCCTGCGTGGTTGGGAACTGGTCGCTTATGCGCAGCAGCTGGTCGCCCGCAAATTCTCCATTTACTGTGCGCGCAATTTGTGGGATACGCCTGCGCGCGCCTTTGAGTATGGCCTGGGTTACTGCACGCAATACAATCTGGCGCTGAAGCAGATTCTCGATCGGTTGGGCTTTGACGTTGAAGCAGTTTTTGCTCGAAAAGTGCGCGTGCTGACCGAGCCCGACTGGACGATGGGCCACACCTGGCTGCGTGTTACTGTGCAGGCTGAAGTGCGCGAGGTCTGCGCGGGGCGCTGCGACAATTCGCCGGGATACGTCCACTTTGAGGCGGTAACGCCCGTGCAGCACGGCAGCAAGGCGGTCCTAATGCTCATGAACCTCGGTATGCTGCCGTTTTGCGGTTTCGTCGAATGGCGCGCGCTGTTTAGCGGTAAGGGCGATCCCGGCTGGACGTTCCAGCAGAAGCATTCATGAACTTCTCTTCCAGCGCGCTCCTCCTGCTGCCTCTCGTGCTGATTGCGACGACGTACGTGGTTTTTCAATACTCAGCGCGGCGCTGGGGATCGAGTCGCGGCTACTTGTTGGGCTTCCTCTTCTACTGGATCGTGTGGTGCTTGATCGTGCCGTTATTGCTGATCGGGCCGCAGCGCTTGATCGGGCTGTTTCAGGATGTGCCCGACCGATTGGGTGATCCGGCGTGGCTGGGCTTGATCTGCTTGGTGCTGCCGGTGATCGGCGGCTATGCGTTTTTCTTTCCGGCGGCGCGACGCAACGCCACCCGATCGATCGTTCTCGCTTCACTGGTCCACGCGCTAATCAACGGCGTGCTGGAAGAAGTCTTGTGGCGCGGCGTGTACGTTTCGATCTTTCCGGGTCAGTAGCTGTGGGGCGTGATCTATCCGGCCATCGGCTTCGGGTTGTGGCATCTGTCGCCGCAGTTGATCTTTCCGCACACGGGCAGCAGCGGCAAATTCGGCTTTGCGTTCAGCGCCATCTTTTTAGGGCTGGCCTTTGGCTGGGTGGCCATGAGCACCGGCACGATTTTGTGGGTCAGCGCCGCGCACGTGCTGATGGATTTCGCGGGGATGGGTGGCCGCGCCTACCTCGACAAACATCAAGTCAAGCCAACCATGTGAAATTTCAGGAGGATCACTTCATTGTCTTTGTTTCCGCCAAACAGCAAGCCAGACGACAAGCACAGGCCCTGTTCGACAGCCTGCCTGCGGCCGCGCCGGAAATCGTGACGGAAGATCTGGTGCGGCAGCTGCCTGATCCGGTGCAGCGCTTCATGCGTTATTCGCACGTCATCGGCGCGCCCATGACGCGCACCGTGCGGCTCAAACAGACAGGCCACTTTCGCATCAGCGAGAAGCCGAACGCCGCATGGTATCCGCTCACGGCCGAGCAGTATTACTCCATCCGGCCGCCAGCCTTCATCTGGTTCGGCAGTATCAAGCTGGCGCCGCTGTTGAGCGTACAAGGTGTTGACGTGTTTCACGGGCATGGCAGCCTGGTGATCAAACTGTTGGGGCTGATCAAAGTGGTCAATTATCACGGGCCGCAGGCCGATCAGGCTGAGCTGGTGCGCTATCTGAGTGAAATTATCTGGTTCCCCGCGGCCTGCCTGCAACCCGAACTGCGCTGGGAACCGATCGATCATCTCACGGCGCGAGCGACACTGACCTGCCCGACGGGTGTTGTCTCCGGCGACTTTCACTTTGACGAACAGGGCGCGCTCAAGATGTTTGTTGCGCAGCGCGAACACGACGTGGATGGTCGTCCGTCTGCGTTGACGTGGTCGGCTACGGCCTCCCAGTACCGATCCTATGGGGATTTGTTTCTGACCGGTCGGGGTGAAGCCTTATGGCATCTGCCTTCAGGCCAGTTTCCTTACGCGCGGCTGGACGTGACCACCATCGAGCACAATGTCACTTCCGTCTATGCGTCCTGAGAATCGATTCATTAAGTAGGACATACGCGGTTGAACCGCAAAGGCGCAAAGTACGCGAAGAGATTTTCAGGTTTTCCTTTGTGCTCTTCGCGCCTTCGCGGTTAAAGTCATGGCAACTGTGTAACTCCTATTAAGAAACTTTAACGGGTTGACAGCCGCGTCAGCCTTTCGAGCAGTACTCGACGCGGATGTGTCAGATTGGGTCGGGGCAGCCTATCTATACTCAAGGCAGATGAGCAAACTCACAGAAAGGATGCCTCTGCCATGTTCCGCAAAGACCTGCTCGCGCTGCTGATCGTTTTGGCCCTGCTCGCTGTGGCCGTTACACCCGCGTGGGCAGCGGCGATGGTGGCGCATCGGGCGGCGGGGGCGCGAGCGGCGCGGGGTAATGATCATCGGTTGAGACAGGTTGAAAATCGGACTCGCACAGGATGTGGCACGCATGGTTCAAATGATTGCTTTCTTGATTGGCTCCGTTGGCCTGATCTACATTTCTCGCGCTTCACTGCGCGCGCCGCGCTCGCACGGCTTCTATCGGTTCTTCGCCTGGGAGTGTATCCTGGCGCTGTTCCTGCTCAATATCGACGTTTGGTTTCAGACGCCGTTGGCCTGGTATCAACTGATCTCCTGGCTATTGCTGATCCTGTGCCTTGTCCCGTTGATGCTGGGCGTGCGCACGCTGAGGTCACGCGGCCAGCCCACCACGCAGCGCGCCGGGGAACCCCAATTGCTGGCTTTTGAAAAGACTTCAACATTGGTCACCAGCGGCATCTATCATTACATCCGGCATCCACTGTACAGTTCGCTGTTGCTGCTAACGTGGGGCATCTTCTTCAAGTCGCTGACCTGGCCCGGCTTCTTACTGGCCGTGGCTGCCACCGTGTTACTGTTTGCCACGGCGAAGGCGGACGAAGCGGAATGCCTGCGCTTCTTTGGAACACCTTATCAAGAGTATATGAAACAAAGCAAAAGATTTGTGCCGTTCGTGTTTTGATAAGAAATATTGCTGCGAACCGTCAATCTCTGAGGGAGACCCACGGCGGCCAGGTGATAAGGTATTGTGCTGCTTTACTCCGAAAATAAATCAGCATGTGAAGGATTGCCAACAGAATGTCGAATGATGTCGCGCACAAAAGTTGGTGGCAGATCTTCGAGGTGGTTTTTGGTATTCCCTTGCTTGTTGCGCTAGCCCTGCAACTGGTCGTACCCATCTCACTCCCACGCGGACCCCTCACACCAGCCCTCATAGCCGGAGGTGCTCTTCTCAGCGTTGTCGGCATTAGTCTTGCAGTTCTTGCCCGGCGGGAGTTTGCACAGTATGGTCAACCGACCGACCCCGGACTTCCCACAAGCAAGATCATTTCCACAGGAGTCTTTTCTATCTCAAGGAATCCCCTTTATCTTGGCGGCGTTTTCACGCTGGCGGGGATTTCTCTGGCGTTCAATCTTCCCTGGGTGTTGATTCTTCTCTTGCCTTCCATTGTGGCCTGCCATTACATTCTCATCGCACCGGAGGAAAGTTATCTTTCCGCCAAATTCGGTGAGCAATATCGGATGTACACCGCGACAGTCCACCGCTGGATTGGTCGCAGACAGAACTCGTTCTAACGTGATGGTCAAGTTGAGTCAAGTTGGAGAGCCGTATCAAAACTATATGAAACGGAGCAAACGCTTTGTGCCGTTCTTGTTTTGAAGCAGCGAGAATGGCGTGCTGCCAGGCAGTACACATCGGACTTGCGGTAAAACAGATATAACACTAAATCGATAAGGAGAAAAATGACGACTGAACCAACCCCGACTAAACACGAACATCCGAAGCCGGAAGCCGCTTATCAAGGCGGCGGCCCAGATGCCGTCTACGGCATAGGACTTATCGGCGCATGGGTCTACTACTTCAGGCGCGCCACTACACCTCAGGAACGCATTTTGGCATTCTTTAAGGGCCTTGTCTGGCCGGCGTTCCTGGTCTATGAGTTGTTAAAATTCCTGGAGAAGGAGTAACCCGCCTTACCCTCCAACCAGCGTGCTCGTCGCGGCGCTGGTGATTGAAAACGCAATGTCATTGACGACGCGCGCGCTGCTCCCATTTTTGATGGCGGCGTCGTGCTCAAGGTCGATGGCCGTGTGTCAGTCAGCCCATGGGCCGATTTTGCCATTTCAACATGGATATACCTTCTCACGATGATTGAGTCGCATCGTACGGCGTCAAACATTCGACGATTAGCGAACAGAGAAGGATTAGCGCAAGCCATCGTCACGCACTTTGGAATTCCGATCGAGATCACGGCTGATGTCATGAAAGAGCTCGGTCAACTTGGCGCTGCCTGGACTTGAGGAGTGTTAAAAAATATATGGCTATTCATCTTGCGAAACTCCTGACGCACGATCTACAATTGGATCCTTCCGCCTACGCCGGACAAGTCATTCTCGTGACGGGTGCCGGACGCGGCATCGGTCTGCAGACGGCGCGCGCCTTTGCCTTGCTGGGTGGCAAGGTAGTACTGGCCGAATTGTCCGAAGCAGGCCGCGCGGCAGAAGAGCAGATTCGCGCCGAGGGTGGCGAAGCGCTGTACGTGCAGACCGATGTCGCCGATCAAGCCTCAGTAGCCCATCTGGTTGAGACTACGCATGAACACTATGGGCCAGTCGATGTGCTGGTCAACAATGCGATCTACATCCGCGAAGCCGCGGTGGCGGATATGCCGATCGAGCTGTGGGATCAAACCATCGCCGTGAATCTGCGCGGAACCTTCCTCACCTGCAAGGCCTGCCTGCCCGAGATGCTCACGCGCCAACACGGCACGATCCTCAATTTAATTTCGACGGATGCCATGCCGGGCCTGTCGGCTTACATCGCTTCCAAGCAAGGCATCACGGGCTTCAGTCAATCACTCGCGCAGGAAGTGGGCAGCGCGGGCGTGCGCGTGATCCCTTTCGGGCCGGGGATGGTGGACACGCCCGGCATTCGCAGCGTGGCCGCCGGGCTGGCGCCGCGCCTGGGAATACCGCCCGATCAATTTCTGCATTTCTCGCTGCATCCCGCTTACATAGGCTTGATGCCCGCCGAACATGCCGGTGCGGCGGCCGTCTATCTCACACTGCGTCTCGCGGATGAATTCCACGGACAGGCGGTGAATGGCTATGAAGTGCTGGAACGCGCCGGTCTGCTTAAAACGCTGGCAGCACCAACTGCCGATGAAACCATGGCGGGTACTGACACCACCGATCGAGTTGAGCTGATCCGGCAACTGGCTCACATCCTGACTGACACAGAGGCCGAGTTTAATCGTCTGCCAATCTTCGTGCGCCCGATGGCGCGGCAAGGCTTCAAGAGCAAAGCGGGACAGAGTCTGCCCGACTGGCAAAGGATGATCGCTGCATGGGAAGCCAATCCAGCCGTTCCTCCGCAAAATCTATCTGACCGCCTAGATCAGCTCGTCAACTACTATCGTGACGTTCCGAAAGAAACCGCGCGCTTCACGCGCGATGAGGACATGCTGCGTCAAATTACCGCAGTCACTCAGCAGCGTCTAACCGTTATTCGACAGTTGCTGCAACAGTTGCCTGCCTAGCACTACAGAAAGAGGCACAAATATGAAGCGCATGTTTGCGTCGTTGTGTCTGTTGACGATCATCCTCAATGCGGCCTGTCAGCCTGCACCAACAACACCGCTTGTCCCCCAGGTGACTTCTCAGCCAACCGCCAGGCCCCCAACGCCGGCTCTCACGCCGCAGTCTGAGGCGTTGGTCTTCACGACCTATCGGGGCGATCTCCCGCTGGCCCCCCAGGGTGACCTGTACACCATCGAATCCACTGGCCGCGATCTGAAGAAGATCACTCAGCAACCCGGCGCGTACGCATCGCCCGTCTGGTCGCCCGATGGGCAGCGCATCGCCTTCACGTCCGATCACGAAGGGCCGCGCCGCATCTACACCATGCGGGCCGATGGTTCACAGATCACGCCCGTCCCGAATACCAGCGCCCTCGATTGGCTGTATGGCTGGTCGCCCGATGGCCGCTACTTGTTGGTGACATCCTTCCGTGATGTGCATGCTGAAGTGTACGCCATACCGCTGGATGGAAGTGAACCCAGCAACCTCACGCGCCATCCCTCCGATGATGCTACGCCCGCGTGGTCGCCTGACGGCAAACAGATCGCCTTCGCGTCCGATCGTGCCTCCACGGGTGACGAGCGCGTGCTGCAAATCTACGTGATGAATGTGGATGGCAGCGCTGCGCGCCAGTTGACCACCGCCGCATTCGATGCGGCTGATCCGGTTTGGTCGCCCGACGGGCAGTATCTCGCCTTCACCATGCCGCGTAGTTCCGCGGGCGTGGTGCTGGCGGGCGTGCCGCTGGATGTGTATGTCATGCGCGCCGACGGATCAGATCAGCGTCGGCTCAATACACAGGTGGGCTGGTGGGTGCCGCAGGCTTGGACGCCCGCTGGCACAGCGGTGTTGGTCAATCATGTATCGGGCAGCCGTGGCGAAAATGTCGAAACGGTGCTCATGTCGATCGCTGATCCCAAAGCAATCGTTCCGCTGTCCGACACGGTAGCCTCAGCGGGATTGGAGCACAGCTGGTTTACCCCCGATCGGCTTACGCCCCCAATCGAGTTGCCGCAGCCCGTCACCGCTTCGCGACCTGCGACCAAGGCCCTCGCCTTGATCAACGGCACCCTGATCGATGGAACAGGTGCTGATCCCGTGCCTGATGGCGCGATCGTGATCCGTGACGGGAGCATCGTTGCGGTTGGCTCGCGTGACACCGTAGAGATTCCTGCCGACGCGCAGGTGATTGATGTGCAGGGGGTAACCCTGCTCCCCGGTTTCTTCAACGCGCACGTGCATGATGCGTACGATGCCTGTCGCTTGCGTGAGTGGGCGCGTGCTGGTGTTACCACCGTGCGTGATCTCGGTCCGTTCGCCGGACGCAGTGGGCTGCAATTCGACTACGCGTTCAAGGACAACGTGCAACAGCATCCCGAATACGCACGCATCGTTGCGAGCACGCCGCTCATGTCGCCGCCTGACGGCTATGGCAGCCTGCCCGTCAGCGGTCCGCAGGATGCGCGCGCGACAACGAATGCCATGCTCGACGGTGGCGCGGACTTGATCAAGATCGCCTTTGAAGACCGGATTCGCGGCCCGCAGCCGTTGCTGCCTGTAATCGATGCCCAGGCCATTGTCGCCGCCGCGCACGATCGGGGTGTGCCGGTGAGCGCGCATATCAGTTTGGCGAAACACCTGCAAATGGCGATCGAATCCGGCGTGGATGATGTGGCCCACATGATCACCGATAAGCTGCCGGATGAGATGATCGCGCCAATGGTGAAGCAGAACATCTACTGGGTGCCGACGCTGGAACTGTGGACCGGCGTGGGTCAAAGCGCAAACATGCCCGACAATCTGAAGCGCTTTGTTGCAGGCGGCGGGCAGGTGGCGTTGGGCACCGACTATGCCGGTTACTCTATGCCTTTTGATCTGGGTATGCCCATCACAGAGATCGAGTTGATGCGCAAGGCCGGTATGACCCCCATGCAGATCATTATGGCTGCGACCAAAAATGCCGCGCACGTCAGCAATCGTGAGCGGGATATGGGTACGCTCGAAGTGGGCAAGATCGCCGATGTGCTGGTCGTCAACGGTGATCCGCTTCAAGACTTGCAGGCCCTGCTCAACGTGCGGCTGGTCGTGAAGGACGGCGTCATTATTCGGCAGTGAGATCAGGAGAGGCTAAGCGTGAACATCAAAGACTTTTTTACTTATCTGTGCATTCCCTTGTACCGGCCGAACCGCAATCTACCCCGATTGATCGCCGATCGCTATCGGGTGGGGTATAGCGTGGTAGCGCTGTTACTGATCGGCGTAATGTATACTGTGGTTGTCTACATCGGCTATACGCGTGGCTTCGGCGCGGTGACGCCGCCCGTGCTCAACATCGCGCCCGAGGAATACTATCGCTGGGAGACGTTCTTCGGGTTGCCCGTGTACTTCATCATTGCGATTGTTTTTGCAGGCACGGCACGCCTGGTCGCGCAGGGTCTGCGCGGCACGGGTTCGTATGAAAGCCTGTTTGCGATTTACGGCGTAACCAGCGTGCTGCCGATGGTGATCCTGTTGTGGATTCCCGAAGCGATCCTGATGGTGCTGCTGCCCGATCAACGCACGCAGCCGCTCGGTGGGGCCACCTTCCTCCCGCTGTGGCTTGATGCCGCACGCCAGATCCTGAGTTTCGTGTGGCCGTTGATCATCACGTGGTTAGGCATCAAGTATGCGGAACAACTTGGCGGTTGGCGCAGCGCGATCGTGACCGTGTGCGCCTTCATCCCGACGGCAATCTTGATCCTGGTCTTTATCCGGTAAAAGAGCAACCGATGGGCACTCAGCATGTAGCTCGTCCCACGGGCGTCAGTGTATTGGCAATTGTACTGTTCCTGTTTAGCCTGTTCGCTTTCGTTGGTTCACTGTTCATGTGGGGCGATGGCTTCTTGCTCGCTTTTCCGCCCGGCGTGGACTATCACTTCCCAGTGACCGATATTCTGGTTAATGCTCCGGCGTCGTTCATCGCGGCGATCGGGTTGTGGAAGATGAAACAGTGGGGGTATGTGGCCGCGCAATTTGTGGCGGGCTTCTACATCTACGCCTCGGTCGAAATCTTTGTGATGGCGATCCAGCAAGGCCTGCCGTTCCCGATCGAGATCGTCATCCCGCAGGTCGCTGCTGTAGTCACGGCCTTGTTCCTGGTGTTCTATCTCTGGCGAGTTCGGGCGCGTTTCGCATGAAATCAAGCCAGTTATGAAGTTGTGGGTAAAGAAGGAAATATGTCACAAGAAATCAGAACCATTAACTTGTGGGGCGCAAGTTTCCTTCTAAGAGGGTCCGGTGGCGTGAATTGCCATCTTGTAAGAACTGACACCGGCTATATCCTGATCGACACAGGACTTCACGCTAAGCGTACCGACCTTGTAAAAGAACTGGAAAGCGCGGGCTGTAAGCCTGGAAATCTCCGGCTGATCCTCATCACACATGGCGATTTAGACCATACGGGCAATGCCGCTTATCTCCGAGGCAGGTTTGGTGCACCGATCGCCCTCCATCGTGGTGAAGCAGCAGCGGTCGAATACGGAGACATGACCTCGAACAGAAGAAATCGGCCAGGAATAGCCGCCAGGATGATTTTGTCTTTCGTCAGCTTATTAAGCCGATCCGACAGATTCAGACCCGATATAGACGTCGACGATGGCGATGATCTTTCCAAGTACGGATTCGATGCTAAAGTGCTTTATCTTCCAGGGCACTCGAAGGGATCCATAGGCATCCTGACGGCTAGTGGTGACCTGTTTTGCGGCGACTTGCTTTTAAATATAGACAAACCGGCTCCTCCAGCTAACATCGATGACTCGGCGGACTTGGCGGCCAGTTTCGAAAAGTTAAGAGGTTTAGAAATAAGCACAATATATCCCGGACATGGCAAACCATTCTCGTTGGATGCGCTCGTAAACAGCTAACAAAAAGCAGCGGATAAACTGACTGCCACGATTCAGACCATCAACCAGGCGGCGTCACTTGCCGCCGCGCATAAACATCGATACCGACTATCTCTTGGTGGGTGAGTTATTGTTATCCCGCTCAGTTTAGAGATTAGAGATGAATCCCTTCGAGAGCAAGGTTGCCATTGTAACGGGAGGCGCTTCGGGCATTGGTCGGGCACTGTGTGAAGAACTCAGCCGAAGAGGGACCGTGCCGATCGTGGCCGAGTCAATACCGCCTCCGCCGCTGGTTTGTTTCCGGGAGTCATGTGTTCGGCCTATACCACATCCAAATATGCCGTCGTTGGTCTTTCCAACGCCTTACGGCTTGAAGCCCAGAGCTTGGGCGTAAAAGTAAGCGTCGTATGTCCCGGCTCCAGTGGTCATATCGGTTCTGCCCGGCCATCTGGAACTTCATGGGACGTCGGTTAGTGAAGTTATTCCGTGATTCGTATCGACAAGAGTGAATGATTACATGGAAATAAGAATCATTAAACTGGGGACGGTCAATTGCTACCTTCTCAAAACTGGCGCGAGGTTCCTCCTGGTGGACACGGGGCCGTCGAACAAACGCCTTGACCTCGAAAGAGAACTCGAAGCCGCAGGCTGTCGGCCTGGTGACCTAACCCTTATTGTGGCCACGCATGGCGATTCCGACCATGTTGGCAACTGCGCGTATCTCCGCAAAAAGTATCTGTCGAAAATTGCGTTGCACCGCGCTGAAGTGGACGCGGCCGAGACCGGGGACCCGGTTCTCAACAAGATAATTCCCCATAACTTTCGGGGGATGATGATCAGAATCATCGTGCGTTGGTTCAAGCTCAAACGAGCCGATCGATTCACACCTGATTTATTGATCGATGAAGGATACAATCTTGCCAGCTATGGATTGGATGCGCAGGTCTGGCATATTCCGGGGCACTCCACAGGTTCTATCGGTATTCTTGCCGCCGCTGGGGAATTTTTTTGCGGAGACCTGCTTAAAAATATTCGCCAGCCAACGCCCGGCATTGGTATTTTCGACCACTTTGAGTTTGAAGCCACGATCGAAAAACTGAGACTGCTCAATATCCATACGGTCTATCCCGGCCATGGCAGACCGTTCGCGTGGGAACAATTCATAAAGAACCACCGCAGGAAGGCAAGATGAACACGATGAACATGCTAGCTTGGGTTGATTACAGCCACACTGAACAGATTCTAGGGACAAGGAAGATACCATGACTGTAGAGATTAAGATCATCAATTTGGGCGGCGTCAATTGTTATCTGGCGAAGACCGATGTCGGTTACATCCTGCTGGACACGGGGTTTCTCAGCAAGCGCGCCAAACTTGAGCAAGAATTAGAGGCGGCTGGCTGCCGCCCTGGCAATCTGAATCTCATCCTGCTGACCCATGGAGATACCGATCACACCGACAATGCCGCCTACTTGCGCGATAAGTATGGCGCGCAGATCGCGCTGCATGCCCTGGAGGCGCCTCTGGTTGAACATGGCGACATGTCTGCCACCCGCAAACCAAAACCTGACAAGATCGGTTTCATGTTCAGGGTGTTAATCCCGCTCGCCCCAGTGTTGTTCAAGAGCAACGCTTTCCAATGTTTCAAGCCGGATTTCACGGTCGATGAAGGCTTCAATCTGGCGGAGTATGGATTCAACGCCCAAGTCATTCATCTGCCCGGACATTCCCGTGGATCCATCGGCGTCTTGACTGACGAAATAATCTCCCCCACGCAGCCGGGGCCGATCGTGTTCTGTGGGGACTTGCTCTACAATTTCTTAGGCAGGCCGAGCTGTCAGCTGATCGATGATGTGGCCGACTTTAACGGCAGCATCGAAAAGTTGAGACGACTGGGAGTCAAGACGGTATACCCCGGACACGGCAAGCCATTCACGCTGGAGCAGTTTCTGAGACAGAGTCGATAGCGCAATCTAGCATAAGGAGGCGCTCGCATGAAAGTCAGTCCACAAGCGACTACAGGTCATTTCATCGCAGGCATTATCCTGGTCGTGTTGTCCGGGTTGTCGTTGCTGGGCATCATCTTAACTGATGCATTCGATATTGTATCGGATAATGAACAAGCGCAAAACCAACTCATGATAAAAATCGCTCTTGGAAAAAGACAGTGTCTTTCGCA
>Ga0209254_10004472_pt1 | contig 12795 bp, 11 predicted proteins | sample FrelakmetDIP11DI_FD_187148 | JGI IMG/M metagenome (GOLD analysis project Ga0209254, IMG submission 187148) | Freshwater lake sediment microbial communities from the University of Notre Dame, USA, for methane emissions studies - DIP11 DI (SPAdes)... | ecosystem: Environmental > Aquatic >...
GGCGGGTCGGCGGCCAACGCCGGACGCGGTACGCCTGATTGGCGCTGCGCTCGGCTCCGAGGCGGTCGAGCACAAGGTCGCGGCCGTCTGTGTGGGACGCGATGGACGGCTTTCCGGCCCCCTGCTGCGCGATGCGCTAGTCGCCGGGATAGTCTCGACCGGCATCGACGTGATCGATGTCGGCATGGTGCCGACCCCGGTGCTGTACTTCTCGACGGTGCAGCTGGGCACCGGAACGGGCGTAGAAATCACCGGCAGCCACAACCCGCCCGAGTACAACGGCCTGAAGATGATGATGGCCGGCACGACGTTGCACGGCGATGCGATCCAGGCGCTGCGCAGCCGCATCGAGGGAGGCAACCTGGTCCGCGCAGCGACGCCGGGCGCGGAGCGCATGGCCGATGTGCTGCCCGCCTATCTCGAGCGGATTCGCACGACGGTGAAGCTGGCGCGTCCGATGAAGATCGCCATCGACTGCGGCAACGGTGTTGCCGGGCCCACGGCGGTGGCGGTGTTTCGCGGGCTTGGTTGCGACCTGGTGGAACTGTTCGCCGACGTCGACGGTACGTTTCCAAACCACCATCCCGATCCGGCGCATCCGGAGAACCTCGAAGACCTGATCCGCGCACTGCGAGAGACTGATGCCGAACTCGGCCTCGCTTTCGATGGCGACGGTGACCGGCTCGGCGTGGTCACCAAGGACGGCCAGATCATCTTCCCTGACCGGCAGATCATGCTGTTCGCGCAGGACATCCTGGCGGCAAATCCGGGCGGCGAGATCATCTTCGATGTGAAATGCACGCGGCGGCTGGCCCCGTGGATCCGCGAGCGCGGCGGCCGGCCGACGATGTGGCGTACCGGCCATTCACTGATCAAGGCCAAGCTCAAGGAAACCGGCGCGCCATTTGCTGGAGAGATGAGCGGGCACCTCTTTTTCAATGACCGCTGGCCCGGTTTCGACGACGGGCTGTATGCAGGTGCGCGGTTGCTCGAGATCCTGTCCCGCTCGACCGATCCGTCGGCGGTGCTGAATGCGTTGCCGAGCGCGGTGTCAACCCCTGAGCTGCACCTGCATACGGCGGAAGGCGAGAATTTTGCTCTGGTTGAGCGACTGAAGACCCAGGCGAAGTTCGAGGCCGTCGAGCAGGTGATCACGATCGACGGCGTCCGCGCCGAGTGGTCGGACGGGTTCGGACTGGCGCGGCCGTCGAATACGACGCCGGTGGTTGTCCTGCGCTTCGAGGGCGATACCCCGGAAGCGCTGGCCCGTATCCAGGCCGCATTTCGCCAGGCGATCATCGCGGTCGCGCCAGGGGTACGGCTGCCGTTCTAGGCGTCGCTTTCCTGCGTCAGTTCAACTTCCAAAAGCATGCCTGCATCTCTGAATGAAGCCGAGGTCGTACTCGCTGCCCTACTGGAGCGACGCGGTCCTTCGGTCGCTCCCCTGCTGCGCGATGTGGTGAAAAGCACGACGCCGCTCGCCGCGTGCGGCACCACGCTCGATTTCACCCGACAGCGTCTCGACGCCGCGGCGCTGCAGCTGCTTCGGCGCCTGGCCGCGGGTCGCGATGTGATCGGCGCGCACCGGGCGATGGTGCGAGGGGATGTCGTAAACGCGAGCGAGCAGCGGCCGGCATTGCATACGGCCTTGCGTTCGCCGGCCGACTCGGATCTGGCGGGACCACCGGCCGTGCGGCACGCCGTGCGCGCGGAGCTTGACCGCCTGCGTGCCTTTGCGGAGCGGGTCCGCTCGGGCGCCTGGCGGGGTGCGGGTGGACAGGCAATCACCGACGTCATCAACATCGGCATCGGCGGCAGCGACAGCGGCCCGCGCCTGCTGTGCGATGCACTGGCCGAGCTCTCCGATGGACCGTGCGTGCACTTCCTCAGCAATGTCGACGGCCATCGTGTCGCGCGCCTGTTGCCGCGGCTCGATCCGGCCACGACGCTGGCGGTCGTCTCGAGCAAGAGTTTCTCGACGCGCGAGACGCTGCTCAACGCGGAGGCCGTCCGCGCGTGGTTGGCCAAGGCTGGCATCAACGACGCGGCGCTCGCGCAGCACATGGTGGTGGTGTCGGCGAAGCCCGGAGCGGCCTTGACTTTCGGCGTGCCGGATGCGAACCAGTTTCATCTCTGGGACTGGGTCGGCGGTCGTTTTTCGGTGTGGAGCGCGATCGGACTGCCGGCGCTGCTGGCGCTGGGACCGGCGCGATTCGACGAATTCCTGGCCGGCGGGCACGCGATGGACCGCCACGCACTCGATTCGCCGCTCGACGCCAACCTGCCGGCGACGCTGGCACTGCTGGCATTCTGGAACATTGCGGTGCTGCAGACCACGAGCGAGTGCCTGCTGCCCTACGACGATCGCCTGCGCGACATGGTGGCCTGGCTGCAGCAACTCGAAATGGAAAGCCTGGGCAAGAGCCGCGCCGCGGACGGCGGATTGGTTAGCCTGCCGACGATCCAGCCGGTGTGGGGCGGGGTCGGTACCGATGCGCAGCACACCTTTTTTCAGGCGCTGCGGCAGGGGACGTCGCGCACGGCGATCGACATCGTGCTCGTTGAGCGACCGCAGCATGCCTACGCCGAGCATCATCGCGTGCTGCTGGCCAACGCGCGGGCGCAGGCAGAAGCCCTGGTCCTGCAGGACCAGGACTCACAGGCCGTGAATGCGGTCAGCGTGCTGGAACTGCGTGACCTGTCCCCGGCAACGCTGGGTACCCTGATGGCGCTCTACGAGCACAAGACGACGATGCTGGCGACGCTGCTCGGCCTCAATGCCTTCGACCAGCCGGGCGTGGAACTGGGCAAGACGCTCGCGCGTCAGCAGGAGCAGGGATGACACATACACCTGCGGTGCTGGCCACCGGCGGCGCCGGCTACATCGGTTCGCACACGATGGTCGAGCTGCTGGCGGCGGGCTTTGACGTCATCTGCCTCGACAATTTCAGCAACAGCTCGCCCGAGGCGGTCAAGCGCGTGGAAAAGATCGCGGGCAAACGCGTGACACTGGTGAACGGCGACGTCCGCGACCGCGAAGTGCTGGGGCGCGTATTCCACCGGCCGATAGACGCGGTGGTGCACTTCGCCGCGCTGAAGGCCGTCGGCGAGTCGGTCGCGCAGCCCGTCGAGTACTACGACAACAACGTCGGCGGAACGCTGGCGCTGCTCGAAGCGATGGACCGCAAGGGCGTGAATCGGATCGTCTTCAGTTCCTCCGCCACGGTCTATGGCGTGCCAGACAGCTTGCCGCTGACGGAGTCCGCGCCGATTCGCCCGGTCAACCCCTACGGGCAGACGAAGTCGATGGTCGAGCAGATCCTGCGTGACTGGTGCAATGCCGGAACGGACCGTGGTGCGGTTTCACTGCGCTACTTCAATCCGATCGGCGCGCACCCGAGCGGCATGATCGGTGAGGATCCGCTGGACATCCCGAACAACCTGTTCCCGTTCATCGCCCAGGTGGCGATAGGCAAGCGCGAGCGCCTCAATGTCTGGGGCGGCGACTGGCCGACGGCGGACGGCACCGGCGTGCGCGATTACCTGCACGTCGTCGACCTCGCACTCGGGCACGTCGCGGGCATCGCCTACGCCCGGTCGCACACAGGCTTCACTCCCATCAATCTCGGCACTGGCCGCGGCACCAGCGTGCTGGACATGGTGCATGCGTTCGAGCGCGCATCCGGCAAGGCCGTCCCTTACACGCTGGCGCCGCGCCGCGAAGGCGACGTGGCCGCCTGCTGGGCCGATGCCACGCTGGCGCGCACGCTGCTCGGCTGGCAGGCCACGCGGACCATCGAAGACGCCTGTGCCGACGGCTGGCGCTGGCAGAGCACCAATCCCAACGGCTATCGCCACTGAGTGCGGCACTTCCGCGCGGGCTGAGCGACCGCCTTCGGCCTGCGGCACAATCCGCCTCCGTGCGCATCCTCATCGTCAAGACGTCGTCCATGGGCGATGTCGTGCATGCGTTGCCCCTCGTGACCGACCTTGCGGCTCATGTGCCCGGCGCGCAGATCGACTGGCTGGTGGAGGAGAGCTTCGCCGCCATTCCGGCGATGAGCCGTCACGTGCACCGCGTGCACCGGGTGGCGTTGCGTCGCTGGCGCCATGCGCTGCTTGACGCGAGCAGCTGGCGCGAGTTGACGGGCGTCCGTGCGGAACTGAGGGCAGCCCGCTACGACTGGGTGCTCGACGTTCAGGGACTGCTGAAGAGCGCCTGGATGGCACGCTGGACGGGATCGCGTATCGCCGGTCCGTCCTCGGACTCGGCACGCGAGCACATTGCGTCGATGCTGTATGCACAGCGTGTCGACGTGTCGCGTGATCTTCATGCGGTCGAACGTTGCCGACGCGTAGGTGCGGCGGTATTCGGATATGCGATCGACGATCGTCCCCGGTTCGACCTGTCGGTGTCGACGCGAAGCGCAATCCAGCTGGACGCGCCGTACGCCGTGCTGCTCACCAACGCGAGCCGCGCGACCAAGCTCTGGCCAGAGGACCGCTGGATTGCGCTTGGAGCTTCCCTGGCCAAGCGCGGGCTGATGAGTGCGCTGTTCTGGGCAACACCCGAGGAAGAAGCGCGGGCCGCGCGCCTGGCGAAGGTCATGCAGCGCGCGGTGGTGGCACCGCGGTCGCCGATCGACTCGATCGCCGCGACGCTCGCGGCGTCCCGGCTGGTCATCGGTCTCGACACTGGGCTCACGCACCTTGCCGCGGCGCTCGGCCGCCCCACCGTCGGCATCTACTGCGATTACGACCCCCGCTTGGTCGGGTTGATCGGCGATGGGCCGGTGAAGAGCCTGGGCGGGGTTGCGGACATACCCTCCCTGGACGACGTGACCTCGGCCACGGCGGCGGTCATGAGTGCAGCGCGATGAGCTTCGTGCGCGCGGGCTATACCGCTCTCGTGTGGATCGCGATGCCTCTGGCCGCGCTGTATCTGCTGTGGCGTTCCCGGCGGCAACCGGACTATCGCGCGCACTGGGGCGAGCGCTTTGGCTGGGCGAGTTACCGGCGCGACGCCAGCGGACGCCAGCCGATCTGGGTCCACGCCGTCTCGGTGGGCGAAACCCGTGCCGCCGCGCCGCTGATCGCCGCGCTGGCCGAGCGTTATCCGGAGCATCAGTTCCTGCTGACGCACATGACGCCGACCGGCCGCGCGACCGGGGCCGAACTGGCCGCGCGCTGGCCGGGGCGCATCGTGCAGGCCTACCTGCCCTACGACCTGCCGTTCGCGGTGCGGCGTTTCCTGAGGGCGCACGCGCCGATAGTGGGCATCGGCATGGAGACCGAGACCTGGCCCAACCTGCTCGCCGAAGCGAACCGCGCGCAGATTCCGATGGTGCTCGTCAACGCTCGACTGTCAGAAAAATCGCGCGCCAAGGCACGCTGGATGGCCAAGTTGATCCGCGAAACCGCAGACCGCTTTTCGCTGGTGCTCGCACAGACCGAAGCCGACGCGGCCCGCATGCGCGAGATCCGCAGCGGCGCCGTTGAGGTCGTCGGCAACCTGAAGTTCGATTACACGCCCGATGTCGCACTGGTGGAGCGGGGGCGCGCCTGGCGACGAGCGCTGGGTGATCGCCCGGTGCTGCTCTTCGCCAGCACGCGCGAAGGCGAAGAGGAACTGCTGCTGAACGCGCTGGCGGGAGACGAGTCGTTTCAGCGCGGGCAGTTCATCGCATTGGTCGTGCCGCGTCATCCGCAGCGCTTCAACGACGTGGAACGTCTGATCACGGCGCGTGGCTGGCCGGCGGTCCGCCGGTCCGCGAGGGCCGAATGGAGCGTCGAAGGCATCACCGACCGGACTGTCGTGCTTGGTGATTCGATGGGCGAGATGGCGATGTACTACGCATCGTGCGACGTCGCCTGCATCGGCGGCAGTCTGCTGCCGCTCGGGGGCCAGAACCTGATCGAAGCCTGTGCAGTTGGCGTGCCGGTCGTCGTCGGCCCGCACACCTTCAACTTTGCACAGGCCACGGAAGACGCCGTGGCCGCCGGGGCAGCCGAACGGGTCGGCGACGCCCGTGCCGCGATCCAGGCAATGACGGCTATCGCCGGCGATTCCACCCGCCGCACAGCGATGGCCCAGTCGGCGCTGCGATTTGCGAGCCAGCACCGCGGCGCCACGACGCGCACCGTCGAGCGGATCACGCCGCTGATTGATGCGGCGCGGGTTCGGGGCCGGGCCCGCTAGCTGCGCTTGGCGCGTTTGGAGCGGGTTGCCTTGGGCGCGGCGCTCGTCTTGGTCGCCTGCGCCGTCGTCACGGGCGGCGTTGCACCGCTGGCCTTCGGCTCCGTGCGTGCCGGCGGACGGGCCGGCGGCACCATCGACGACGGTGCCCGCTCCGGGGTGTTCACATCCGGCACGGTGAGTGGCACAGCCGGATCGAGCAGTGCATTGACGCCGGCGATGTCTTCATCGGTCAGCGAGCCGGTGGAAGCCTTCAGCCGCAGCGCTGCCAGCAGGAAGTCATAGCGCGCACGCTTCAGGTCGCGCTGCGTCTGCACCAGCTGCGTTGTGGCATTAAGCACATCGAGCAGGATGCGCACGCCGACCTGGTAGCCCAGCTGGGTCGAGTCGAGCTGCGTGCGTGCGGACACCTCGGCAGACTCCAGCGCCCGAACCTGGGCGAGACCGTAGTTGACGCCGGTGTAGGCGTCGCGCGCAGCGTTCGCCGAGTTGCGGCGGGCCGACTCCAGCTCTGCGTTGGAGCGGTCCTGCAGGGAGAGCGCCTCGCGCACGCGGCTCTGCACCACTCCGCCCTGGTAGATCGGCAGGTTCAGTTGCAGCCCGACGGTGCCGGTGTTGATGCGCGGATCGACCAGCGTGCTCGATTGCGTGCCGTTGAACTTGTTGACGTTGTAGCCGCCGACGACATCCAGTGTCGGCTTATGGCCGTCGCGCTGGCGCTGGACCTCGCGGCTGGCAATCTCGTAATTGGCGCGCGCGATCTGTACGCCGTAGCTGGTGTCCTCTGCCGACCGCACCCACTGCTGGATGTCCGCGGGTTGCGGCGTCGTGAGGTTCGGACGGTCGCGCAGCGGCGCCAGGGTGCCGAGGTCGCGCCCGATGATGGTCTGCAGCTCGCTGCGACGGACCAGCAGCGTGCCGAGGGCGACCTGCTCCTGAGCGACGATCTGGTCGTAGCGGGCCTGCGCCTCGTTGGTGTCGATGATCGTCTTGGTGCCGACCTCGAACTCGCGCTTGGCTTGCTGCAGCTGTTCCAGCGTAGCCTTCTTGGCGGCGTCCAGCGCAATCAGCTGGTCACGTGCCGCCAGCACGTTGAAGTACGCAATGGCTACGCGCAGCGCCAGGTCCTGCGTCGACTGCTGCAGGGTCAGGTCGGCCGCCATCACGGAAATCTTCGCCTGCTCCAGCGCCTGCCAGTTCTGCGGGCGGTACACCGGCACAGTCAGGTTCACGCCGCCGCCGTAGACGCTGTAGGTGTTGCCGATATCCGGTTCAGTCGAGTCGTAGCGGTTGACGTCCGTGCGTCCAGTCAGCCCGAGGTTCGGCAGCAGGCCGGAGCGGGCCTGCGGGACGCGCTCCTGGGACGCCTGCTGCTGGTAGCGCGCCGCGGCATAAGCGGCATCGTTGGCAAGCGCATCGCGATAGATCTGCAGCAGGTCGTTCTTGGCCAGGCGCCGCCCCGCCTCGATCAACTGCTGCGTGTCCGCGGTCGGACTCGGCGGTACCTGCGCAAGGGCCGCCTGGCTCGTGGCCAGGACCAGCGCCGAGGCGCTCGCCAGTGCTGCAGCGATCGGCCGCAACGCAAACAGGCGGGAAGGAAGGTACATGGAGTTCTCCAGCTTCAGTAAGTCGGCATCGCCGCATCGACCTGCCGCGCCCAGGCATCGACGCCGCCGGTCAGGTTGTAAACGTCTTCGAAGCCCTGCCGCGCCAGAAATATCGTGACATGGGCGCTGCGGCCACCGTGATGACAGATGCAGACGATCGGGTCGGAGGGATCCAGCTCGTGCAGCCGCGCCGGCAGCGCACGCATCGGCACCAGTTCCGAACCGTCGATGCGGCAGATCTGCGTTTCCCACGGTTCGCGGACATCCAGCAGGACGGGCGCCTTACGTCCTTTGTCGGCGAGCCAGTTGGACAATTCAAGTGCCGAGACCGACTTCATCAAAAGCGAAAGCTCGACGGCCGCTCGGCATTGCGCAGCGGCTTGAGGCGGGTTTCGAAGAGCTTGATCGTGTCGAAGCTCGTGTCGGCAACGCGGGTGATCAGCTCGGCCGACATCACCGGGTCTTCGCCAACGACCGCAGCGAGCCGGCCGCCGATCTTCAGCTGCGTACGCAGCGCATCCGGCACGACGGGCAGGGCACCGGTGACGACGATGACGTCGTACGGACCCCGTCCCGACCAGCCGCGGCTACCGTCACCGCATTCGAGCCTTGCGTTGTGCACGCCCGCGCGACCAAGGTTGCCGGACGCAAAGGCGTGCAGGCGCGGGTCGATCTCGACCGAAACCACCTGCTGCGCCTTGTGTGCGAGCAAGGCGGCAAAGTAACCGGAGCCGGTGCCGACCTCGAGCACGGTTTCGTGCCGCTTGATCGCGACTTCCTGCAGGATGCGCGCCTCCATCTTTGGCGCCCACATTGCCTCGCCGGTATCCACCCCATTGATGCGCAGCGGGATCTCCATGTCCGAAAATGCCAGCGCGCGGTACTGCGGCGGCACGAAGTCCTCGCGCTTCACGACCAGCAGCAAGTCGAGAACCGTCTGGTCGAGCACGTCCCACGGCCGCACCTGCTGCTCGACCATGTTGAATCGTGCCTTCTCGATATCCAGCGTCTGCATCCCCTGTCCTGTTGCTACGTCGCGCAGCGGCCGCGATACAGCGGCGCGAAAGTCTATCAGCGCACCTCAGGCCAACCGGTGCGGTTCACCCCTCGATTCATGCACTCCGTCGCATCTGTCGCACGTCAAACCGGGCGCAGCGACGACAGGACCATGTCGATATGCGTCGCGAGGTAGGTCTCGGCGTCAACCGGCTGCTGGCTGCACGGACCGAACGAACGTTTCCACAGCGACAGCATCACCAGCGGCGCCGTGATGACGCGGACGAACATCGCGGCGTCGACGGTGCGGAACTCGGCGCGGTCGATGCCGCGGCGGATCGCGGTGGCCAGCAGTTCATGCCACGGCTCGATCACTTCCTCGAGGAAGAAGCGCGCGATCTCCGGGAAGTTGCCGCTCTCGGACATCACCAGCTTGCCGAGTCCGCCAGCCTTGCTCTCGCCGTACTCGCGCCACCAGTTGCTGATCAGGTGGCTCAGCAATTCGGCGCTGGAGCCTTCGAACCGCAAGACTTCGTCGGCTGACTCGCTGATGCGGGCGACGACGTTGTCACGTACCACCGCCTTGAACAGGTCTTCCTTGTTCTCGAAGTAGAGATACAGCGTGCCCTTGGACACGCCGGCGTGCGCGGCAACGTCCTCGAGGCGCGTTCCTGCGTATCCCTTTTCGACAAAGAGTTCGAGCGCGGCGGCAACCAGTTCACTCGGGCGCGCTTCCTTGCGGCGCTCCCAGCGGGGTTTGGGGGTGGGGGCGGGTTCTGTTGAAATGCGCATTGCGGGAGCCAGCGCGAGGGCGGAGACATCGGTCGGAGGAGGGGCGAAACGCCCCCGCCCCCGGCGCTGACAAATAAATAACTGACCGGTCAGTAATATATGGCTCGCAACAAAAGCATGTCAAGCCGGCCTGTTCCCTAGGGTGCGTACGGTGTCTCCAACTGTTCCCAATGTGCTGACGATTGCCGGCGTGGATCCTTCCGGCGGGGCCGGTGTGCTGGCCGACGTCAAGGCGATCAGTGCCTTGGGCGGGTACGCCTGTGCGGTCGTGACGGCGCTGACGGCGCAGAACACGCGTGCGGTGGCGGGCGTGTTCCCGATCGCGCCCGCTTTCGTCAGGGACCAGCTCGATGTGCTGCTGGCCGACGTGCGCATCGATGCGACAAAGATCGGCATGGTCGGGCAGGCGCCGGTCATCCAGGCCGTGGCCGAGCGCCTGGCGCATTGGGCGGTCGCTCCGGTCGTGCTCGACCCGGTCATGGTGGCCAAGAGCGGCGACCCGCTGCTGGACAAATCGGCGGTAGGAGCGCTGCGCGAGACGCTGTTGCCGCTGGCGAACGTGATCACCCCGAACCTTCCGGAGGCGGGCGTGCTGCTCGAGGTGCGCGCGCCGGAGACCGTCAAGGAGATGACTCGCGCCGCGGAGAAACTTCGTAGGCTGATGCGTGGTGACGACGCGCGCTGGGTGCTGCTGAAAGGCGGTCACCTGCCAGGCGGTGAGGCGATCGACCTGCTGCACGATGGCGATCGCATGATCGAGCTCACGGCAGAGCGCGTTGCGACCCGCAACACGCATGGGACCGGCTGCACTTTGTCCGCAGCCCTGGCCACGCTGCTGCCACAAAGCGAAGACGTGCCAGCCGCCGCGCGACGCGCCAAGCAGTATCTGACCGAGGCGTTGCGGCACGCGGATGAACTCTCGGTCGGCGCCGGGCATGGACCGGTGCATCACTTCCATGCGCTCTGGAAGACGTCGCAGACGATGCGGTCACGTTGACGATGTACCGAGCGGGGACAGAAACACACCGCAGATCGAGACTCGGTGGGCAGGATTGCCGCACCTCGAGCGCACGAGGCGCTGATTTGACCCCGATAGCGTGAACCGAAGATAATTCGCGCCCTTGGCGGATTAGCTCAGCTGGTTAGAGCAGAGGAATCATAATCCTTGTGTCCGGGGTTCGAGTCCCTGATCCGCCACCACATTCTCATCGGGAGCACGGTTGATTGACGATCTCGGTATTTTCGATTGCAGCGTGAACACGTGCCCCTTTGGACATCCATTGATCGCTCCAGCTTATCCCCTGATCTTCCGATCGAAGCGAGCGTGAGTACAGATCCATCTGCAGCAATCGCCGCTTTTCCCTGGCGCCTGGAGGAGTTGCTGGCCTGGTTCAGAGCCGATCGCAAACCGCCCATGTTGGAGCGCGCGTCGGCTGTGGAGTTGTTGCACCTGCTCCATCCACGGACACACTTTCTGAAGACGCTGCCGCGCGCGGCGAGCATCCTGGACATGGGCGCTGGCGACGGGTCCATGGCGATACTGCGCGACTGGCCGGCCCCGGCACGTAGTGATTTGAAGCTTTACGCCGTCTCCCTTGACAAAGGTGCGCACTTCGACAAGTACGACGGCTACTACCTAGGTAATTGGGAACAAGGTCGACCACAATTCGGCCACGAAGTCGAGTTCGACTGTGTGATGAGTAGCCACTTCATCGAGCATATCTCCCAGCCGATTGCTTTTCTGGATTGGGCCTGCTCGATGCTGCCCCGTGGAGGCCGGATTTACTTGGAGTGGCCGACCGAAATGTCGAGGCGTCTGCCTTCACTGCAGGACTTTCTCAATGAACGCATTCCGCTAACGATCTCGAACTTCGCCGACGACCATACACATCTCGCGATCCCGGCTATGGCTGACGTCTGCCAAGCGTTTCGACATAATGGGTATACAGTCGCTGCGACCGGGTTGGTCAGGCTGCCGTTCCTGGAAGAGGAGCTTCTCGCCCATTTTCTCGGGGGTGAAGAAGACAAATACGCGATTCAACTCGCCTACTGGTCCAAAACGGGCTGGGCACAGTATCTGGTCGCTGAGAGACTGTAATCAGTCTTAATCGAGTCATCGCGCACTTTCGGTGATACTCGCGAATCTGTCCGGAATTCCTCGCTGATGCGCACCTTCTTCGCCCTTGCCTTCGTCGCCGTGCTCGCCGCCTGCGGTTCAGCGAACCGCCTTGCTGACGGCACGATGCTCGGCACCATGACGACCGGCACCCTGCCTCTCGTCACCATCGACGGCAAGGAAATGCGGATGGCGCCCGGTGCCCGCATCATGAACACGGGCAACACCTCCGTCACGCCGAACCAGGTGCCGCCGAACAGCCGCGTTCGCTACAAGCTGGACGCGAGCGGACAGGTGAGCCAGGTCTGGCTGCTGCCGGCCGAAAAGTAGACAGCGCTTCACGGCACGCGCGGCCGTAAAATCGCGCCCCTCGCCACCGGCTCTACACCGAGATCGCGAACCATGAGCGCCCCCAAGCTCTACATCCGCACGTTCGGATGCCAGATGAACGAGTACGACTCGGCCAAGATGGCCGACGTGCTCAATGCCTCCGAAGGCATCGTCGCCACCGACAATCCCGAGGACGCCGACGTCATCCTGTTCAACACCTGCTCGGTACGCGAGAAGGCGCAGGAGAAGGTGTTCTCGGACCTCGGGCGCGTGAAGCACCTGAAGCGACTGAATCCGAACCTCGTGATCGGGGTCGGCGGCTGCGTGGCGAGCCAGGAAGGTGCCGCGATCGTCGAGCGCGCTCCGTATGTGGATGTCGTGTTCGGTCCGCAGACACTGCATCGGCTGCCCGACCTCATCCGCCAACGCCGGACGACGGGCCGCCCGCAGGTGGACATTTCCTTCCCGGAGATCGAGAAGTTCGATCACCTGCCGCCGCCGCGTGTCGAGGGCCCGAGCGCGTTCGTGTCGATCATGGAAGGCTGCAGCAAGTACTGCAGCTTCTGCGTCGTGCCGTACACGCGCGGCGAGGAGATCTCGCGGGGATTCGACGATTTGCTGACCGAGATCGCCGACCTCGCCGACCACGGCGTCAGGGAAGTGACCCTGCTCGGCCAGAACGTGAACGCGTATCGCGGCCGGATCAGCGACGGCGAGACCGCCGACTTCGCCCTGCTGATCGAATACGTCGCCGAGAT
>Ga0209254_10004473_pt1 | contig 12794 bp, 10 predicted proteins | sample FrelakmetDIP11DI_FD_187148 | JGI IMG/M metagenome (GOLD analysis project Ga0209254, IMG submission 187148) | Freshwater lake sediment microbial communities from the University of Notre Dame, USA, for methane emissions studies - DIP11 DI (SPAdes)... | ecosystem: Environmental > Aquatic >...
GCAGCAGCAAAACAAACGTTGTCAAATTCCCTGGGTTTGATGGGCATCACAGCCCCAGAAGCGATGTGAAAAATCAATCATATCAAGGAGTGATGAAAAAAATGAGCCCGATCCGAACACTAATCATGGGAGCAGCTGGCAGAGATTTTCACAATTTTAATACCTTTTTCCGGGAAAACTCGGGGTTTGATGTTGTGGCATTCACCGCAACTCAGATACCCAACATTGACGGCCGGAGATATCCGGCAGAGCTGGCAGGCAAACAATATCCAAAAGGCATCACTATTTATCCTGAACAGGAACTTGAAAAACTGATTAAAGAATTGAAAGTTGATGAAGTGGTTTTCGCGTATTCCGATGTGTCCCACGAATACATCATGCACAAAGCTTCGCAGGTCATGGCTGCTGGGGCGGATTTCAAGCTGATGGGTCCACGCTTTACTCAGATAAAATCAACGAAACCGGTCGTTTCTGTATGCGCAGTGCGAACCGGGTCCGGAAAAAGCCAGACCACCCGACGAGTTTCGCTGATCCTTCGGGATATGGGTTATAAAGTTGCCGCCATTCGCCACCCAATGCCATACGGAGATCTGGTAAAACAAAAAGTTCAGAGGTTTGCCTCCTATGCGGATCTCGATAAAAACCAGTGCACAATCGAAGAACGCGAAGAGTATGAACCCCATATCGATAATGGCATCATTGTTTTTGCCGGTGTCGACTATGAAGCTATTCTGCGCCAGGCTGAGACCGAAGTAGATATCGTCCTCTGGGATGGCGGTAATAACGATTTTTCCTTTTATGTTTCCGATTTAGCAATTGTTGTTGTTGATCCCCACCGGCCAGGACACGAAACCTCTTACCACCCCGGAGAAACAAACGTTCGGCTGGCGGATGTCTTTGTGATTAACAAAGTTGATACAGCAGCACCTGAAAATGTGATCGCTGTACGGGAAAACATCAGCAGATTGAATCCGCAAGCTTTGATTATTGAGGCTGCCTCACCTTTATTTGTGGATAAACCGGAAGAGATTCGAGGTAAACGGGTGCTCGTGATTGAAGACGGTCCGACTCTTACGCACGGCGAGATGGCGTATGGCGCCGGCTGGGTTGCTGCACGCAGGTTTGGAGCTGCGGAGATCGTTGATCCCCGTCCATTTGCTGTAGGTTCGATTGATGCGACATATAGGAAATACCCGAACACTGGCGCAATTCTACCGGCGATGGGATATGGAGATGAGATGGTAAACGATTTGGAAAAAACCATCAATTCCGCAGACGTGGATATGGTGATCTCCGCCACACCCATCGACCTGACCCGTATCATCAAAGTGAATAAACCCATGCAGCGCGTGCGTTACGAACTTCAGGAGATCGGGAAACCGACCCTGGAGGATATCCTTAACAAAAAATTCAAGAAGTAAAAAAAGAAAAGGATCGGGGGATCCAATCGTTGTTTTTCGAAGGATCCCCCGGCGATTCTCAGGGAATCGAATATGTTCATTGATGAAGCCGAAATCTATGTTAAATCTGGAAAAGGCGGAGATGGCGTAGTCCACTTTCACCGTGAAAAATTCGTTGCCCGAGGTGGACCGGATGGAGGAGATGGAGGCAGGGGTGGAGATGTCATCTTTAAAGTTTCACCGCACTTAAATACGCTTGCCCAATTCAGGCATAAAAATCGTTTCGTTGCTAGCGATGGCGGCAAGGGCGGACCGAATAATATGAGTGGAAAGTCAGCTGAATCGCTCATCGTCCTAGTACCCCCGGGAAGCGTAATTTACGATTCTCTGACTGGAAATTTGATCGCAGACCTGGTTCATGGAGATCAATCAATTATTCTGTGCAAAGGGGGTCGGGGCGGAAAGGGCAATCAGCATTTCGCGACATCCCGCAACCAGGCTCCGAGGAATGCAGAGAGGGGGGAACCGGGAGAAATTCAAAATTTCAAGCTTGAATTGAGGCTGATCGCTGATGTTGGGATCATCGGTATTCCTAACGCTGGGAAATCCAGCCTTCTGGCAGCAATTACGAATGCCAAACCCAAAATTGGAGACTATCCTTTCACCACTCTGGAACCCAACCTGGGTGTTGCAGAACTGGATCAGGAAACAACTCTCGTCCTTGCAGATATCCCGGGGCTGATCGAGGGGGCACACCAGGGAGCCGGGCTGGGAGATGCATTCCTTAGGCATATTCAGCGCACAAAGGTTCTTATTCATCTCCTGGACGGTTTATCAGTTGACCCGATCGCGGATTTTTCACAGATTAATAGTGAAATGGCACTTTTTGATCCTAATTTATCCAAAAAACCGCAATTGGTGGTTTTTAATAAAATCGACCTTCCTGAAGCACAGGAACGCTGGAAAAGCGTTTCAAAAGATTTGAAAAAACGCGGATATATCCCCCTGGCGGTCTCTGCGTTGAACCGACAGGAAATTACCCCCATGCTTTGGAAAGTTGCTGAACTTGTCCAGAAATCACCGGAATTGCCGGTGCAGGAAGAAATCCCGGTTTACCGCCCGGATAAAAATGAGAATTCGTTTAGTGTTCAAAAAATCCCAGAGGGATACAGGGTAAGCGGAGCTGCCATTGAGCGTGCAGCAGAAATGACCTACTGGGAATATGATGGATCTGTCAGGCGGTTTCAAAAATTAATGGAAAAGCTTGGGGTTGATGACGCGCTCCGAAATGCAGGCATCGAGGAAGGGGATACGGTTTTCATCCGTGATTATGAGCTTGAGTGGATGGATTGAATCAGGGTAGGTCTTATTTTGATGAGAATCGGGATTTTTGGCGGCACTTTTGATCCTCCACACCTAGGGCACCTGATCCTGGCGATGGAATCTGCCAGCCAATTAAAAATAGATCGAATCCTCTGGATGGTAACACCCACATCACCTTTAAAACAAAACCAGGTGATCGCTCCAGTTTCAACAAGAATTCAAATGGTGAGAGCTGCGATTGCAGATGATCCAATATTTGAACTATCCACACTTGAGCTTGAACGGGAAGCGCCTCAATTTTCTCTTGATACCGTAAAGGAATTGCGCCACCGTCAACCTCTGGCTGAGATCTATTATTTGATCGGTGAGGACTCACTTCAGGACCTGCCTAAATGGCATGAGCCTATTCATTTTATTGAAGAAGTGAATTCCTTGGGTGTCATGCGACGGCCTGGCGATAAAACTAATTTATCAATGCTGGAAGAAATAATTCCGGGATTATCCGCGAAAGTCAAATATATCGATGCTCCATTGCTAGAGATATCCTCTCACCAGATTAGAGATCGGATCCGACAACATCAACCTTTTAAATATTACTTACCAGAAGAAGTTTATAAAATGATAATCGAATTGGATCTTTATCTTGACTGAGAGGAATTTGTAAACTTTTGTGGATTTCATAAAAAATAAACGGTTCTTAGCGATCGACCTGACCCACTTATCGGTCGACATATTCATAAGTCAGCGCTCTATCCTGCTGACTTTTGTTGCAATCACCCTGGGAATGGATAATGCCTGGCTGGGATTAATGACCACTTTGGCCATATTCTTCAGCGGTCTTTCCCAACCATTGTTCGGTTGGATGGCTGACAAAATCGGGGGTAAAAGATTGATCGTAGGCGGTCTCGCCTGGATCATACTGTGTTTCACAGTGATGGTCTTTATGCCTTTATCCTTTACCCCAGCGCTATTGATCGTAGCGAATCTGGGGGCTGGAGCTTTTCACCCAGCCGCAGCAACAGAAGCCATCCGGATCGGCAAAGAGGATCCCCAAAAGCGCGAATCTCTTGCGACTTCGGTTTTCTTTCTCGGTGGACAACTGGCTTTTTTCATAGGACCCATCCTGGGAGGTTTGTTCCTGGAATCGGGTGGGACAAACGGATACTTGTGGTTAATTCTTCTCACTCTCCCCGTTCTTTTTTGGACTAATCACGTTCTCAAGGATGGATTACATCCGACTAAGAGCCTGGATTCTTCCAAAGTAGAAAGCAAGGGCGAAATTGACCAGGTGGGAATTTTCGGCGCAGTTCTGCTTTTTGTTGTTTTAGCTACGCAGGCCTGGTCAACCCAAACAATTATTACTTTTGCTCCCAAATACGTTGCCGGCTTGGGTGAATCACCTAAAGTGTATGGTGCTATCGCTGCCATTTATATGGCAGGATCAACGATCGGTACGCTCACGGGGGGGTATCTCGCAGACCATTGGGGTGGGATGAAAACCATCCGATTTGGGATGATTTTAAGTTTTATTCCCCTCTTTCTTGCTGCGATGGTTCCATATGGTCCTTATTGGTTTGCCATCATGTTTCTCTCCGGTTTGATGCTTGGGCTGACATTCAGTACATTAATCCTGAAAGGTCAAAAATTGATTCCCAGCAGGGGGGGGCTGGCGTCCGGTTTGATCCTGGGGTATGATTTTGCTGCTGGTGCAGCTGCGGCAATCCTTGGGGGAAAGATTGCGGATTCGCTGGGTTTCCAGGAATTATTCATTCTTGGCGCTATTATTGCCGGTATCGGGGGAATTCTATCCATTTTCATACAATACCCGAATGAAAAATGAAAAATATATTTCCTGCACACTATTTCTAAATCCAAGCGAAAGTTATTTAGGATTATCCGGCAGGTTATAATATTTCCATGAAAAACGGTTATAAAGCCCGAGAGAGCCTTGACCGGTTAATCAGCCAATGGTGGATTATTTTTGGTTGCATGATAATTGGGGCGGCCATCGGTTGGATTTTCCACTTATCACAACCTCCTTTATATGAATCCCGATCCATTATTTCGGTTGGAATTAATTATTCTGTAACAGGTCTCCTGACCGATCTTGAGGAGGACCATGTACTTTCCGTGGTTGGTGAAGTGCTTGTTTCCGATGCAGTTATTTCCAGTTTACAGAAATCTCTGGATACAGGAACCTTTACTGAGGTCGGTGGGGATCTTCGATCTCAACTTTTCGCGGAACGCGAGGGTTACCGCTGGGTCTTGCGGGTAAGAGCTGCGAAGGAAGAAAACGCGAATGAGATCAGTTCCAGGTGGGCTGATGTTACCATGATTACCCTTGAAGAAGCTTTATCCCATTCCAGGAATGCTTTACTAATCTCCCGTCAGATTAATGAGTTGGAGACTTGTTTTACACAATCAGTAACGAATATCCCGGCAGCATCGCCATGTGTGCTTTCATCAGCAGATGCAATAAGAAATTACATCACTCAGCTAAGGGAAGAATATGAAGTAGAGCAGGCGCTTGGGTCCGGTTTGATTCCAGCCATGGCTTTCACCTTAAACCAGGTAGGCAACAACGAAGGTACCCCGGTAACCTTCAGGACTGCTGAACTTTTACTGGTAGGAGCAATGCTGGGGTTCATAGCAGGAGTAATACTGGTCCTTACCGGAGCTGCTGCAAGAAAACATAAGGTAAAATCCGGTGCAAAATAAAACCATTGAGCGATTGGTTCAGTGGAGTTGGATTTTCCTGGTGCTTTCTCTTCCAATAACAAGCCAACCTCATATCGCCAAGGTTGCACGTACCGGATCGGTCGCTCCCGTATCGGGAGTTTTTCTAGCCTTTATATTCCTTTTTTGGTTTATACCTTTTGTTGCGAAAAGAGGGGTAATCCCTCGGCAAACTATTCCAATTTTAGGTTTTATTCTTTGGGCAGTTATTGTTACCTTGGCAGCTTTTTTCCGTGAGAACCCTCCCTATAAAGACATCGGCCTGGTGACGAGCGCGGGTAAAGGCTTGATCACCCTCTTCATTGGATTAACCTTTTACCTGGTGACATCATCCTACCTTCGAAATTGCGACCTCATCAAACTTACCTTCAGGATGGTCAATTGGGGAGGATTGGCAATAATCTTGTGGAGTTTCTTTCAGGTTTCAGTCAACTTAATATTGGGTGATTTTCCCTGGTGGATGGATTCGATACAATCCATTTTTTCAACCGGGGTATTGGTATTGGGTAGAGCAACCGGTCTGGCGTTGGAACCTTCCTGGTTGGCACATCAATTGAATATGCTTTACCTCCCGTACTGGTTGGCAGCTGCAGTTTTCCGTTTTACTGCCCATTCCTTCAAGCTCTGGAAATTTCATTTTGAAGACCTGCTGCTGATTTTTGGAGCAGTAACTTTAATGGCTTCCTTTTCCAGAGTGGGGATGCTAGCATTTCTCCTGATGGCGGCCTTCATATTTATCCGCATCAATATCAATTTGATGAAAAGAGTGGAGGCTTGGATTTTCCGGAAGAAAGCTCCGTTAAAAAGCACCCTCATCGTCTTCCGGGTTGGTTTTATTTTCTCTCTTATTATCTTATACACAGGGATAATCTACGCTGTCGCTTTCACTTTTATCCTTTTTGATCCCCGCATGGCAAGTCTATTCCAGTTCTCCCAGGAAAGGAGCGATCCTGTTCTCCGTTATGCCAATTCTCTAAAATTTGGAGAACGTCTTGTATATTGGTTGGCAGCCTGGAAAATATTTGGAAATTTTCCCTGGCTTGGTGTTGGACTAGGGATTGCCGGGTATTATTTTCCAACATCCATTGTTGCATATGGTTGGTCATTAGTAGAGGTGAAAAAACTATTATTTCATTCTACAAATCTACTCAATATAAAGAGTTTGTGGTTCCGGCTGCTGGCCGAGACCGGGATCATAGGTTTTTCACTCTTTTTTTCGTGGTTATTCGTCATCCTGGTTTCATCCATTAAGATGTTTATCGAAAAAGAAAAATCGATTAGGGTAATTGGTTTAATTGGCATCCTGATGATTATCGGTTTTTGCATTGAAGGGTTCAGTATCGACTCCTTCGCGATGCCTTATTTATGGTTTTCAGCTGGAATCATTACCGCGGGATCGATGGTTTATGATCACCAGCATTTGGAAGCAGAATCCTTTTGAAACCTACTTCCCAATTCCCCCGGTGGTGCGTCATTTCGATCATTGTTGCTGTCTTAATTCTGTTTTGCTGCCTTGCAGCATATTCTGGGTATAGATTGATAACAAGGGATTTGCAGCAGTTATCATCCGCTTTTCAAACCACGCCGGAATTATCTGTTTCGGCACCCACCCTAATTCCAAATACGATTATCCAGCAGACGAAAATAAATTCCATTAACGAGGCGGATGAAACATTAAATGCAATTCAATCGGCTTTGATTCCACCTTCCGATCCTGTTAAGACTGCATTCCGTCTGGGATGGGTAAAGGATCTATCCAGGGCTAAAACAGACCCACCAAAAATCTATTATGAAGGCGATGTGGAAGAATTTTGGGTGATGAATCAGGAAACGAATGAAATCACTAAAAAGACTGCAATCCTTCGTAAGGCAACACCACATGCATATTTCTGGATGCAACAAGGTCTTATCTACAATAAATTTGACCTCTTAAAAATTGCTGAAACATTCGAAAACGATATTTACCCAAAAACCAGATCCGTTTTTGGTTCCGAATGGACCCCCGGGGTGGATAACGACGGGCATATATTCATCCTTTATACAGACGGTATCGGAGAATCAATTGCAGGAATTTTCTCAGGGGATGATTCCGTCCCGCCTGAAGTGAATTCCTATTCAAACGGGCATGAAATGTTTTTAATTGCCTCTGAAGAGCGTTTATCAGATCCTTATACTTATGGGGTTTTGGCGCATGAATTCAATCATATGATCCTTTGGTTTCAGGATGTAAATGAAGATACCTGGATCGCAGAAGGACTAGCAGATCTGGCTTCAGTGGTTAATGGCTATGATACCGGTGGATTCGATAGGCTTTTTGCCTTGGATCCGGACCTGCAATTGAATACCTGGCCGGAAGATCCTGAAGCGCAAGATACCCATTATGGAAGCTCATTTCTTTTTATCGCATATTTATTTTCCCGATTTGGCGAGGAGGCGGTCAGGGATTTGATGCGTATACCTGAAAACGGTTTTGAAGGTATTGATACTATGCTTGATTCTTCCGGGAAAATTGACATTGACACAGGATTATCTCTAAGCGCGAATCAGGTTTTTGGGGATTGGGCGGTGGCGAATTTTCTTGATGACCCCTCAATCGATGAAGGTCAATACGCTTACGATCTTGAATATCCGATTCCTACTTTTACGGACACTGAAATTGTTGGATGCCCCGAAAATTGGCAGGAGAGATCGGTTAATCAATATGGAACGGATTATATTAATGCGAAATGTATCGGAAAATATAACCTGGAATTCCAGGGAACCCAGAATGTGCAGTTATTGTCAGCACCGGGAATGGAAAACAATCATGTTTATTGGTCCAACCGGGCGGATGCATCCCATACAACACTGACGAGAGAGTTTGATTTTTCTGAAGTAACTGGTTTAATTAAAATGACATACCGAATTTGGTATGATCTTGAAGATGGGTATGATTACGCGTATTTATCTGCTGTGGATAATACAGGGCAATGGAAAATTCTTGAACCATTAACCTGCACTACGGAAAACCCTGTGGGAGCAAATTATGGTTGTGGCTATACCGGTTCATCCGGTACCTGGATCGAGGAGGCAGTTGATCTGACCGAATTTTCCGGAAGTAAGGTGACTCTTCAATTTTCCCAAATCACTGATGCTGCCGTAAATAATGAGGGGATGCTAATTGATGACATATCCATCCCAGAAATCAATTACTCAGTAAATTTTGAAAAAAATGATAAAGGTTGGATTCCCGGTGGTTGGGTACGTATCAATAATGAGATTCCGCAAACCTATGAGTTATCCATAATAAAATTGGGAAGGACTCCGCAAGTTGCTAGAATCTCTGCGGAGGGGGATAAGCCATTCATTATTCCGATCGATTTTGATGCGATTGAATCAATGGAGCTTGTAGTGAGCGGCACAACTCAATTCATAACGACACCTGCCAGTTATCAATTCAGGTTTGTTCCAATTCCTTGAATCGAACAAAAGAAAACGAAATAATAATTTCGCTTAAACGCTAACCAGAATAAATATCGGGTAGCAGATCTATACCTGATTATTTTCCGGAGGGAAGTCCCTTGCGCATATTAGAAAGTTGGGTCTCCAATTCAGACCTGCGTTCCTGGGAAGCCAATTTGAACTCTGCTTCAAGATCAAGATATTTTGCTTTGATCCTTTCACGTAATTCATTTCCTGAAACCGGGGCGAAAAGCAGAACTAATCCGCTTATCAGAACCGCTCCTACGACCGCACCAAAAAAATAACCGGTGAATTTTCTCATTCTATCCTCCAAATATTATTGAGCCGATATTTTCAGCTTTCGAAACGTAAGTGGCGCCAGGGCGATGATCCAAAATCCAACCAGTGCGTACCGGAAATATCGAAAACCGTGACTGATTAAATCTTCAGAACGGGGAAAGATCGAACCCAGGCCATACCAAAAGGCCATGACTCCGATCAGTCCGATTACGTAAACCAATATTTTCCTTCCCAGTTCAGAAGGGGGTTGATGCCTGCCAAATCTATGGATCATGGAAGCGCCGATTAGCATACCCAGCCACAAACCGGCGAGGGTATATGATCCAGAAGGAGGGGCGGGGTTTATCAAGGCGCTGGGGAAAGCAGCGGTAACATTTTGCTGCCATGCTGCCGGTGCTTGCCAACCGCTGAATGAAGATTGCCAGAGGAAGCCTATCAAAATTATTGCAAACGAAATTATAAAAGACAATAATATTTGAATTATCAGTGATTTGCTTATCCACCAAGTGACTACTGGTTTCTCTAGTTTTGCAACAACCCAAAGGATGATTAACCCGATGATCCAACCGGCGAGAACATCGCTAATCCAATGGACACCCAGGTAAAGCCGCGAAAAACCGACCAGGAAAATCGCCAGACAGCAAAGAATCGTGACCCATTTCCTTCTGAAGCCGAGTGCGATCGTTCCCAAGACTACCATTGAATTTTGTGCGTGACCCGAAGGGATCCCAAATGCGGATTCATGGCTCAATGCCTTTATGGAAGTATCGAACCAATAAGGTCTCGCACCTCGGAAAGCCAATTTAAGGTAACCATTTAGCGTATTACTTATCAAAAGTGTAAGTGCGACCCTTAATCCAATAGCTGAATCTACGCACCAATATAGAGCAGATAATATTAATAGGAAAAAATCTTCAGTACCCAGAAAAGAAAAGAAGTGCATGGGGGAAGCAAGCCACGCACCCAGATTCTGGATCAGGATCATCAATGGGATTTCAAAAGGCCAAAGAATAGTTATTTTTATACCTCATTGACTAAGTGATGAATAATATTGTACACTCAAAAAATGGAAGATTCAAACCATCGGGTATCAGATCTCCCAGCCATGATTTTGCTCGGAGCGTTTTTCTGGGTTATATCGATCTACCTGCAAAGCACAAATTGGGCTGGGAACCTGGAACTGATGCCGTTCCTCACTATTGTCGGTTTTTTATTTGGAGTGATTCTCGGAAGAAGTAAATTTGACCAATTATCCAGTTTTTGGTTGTTCGTAGCTTTTACCCTTGTCATCATTCCTTTAGCAATTTCCTTTACCCTTAATTCAACTTCCCGAATTGCGGACATACTTATGTATGTTTTTTATCAATTGGGCAATTCCGTCCAAGAATTTTCCACTAGCCGGGACGTGACCTCTGTTTTGTTAGTAATCGTGTTTTTTTCGATAATATTTTGGAGCGTAGGCGTTTCCAGCGCTTTTTTCTATATTCGGCAGGGAAGATTCTTAAGTGTACTTGTTTTCGGGTTTCTTTTCCTGATTTTGATTGATTATTTCCTACCCTTTTCAGGCCAAAAACCGTTTCTGACAGGGATTGCAGCGTTCTTGGCTTTACTTTTTTATATCCGGGCGATCTCTGTGAGGATGCAAAAAAACTGGGAAAAATCCCGATATAGACAGGATGGGTTAAAGGATTGGACTTTTCACCCAGTAATAGTTATTATCAGTTTGGCTCTCGTTTTCATTGCCTGGAGTGTCCCTGTGGCGGTGAGGGCAGCTTCTCCTGGGACACCGGAATCAGTACGATTTTCACGATTTTCCTATCAAATAAGAGATAAATTCGAGAGATTGACCGCATCTTTGCGAGGAAGTTCTCGATCTTCAGCATTCGGTTTTGGACCCGGCTTGAATCTTGGTGATCAGATATCGTCTGATGAGGCGGTGGTTTTTACAGCTGAATCCTCCACAATATTAAACTCAGAGATGCGGATTTATTGGCGCGGGAAGGTTTACGAAAAATATGTTGCTGGTAACTGGCAGGAAGGTGAACAGAAACAAATCCCGATTAAGCCAGATGTCAAGATTAATTTACAGGATGAGAGCCAGGATGGGTCGACCGTCACTTACCGTATAAAAGTAAACATTCCATTGGGAGATTATTTTATCCCGGGTGAATTGATTTCCATCAATAATCCAGGATTTCTAATCTATAGCCCAATTGGAGATGAAGAGATAGATATCATTGCGGTAGAACCGGCTAGCACAATTCTTAATGGGAATGGATACCGTCCTAAAGTCTGGATAAAAAATATTAAGGAGGAAACATTAAAAGCAAGCTCAGATCCAATCCCGGAATGGGTAATGGATCGTTATCTTCAACTCCCGATTTCGATTTCACCCAGGATAAAAGATCTTGCAGAAGGCATAACCTCGGGATTGGACACCCCTTATGAAAAAGCTGTTGCGATCACAGAATATCTCCGCAGCAACTATACATACTCGGAAGCTGTTACTTTCCCAACTGATTTAAATGACAGGATTGAATGGTTCCTTTTTGATTCCCGGGAAGGTTTTTGCAATTATTTTGCGACTGCTGAAGTCCTACTTTTGCGAGCGATTGGAATCCCCGCTAGATTGGCAGTGGGTTTTTCACAGGGAGAGGTCACAAATTCCGGAAGGAGTTTTACAATCAGGCGAAAGAATAGTCACGCCTGGCCGGAGGTATATTTTCCAGGGGCAGGTTGGGTTGTTTTTGAGCCAACACCCTCCCTGCCAGTCCCAATGATCATTACTGATAATAACCATGAACCTGTGATCCAGGATAGTTTACCTTTGTCAATTCCCCCAAATGCGGAATCAATTCAGTCTGAAGCTGTTCCCCGGGTAAATACGAAAAATCTCCAAAACGACGACGCAATAAATGTGTCGAACGGAATTAATCGGAAATATGATTATTTTCTGTTTTTGGTTCTGATTGGACTCGTTGCCGTTTTCGGGTTAAGTGTATTTATATTGTTTCGAAATGGTGATAACCGAAAAAGAATATCCTATTGGATTTCATCAACCCTTAAAAAGGTCGGGATAGTACCCCCTTCCTGGCTTGATCGATTTATTTCCGGGAACCAATTTCCATTAATTGATCGAATTTTCAAGAATACGGTTAGGCTTGGTGAATTTGCAGGTGTGTCAAATACAAATAGAGATACCCCATCCGAAAAAATTAAGGCAATAATAAATCATTTCCCCACATTAAAAACAGAGGGAGAGATCATACTTGAGGAATACCATCAATACACATATGGGGGAATTCCTGCCGATGATTCACGTGCCATAAACGCATTCCGCCATATGCGAAAAATAATCATTACGGATTACTATCGATCCATCATCAGGATTAATTTCAGGAGAAAAAGGGGTAAGTAATGCAAGACGATAACTCGACGGCATCCAACATCTACATGGACCAAAAGCTTGAGTACATGAAGGCTTTAATCAATGGTATGCAAGCCAAGTTGGAAGATAACGAGCAAAAGTATCCAACTCTGATCACTGAGGGCATCTCTCAACTTGGAACGGAAGTTGACACTTTAAGAAAATTA
>Ga0209254_10004474_pt1 | contig 12794 bp, 16 predicted proteins | sample FrelakmetDIP11DI_FD_187148 | JGI IMG/M metagenome (GOLD analysis project Ga0209254, IMG submission 187148) | Freshwater lake sediment microbial communities from the University of Notre Dame, USA, for methane emissions studies - DIP11 DI (SPAdes)... | ecosystem: Environmental > Aquatic >...
AGCGAGAAAGTCTGGAAGCGTTCGTGACGCAGGTTGCCAGCTACGTGCAGCGGGCTGACATCCAGGTAGCCTGAACACTCGTTGCCGGTCACCAGCAGCGGCTTGCTGCTCGGCTCAACGATCAGCAGCGCCTCCTCGAAGCGCGGGTCGAAACCGGTCAGGTACGCCAGGTTTGCGAAGTGCTCCCGATCGCCGTACACCACCAAATGGGTGAGCCCTTTCGCCTGCATGGCCTGGCGTGCCGCCCCCAGCCTGCCCCAAAATTCCTCCACGCTCGCCGGAGCAGGTTTTTCACCCCCGCCGAACTCTGGATAATCGATCTCGATCAGGCGGTGCTTTTTCAAATTCATGGTTGTTTCCTTTCATGAACTACTGGAGATTGGTTTACCTGGGAATTATAAATCAAACCGGATGAAATAAAGTAAAGGGCGGGGGAAGTCGTGCAACTGGGAGATGTTCAGCTCTGACATATGACCGAATGGATCGATTCTTGATAATTAATTGATACCCATCCCATACAATTCATACAAGGATCATTAAAAAATGCATGCGCAAACCTATCTACTCATGGCGATAGCCCGTTTTATCCCGGAGAAAGTTTGCGAAGCAGTCCAATTCCTTCATTCCAAGACCAGCCAGCCTGGTTTCAGCGCTACACGAGGGCTGCACCAGGCACTGCTGATCGAGTCGCAGGAGGAGCCCGGCAGGCTCGCCTGGCTCACCACCTGGGATACCAAAGCCGACTCGCAGGCTTTCTTGAGCAGTGTATGGTACACAGACCTGATGGCAGGCCTGCAGCCCTATTTGCAGCAGCAGCCGGAATGGTACTGGTACAGCCTGCTGGAAGTGTGGATAAATGAAGTTGAGCAGGCTTATCATGAAAGGAGGTCGTGTCGACAATTATCAAATATCAGGAAAACTGATTGATAAAGAAAGTGGGCGAACAATGCTGTGGTGCCCGGTTGGTATGCTTTTCCGAGAACACCTTGCTCTCCAATCCGGGTTGCAGCCTCCACGTACTTAGTCTATGCTATTTACTTTGTCGTCTATAGGCTACTCCATATAATTAGCCATGTGACAGTGGGTGCAAAAGATCCAGCTCATATGCATTTCATATCAATTACAAAGGAGTTTAAGAATGAAGACACAGCTCGTATTTCGTATCTTGTCGGTCATCTTAATGGTATTCGTGACTTTAGCTGTTGTTAGCCCGGCTAATGCCGATTCAATCGTTAAAACTGTTATCGAGGTGGATGAAACTTCTATCTGGCCAGCGGCTGAAAACCCATGTGGTTTCGATATGGTGTTCCATGATTATGGAAAGTTACGTGCAAACTGGTGGGTGGATGAAAATGGAGCAATTACCCATTCAATCGATATTATCGGGAATCTAAAGGAAGAAATTACTGCTAACGGTAAAAGTGTTAATGTGCAATTCCAGGGCCCTATTCAAACAACATATATTGAAAACGGATATATTATAAAATATATTGGAGCTGCCAATATCGTAACGGTACCCGGTTATGGAAAAATATTCGGAGGTGGGGGTCGAATCGTTTATACATTCTTGTTCGATCCTGATACTGGAGAAGTGTCCTATACACTGGATAAGCAAGTTGGAAACATAAATTGGGATGATTTTACTCTTTTATGTGAATATCTAGGACCATGATGATTGTGGTAAGCTAGAAATGCAGGGTCGCTTTTGGGACTGCATGTACAATGGAAATATGGGGAGCGACTGGGTCCTGGTAATAGATCAGGTTTGCCATGGGGTGGGAGCTAATACTGGTCTGTTAGCGATATTTACACTTACCTCTCGTAGTTCCGATTGGAATTACGACCTTTGGTGTGATCATTGATCCTGGCGGAAAGTAAGACAAAAAGCTGTTCGCTCTTTGTAGATCCTGTAAAAAGGTTTTTATAAGGACACGGAAAGCTATGAAAATACGAAAAATGTTTATCGAATTAATAAAACCTGAATTTTCCGATCTTTCTGCCTTTTCCGTGTACGCTTTTCAATTTATAAAAGGAATATAAAAATGAAAAAATATTTATACTTCGTAATGGTTGTTTTTCTGACCTCCATCTTCCTGGTGGTGGGAGCCTTCCCGGTTTCCGCTGGAGCAGTGAAGATCCCTATCCAAGGGACTTGCACTGGACTATTATTTGGTGGAGAGGATCCTAATTTCCCCAGTGACCCAAGGTATCGGGAATGGTCTAAAGAGGACTGGTCCATGATGCATTGGCGAAACAGTCTCATCCTGTTCTGGTGTGATTACAACGATGACCGCCTGGATGGTTATATGGTCGCCTCCGATAACTGGAATACATTCTCAAATGAGAAAATAGATTTCCCTGCCCGTACTTTTGGGAATTCCTACAGCTCAGACGAGAACGGCAACTTCCTGAACCTGTGGGAAGGTACTTATAATGCATACTATGATCAGGAAATGTACTACGTCATGCACTGGACCGTATTAGGCCGCGGCGAAAACCAGACCTTGCTGGCGAAATTGGTATTCACCGGCTCTGAGTGGCCAGATTACACTGTGGAGGGTGAATTACTCGTCCCAGGCAAATGAGTTAAAGTATAAAACTCACAATGATATGTTTTGATTGGGGGACAATCCAGAAAACTCGGGCGGTCAGGGGTCACCGCCCGGTTTTCTTTAAGAATCATCGATCCTGCCGAGTGGACCTCAAGAGGTTGGTCAAAGGGATGCTTCCCCTTCGTTACACTCAGGGTCAGCACGACATGAAGTTGCTTGTCGTCTTGAGGCGGTGTCATTTACCGCCGAAAGACCCCTGCTGCGCGCCCAAAAGAGTCATCGGTCCTGCCGAGAGCACCTCAGGAGGTTGGTCAAAGGGGTGCTTCCCCTTCGTTACACTCAGGGTCAGCACGACATGAAGTTGCTTGTCGTCGAAAGACCCCTGCTGCGCGCCCAAAAGAGTCATCGGTCCTGCCGAGAGCACCTCAGGAGATTGGTCATAGGAGTCGGCGATGAGTACATCGCTCGGCTGCACAGAAGACATTTGTACTACACTCGTAGGATCGTTTTTTCACGCAGCCGCTTCAGGTAGTCCTCCCCCACTTTCCTCAGCTTCCGCCCGCGTCCGCGCGCCTGGGCGGCTGCAACCGTTTCAGCAGGTAAATTCGCACACATTTCCCTCAACGGCTTGCCGAACAGATCCTCGAACCATTTGGAATTCCCCGCGCAGGGGTGCGCCGTGACAGTCGCATACAATTCCACCGCCTGCTCCACATCGCCGGCTTCAGCATACATCAACGCAAGCACCGATAACACTTGCATAAATACCCAAAAGAAACCGTATTCCAGTCCGTTAACCAGCGCCTGCTCCAGATAATCCGAAGCTTTATTGGATTCACCTCTCCGGTAGGCAACATAGCCAAGCAGCGCCAGCGGTTGCCCGATCATATCCATGCGCGGTTGCGACCTGACTTCCTCCAGATATTGCTGCAGCTCCTGCTCCGCTTTGTCCATGTCTGAATAAACCAGGTATGCAAGCCCTCTAAATAACGAAAGCAAGTTCTGGTAAGAAATATTTAAAGTCTCACCAACATAAGCCGTCCCATTTAGAACAGCTTCATATTCCCCGGTCATCAAGTCAATACAAGTAAGAAAATAACGGTCGAACAGCCGCCAACCGATTTCTCCCGGCTGAGTATAGGCTGGGATGGCCTGTTCAAACATCAACCTGGCCTGTTCGTACTGTCCTGCATAAAAAAGAGCAAATCCCAGATGACCTATGGCAAAAGCCTGGCTGAAGGGCGTGTTGATACACATCTGGTTGGCGGCCAGTTCTTTCGCCACCTGCAACCCGGCTTCGTAATCACCGGTCAGCATATAAAAATATCCCAAATCAGCCCAAATCTCCGAGAGCAGCTGCGGGGCGCCCAACCCGCGTTGGATCGTCAAGGCCTGTTCGGCATAGCTTCCTGATTCATACCGGTTGCCAGCCTGATCGTGGACATAAGCGTTTTTCCACAAGGCCAGAGAGATGTCCCAAGGGTCTTCGAGGGCAGAGATCTGCTCCAAACCCTTCTGGTAAAACTCGATGGCTAAACAACGGTTGCCGCCGCTGTACAAAGTCAAATCGCCCGATAACAGGTCCAGCCAGGCCTGCTCCCGGCGCATTTCCACAACCAGTCTCTCCCTCTTCTGCAATTGTCCATCAACCTGCTTAATGACCTGCCAGGCTTGGTCATATTCAAATTGAGCCACATAACTTTCAACCAGCCAAATCCCCAAGTCCACCCACAGGCGCAGGTTATCAGTACTGAGTCCTTCTGCCTCCAGATGCTGCATGGCCTTCGAGACTAAACCACGCCTTCCTTAGACAGACCACGCAACAATTGATAGTACCTCAGTGCTTCGACCGCGTTTTCTAGCAGTTCCACTAATCCATTTCCTACAGCCCATCCCCAGGCGGCCGTGATATCGGTGTATTCCTGATCGATCTCCAACAGGGCATCAGGCTGTTCGGCGCTTTTCAAGCGCTTCTCCCGCGCCGCCAGCGCCTCGAGGAAGATCTGGCTGTATCGCAGGTAAACTTCCATATTTTCATCAGGCGAGGCTGCCAGCTTTTCCTGGGCATACTGGCGCAACAGGTCGTGGATGCGGAAGCGGTCAAGAGTCGCGTGCTGTAACAACGATTGCTCGATCAGGCTTTTCAAATTTTCCAAAGAAGCGCCTGCTACCTGGAGGGCGCGTTCGGAGGTAAAAGAACCGCGCAGAACTGCCAGACGTAGGAAGATGGAACGCTCTGATTCCTTGAGTAAGCGCCAGGAATGATCAAAGGTCCCCCGCAGGCTGTGCTGGCGGTCCGGCAGGTCATGCCAATCGACGGCAAGAAAATCCAGGCTGCTCTGGATAGCGGTGATGATCTGACCTGGGGTGAGCACATTCGCCCAAGCTGCCGCCAGCAAGATGCCCAGCGGAAGTCCCTGGTTGATCCGGCAGATCGCGGCGACCGATTTCAGGTCCTCTTCGTTTAGCACAAAATCAGGATTGTGACGGCGGGCGGCCTCGCTGAAAAACTGCACCGCGGCATATCCATCAAGGTTCTCGACAGCATTCTCTGCTGGAAAGGACAAGCCCTGCACCAGGAAAATCTGCTCTGAGGCCAGGCTCAGGCGCAAACGCGAAGTCGCCATGATTCTCAAGGTAGGCAGCGCCTGCAGCAGCCGGCTGACTTGCCCGGTTTCGTGGAGCAAGCCCTCGAACCCGTCCAGAATTAAGAGTATTTGGCGCTCTTGCAGATAGGCGCATACCTGCTCAAAGAGATCAGCTTTGGAACTCCGGAGCTGACCGGAGGTACTGGAGCGCAAATCCAACCCAACCGCACGCGCAATCATCGGCAGGAGTGACAATCCTGCTTGCTGGGTATCCAGCTCCACCAGGCAGACTCCATCCTCAAAATGCTGCGCCATCCGGCGCCCTGCCTCCAATGCCAGGCTGGTCTTGCCAACCCCACCCGCACCTAACACAGTCACCAGTCGACAGCTCGCTTCGAGCAAGACCTGGCACAAGCGCTCCAGCTCAGCCTGCCTGCCGACCAGGGGTGCCAGGAGCGCTGGAAGATTGGATAACATCCATTTGGCTGATGAATCGTCCTTGTAGGGTGAAACTCTCTCCAGGCTGCCTTCCGACTTAATTTGCTCATACAAAGCCGCCGTCTCTGCCTCCGGTTCCACCCCCAGCTCGTCCCGCAGGATCTGCTGGCAGAGTGCGTACTGAGCCAGCGCCTCCGGTCGCCTGCCCATACGCCACAGCACCTGCATGATCCTGCGGTGGGCGGATTCATCGAATAGATCAATGGCTGCCAGCCTCCTGGCATGTGCCAGAGCCCGCTCCAGTTCACCCAGATTTTCCCACCCTTGCGAGAGCCACCCGGTGACTTGCACCATCTTCAGCCGGTAATGCTCCCGCTGCAGGCGCAGCCATTCCTCAAGCTCCTGGCAGTCCGGAAGGTTGTACCCAGCTAGGAAATCTCCCTGGTAAAGCCCAGCCGCTTCTTCCAGGCGCTCCAGGCAGGCATGGCAGCCCCAGTTTGATGGGTGGCTGTGGCTTACACATTCCTGGATCAGGCCATCAAAGGCTTTCACATCTACCCAGGCAGCACCTGGACGAAAACAAACTTCTTGAGCGCCTGATTCGAGCAGCGAAGCCCCGGCCTGGGCCTGGAGGCGCTTTTGGAAGGTATAGATCGCCTGGCTCAAGCTGTGGTGCGCCTGGTCATCGGATTTTTCAGGCCAGAACAGACCAGCCAGGCTTTCCCGGCGGTGGAGGCGCCCATCTTCACATGCCAGGTATGCCAGCAGCAGGCGAGATTTATCGGACTCGAAGACTTTTAATGGTCTTCTATCTTGCTCTGCTCGAAAGCCTCCGAAGAACGAAAGGCGCAAATTTTCCACGTAGATGCCCTCTCTTCTCTATTATTATAGAGAAGAAAATCAGGTAGTGCAACCATAAATCATAACGATCGTATTCGTGTTATCATTTCCCCCATGAAAATCACCTCCATCCGCATCTACCGTCCCCAAAACCTCAACCCGCACTTCAACCAGAGCAACATGCTCGTCACCGTCGAAACCGAAGACGGCCTCACCGGCATCGGCGAAGGCGGCTCGCCTGACACCCTCGCCCAGTGCGCCGCCCTGCTGATCGGCGAAGACGCCGAGCGCATCCAGCACCTCTGGCAGCTCATGTACCGCGGCTATTTCTACCCTGCTGGCCGTGAGAAGCTGCACGCCCTGGGCGCCCTCGACCTGGCGCTCTGGGACCTCAAAGGCAAACGCCTGGGTGCACCAGTTTATGAGCTGCTGGGCGGGCTGACGCGTGATTACCTGGAATGCTATTCCACCGCTTTCCCCTGGCAGGGCACACATACCGACACCGCCCAGGCTTGCCTCCAGGCAGGCTTCCGCGCTTACCGCATGTCGGTTGCCGAATCACACAACGGGGTGTTCGACGCCCGACGCATGGTCGAGCAGACCGCCGAAGACTGCCGCCAGGTGCATGAAGCTTTAGGCGCAGGCAGGGATTGGTCCATCGACTTCCACACCCGCCTCGACCTGGCGGATGCCGTGCGCCTGTGCCACCTGATCGAGCCTTTTAATCCGCTCTTCGTCGAAGACCCGCTGCGCTCCGAAAACCCCGCCGCCCTCGCCACCCTGCGCCAGATGGTGAGATCGCCCCTGGCCGTCGGCGAGCAGTACGGTGACCGCTGGGATATCAACCCGCTCATCGAAAACCACACCATCGACTTCACCCGCCAGACCCTGCCCAACGTGGGCGGGATCACCGAATGGATGAAGCTGGCTGCCCTGTGCGAAACCCATTCCGTCGGCATGGTGCCGCACTTCACCGGGCATGTCTCCCTGGCTGCCCTGGTACATGTACTCTGCAGCCTGCCCGTCCCGGCGCTGGTGGAGATCCTCGGCGAGGCGCCTGCCCTCCCCCCGCATCTGTCACAGGGCTGCACCTTCAAAGACGGTAAGCTGTGGCCGAACTCTCGCCCAGGGTTGGGCGTTGAATTTGATCCGAGACAGGCGGAACTCATCGCCGAGGTGACCGAGCATTACGCCCCCGTGCCCACCCTGCGCCGGCCGGATGGGTCATTGACGAACTGGTGAAACCACCGATTGAAATCGGCGTCTGAAATTTCACCAAACCTGTTTGAAGCAGGTTTCTAATATCAGGCTGCAATTCATTCGCAGCTTTGGCACGACCTCCCACCTAGGCCGTAATTCATTCGCGGTTTATGGTATAATCTAGATAGCCATTTAGATAGCCATCTAACGGAGACCGTATGACCGACGAACAATACTCAATCGCAGAAGCAAGGCACGACCTGGCTGCCCTGGTGCGCAAGTTAGAAGACAAGGGTCAGATCCAGATAACCCGGCGCGGCAAGATTGTAGCAATGCTATTATCCATCCGGGAATACCAACGCCTGACCGCAGAACGAAGAGGTTTTTGGGAGGCTTACACGGATTTCCGCAGCGCAGTGAACCCAGCCAAGCTGCAAATTGATGTAGAGAGTATCAACAATGCTCGCGGCAGTGAGCCAGGTCGAGATGTAGACCTATGACATTACGCTATTTATTAGACACAAACATTGTTTCAGAGCCGCTGCGGCCTGAGCCGAATCCAGCGGTGCTGGAGAACCTGCGCCTGCACCAGGAAGAGCTGAGCATCTCAGCCATCACCTGGCATGAGCTCTGGCTCGGCTGCCGGCGGCTGCCTGCATCGATCCGGCGTAGTGCGATCGAAAGGTATCTGGTGGAAGTCATTGAGCCAACGATGCCGGTTTTGGCTTATGATGAAAGCGCCGCAGAATGGCATGCCCACGAGCGCGCCCGCCTGACAGCAGAAGGAAAAACGCCTCCTTTCGCCGATGGTCAAATCGCAGCCATCGCCCACCAAAATGATCTGGTACTTGTCACATTCAATACATCTGATTACCTGGGTTTTCTAGATATCCAACTGGAAGACTGGTGCAGCTAAATCAAAACCCGCTGTTGAAGAAATCACCGATTGAAATCGGTGTCTGAATTTCCACGAAACCTGCTTGAAGCAGGTTTCTAATATCAGGCTGCAATTCATTTGCAGCTTTGGCACGGCCTCCCACCCAGGCTGTAATTAATTGGCGGTGCTGCGCCCCAGGCGGCCTTGTGTGAGATTAATTTCTCGTGCGATTCGTGTATTCCGTGGTTCTTTCTCTGTATATAAAATAAATTCATTAATTAGCGTCTGCCATTCAATCTGCAGCCAATGATCATAAAATCCGCCTTTTCCTTCTTACCGCTTTTTCCGTGTCCTTCTTTTTCTGACTCCGTGAGTATCCTCCCAACCAGGACCTTTTTATGAAAATCTACCTCTCAGCCGACATTGAAGGCATCACCCATTGGGACGAAACCGACCTTAATAATGCCGCCTGCCAGGGAGCGCTGCAAGCCGGCGCTAAGGAGATTTTGGGAAAACCCCTCCCACGACACCGGGCGCGAGCTCACCGCCGCCAACACCGGCAGCCGCCGCGTGGTGAGGATCGCGGATCACGTCCTGCCAGATAACTTCCTCTACCTGCCGGTTACGAGGTGATGGACCAGGCTTCCTTTATGAAACCAGGTTGTAGGATTCGGCTCTCCCGCCATTCACCATAAGGCTGTTCCAGACAGCCCACCATTCTGGAGTGGCTTTTTGCATCCAAGCAGTCCAATAGCGGTCGAATTCTGCCAGATCCTTGAATTCGATTTCGAGGACAACTTCATCAAAATGAGAAAAATGCGGTGTATAAATGCGGTAAGTGGGTTTGAACGGCGAGAAGGCGACCGCCTTTCTTATTTGTTCAAGCGCTTCTTCTTGCTTTCCGACCTTTACAACGAAGGTTCTCCGGTCAACGATCATTTGATTTTCCTCCTGGTCTAATAATTGGATAAAATTGATAATAATTATATTAATTAATTTCTACTTGTCAAGTGGTATTTTGTTGGCGTATCAGCGAGAGTACGACCTTTGATGTATTTCGTGGTTCTTATCCTGGGTGTACAATTAATCCATCCAATCTGAGTCCATCTTCGAACATGTTTAAAAATTAGCGAATATTCGCGTAGAGATGTACTCATCTCAGATTGGCGGATTCTTAAGGAGCCTCCTATGCCCGAAACCTTCGAAAACCAGAACCTCGCTGAAGCCTTCTTCCACAACGTCGACCTGCATAAAGCCCGCTTCGAAGATGTCAACCTCTCCGGCGCCAGCATCCGCAACGCCAACCTCGAAAACTTTTCCATTGATGATGCCTACATCAAGGGCTTGACGATCTTTGGCTTCGATATCTACCAGCTCCTTTCCGATGAGCTCGACCGCCGCGACCCGGAGCGTGTGCATTTGCGTATGACCGATCGTTATAACCCCGAAAACGTCCGCCTCGTCATGCAGCGCCTCGACGAATTCCGGCAGGCCTTCTGCCAGGCGCTCCTCGCCACCGATCCAGCCCTGCTCACCACCCGCCCAGCCACGGGCGAATGGTCGGTGGTTGAGATCGTGCGCCACCTGCTGTATGCCGAAGACCTCTTCCTCAACCGGCGCATCCTGGGCAACCAGGAGCCCTGGAATCGGCTGGGCTTGCTGCCAGACTTCCTGACGAATGACCCTGCCTATGCTGGCGTGGGGAGCGAGCCAATTGAGAACATTGCCATAATCTTGGATGCCTGGGAGGCCATTCATGCCCGCATGCGCGCCTTCGTCGCCTCCGTGACAGAGGACGTGCTGCGCAGCCCCCTGCGCGATCTGGCCTACGGTAATGGCACTGTGGGCGATGTGCTGCAGGGCATGGCCCATCACGACCTGGACCACGTCCGGCAGGCAGAAGAGGCGCTCAAATCATTACGATCGAAGAAATAAGAAAACGCTCCTAAAGCCGCCAAAACCATATCGGATTCATAATGAGGCGCTGTCGCTTTTATCGTCTGACAAGCGCAGCGATGAAGAATCCCTTAAGCGCCTCAACCCGCCGAGCGCTGCCCGGCAACGCGTAAAAGGGGTCGGCGATGAGCACATCTGGTTCGTGTATTTCGTGGATGCCTCTCTGGGTGCAAAATAAATTCATTCAGTAGCTCCCAGCCTTCAATAGGCGACCCTTGATGATAAAAATTCGCCTTTTCCTTCTTTCTGATTTTTCAGTGTGCTGCTTTTAAATCCGTGTTCTTCCGTGTAATCCGTGAGCATAGCGAGGTGACTCATGCAAGCCTTTGACTACATTGCCGCCAGCAATCTGGAACAGGTGATCGGGCTCCTGCACCAGCACGCCGTGCAGGATACCGGTAAAGCCGTCCACCCGGCTTATGTGCGGGGGCAGATCCAGGGGGCAGTCACACAGGGTATCGGCTGGGCGCTCAATGAGGAATATATCTATGATGAAGCCGGACGCCTGCTCAACGGCAGCTACCTGGATTACCGCGTGCCCACCTGCCCCGATGTACCCGATATCGAGGCGGTTATCATCGAAGTACCCTCCCCCAGCCATCCCTTCGGCGTGCGCGGGGTTGGCGAGATGTCCATCGTCCCGCCGCCGGGGGCCATCGCCAACGCCATCCACGCCGCCCTGGGGGTCAGGATGGAGGGGCTGCCCATGTCGCCTGGACATATTTTAGAGGCCTTGTGGCGAAAGATTTAGGGGCACAGCGGATCTTCGAACCGACTTTTAGTCGGTTTTACCATAACAGGCCGCAATTCATTTGCTATTGCGACTCTACCGCCTTTTCCAATACCTCACTTACCCAGCTGTTCAGGCTTTTATCCGATAATTTGGCTTTCAAGAATACTTTACGGTGAATTTCAGGTGATAAGCGGACAACAAACTTGCCTGAAAACGGTTTTTCAGGCTGCTCGCCACGCTTTGCGCAAAATTCCAGGTAATCATTAATTGAATCTTCAAATGCTTGTTTAAGATCTTCGACTGAATTACCATCAAATGTGATCACATCTCGAACATTGATCACTTCGCCGTGGAATATTTCAGCTTCATTATCAAACTCTACTTTACCAATATAACCTTTATACTCCATCATGGATGGACTCCTGCTTCTTCAAGAAAACGACGGACTGACTTTACCATTGCTTTACTCGCCTCTTTGCGTGGATGAGGGCGATGGAACACGGCCCTGACTTGGTTGAGAGCCACTCGTATTCTTGACCCTCTACCTTCAGAAACATCAGCCCCCAAAACCACGAAAAGCGCCTCAATATCACGCCAGGCGATATTCGCTCGCTCTGGTTTTTCGAATATCGCTTCCAGTGTTCTACGGTTTCTACTATCCACTTTCTTATAATATCATAAATTGATACTATACACAAGCCTTTTTTCAATTAACCATTCATTCCTTGATGGATTTGGTACCTTTTCTTAATAATGGTTATAATCATATTGGAGGTGCCAATGAACTACCTCGAACATTTTGATCGCAATCCAAATATTTGCGCCGGGCAGTGGATTATCAAAGGAACCAGGGTGCCGGTACGTACCATCTTAGCCTCTTTGGCAGAAGGTGCTAGCGTAGAGGAAATCATTACTGATTTTCCAACCGTAATGCCCGCTGATGTACAAGCAGTGATCGCCTATGCTGCCGCGGCAGTACAAGAAGATATCCCCTTATCCATAATTCCAGCGGAACTATGAAAATCAAGCTTGATGAGAACATCCCCATCAGCTTGCAGCCGCTTTTAGAAGGGCTTGGTCACAATGTTGACAACGTGATTGTTGAAAATTTAATTGGCCTGACCGATCAGGCAGTTTGGGATGCTGCTCAACACACCCAGCGCTTTCTCATCACCCAAGACCTTGATTTTTCAGATATACGGCGCTACCTGCCGGGAACACATGCGGGCTTGCTCGTAATGCGCCTAGGCAAGGGTGGTCGTAACGCCCTCTTTCAACGTCTTCAGCAGGTTTTCAAAGAAGAAGATGTTGAATCCTGGTCGGGCTGCTTGATCATCATCACGGACAGGAAGATCAGGATTCGAAAACCAGCAAATACCCAATAGATTTGTGGTAATCTAATCCACCAGAGCCGAATACGCCAGCACCCGGTAATCCGAATCGGGTACTTCGAAAGACATCATCGATTGGCTCATGAATACGCCCACCATTTCGTCTTTCGGATCGACCCAATAATAAGTTTTCGCGGCGCCCCCCCAACCGAACTCACCTACCGAGCCGGGGATCTGCGCTTCAGCCACGTTCAACAGCACGCGTGATCCTAACCCAAA
>Ga0209254_10004475_pt1 | contig 12793 bp, 12 predicted proteins | sample FrelakmetDIP11DI_FD_187148 | JGI IMG/M metagenome (GOLD analysis project Ga0209254, IMG submission 187148) | Freshwater lake sediment microbial communities from the University of Notre Dame, USA, for methane emissions studies - DIP11 DI (SPAdes)... | ecosystem: Environmental > Aquatic >...
GGCGAGGCTACGGCTGGAGACGGAAATGAGCGTGGCCGATGAAGATGCGCGCGAGCACATGGCAGCCGACATTGCGCAACTCGACGCGATCATCGACAAGTTCCTGGACTACGCGCGTCCTGGTCAGGCAGTGCTCAGCCCTGTCTCACTGGCTGAAATCGTGGAAGCCTGCGTCTACCCCTTCAAGGATTCCGACGACATCCGTGTCAACGTCGATGTACCGCCAAACCTGCGGGTCATGGCTGACGAAGTCGAACTGGCCCGGGTGATTTCCAACCTGCTCGAAAACGCACGTCGCTACGGAAAAAGCGTTGAAACGGGCGTGGCGATCGTGGACATCGCATCCCGGGCGCGCGACCATTGGATTCTGATCAAGGTCCGCGACCACGGCATCGGCGTGTCCCCCGATGCGCTTGCGAACCTGACAAAGCCTTTTTTCCGCGGCGACGCGGCGCGCACCGCGGCCACCGGAGCCGGTCTCGGCTTGTCAATCGTGGACAAGACCGTTCAGCGGATGGGGGGCACTTTTGTGCTGGTCAACGGCAGTACCGGCGGGCTTTCAGCCCATATCAAACTGCACGAAGCAAGATAGCATTTTTTTAAGTACCTTGCCATTTACCCTCCGCGGAATGGTCGCAATATGTTATCGATAAAGAAGCGCAACCGCCCTCGCCTCGATGCTCTGACCCTGGCCGACCGGCCCGAGCTTCTCCGCAGTCTTTGCCTTGACATTGATTTGCGTGACAGCCAGCGACAACGCCCGCGCAATGACTGCCCGCATGGCGTCCATGTGTGGCGCCAGCTTCGGTGCCTGTGCCACCACGGTGCAGTCAATGTTGCCAATCTTCCAGCCTTGAGCCTGAACTCGACTCGCCGCCTCGGCCAGCAGCACGATTGAATCAGCGCCCCTGAAACGGGCATCGGTATCCGGAAAATGCGTGCCGATGTCGCCCAGGGCAGCCGCGCCCAACAAGGCATCGGTGATGGCGTGCAGCAAGACATCGGCATCCGAATGACCGAGCAAGCCCAAAGGGTGTGTGATCTCCACACCACCGAGAATAAGTTTGCGACCCGGCACCAGGGCGTGGACGTCCCAGCCCTCGCCGATCCTGAAATCAGGGGGGGGTGTCATGAAGTCCGACTCCTCAGAATGGCTTCGGCCAGGGCGAAATCTTCAGGGTAGGTGACCTTGAAATTCTGCGCACTGCCGCGCACGAGCAATGGCTGCAAACCCATGGCCTCCATCGCGCTGGATTCGTCGGTGACGCCAACGAATCCATTCCGGGCTGCGCACCGCAATGCGCCAGCCAGCGCGCCGACGCGAAACATTTGCGGCGTCTGGGCCAACCATTTGCCGGATCGGTCCAGCGTCGCAGCGACGCGACCCGCGGTCTCGCATTTCAGGGTGTCCGGCAGCGGCAGTGCAAGCAGTCCACCCACGGCATCGTTTTCACAGGCTTGTATCAAAGCCTCGACCTGCGCGGCAGTCACCAGACAACGGGCCGCGTCATGCACAAGAACCCAGTCATCGCCCAGGGCGCCGAGTTCCCGCAGGCAGTTCAGCCCGTTCAGGACACTCTCGGCGCGCGTCGCCCCCCCACACTGAGCCACGCTGGTTCGCGCGTCGTCATCAGCAGCAAAAGCATCGCCCGGCGCCACCACCACCAGGCAACGCGAAAGCCGGGCCACGCCGGCCAGTGCACGCAGCGTGTGCAACACCATCGGCTGCCCGGCAAGTGGCTCGTACTGCTTGGGAACGACGGTGCCCGCGCGCGAACCATTCCCGGCACATGGAATCACCGCGAAAATGCGGGACGATGGCGGAGTCGGGAGGGGTGAAGAAGAGTTTGGTTCGGTCATGGGTGAGGCCACCATTCTAGAATCTGCCCAGAACAAGCTTCAGCACCCCCCGCCAATCCCGCCGGGGGGTGCTTTGGTTTTGCCGTCTTCATGGAACTTCCCAAACTTACTCCCGGCAAGCGCTACACGCTCCCCCGCCCCGCCGGCTCGGCCGACGCCCTCCTGCTGGCCCGCCTGGCCGAGCGGGAAAAAGCCGCAGGCCGGCTCACCGCCATCGTCACCGCCGACGCCACCGACGCGCAGCGCCTGATCGAGGAGATGGCGTTTTTTGCGCCCGATCTACGCTGCGCGCTGTTTCCTGACTGGGAAACACTGCCCTACGATACCTTTTCACCGCACCAGGACCTGATCAGCGAGCGCCTGGCCACGCTGTGGCGCATCCAGCAGCGCGACAAGGACACCGGCGCCGACGTGGTCATCGTTCCCGCCACGACGGCGTTGTACCGGCTGGCGCCGCCCTCCTTCCTGGCCGGCTATACCTTTCACTTCAAGGTCAAACAGAAGCTGGACGAGGCCAAACTCAAGGGCCAACTCACGCTGGCGGGCTACAGCCATGTCACGCAGGTGGTGAGCCCGGGCGAATACGCGGTGCGCGGTGGGCTGATTGATCTGTTCCCGATGGGCTCGCCCGTCCCCTACCGCGTGGACCTGTTCGATGACGAGATCGACAGCATTCGCACCTTCGACCCCGACAGTCAGCGCAGCCTGTACCCGGTGCCAGAAGTGCGGCTATTGCCGGGTCGTGAATTTCCGATGGACGATGCGGCGCGGGCCAAATTCCGCAGCCGCTGGCGCGAACTGCTCGAAGGCGACCCGACCAAGAGTCGCATCTACAAGGACATCGGCAACGGCGTGGCCACCGCCGGCATCGAGTACTACCTGCCGCTGTTCTTTGATGACACCGCCACGGTGTTCGACTACCTCGGAGCCGACGCGACCGTGGTGCTGCATGGCGACCTGGAACCTGCGTTCCAGCATTTCTGGCAGGACACGAAGGAGCGCTACCGCCTGGTGCAGGGCGACCCCGAGCGCCCGGTGCTGCCGCCCGAAGCGCTGTTCCTGGGCACCGAGCCCTTCTATGCGCGCGCCAACGCACATGCGCAACTGGCCATCAGACCCAAGGCCCCCACGCTCACCAGCCTGGAGCGGCCCGGCGCTGGCTCGGGCATTGACGACGTCGAGGACAACGCCTGGTTTCACAAACTCGGCGACCTGTCTGTTGTGCGTGGCGCCGAAGAACCGCTGGCGCGCCTGCAAACCCACATCCGCAACACCCAGCACCGCGTGTTGCTGCTGGCCGAGAGCGACGGCCGGCGCGAGAGCCTGCTCGACTTCCTGCGCGCCGGTGGCGTCAATCCGCCTGCGTTTGATTCGCTGCTGGAGTTCCAGCGCAGCGAGGAGCCACTCGGCATCGCCACTGCCGGGCTGACCGTCGGCTTTTCCAGTCTGGAGGATGGCCTCGATTTCGTCACCGAAACCGAGCTGTTCGCCGCCGGCCCCACGACCCGTCGGCGCAAGAAGCAGGAACAGGTCAGCGATGTCGAGGCGCTGATCAAGGACCTGGCCGAACTGAACGTGGGCGATCCGGTGGTCCACAGCGCACATGGCATTGGCCGCTATCGGGGACTGATCAATCTGGACCTGGGCGAGAAAAACGCCGATGGATCAGCGGCTGTCCAGGAATTTCTGCACCTGGAATATGCGGAGCAGGCCGTGCTCTATGTCCCTGTCAGCCAGCTTCAACTCATCAGCCGCTACACCGGCGTCAGCGCCGACGAGGCCCCCCTGCACAAGCTGGGCGGCGGGCAGTGGGAAAAGGCCAAACGCAAGGCCGCAGAACAGGTGCGGGACTCAGCCGCTGAGTTGCTGAACATCTACGCCCGCCGGGCCACGCGCGAGGGCCATGCCTTCCGGTACTCGCCGCAGGACTACGAGAGCTTTGCCAACGACTTCGGCTTCGAGGAAACCGCCGACCAGAACGCCGCCATCCATGCCGTGATCCAGGACATGATCAGTCCGCGCCCGATGGACCGCCTGGTCTGCGGCGATGTCGGCTTTGGCAAGACCGAGGTCGCCCTGCGCGCCGCCTTCGTCGCCGTCACTGGCGGAAAACAGGTCGCATTGCTGGCGCCCACGACCTTGCTGGCCGAGCAGCACTACCAGACGCTGGTGGACCGCTTCAGCAAATGGCCTGTCAAGGTGGCCGAAGTGTCCCGCTTCCGCTCGGGCAAGGAAATCACCGCTTCGATGAAGGGCATCGCCGACGGCAGTGTGGACATCGTGGTCGGCACGCACAAGCTGCTCAGCGAATCCACCCACTTCAAGAACCTGGGCCTGCTGATCATCGACGAGGAGCACCGTTTCGGTGTCCGCCACAAGGAAAAGATGAAGGCCCTGCGCGCCGAGGTGGACGTGCTCACGCTCACCGCCACGCCGATCCCGCGGACGATGGGCATGGCGTTGGAGGGCCTGCGCGACCTCAGCGTGATCGCCACCGCGCCGCAGAGGCGCCTGGCCATCAAGACCTTTGTGCGCAACGAAGGCCAGGGCGTGATCCGCGAGGCGGTGCTGCGCGAACTCAAGCGTGGCGGGCAGGTGTATTTCCTGCACAACGAGGTCGAAACCATTCAGAACCGGCGCCAGAAGCTGGAGGAATTCCTGCCCGAGGCGCGCATCGCCGTGGCGCACGGCCAGATGCCCGAGCGCGAGCTGGAGCGCGTCATGCGTGACTTCGTGGCCCAGCGCACCAACCTGCTGCTGTGCTCCACCATCATCGAGACCGGCATCGACGTGCCCACGGCCAACACCATCGTGATCAGCCGCGCCGACAAGTTCGGCCTGGCGCAGTTGCACCAGTTGCGCGGGCGCGTGGGACGCAGCCACCACCAGGCCTATGCCTACCTCATGGTGCCGGACACCCAGGGCCTGACCAAACAGGCCACCCAGCGGCTGGAAGCCATCCAGGCGATGGAAGAGCTGGGCTCGGGCTTTTACCTGGCCATGCACGACCTGGAAATCCGCGGTGCGGGCGAAGTGCTGGGCGAAAACCAGAGCGGCAACATGCTCGAGATCGGCTTCCAGCTGTACAACGAAATGCTCTCCGAGGCCGTGCGCTGCCTGAAGGCGGGCATCGAGCCCGACCTGCTGAGCCCGCTGTCGGTCACCACCGACATCAATCTGCATGCCCCCGCCCTGCTGCCCAACGACTACTGCGGCGACGTGCACCTGCGCCTGTCGTTCTACAAGAAGCTGGCCACGGCAAAGACTTCCGAGCAGATCGACGCGCTGCTGGAGGAAATCGTGGACCGCTTCGGCAAACTGCCAGCGCCGGCCCAGACACTGATCGACGTGCACCGCCTTCGCGTGCTGAGCCAGCCCTACGGCGTGGTCAAGGTCGATGCTGCGCCCGGCGTCATCCACATCACGTTCAAGTCGAACCCGCCGGTCGATTCGATGCGCATCATCGAGCTGATCCAGAAGAACCGCCACATCAAGCTGGTCGGCAACGAAAAGCTGCGCATCGAGCGCGAACTGCCCGAACCCAAGGCCCGCGCGCAGATGGTGCGCGACGTGCTGCGCTCGCTGGGGCAGCCCCAACCCGCCGCCCTGGCCAGTTGATCCGGCCCGGCGGCTTTCCTGGCGCAGGTCTTGCTTCGCGAAGCCGGTGCCGGCGCGCGGCGCCGGTCCGCATCACAATCAACCACCCGCAACCCCTGTCCCCAGACCTCAGAAAGGCCAAGACCATGCACAACCGACGTACCGCCCTCACCGCCATCGGCGCCCTGTATGCCCTGGCGACCGGCTCCCCCGCGTCGGCGCAGGCCACGTTCCCGGACCGTCCGGTCAAGATCATCGTCGCGCTGCCGGCCGGTGGCAGTGTCGACATGATCGCCCGCATGCTGGGGCAGAAACTCGCCGCCGCGATGGGCCAGCCCTTCGTGGTGGACAACCGCGCCGGCGGCTCAGGCCAGATCGGAATGCCGGCCGTGGCCAAGGCGCCGCCCGACGGCTACACGCTGACGGTGTCGCCCGCCTCGTTCCTGACCACCAACAAGAGCATCTTCAAGGCCCTGCCCTACGACCCCGAGACCGATTTCGCGCCCATCTCGAAGCTGGTCAACCAGCCCATGGTGCTGGTGGTGCGGGACCAGCAGAAGTTCCCGACCCTGGCCGCCTTCCTGAGCGCCGCCAAGGCGGCCCCCGGCAAGCTGACCTTCGCGTCGTCCGGCGACGGCAGTCCCCAGCACCTGGCGGGCCTGATGTTCGAAACCCGCACCAAGACCGCGCTGCTGCACGTGCCCTACAAAGGCGGCGCGTTGGCGATCAACGACATCCTGGGCGGCAACGTGGACGCCATGTTTGCCGTGCTGCCCGAGGCCCTGCCGCACCTCCGCTCGGGCAAGCTGCACGCGCTGGGCCTGATGAGCCCGCAGCGCTCGCCGGTGCTTCCGAATGTGCCGACCATGGCCGAAGGCGGCGTGGCCGACCTCACCCTGTCGGCCTGGATCGGGCTGCTGGCCCCCGCCAAGACGCCGCGCCCCATCATCGACCAGTTCAACCGCGCGGTGCGCGCCGCGATGGACGCCGATTTCAAGGCCAAGCTGGCCGAGAGCGGCATTGAAGTCGCCCCCGGCACGCCCGAAGAGCTTCAGCGCACCATCAGCGCCGACATCAAGTTGCACGCCGAACTGGTCAAGGCCGCCGGCCTGACGCCCCAGTAGGCTGAAAGCGGCAGCGCCCGGCCGCCACGAGCCGACCTATGCCACGGCACAGGCTAAACTTGGGCGGCTCCACGAAACCGGAGCTGCCCCATGCCAACCACGCCGCAAACCGCTTCTGAAAACGTAGCGCCTTGTGGTCCACCCACGTGGGCCAAGGCCGTCAAACTCTTCCGAAACGGGGCCAACCAGGCGGTGCGCATTCCCAAGGAGTTCGAATTGCCCAGCACCGACGCGCTCATTTTTCGGGAGGGCAATCGCCTCATCCTGGAGCAGGTACCCGAGTGGCCTGGAAAAGGCTCGGCGGCCGCGCTGTCGCTGGCCCCGGCCACGTGCCCACCTGGAGCAGGCCGGCACCCACCATCGGCGGGAAAGACACCCTCATCGCCGCCCACGCGCTGGCACTGGACGCCACCCTGGTCACCGCAGACGAAGAATATCGGCGCGTGCCCTGACTCAAGGTAGAAAACTGGCTCGGCCCAGCGCCAACCGGTCCTTGACAGCTATCAAATCAGAATCAATCGATTCAACAAGGAGTGACATGGATTTCTCGACCGCTTTCAAACAATATTGGCCTTTTCTGGCGCTGGCGCTCTGGTTTGGCTACAAATGGTGGAACTCCCGCAAAGTCGCCGGCTTGCTGCCGGAGCTCAGACAGCGCGGCGCCACGTTGGTCGATGTGCGAAGCGCCGCCGAATATGCCAGCGGCCATGCGCCCGGCACCGTCAACATCCCCCTGACGGAATTGGGCAGCCGGCTGGCCGAAATCCCCAAATCGTCCCCCGTCGTCGTCGGCTGCGCCAGCGGATCCCGCAGCGGCATGGCCAAACTGCTGCTCAAGAAAAACGGGTATCCGGACGTTTACAACATCGGTGGCTGGCGAAGGTTTCTGCCCTGAGGGGGGTCATCGGCATGACCGGATGCCCTATTCAGTCCACGCAAGCGCCAGGGGCCGGCTGAAAGGGCTTGAGAGTGCCATTTTCAGCTTCAAAATGGCCTCATCCCATCGTGGGATGGTCATAATTAGCTATTGAATTGGGAGTTATTTTGGCGGCCGTGCTGGCAGCGTCCGGGGCCGTGGCGCCCGCCTCATGCTGTCAAAGGCCCAGAAATCGGCGGGCGCCACGGCCCCGGACTCTGCTGATGGATTTGGTGGATCGCCACGGCCAGAGGTCACCAGGGCTTGTGCCTCGGCAACCCGTTGCACCCAATCGCTGAACAATCTGACTATATTTAGCTAAGCTCAACCGTTTCAGGTCGCATCAGGAGAATTCGATGCCAGCCGTCAACATGCTCGACGCCAAAACCAACCTCTCGCGCCTCGTCGAGAGCCTCGAAAAAGGCACCGAGCGCGAATACATCATTGCCCGCCACGGGCGCCCCGCCGGTGAATTCGGACGGTAGCCGGCACCTAAACCCGTCCCTCATCCTCCGCGACTCAACTCAAACAGGGCTGCACGATGCATCTGGAAGGTTCTTGCCACTGCGGCAGCGTGAAATTCTCGGTCGAGTCCGATTCACCGGTCCCCTTCATGCGCTGCTATTGCTCGATTTGCCGCAAGACCGCAGGCGGGGGTGGCTTTGCAATTAACCTCGGCGCCCAAGCTCGGTCAATGAAGGTCCAGGGCAAGCGTCACCTGCGCATCTATCGCGCGCTCATCCCGAATGAACCAGAGGGCGGAACAAGGGAGAGCAATGCAAGACGCTACTTCTGTGCGCGCTGCGGAAGTGCACTATGGGTGTGGGATCCGACCTGGCCTGATCTCGTTCACCCGCATGCGAGTGCAATTGACACACCTCTTCCCACCCCCCCAGAGCACGTGCACTGCCTCGTGGGATCCAAGGCATCGTGGGTCGAGGTTGAGGGCAAACCTGAAGATCCACGCTTCGAGCTCTACCCCGACATGTCGCTCGCGGAGTGGCACGAGAGCAAGGGACTCGTCGCGCGGCCCGATCGGTCAGCAATATGAGAGTACACAGCTGCTTCATGCGCAAGGTGCCGTCTAAGCAGGGAGCCCTGAACAGCCCAACCCGGTAAAATTCAAGCCAAAATGGCACATCCCAGCGCCAATTGGTCAAAAGCCGCTATTAAAATTGAAGTCACCGCCCACCATGCCCACCACCGAATTCGCCCCCGGCCTCGTGATCCAGGGCTTCAGCCCGCCGCTACGGCTGCGCGACTTCAAGCTCATCGCCTTCGACATGGATTCCACGCTGATCAACATCGAGTGCGTGGACGAGATTGCCGATGCGGCCGGGCGCAAGGCGGAGGTGGCGGCCATCACCGAGGCGGCCATGCGCGGCGAGATCTCCGACTACAAGGAAAGCCTGCGTCGGCGCGTCGCGCTGCTCAAGGGCGTGACCGAGGCGCATCTGGCGCACGTGTACCGCTCGCGCCTGCAGCTCAACCCCGGCGCGGCCGAACTGGTGCTGGCCTGCAAGGCAGCCGGGCTGAAGGTGCTGCTGGTCAGCGGCGGCTTCACCTACTTTGCCGAGCGCCTGCGCGAGCGTCTGGCGCTGGATTTTGCTCGCAGCAACCGGCTGGAGATCGTGGACGGCAAGCTCACCGGCCGCATGCTCGACCAGAGCTGGGGCGACATCTGCGACGGCGCCATGAAGCGCGAGACCCTGCTGCGCACCTGCAGCCTGATCGGCTGCGACCCCGCCCAGGCGATTGCCATGGGTGATGGCGCTAACGACCTGGAGATGATGGGGGTGGCCGGGCTGTCAGTGGCCTACCGCGCCAAGCCCAAGGTGCGCGCCCAAGCCAAGGTGGCGATCGACATGGGCGGGCTCGACCGGCTGCTCGAGGTCTTCCGGGCATAAAAAAACGCCGCGAATCCACGGCGTTCTTTTGGGGCGCTCTGCCCGGTCAAGCGGGTTCCGGCACGCTGGGCAGGCCTGACAAGGCCATCGCCAGTTCGGCTTCGTCGTACTGCTCGTCCTTGAGCTCGCCGGCAAAGTACTTCTGGTAGGCCGTCATGTCGAAGTGGCCGTGGCCGCAAAGGTTGAACAGGATGGTCTCGCTCTTGCCCTCGCGCTTGCAGCGCAGGGCTTCCTCGATGGCGCCCTTCACCGCATGGTTGGCCTCGGGCGCGGGCACGATGCCCTCGGCGCGGGCAAACAGCACGCCGGCCTCAAAGCACTGGCCTTGGGTGTAGGCCGTGGCTTCCAGCAGGCCGAGCTCCTTGATGTGCGACACCAGCGGCGCCATGCCGTGGTAGCGCAGGCCGCCGGCGTGGAAGCCGGGCGGCGTGAAGGTGCTGCCCAGCGTGTGCATCTTGGTCAGCGGCGTCATGTGGCCGGTGTCGCCAAAGTCGTAGGCGTATTTGCCGCGCGTGAGCGACGGGCAGGCCGCCGGCTCCACCGCGACGATGCGCGGCTTGGCGCCACCGCGCAGGCCGTGGCCGATGAAGGGGAAGGCAATGCCGGCAAAGTTGGAGCCGCCGCCGGTGCAGCCCACCACCACATCGGGCCACACATCGGCCATCTGCATCTGCTCCATCGCTTCCAGGCCGATGATGGTCTGGTGCATCAGCACGTGGTTCAGCACCGAGCCCAGCGCGTACTTGGTGTCCTCGCGCTGCACGGCCAGTTCCACCGCCTCGGAGATGGCAATGCCCAGGCTGCCGGGGTGGTCCGGCCGCTGGGCCAGCACGCTGCGGCCGTACACGGTCTCGGTGGAAGGCGAAGGCAGGCAGCGCGCGCCATAGGTTTCCATCACGGCGCGCCGGTACGGCTTCTGGTCGTAGGACACGCGCACCTGGAAAATCAGCACCTCCAGCCCGAAGACGTTGCCGGCGAAGGCCAGCGAAGTGCCCCATTGCCCGGCCCCCGTCTCGGTGGTCAGGCGCTTCACGCCGGCCGCGGCGTTGTAGAAGGCCTGCGGCACGGCCGTGTTGGGCTTGTGGCTGCCGGCGGGGCTGACGCCTTCGTACTTGTAGAAGATCTTGGCCGGCGTGCCCAGGGCCTTTTCCAGGCGGTGGGCACGGTACAGCGGCGCCGGGCGCCAGAGCTGGTAGATCTCGCGCACCGGCTCGGGGATCTCGATCTCGCGCTCGGTGCTGACCTCCTGCAGGATCAGTTCCATCGGGAACAGCGGCGCCAGATCGGCCGGGCCGATTGGCTGCAGCGTGCCCGGGTGCAGCACGGCCGGCAAGGGCTTGGGCAGGTCGGCCTGAATGTTGTACCAGAACTTGGGCATCTGGCTTTCGTTCAGCAGGTATTTGGTCTGCATGCTCATGGACAAGTCTCCTCATGGGTTTGTGATCACAGCACTGACCTGGCAGGCCTTGCCGCCTGAAGAGTATGCGCCTGAAACCGGCCGCCGGGCGCGGGTCCGGGGCGGGGGAATTCCCTGAGCGGGATCACCACCGCAAGACCGTCCTGTCAACGAGAGGGTTTGAAATCACGCCATCAATGAATACTGTTTTGATAGCTATATAAGACCTGGCGACGCTGGGAAAGGGCACTTTTTGTTCAAACCCCCGGCGGTGGAAGCTCGCCGGCATCCGCAGCCGTGGGCAGGCCCGGGACCGCCCGCGCCCGCAGGGCCACAGGCAGCCGGACGGAGCCCGGACGCGGCACGAGCAAGTCGGCCAGGGTCACGCCGTCCAGCACGCCCAGGTAGGCCTGCAACGCCGCATTCAACACGCCTTTCAGGCCGCAATGCGAACTGAGGCGGCACTGGTTGGTGCCAGGATCGAAACATTCCACCATTGTGAAATCGCTTTCGGTCAGCCGGACCACATCACCCAGCACGATTTCGCTGGCCGGCTTGAGCAGACGCAAGCCGCCGCCGCGACCCCGGGTGGTCGCCAGCAGCCCCTGGCCCGACAGGTCCATCACGATCTTGGTCAGGTGGCTGCGGGAGATGGCGTGAGCCTGGGCAATCTCGCTGATCGTGACGGGTTCCGCCCTGCCCTCGCTGGCAGCGCAGTACATCAGGACGCGAAGGGTGTAGTCAGTCCAGTTCGTCAGGCGCATCGGGCGTTCCGGTTGAGGTCCAGCGGGGTTGCGATAGCCCGCCAGAGCGCAGGGTTAAAGATTCACACAAGATGTATTTTATTGAATAATACATTCAATCAACATGAATCTTAAAAGGAAACCCCCATGAATGCTCGCGTCGATATCCCTGAAACCAGCCTCGCGGCCGACCTTTCCAATCAGGCCATCGGCCAGATTGCCGTCGGACTGCCGGGCGCCACCGCTGTCTTCCGGCGATTGAAACTGGACTTCTGCTGCGGCGGCCAGATCAGCCTGCGCCAGGCGGCCCTGGACAAGGGGCTGGACCTGCTCGACGTCGTGGCCCAACTGGCGGCCCTGAAGCGCAGCGACGAACTGCCCGCGACGGTGACGGCCAGCGCGCTGATTGACCACATCCTTGAGCGTTACCACGCCGTGCACCGCGAACAACTGCCGGAACTGATCAGAATGGCGCGCCGGGTCGAAGCCGTGCACCGGGGCCACCCGGACCTGCCGGTCGGCCTGGCCGATCTGCTGGAGCAGGCGCATGAAGAACTTCTCGACCACATGCAAAAGGAAGAAGAGATCATCTTTCCGAATCTGAAGGCGGGTGGCACGGCGATGGTGGCCTACCCCATCGGCATCATGCGCCGGGAGCACACCAGCCATGGCGCGATGCTGGAGCACCTGATGGCGCTGACCCACGATGCGGTTCCACCCGAAGGCGCCTGCAACACCTGGCGTGCGCTGTACGCCGGGGTCGCCCAACTGGGCGACGACCTGATCAACCACATCCACCTGGAGAACAATGTGCTGTTCCCGCAGTTCGAGCCCAAGGCATTCACAGCTGGTGCTTGCGGGCCGGCTGGGAGCTGCGGCTGCGCGGGCTGAGCCTGTCCGTCGAGTGACCACAAAAAAACCGCCCAATCGGGGCGGCTTTTTTTGTGGGGTAACGGTTTCAGGCCGGCAGCGCCAGCAGCCGTTCACGCGCTTCCCGGTACTCGCGCTTCAGGCGTGCCACATAGTCGGCCGTGCTGACCACCTCGGTGATCGCGCCGATGCCCTGCCCGCAGCCCCAGATGTCCTTCCAGGCCTTGGCCGCATTGGCGCCCTCACCGGTGGAGAAGTTCATCTTGCTCGGGTCGCTGACCGGCAAATGGTCCGGGTCCATGCCGGCGTTGCGGATGCTGCCCTTGAGGTAGTTGCCGTGGATGCCGGTGTAGAAGTTGCTGTAGACGATGTCGTCGGAG
>Ga0209254_10004476_pt1 | contig 12790 bp, 5 predicted proteins | sample FrelakmetDIP11DI_FD_187148 | JGI IMG/M metagenome (GOLD analysis project Ga0209254, IMG submission 187148) | Freshwater lake sediment microbial communities from the University of Notre Dame, USA, for methane emissions studies - DIP11 DI (SPAdes)... | ecosystem: Environmental > Aquatic >...
ACATACCCCTGGTCGTTCCGGATGGCGGCGCACTGGTGCGATTTACCTATCACACCGACACCCACCTGATCGAGCACGTCATCCTGGCAAACGCCAGCGGCGCGCCGATCGTGGCGCAGCTTAAAGCTAACCTGGGTGCATACAACTGGGATACCAAAGGCCTGGCCTCCGGGGAGTACCAGGTCGGGATGCGCATCGTTGACAGCGTAAAATCGAACGGAACGGTACTCTCCTGGGCGCCCGGCACGGTGCTGATCAATGATACAACTCCCCCACCTGTGCCGATCCCGGTCAGCCAGCAGAAGTTCAAAGATGGGCTGGTCGTGCACTGGCTGCGTGATGACGTGACCCGCGACCTGGCCGGCTACTGGATTGAATACTGGATCCCGGACTGGTCACAGCAGAACAGCCTGGATAAGAACCTGCGCGTCCTGCCGGCGCCAAAGAGCGTCCACCCGCTGTTTCAAAGCGCCCGCCTGGGAGGCTTATTTGGAGCCATGCTCCCCAGCGGGAATGTCTCATACTGTATTCATGCCTACGATGCCAGCGGAAACCTGAGCGCCTGCACGCTGCAAACAATGCCCTACACGCCAGATGAGGCACCTCAGCTGGGCAGGGTGACCGGGTTGCTGCTCGAACCTAATGCAACAAACATCACTGCCATCTGGAATCCACCCGCCGTGGGCAGCCCAGACGGCTACCTGGTCAGTTATGCGCGCACCGGCTGCATCCTGCCCGGCTCGAAAAGCATAGCGGTTGAAGGTCCCAGCCCTCTGGTCCAACCGGGATTATCCCAGGCGCTTTCCGGCCTGACTGTAGGCCAGCGCTACCGGGTGGGCGTGCGCGCCTATACGTCGCTCGGTGAAACCAGCAGCGAGGTGTTCCAATCGATCTATTTCGGCGATGCGACGGACGCAGACCTGGACGGGATGTCCGACTCCTGGGAAGCTGTCTTTGGGGTCAGCGACCCGCTCGCAGACGACGACCTGGATGGGCTGGCAAACCTGGACGAATATAACGCCGGCGCCTTTCCCACCGAACCGGACAGCGATCGGGATGGTTTTTATGACAGCGTAGAAGTAGAGCAAGGCACAAACCCCTGCGGACCGGGCGCTCTGGCTTTTGAACCCGAAAATAAACTTGCGGTGGTGGGCTCCAGCGAGCTGGTTTTCCACAACCCGACCAACCTGGCGCCAGTTGATTTCGATTTCCTGACCATTCTTAATCTGGGCGCGGGGACGATGAATTGGGAAGTACAGGTTTCGCAACCCTGGATCAAAGTCAGCCAGCTGAGCGGGCAGGACGACCAGCCGCTGTTGGTGCAGACTGATCCTGCCGGGCTGCCGGTGGGGCCGCATGAAGGGACACTGACTATTCATACTGCACAGGTTGCATCGAAAGTCATGAGCGCTCAAACCACCCCCCAAGAGACAGTCACAATTTCGGTGACTCTGGTGGTGTTGCCGGTAAAAATGCAAGAGGTCTACCTGCCGATGGTAGTGAGATAATTGAAAAATGCGCCGTCTCATCAGGAGACGGCACATACACACTTGGTGCCCTACGAAGATCTGATTCGAATGGTACTATGAATATTAATCTGATCTGCCCCCAGATATGTACCATTGATATTCATTCACTAAGATCAATGGTGATTGAATGCGCCTCCGGCTCGATAAACATCAACCTATAGCGGAATTCCTCTGGGTCATATTTTTCAACCAGAGCTTTTATGGAGCCGGTCTCATTGGTTGCAAGGATACAAAACGGGCGCCCTTGCTTGATTGCCGCCTGCACCAACCACTCGAGCGTTTGAAAATCGGGATTGTCATGCTTTCCATCTCCGCAAATCAAATAGGTGTCCGCAGTGATTTGTTCAAACAGCTCTGGGGTCACATTGCGCGCACTGCCATGATGGGGTACCTTGAACATATCCACATGGTAGGTGGCATCTTCTTTGAGAACCCCAGCCTGTTGCAGACCTTCCACCAGATGGTCTCCCCGCCCGTCGCCGGTCAACAACACTTTTTTGCCCTCTGCTTCAACCAGGAGCATGATGCTGCTTAAATTGGGCACGCTCTGATCAAGTTCACGGGCGATGGCTTCGGCATCTGCTACTGGTAATGCCGCGGCCTGTTCCTGTTTGGCCAGCCATGCCAGCCACTCCTCCTGCAATGACTGCAATGTGCCACGGGTGGGACCGATAACCCGGATACTCAGATCGCCCAGATGGACCGGTTTGTCCAGATTATCGACACACACCAGCCGATCCGGCGTATCCCGAAATTCGGCGTTTATGGGAATATGCAATCCTCTGGCGCCAGCAGTCAACTCATGCCCTTGCCCAATACTGCGAACCTGCATATCCATTAGAGGCATCAAGCCTCGCGACAAATTGCCTGCCTCCATCTGTCGTGCCAGGCCTCTTTCAACCTTCGCACCAAGTGTCTGGCCAAAGGAGTTGTGCCAGAGTCCACCGATGGTAATCGTCTCCTGCTCCCCTTCTCTGCGCTGCTCGACCAATTCGTGCAATAGGTCCAATAACCCATTGATATGATCGTCGTCCACATGGCTGAGTACAGCAAGATTTATTTCGCTACCCTTGTCTCGTATGCTCACCAGTTCTTCCTTCAGATGGTTTTCGTAGACGTTACTCGGCCCCCCATCAATGAGCAGGTAATATCGTTCATCCTGGGAACCTTGCTCCAGGATCAAACAATCTCCGTGTAGCGCCTGCGTTACCATAAGCCTGAACATCTTGGCAACTCCTGTTTTCGTTGCTTATGAACCGACAATGTTGGCTTCCAACGCCTCAATCGCATCTCTCACCGTCTTGCTCAGCCGCTCACGCTTGGCGCTTTTTCCAGTTGCCTGGTAGAGCCGCTCTCTCAGGCGTTGCAGGTCTGGCAAGGCTGCCGTGATATTCAACCGCATCAGCGCCCTGACCAGGCGCTTCTGCACCCACTCATCCGCCCACGGGCCAGCCTCAGGTGGACTGGATGCGAGAAGCTGTAGTCGTTCCAGCAAGAAAGCCGTGTCGCCCTCGGCGGGGGGCAGCAGCCAGGTGAGGTCGATCCCCCGCCCGACGATCCGAGGCCAGCGCGAATTCCAGGCGTCTCGCTTCAGCGTCTGTCCCTGCTCAGCATGCATCCAACCCAGTATGTAGAGGATACGCCATTTGTCCGCGGCGTGCTGGATGTCATTCTTGCTTTGCACTGCCTGGTACCAACTTACTAGCTCGGGGATCACCGAGCGATCGTTTAGCGCAATCAGACCATCCGCCGCGCCCCAGCTGGCCTCTCCCCGCTCCTTGCGCAACATCTCCACCAAGCGCGGGGTTACGCTTGCCTCACCGGTCTCTGCCAATGCCAGGGCGATCACCCCTCGCACACGCGCCTCTCTCTCGTTTCCCAACATGATGGAGAGCATACCGGATGCCTCAGATCGCGAGCCACTGAGGCTCTCGACCATCCTGTCAACCGCCATCTGCCGAAAGTCCCCGGCGACTGCGACAGCTCCAGTTACGACGCGCAGCTTGACCAACAAGCGCAGGCAATGCTGGGTTACCAGACTGTTGGGCGGTTTCCAGTCCAGGATCAGGCTCATACATCGTTGCGCAGCCCTGCCGGGCTCAACCTGCGCCAGGACTTCCAGGTCTTCGACGACGGGAAAGAGCCAACCGTAACGCTTGAGCACTGCGCGAACGAATTGATCGGTCAGGATCTTGTCGAGCACTTTCGTCCGTTCGTCACCTGCCAGGCCAGCCTCAACCACATGATCCACCAGGTAAGTCAATCCATAATGATCGCACTTCGACCAATTCCGATTGAAATGAAACAGGTAGTGCGCCGTAATGCGCCGGTGCCATTCGTGGGGATCGAGATAGCAATCCGGATAGTTCGCCTCCGTCTGGCTGGCGGTCAGGAAGTCAACCAGGGTCGTGTGGTAAAGCCGCAACCCATCGCCGCGGCGCTGAAGGAACTGCCCTAACCGGCCGAGCGCGCCTGTCACCCAACGCTGCTCCACCCCTGGCAAGCCGAGAGAGCGCAACCGAGACGGATCCTGTGGCTCCTGTATCACACACAATAACCCCAAGAGCGGCTGATAAAGCCCTTCCCAGGCCGGCAAATAGTTTACCTCCAGTGCTTCTGCACCGCGGGTCTCCACACTCGTCTCTACCACACTCCGGCGAACCTGGCGGATATAGAATGCGTATAAATCCTCCAGACTCTTGGGTAACTCCTCGAGCGCTACCGCGCGCTGTATGTCAGCCTGACTGCCATGCTCCACTGCATGCTCGAGGTTGCGAAATAGGGTTACCAGGCACTGGAAATTTCCTCTGGCAATACCTACCGCCTTCTTAATAAACGTCTGAGCTGGCATACCAGCCTTTGCCAACGCACCACCCACTTTTGCCTGGCTGGCCAATCGATGCGCACAGCGGCGCAAGTCGTCCTGAACCCTGGGATTTTCAGGGTGGACGGACAGCTCCCGCAGCCACCCGGCCTGGCTCTGGCGGAAACCATCCAGAAGGGCCGGATCGGGCCGGGAGGTGAGCACAAGGCGAACATTCCCGGGTAGCTCCGGGCAGCCGGTCAACCAGTCGAGAATGGTCTCGCCGCCGGGGAGATAGCGCAACTCATCCAGTGCATTCACCAGAATGACAATCCGCTCGGCGGCTTGCTCTGCCAGCAATACCTTAGCCGGGTCGATCAAAGCCAGGTATTGCAGGTTGCCTGTTTCCAAAAGCCGCGGCTGCAGGGTCAGATGCTTGATCGAGATCCCGACCAGCTCACCCGCCGCGATCTGCACATGCTGCTCCACTTGAAGTGCGGTTTGGTAGAAAGGCGAAACCTGAAGATCCTCGATCTGGATGCCCACGGCCCGGCCACTGGCTTTCAGGTCTGCGATCTCTTGCTGGACGTGCACCAGCAGTTTCTCCGGCCGGAAAAGGGCCGGTCGTCTGACAGCCAACTGATGTCCAATGGCGAATAGAAACGATCGCGCATCGCCGCTGCTGAGCGGCGTCTTGCTATCGCGCCGGATGAAGTAGCGCGGCCAGCTGGGGTTCCGGTTAGCCAGCCAGGCCATAAGCGTCGTCTTGCCTGCGCCTGGTTCGGCGGTCAGCAACGCGAAGCGGCAGCTGGGATCCGCCAGCGCCTCATCTACCCATTGGGCAAGCCAGGGACGCTCGACAAAGCCGGGTTCATCGACGTAGGAACTGATCAGGTCTTCGTAAAAAAGGTCGCCGGCAAGCAGACCCCTTTGGTTGTTTGCTTCACCAGGCTGTGCATGATCAAGGATTGTGGGCATGATTTTCAATCTCCTTCAAGGAGCCAAGCTTGGCAGAACTGTCGGCGTCGGGCAGACCAGGTTATCGTGCAAGAACTGCACTCTTTCCTGGCAGGTAAGTTGGCGAGTGACACGCTGGCCTGCCATAGCCAGTAAATCCTCCAGCCCTACCTGATAAACTCGGGCGGTGTTGTCCCAACTGGCGGTCACCACTTTCTTGCTATCCGGAGAGAAGCTGGCGCTTTTGACTTCACCAGTATGACCGCGTAGAACAGCCACAATCTGCCCGGTGGCAACCTGCCATACCCGGGCGCTGCCATCTCCGCTGGCGGTCACTACCCGTATCCCATCCGGAGAGAACTGGGCGCTCAGAACCTCACCGGCATGGCCTAGCAAGCGGGCCAATTCCTTGCCGGTGGATGCATCCCAGATGCGTGCGCTGCCATCCTGGCTGGCGGTGGCCACCTTTTTACCATCCGGTGAGAACTGCGCGCTCAGCACAGCCCCTTCGTGCCCTTGCAGCACCCACAACTCATTTCCTGTGTTGATATCCCAGACCCGCGCCGTCCCATCCTGGCTGGCCGTCACCAACCGGTTGCCATCTGGCGAAAACTGCACGCTGCCTACATCCGCCGAGTGCCCGCGCAACACCAACAGCTCCTGACCTGTTGAGATGTCCCACAGGCGCGCCGTGTCATCCGAGCCGACAGTCGCTACCTTACTGCCATCCGGCGAGAACTGTGCATCCAACACCTGCCCGCTATGTCCCTCCAGAGTAAACAACACCTGCCCATTGGCTGCCTCCCAGATGCGCGCCGCGCCATCCTGGCTGGCAGTGACTACCCGCTTACTGTCCGGCGAGAATTGGGCGGTCAAAACTTCGCCACCGTGCCCACCAAGTGTTGCCAGTTCTTTCTGGGCGGCAATATCCCAGACTCGCGCTGTGCCATCCTGGCTGGCAGTCACCACTAATCTCCCATCTGGCGAGTAGCGGGCGTCGAACACATCTTTTGTATGCCCGCTCAGCACGCCAAGTTCCTGTCCGGTAAAAGCATTCCAGATACGAACCGTTTTGTCCTGGCTGGCAGTCAGCACATTTTGGCCATCCGGTGAGAAACGCGCCATGTATACCCGGTGTATATGCCCGCGCAGCACCGGCATGCCCTCTGCAGTGAGCGCATCCCACATACGCGCCGTGCCATCCTGGCTGGCGGTCCCCACCCATCTGCTATCAGGGGAAAACTGCGCGTCCAGCAGGACATCGGTATGCCCGCGCAGCACCGCCAGTTCCAGCCCGCTGGATGCCTCCCATACCCGCGCAGTATCGTCCGAACCGGCAGTCACAACCCACAATCCATCTGGTGAGAACTGAGCCCTGTTGATCACCCAATCATGCCCGCTCATTACCATCAAAACCTTGCCATTAGCTACTTTCCATACCCGCGCCGTGCCATCCGAACTGGCGGTCAACACCGATTTGCCATCCGGTGAAAACTGCACCTCTGCTACATCAGAGCCATGCCCGCGCAGCTCTGCGAGCAATTCCCCGCTGGCAGCATCCCAGACGCGCGCTGTATCGTCCCGGCTGGCTGTCGCCAAACGTTGATCGTTCAGCCCAAAAACGATGCTTACGATTGCTTCCGTATGCCCGTCCAACGTGGCAATTTCCTTGTTGGTGGCGATGTCCCAGATACGCGCGCTATTCCCCCAATCCGTAGTGGCTAACCGGTTTCCATCTGATGAAAAAGTTGCATTCAAAAAACCCTCCGGCGGCCCCTGCAGCACTGCCAGCGACTGCTGCGTGCCAACATCCCACACCTGCACGGTTTCTGCACTAATGGTAGCTACGCGTCTGCCATCTGGCGAGAACTGCGCTCTCAGAATTGGATCAGTATGGCCTGCCAACACTGCCAGCTGGCGGTTTTCTGCAACATCCCACACGGTCGCTGAATAATTCTCACCAGCAATCACCACCAATGGTCCAGCCTGTACAAAGCGTGCGCCCAAAATACTCCCCCGATCCAACTTTGCCAATTCTTTGCCGGTGACAGCATCCCATGACCGCGCTGTGCCATCCTCGCCAGTTGTCATCATCTGTTTCCCGTCCAGTGAAAAATGGACTCGATTGACCCGGCCCTGATGGCCGCGCAACACTACCCGAACCTGTGAAACTGCCAGCGCCTGGCGAAGATTATCCATGGCTTCTAAAGTTAATACGCTCTGCACCCCTTCCAGGGCAATCAGGATCGCGCGCTCAGGATCATTGTTGATCTCCCACAATGCGACGGCGGCCAGCTCTCGGGAGCGCGACAGGCGAGTCTGCTGCCCGGATTGCCAGGCGAAGAATGTTGCAGCCAGGGCAGCGAGCAGCGCCAGCAGCCCAATTGTGGTGATAATCCGGTTGCGCGTGCGTAGCCGCTGGGCCGACCGGGTCGCTTCAGCTGCACGCAACCCTTCGGCGGCGGCTTTCTCCTGCGCCAGCCTGAGTTCACGCAAGCGTTGGGAATCCTTCTCCTCTTCCTCCCGGTCGCGCAGCGCCACGCAAGCAGTCAGGTATTCTCGCTCCCGCTCGCCTATAGTGATCTCACTGGCGTCACGCAGCTTGAGCGCGTCGTCCAGCCGGCTGCCGCGGTGAGCCAGCAGGTCATGTTTCTCGAGCTCCGGCGCCGCGTGCCAGGCGCCAGCGGCATCATGGACGCTATCCAATAATTGCAGGTCATCGCGGTACGTGCGCAGCCATTCGCCCAACTTGGGCCAGGCAGTGATCAACGCCTCATGGCTGATCTGGACCGTCTCCTTGTCCACGGTCACCAATCGGGCGTCGCGCGCGGATAACGCCAGCAGCGTCCTGGCCTCCGGCGAATCGCCCGCCTCCGGTGCAAGGTCGCGCAACCGTTCCCGGCGGCGAGTGGCGTGGCCCTGCTCTCCGGGATCCACCAGGCTCAAGAAGATGCGCCGTGCTACGTCGCCCAGCCCCTGGCTTACCAGATCTTCGAACTCACGGTCGGCTGTCTGGCTGATAGCCTTATCCACCCCGCCGGCAACCTGGTAACCGGCCAGCGTCATGACCCGGCCGCTGCGGCGCTTCCACGTCTCTAGCAGTGCGTAAGAGAGCAGCGGCAGGTTACCAGGTTCGTCACCCACGTCCTCCAGGATCTGCTCCACCAGGCCCTGTTGAAAAGACCACCGGCCGCCTTCCGCCGGCAGCTCAATCGAACGCTGAATTTCGCCGCGGTTCATGGCGCCGATATATTTCTGGTGGGTTTGGAGCGCGTCCCTCAAAGCCTCGTGGCGACCGCACTGGGTGTAGAAGTCCGCGCGTACCGTGAGGATGACGGTGCAGGCAGTGGCGGCGACCTCAAAAGAAGGCCCGCCGCTGGCGGCCAACAGCGCGTTTATATAGGCAGCCCGTTCTGTCTCCTCCTTGCAGAGCGTGAAGAGCTCCTCGAACTGGTCCACCAGCAAGAGCAGGCGGCTGCCCGTCTCGACCAGTGCCCCGGCTCGCTCGCGCAATGCCAATGGGTCAGCCCGCAGCGCATCGAGCAGGGCTTTAGCCTCGGCGCCCTCGCCAGCCAGCGCCCGCGCCAATGTTTCAAATGGCTGGGCAGTAGGGGTGACCGGGACATAGCGCCAGTTGCAACTCCCAAGCGGAGGTTGCACGCTGCCTTCCAGGGGGCGGCTGGCCTTGCCCAACAACGCGGCGATCAGGCCGGCGCGGGCTAGCGAGGATTTGCCGCTGCCTGAGTCGCCGATGACAGCCAGAAAGGCCTGGTCGCGCAAAAAGGCAACCAGCTCAGAGGTGAGCTTCTCGCGGCCGAAGAAAATGGGAGCGTCGGCCACATCGTAGAAGGCGAGCCCTTTGTAAGGCGGGTCGCCCGGCTCCGGCGTAGCCGCGGCCTGGCCGATCTCGACGATTACCTGCTCGGCGTGATGCACCTCAAGGCCGGTCACCTTGCCAGAGCCAGTGATGGCACCGACCTGTTGATCGATCTTCACCTGCACCGGCGGTGGATTCGGCTCGTCAGAACTATCGGGCTTCCGTGGTCGTCTTGTCTGGCTCATCTTGTCGGCTCCTGCCTCGCCCGCTAAAACCTCAGATGGCCAGGTTCTCTCGGATCACCTCAGCCACTCCCTTGGTGAGGTTGAGGAACTCGACCTGCTTATAGCCGATGTAATCGTATCCGGCATACACCAGCACTGTCAACAACGCTACCTGGACGGCTGTGCTGATCACCAGCACCTGGGGAAACTGTGTCTGGATAAACCTGGCCAATCCGATCACATCTCCAACTGTGTTGATCCGGCCGACCAGGACGGTGAATTTATCCGACACCACCACCACCTCCTTCGTCGTGGCGTTGATCCTGTCCACATTCGCGGTGGTCTTCTCCACCCAGCCTGGTAAGTCCTTCTCGAACTTATCTTTCTTATATAGCTTACCAACCAGCTGTTCGAAAAGCTCTATCTTCCCTGCCTTTTGAATGTCTGCGAGCCATTTCTGGATCTGCGTGCGCGCCTGGTTTTCGACATCCTTGCCCAACAGAGCCAGTATCTTATCAAAGACATTAAGCACAGTCTTGGTAGCTGCCGTCAGGCTGCGTTGGATTAGCTCGCTGGCCCCTTCCTTCAATTGGTCTAATAGCCTGGCAATGTCTTGGTTAAGCAACCCAGCGCCTTGGATGACCGCGGTCCACTCGGTCTTGAAGACCAGGTTGAAAGCGAGATCGCCGCCAACCTCGACTACCCGCTGCGAGATAGCGCCCGCGCTGACGATTGCCGCCCTCTGCAGCGCTTGCCTGGCTGCCTGCGGCGTATCCTGCGAGATCGTAGTGCGCCGCGCCATGGCGGGCACTACCAGGCCTGCGGAGACGGGCACTGCCATTACCTTCTCCATGCTATCAATAGCATCCCGCAGGCTGACTCCGCGCGTCGCTCGTGTGGCCGTTGCAGTGGGACCAGTCGCTTCATCCGCAGCGGACTGCAGGAGCTCCATCGCCACCTGCAGCTCGGCGGCAGCCTGCGCCAGCAGTTGCCCGCTAATGCCCTCGCGCAGGCTTGGATCCGGAGCCGCCAGGTAGCCCTTGGCCAGCGGCACCATGCTCGCCGACACGTCGGCGATCTCGTTGGCTCGTTCGATCAGCGTTTCGACGGGAATACCGGCAGCGCCACGGGCGACTGCCGCTGACGCGCTGGAAGGTGCCTCGCGCAGTGCCCGGAACTGAGTGAGGTAAACCTGGGCTGCCTCTTCATAAGTTCGGTATATCTTTGTTTCCATCGGTGTCCTCTTTAGTTGTCTAATTGTTGATCTGATGGTAGAAAATTATAGTTTGTCTAGCACAATTCCGGTCACACTACCGGTCACGGTCTCGGCCTCCTGGCTTACTGTCCCAGAGCCAATCTCATTAGTGCTCTTGACGCCTTCCATTGTGCCATTGACGACCCTCGCCGTCTGCTTGATCTCAAAGGTGCCATTTTTCAGGTTGCCCTTAAAACCGATGACGCGACCGGTTTCCGTGATGGTGTCGATTGTCTGCTGGATAACCGCGCGCAGCTGTTGAGCGGTCGCGCCGGCCTGTTCCATTCGCTCAGGGAACAGCTTCCCGTCTGGCAGGCGGCTATTGAGGACGGGTACTCCCCACTCTAGAAATCCAGGCTGGTCAACCTGGGCGTTGGAAACGCCGTACATTGCCAGGCGCCCCGCGGACATCGCCTCGTCCAGCGATAGACCGGCTGCAAGTGAGCCATAGAAGGATTTGGTAAACGCGATAGCATGTGTATCGATCACCTCATATTGCATGGTAATGGTCGCCGGGATGTCTCGTTTGGCAAGGGCTCCCGCGACGTCATCCCAGGGATAACGGGCGCTTCGCATCCCGGAGTAGCACGCGCCGAATACCGCCAGCCGGACGCCCGCTGCCTGGAGTTTGACAGCCAGATCATCAGCCCGTACTTTGGCCTCGGCTTTTGTGTCTTTATCCTCAAGAAAGTAGAGAATGCCCTCCTCTCTTGTCTTGCCGATACTAAACGGGTCTCGCTTGGTGGTTTCAGATCCGCCGTGACCTGCAAAGTGAAATACGCAAGTCGATCCTGCGCCTTGCAAGGCGAGTGCCACTTCCGGTGGAGTAGCATTTGGCAGTGGGACCATCGTGAACCTCATCCCGTCCACCTGGAAGTCCCGCATGGCTTGGGTGATATAAGCGACCTCCTGGTCTACATTGAGCTCCGTCTGCGTTTTTGGAGATGCAGATGCGATCACGATGCGCGAGTCTGTTTGAGCTGTTCCGGTTTCTTTGATGACAGGGTGCGGATGCGGCAAGGGTTCGTGGCGCACCATGGAGATGCGGGGATTTAGAACCAGGAAACCACTCATCGCCTCAGGTCCACCCACACCGGATGGATCGAAGTAGGTGTACTCCCAGGGCCACTGCTTCAGCGCAGGATCAGCGATGATCAACCGCAAACGCACTCCCCCTTCGTTGCCGGCCCGCTTCGAGGCTTCCATAAATAGATCCCGGATTGTCTCTTGATCGTCGGTCGACTCCGCAGGCAGCAACCAATTCGCCAGCCCCTTGCCAAACTCGACCAATTTCCGCAAGGTAATGCTTTTGCCTGCCAGATAAGCCAGCTGTTCGGTCGAGGGACCTTTCTCGGCCGGCACAATGACTGGCATGATCGTCTCACCAACCTCTGGCGTCGGTAACAGGGTCACCTGGCACCCCGTTCCGTCCGGCGTACGCGTCAGATATAGTTTGAAATCAATATATTGTCGCTGTTTCATGGGCAGACTCCATCATATATTGCCTAATATCTGGTTGGCGGTGACATAGGGACAATCTTCGACCCCAGGACACCACTTCGTCAGGAAAAGATCAGCTGCTTCTTTGTGCTGGTGCGCCCCTCGAGTTGTGGGTGCTGGGGATAGCCGGCGTCATCCAGCAGATTAATTACCCGTGTGTGCAATTGTTGCAGTGTGATCGTGTAGGCAGCTGCCTGAATGGCTTGCAGTGCAAAATAGGTCATTGCTCCATGATATTTTCCGCCGATCAAGGCGTCGTAGGAGTACTCTTTATCCGAACAGCCACTGAGCAGAATTTCCTTCATTTTGGATTCGGGGTATTTACCTCTGCTTTTGGATTTTGCCTTCCAAGGGTTTTCCAGGATAGGGTCCCCGCGCAAGGCAGGATTCAAAAAGCGAACGCGCCGGTCGTCGGGCGTCTTAAGCCCCGGTACCGCTTCATTCAAGGCAGCACGGGTAACTGTGCCCGAAAAACATGAATCCGAGATGACGGTCAGGTGCACGCCTTTGGGCAGATTCGAAAACAATTCGCGCAGGTCATCATCCACCAACAGGTTATCGGCGCAATCAAAGGGGCAGATTGCTTCATCATACGTGGGTTCATCACCGCTGGTGTCGGCGATATAAGTGCCGTGCGAAGAATTCGTAAAGACCAGCACATCGCCGGATTTCGCCTTGGTAAGCAGCGCTTTCAATCCCAACAGG
>Ga0209254_10004477_pt1 | contig 12789 bp, 9 predicted proteins | sample FrelakmetDIP11DI_FD_187148 | JGI IMG/M metagenome (GOLD analysis project Ga0209254, IMG submission 187148) | Freshwater lake sediment microbial communities from the University of Notre Dame, USA, for methane emissions studies - DIP11 DI (SPAdes)... | ecosystem: Environmental > Aquatic >...
TCACGCGCATCAACCCGGCTGCCAACCACGGCCTGTTCCTCAAGCTCGAGGAGCTCGGCTGCGAGGTCATGCCCCCGTCCTTTTTCATCGACGAAGTGGATTTCAACGTCGGCAAGGGCCTGCGGACCCAGCTCGTCGGGCGCAAGTACGGCACCTCGTCCGTCCTGGCCATCCTGTACCTCCGCAAGGAGCTGGAGAAGGCCAAGGTCCGCCGCCGACTGCGAAAGGCCGTCCCGTTCGCCAAGGACCCGGCTTACAGCGACGTCGTGAAGTTCACGGCCCCCTACGTTGGCATCGAAGGCAACCGGTTCCTCTTCCTCAATATGGCCAAGATCGTCGATTTCGCCCGCCGGGGCGCGGACGGCGTCATCAACGCCGTCTGCTTCAACTGCATGGTCGGCGCGGCCTCCGCGGTCCTGGCGGCCGGCGTCCGGAACGACTACGGGAACATCCCGATCCCGACGTTCATCTACACGGGGTCCGAGCTGGTCTCGGAGCGGACCCGGCTCGAGGCCTTCGTCTACCAGGTCCGCCAATGCGCCCAGCGCAAAAAGAGCCGGCCGGGTGATCCGGCCGGGTCCCCGAAGCGGCCGCGGAGGGACGGCCTGACGCTTGCCCCGCCGAGGGCCCGGTGATATGATGGTGACCCGGATGAAAGAAAACCGGCCGGCTCCCGTCTAAAGCAGTGATATAGAGGTGGAGGAATAGATATGAAAAAGCAGATCCTTATCTCGGCTCTTCTTCTCGTTCTCGGCCTGAGTGCGATCGCGGTCGCGGCGGAGACCCCCCAGACGGAAACCCCCAAGAAGTTCTGGGTCATGCCTACCTTCGGCATCCGCGGCAGCGGCAATTTCGACATCGTTAGCGAAGAGCAGCCCTATACCAGCATCAAGTTCGGCTCCGGCGTCTCCTACGGCCTGGCCCTCGGCTACAGGATCTCGGACATCCTCGCGGTCGAGGTGGCCTGGAATCGCAGCAACCCCGATATCTATGGCCTGGCCGATGCCACCGAAACGGACCCCGCCATTAATGACCTGCTGTTCGGGGCCACCGAGGACCAGCTGCACGCGAACCTCCTCCTGTCCACCGGCTACAAGATGGGCAAGGTCAAGCCCTTCTTCCTGCTGGCCCTGGGCATGACGGGTCTCAATCCGCAGACGAACAACTCCAGCTTCAACCGGTTCTCCTGGGGCCTCGGCCTGGGGATCGACGTCCCGATCAAGGGCCGGTTCGGGCTCCGGGCCCAGGGGGATTTCATAACGACGTACATCAACGACATCGACGAGGTCCTGGTCGATTGGGAGGGCGGCTCCCAGACCGCCTCGATGCGCAACACCATGACCCAGTGGGAGTTCAAGGCCGGCCTGTTCTACCGCTTCTGAGCTCCCGGTCTCCGGCCGGGCCCGCCGAACCCCGCTGTCCGGCTTCAGCCGGCGCGACCTGCCCATGAGACTTTGGTCCCATTGACTCGCCCCATGGGCGCCTGCTACTGGTATCTGGACTTATGTCCAGAAAAGGTGTAATTAGAATAGAAGGTGGATGGGTCCGATAGTTCCCGCCGGCGGGGGGCCGGTGGTGGTCCGATTCATAGCGCCCGACCCGTCCCGACGCTTCTACCGGAGGCTCGATCATGGACACTAAAGAGAACACTTCGAATCGGCCCCAGTCCGATCCCGGCACTCTCCTGCCGGACCAGACGAAGAAGCTGAACCTTCGGAAGATCTTCCTCTCGGCCAGTCTGAAGATCTTCGCCTGGGCGGCCCCGGTCCTGGCCAGGATCGGCTTCGTCCGCAAGGCCCTGCTCCGGACCATGGAGAAGAACCTGCGCCGGGGCAGCCTGCGCGTGGCCGAAGAGGGCCGCCGCCCGGCCCGGATCATCGAGGACCGGATGGAGATGACGCTGGCCATTTTCGCCACGCTCGAGCGGGCCCTGGCCGGCAACCGCCTCAGTAAGGCCTCGATGCGGCGGGTCATCAATAACCTGGCCGCCGGCATCATCCTGAAGAAGGGCGATCCTACGGCCCGGGCCAAATTCATCGCCACCTACGGCGTCCGGCCGCCGGAGGTCATTCTGGTCAGCCCGACCAAGTTCTGCAACCTCAACTGCAAGGGCTGCTACGCCGACTCGACCGCGATCAACGAGAAGATCAGCTGGCCCGTCCTGGACCACCTGGTCAGCGACATCCGGACGCTCTGGGGCAGCCGCTTCGTCGCCTTCAGCGGCGGCGAGCCGCTGGCCTATCGGGACCAGGGCTACGGGGTGCTGGACCTGGCCGAGCGCTATCCCGACGTCTTCTTCATGATGTATACGAACGGGACGCTCATCGACGACGAGACGGCCCGCCGCATGTCCCGGCTGGGGAACGTCATGCCGTGCATCTCGGTCGAGGGCCTGAAGGAGAGCACCGACGCCCGTCGCGGCGACGGCGTCTTCGACCGCATCGTCGAGGCCATGGGCCGGCTCCGCCGGGAGAAGGTCCTGTTCGGCCTGTCCATCACGGCGACCAAGAGCAACGTCGAGGAGATCCTCTCGGACAAGGTCATCGACTTCTACTTCAACGAGATGGGCGCCCACTTCGCCTGGGTGTTCCAGTACATGCCCGTCGGGCGGGCCATCACCCTGGACCACCTGCCCACGCCCGAACAGCGGCTGTGGATGTGGAAGAGGACCTGGCAGCTCATCAAGGAGCGCCGCCTCTACGTCTCCGATTTCTGGAACGGCGGCACGACGGCCATGGGCTGCATCGGCGCCGGCCGGTCCGGCGGGTACTTCGCGGTCGTCTGGAACGGGGACGTCGTGCCCTGCGTCTTCATGCCCTACTCGCCGGTCAACATCAACCAGATCTATGCCGAGGGCAAGAACCTCATGGACGTCTGGCAGACGCCGTTCTTCAAGAAGCTCCGGGAGTGGCAGGTCGGCTACGGCTACACCAAGAATTTCGAGGAGAGCTCGAAGATCAAGAACTGGATGATGCCCTGCCCGATCCGCGACCACTACAAGGAATTCAAGCCCATCCTCGACGAGTTCAAGCCCAAGCCGCTCGACGAGAACGCCGGCATCGCCATGGCCGATCCGGAGTACCAGAAGGGCTTGATCGCCTACAACGAGGCCGTGGCCGCCCTCATGGACCCCATCTGGAAAGAGCATTATCTGGATCCGAACTACAAGATGGCCCCCAAGGGAGGCGCGTGACGCCGGTGGGGGCGACGCGGCGGGGTGGGGACCGAGGCCTAGGGGCCGTCGCGGCAGGGCTCGTGTTCGCTGGCGCCGTCCTCTTCGCCGCCTCCGGCGGCCGGGGGCTCCAAGACCGGGCCTCCGGGCCCGCTCCGGCCCCGGCCGTGACGGAGGGCGCGCAGGCCGGCCAGTACGGCATCAGCGCCCACGTCTTCTTCCTCGGCAACCTGGGCGACGCCGGGTCCATGACGATCGAGTCGGCGCTGCAGAAGAAGGACGGCCGTCTCGAGAAGACGCTTCGCATGGCCGGCGGGACCAACCCCGAGCAGGCCAAGAAGAACAGGGATTACAGCGGCGAGTTCAAGGCCCTCAAGGCCTATCCGCTCCGGCCCGACGGTTCCGTCGACGATCAAGCGGCCGCGGAAGGGCGGGGCGTCGAGAGCTCCTCTTCGGGATTTCTGAAGACCAACAAAAAGTCCCAATCCGAGCGGATGACCTTCTACCCGGACCACGCCCTCGTGTCCCGAAACGACGGGCCGGAAACGCGGGTCGAAGGAAGCTACGGCAGCATCCTGGCGCCGCTCGAGTACCTGATGGAGCACGAGATCAAGGTCGGGGACGTCATCGACACCCCGTTCCTCCTCAAGGGCATCCCGCGCATCTTCCGCATGGAGGTCGAAGATCTCGAAACGTATTCGCCGCTCAAGGCGCGGACCTACCAGATCGTCCTCTACGCCATCGAGAAGACGGCGGGGCCGGACCGGGCCCCCAAGGACGTTTGGAGAAAGAAGGGCAACCTCCGGATCTGGTTCTGCAAGGAGGGCCCTTATCGGAACCAGATGCTGCGGATGAAGATCAAGTTCCGTTGGTACCTCTCGATTCTCTTCGACTTGAAAAAGCCTGCGACAGGGTGAGGAGACGATCATGGGTAGAGCTCTTGCTTATCGCCGACGCCCCGTTCTCGTCTGTCTGGGTTTCCTGGGTCTGACGGCGGCCATGTTCGGCCAGGACCTCGAGCCGCGGGCCTACTCGGCCGCGCCGGTCGGCACGCATTTCTTGGTCCTGGGAACCGCCTACACCTTCGGCAATGTGCTGCTCGACCCGTCGGTCCCGATCACCGACGTCGTGGCCGACCTCGGCGCGGTCGCTCCCGGCTATGCCGGGACCTTCGCTCTGGCCGGGCGCACGGCCAGCCTGGCCGTGGTCATCCCCTATGCCTTCGGCAAGATGAGCGGGATGATCGGCGAGGATTTCCAGGAGATCACGCGTTCCGGGATCGGCGATCTCCGGCTGCGCTTCGCCGTGAACCTGCTGGGCGGCCGCGCGCTCACGCCCCGGGAGTTCGCCCAGCGCAAGCCCGCCCCTTCGCTCGGGATGAGCCTGTCCGTCGTGGTCCCGTCGGGCCAGTACTTTCCCGAGAAGCTCATCAATATCGGCACGAACCGCTGGGCCTTCAAGCCCGAGCTCGGGTTCTCGTTCCCGACCGGCAAGTGGATCCTGGACCTGGCCGCGTCCGTGTGGCTCTTCACCGACAACCCGAACTTCTATGGGGGACAGTTGCGCACCCAGGACCCGCTCTGGGCCGGCCAGGCCCACGTGAGCTACACCTTCCGTCCCGGCCTGTGGCTGGCCGCCGACGCGACCTTTTACGCCGGGGGTCAAACGAGCCTCGACGGCGTCGTCAAGGACGACCGGCAGGAGAACTCCCGCGGCGGACTGACGCTGTCCCTTCCTATGGGCCAGGCCTATTCCCTGAAATTCTGCGGGTCGACCGGGGTGGTCACGCGCATCGGCGGCAAGTTCACCGCGGTGAGCGTGACGTTCCAATACCGTTGGACCAAGGTCCCATTGCCAAGCCGGACTCCCTCTTGACACAATGGGGGCCGAAGACCCGCCGAAAGCGGCCTAAACCCGGGAACGAGGAGAACACGAGCATGAGCCAACCCGAACCCAAGCTGGGCGACGTCCTGGCCGAGAAACGCACGGACCTCGCCGTCGATCGGACCGACCTGGCCGTCGTCCGGACCCTGATGGGGGCGGAACGGACGTTGATGGCCTGGGTGCGCACCGGCCTGTCCATGATCGGCTTCGGCTTCACCATCTACAAGGTCCTTCAGGCGATGCTCAAAGAGGGCATCGCTCTCACGCCGCGCGTCCAGGGTCCCCGCAACATCGGCCTCCTCCTGATCGGCCTCGGGACTTGGTCGGCTCTCATGGGCAGCTTCGAATACTGGCTGGCCGCCCGGGACCTCCATAAGAAGTTCAAGTCCCCGATCAGGATATTTCCGCTCGTCATGGGCGGCCTGATCTTCATCTTGGGGCTCTGGCTCTTCGTCAGCATCATCCTCAAGGCTGAATATTTTTAGGGGGAACGCACTTGCCTCATCAGAACCTCGAAGAGCAGCTGAGGTTCGAGAAGCTGCTGTTCGACCTTTCCGCCCGGCTCATGGCCAGCCCCGTCGATCAGGTCGACAGCGAGATCGAATATGCTTTGGGGCAGGTCATGGAGTTCTTCCAGGTCGATCGGTCAGCCCTGCTGGAACTTGAGGGTGACACGGCCTTCAGCAGGGTCAGTCACATCGTGTATGACGAAGGTATCGAACATGTATCGGGAGAGATCAACCTCTGGGACCTGTTTCCCTGGAGCTACGGGACCATGCTGCTGCAGGGGAAGCATCTCGACATCAACGGGCCTGAGTATTTTCCCGAAGGCGCCCTGAGGGACCGGCAATCATGGGCGGCCATGGGGATCAAATCCACTCTGACCATCCCCCTCTCGTCCGGCGGCCGGGTCTCGAGAGTGATCTTGATCCAGACGCTGCGCCGGAATCAGATCTGGCCGGAAGAATATATCCCCCGTTTGCGCCTGCTGGGCGAGATCTTCGTCAACGCCCTGGAGCGCAAGGAAGACAGGTCGAGATTGGAGGAGCGGCTGAGGTTCGAGACGCTTCTGGCCGAGATCTCCGCTCACTTCATCAACCTGCCCGCCGACCAGATCGGCAGAGGTATCGAAAACGCCCAGCGCCGCATCTGCGAATCCTTTGATCTGGACCGTTCGACGCTTTGGCAGATCTGCGAGGACGAGCCCGGGGCGCGGCTCCTGCTGATACATGGCTATTTTCCCACCGCCCTCCCGGCGCGCCCGGAGCGCATGTATGCCAACGATTTCTTCCCCTGGACGGTCCGGAGCGTCCTGGCGGGAGAGACGGTCATCATCTCAAAATTGGGCGACCTCCCGCCGGAAGCGGGTCGCGATCTGGAGAGCTTCCGCGTCTTTGGAACGAAGTCCACCGTCGTCGTTCCGTTATCGGCCGGAGAAGATGGCGTATTCGGATTATTGGCCTTCGGGGCCTCGCGCGAGGAGAGACGCTGGTCCGAAACGTCCATCATGGGCATCACGCTCGTGGCCCAAGCGTTCGCTAACGCGCTCTCGCGCGAAAGGATCGATAAGGTCCTCCGGGAAAGAGAGGAGCGATTCCGGGCCACGTTCGAGCAGGCTGCGGTCGGCATCGCCCATGTCGCTCCCGACGGCAGTTTCCTGCGCATCAACCGGAAATTCTGCGATATCGTCGGATACTCGCGCGAAGAGATGCTCGGACGCACGTTCCAGGACATCACCCATCCCGACGACCTCGCCGCCGACGTCGCCCAGGTCGGGGACCTTCTGTCCGGGAAGGTCGATAGCTATTCCATGGAGAAGCGGTACATCCACAAGGACGGCGGGCCGGTGTGGGTCGACCTGACCGTCGCTCTGGTCCGAAACGAGGCCGGCCGGCCGCTCTGGTTCGTTTCGGTCGTCGAGGACATCAGCGGCCGCAAGCGGATGGAGAAGCAGCTTGCGGACAACTTCGAAGAGATCAAGGCGCTCAAGCAGCGGCTCGAGCAGGAGAACGTCTATCTCCAGGAGGAGATCAGGAATCTGGTCGAATACACGGACATCGTCGGGCAAAGCGCCGCCATCAAGGAGGTCCTGAGCCGGGCGGAGCAGGTCGCCCCGACGGATTCCTCCGTCCTCCTCCTGGGGGAGACCGGAACGGGGAAGGAGCTGCTGGCCAGGGCCATCCATAATCTGAGCTCCCGCAAAAGCCGGCCCCTCGTGACCGTCAACTGCGCCTCCTTACCGCCGACGCTCATCGAAAGCGAGCTTTTCGGCAGGGAAAAGGGGGCCTACACGGGCGCCCTGACGCGGATGACCGGACGCTTCGAGCTGGCCGACGGGTCGACCCTCTTCCTCGACGAGATCGGCGAGCTGCCCTTCGAGCTTCAGAGCAAGCTGCTCCGGTTCCTCGAGGAGGGCAGCTTCGAGCGGCTGGGTTCGTCGAAGCCCGTTCATGTCGACGTCCGCATCATCGCCGCCACCAATCGGGACATCGAGCGGGAAGTGGAAAACGGCCAGTTCCGGCGGGACCTTTTCTACCGGCTGAACGTGTTCCCCATCAGGATCCCGCCTCTCCGCGAGCGCCCCGATGACATCCCGCTCCTGGTCCGGGCGGTGGTCAAGGAGTTCCAGAAGAAGATGGGGAAAGAGATCGAGAGCATCCCCAAGAGAACGATGCAGGCCCTGCAGTCCTATCGCTGGCCGGGCAACGTCCGCGAGCTGAGGAACCTCGTCGAACACGCCATGATCTTGAGCCAGGGCAAGACCCTGGACATCCCGGTGCCCAAACGGGCCTCTTCAGAAACGTCCGCGGCCGGCAGCCTCGAGGACATGGAGCGAGAGCACGTGACGGCCGTGCTGGAGAAGACCGGCTGGCGAATAGCCGGACTTGGGGGCGCCGCCGAGGTCCTAGGTCTGAAGAGGACAACCCTCCAGGCAAAGATGAAGAAACTGGGCATCAGACGAGCCGGCAAGTCAATGCCCAAATAACGTCACATGCCGATATATCGGCACACAATCCACTCACATTGTCCCCGGCCCAGCTGCTTTTCTTTCCTGTAAACATTTCATCATCAGCATGTTGAGGATTGGACCATTCCCCGATCCCTCTATGGCACGTATTCGGCAATGACTGAAGCGTAATGCCAGGAACTGGGGAGAAGTACATGATCCAAGAGAGCATCAGGATAAGCATCCCGTCCCAGAAATCCGAAGCGGTCCTGGGGATCCTGCGGTCGGTGCTCGAGCGATCCAAGGACGACCCGAGCTGTCTCGGCTGCCACATTTACGGGGACCTGGACGAGAAGAACGTCCTCATGCTCGAGGGGCTCTGGAGCACGGAGGAGGGCTTGGAGCATCACCTCCGCTCGGACGAGTACCGCAACCTGCTCCTGGCCCTGGAGCTGGCCGTCCGACGCCCCGAGATCAGGTTCAATACCATCTCGGGTTCGAGCGGCATCGAGACCATCGAAAAGGCCAGAGGCCAGGCAAGATAAGCAAGGAGATAAAAGGATGAAAGTCATCATTGTCGGCGGAGTGGCCGGAGGGGCGTCCTGCGCGGCGCGCCTGCGGCGGCTGGACGAAAAAGCGGACATCCTCATGGTGGAGCGCGGACCGTACGTTTCGTACGCGAACTGCGGGCTGCCCTACCATGTCGGCGGCGTGATCGAAAAGGAGTCGAGCCTCCTCGTGTCCACGGAACAGACGTTCCGCACGACGTTCGGGATCGATTGCCGGACGCGCTCGGAAGTGATCGCCGTCTCGCCCAAGGCGAAGACCGTGGAGCTCAAGAACCACGAGACGGGCCAGGTCACGACGGAAAAGTACGACAAGCTGGTCCTTTCGCCGGGTGCGGCCCCGATCCGTCCGCCCCTGCCCGGGATCGACCTGCCCGGGGTCTTTTCGGTCCGGACAGTGCCGGACGCGCGGGAGATCCGGGAGTGGATCGACCGGGGCGCGATCGAGTCCGCCGGAGAACATGCGGCGCCGGGGTTCGAGCCTCTGGCCAAGTCGAAGCGCGCGGTCGTCGTCGGCGGCGGATTCATCGGCCTCGAGATGGCCGAGAACCTCGTCCATCGCGGCCTCGAAGTGACATTGGTCGAGATGCTCGACCAGGTCATGCCCCCGCTCGACCTCGAATGCGCCCGCGTCGTCGAGCGCCACTTGGAACAGCACGGCGTCCGCCTCGCCCTCAATGACGCGGTGGCCGGCTTCAGGCAAACGGCCTCCGGGTCGCTCGAGGTCCTCACCAAGTCCGGTAAAGCCTATCCCGCCGACATCGTCATTCTGGCCATCGGCGTTCGCCCGGAGACCGCGCTGGCCAAGGCGGCCGGGCTCGAGATCGGCCAGCGCGGCGGCATCCGCGTCGACGAGCACATGCGGACGAGCGATCCCGACATCTTCGCCGTCGGGGACGCGGTCGAGGTCAAGGACTTCGTCACCGGCGAATGGACCCTCATCCCGCTCGCCGGGCCGGCCAACCGGCAGGGCCGGATCGCGGCCGACGTCATCGCCGGGCGGGACTCCCGCTTCCGCGGCACCCAGGGTACGTCGGTCGTCGGCGTCTTCGGGGCCACGGTGGCCCAGACCGGCGCCAACGAGAAGACCCTCGTCCGGATGGGCCACAAGGACTACGAAAAGGTCTATCTCTTCCCGAATTCCCACGCCGGCTACTACCCCGGCGCCAGGACGATCGCGCTGAAGGTCATTTTCCGGAAATCCGACGGGCGCCTCCTCGGGGCCCAGGCCCTGGGCCTGGACGGGGTCGAGAAGCGGATCGACGCCCTGGCCATGGGGATCCAGATGGGCGCGACGGTCTACGATTTGGAAGAAGCCGAGCTCTGTTACGCCCCCCCGTTCGGGAGCGCCAAGGACCCGGTCAACTTCGCGGGCATGGTCCCCGCCGATATCCTCCGGGGCGACATGCCGATCTGCCACTGGCCCGCCGTGGCCGGCCAGTTCCTCCTCGACGTCCGCAATCCCCCGGAGATCGCCGTGGAGCCGGTGCCGGGAACGGTCAATATCCCGATGCCGGAGCTCCGGGCCCGCCTCGGCGAGCTTCCGCGCGACCGCGAGATCCTGGTCATCTGCCGCTCGTCCCAGCGCGCCTACTACGCGACCCGCATCCTCCTCCAGAACGGGTTCAAAGCCAGGAACCTCATCGGCGGCACGATGTCCCGTTCGATGCTCCAAGCCAAGTGAAACGAGATGGCCATGACTGAACCGAATGCCGCTCTTCCCAAAGGAAAGCAGACGGTGCTGGGGCTCTACGTGACGGCCAAGGAGGCCTTCGGGATGTGGCAGGCCGAGCCTGAAAAGGTGATGATCATCGACGTCCGCATCCCCGAAGAGTATCTCTTCATCGGGCACCCCCCGATGGCCTGGAACATCCCCATCGCCTCCCAGACCTGGGCCTGGGACGCCGTCAAGGGGCACTTTCCCATGAAGCTCCTGGCCGATTTCGTCTCCCGGGTGAGCCAGGTCGCCCAGCCCGACGACACGCTCCTGGTCACGTGCCGGTCCGGCGGCCGCAGCGCCATCGCCGTCAACATGCTGGCCCAGGCCGGTTTCAAGAATGCTTACAACATCACCGATGGCGTGGAGGGGGATGCGGTCGATGACCCGGGCAGCGTTTTCCAGGGGCAGCGCCTGAGGAACGGCTGGAAGAACTCGGCCTGTCCCTGGACCTACAAGTGCGCTCCCGACCGGATGGTGCTGCCCAAAGCCGGGTAGCCGGGATCGCGGAAGGATAGATCGTTAATGAAATCAGCGAACCTGACCAAGAAGGAGGCGAGGATCGGAGAAGGATCAACAGGTCTTGGGATTCTTCGGGTTGGTCCGGGCGGCCGGGCCGGGGTTTCGGACAGATCGCCATCGCCGCCGGCCCGGTGATGCGCCGCAACAACCGTCAAGGAGATCAGAAAATGGAAAAAACGAATAAAGGAGAAAGCAAGATGGAAAAGACGAAGGATGTCAAGAAGAGTTCCACAGGGCAGGTCAAGGCCGACAACGCCCGGATCGACCGGCTGAAAGAGCAGCTCCGATCGACCCCCAAGGATGTCGATTTCGAGCGGGTCCGGATCATGGCCGAGGTTTACGAGGACACCGCCGGTGATCAGCAGATCCTCCGCCGGGCCAAGTTCTTCGCCACCCTGCTGGAGCGGAAAAAGCTGTACATCGACGACAACCTCTTTGTCGGCAGCATGGCGAGCACCGTCAACGGCATCTACACGTTCCCGGAATGGAACGTGGATTGGATGAAGGAAGAGAAGACCGTCGAGAAGTCGAAGACCCCGGAGGACCGGAAGGCGAACGAGTGGGCGCTCAGCTACTGGGAAAAGCACGCCATGAGGCCCCGGGTGCTGGAGATCTTCGAGAAGCGGTACGGTTTCGATCCGCGCCCCGTCTATCAGGCCGGCCTCATCGCCGAGTTCTTCAGCTGGCCGGGCGGCGGCGGCAACCTGAACTACCCCAAGATCTACAAAGAGGGCCTTGCGAGTATCCTCAAGGACGTCAAGGACCGGCAGATGTCCCTCGAGATGCGGCAGCCGAACATCTCCAAGCTCTACTTCTACGAGGCCTGCCAGATCGTCATGAAGGCCATCATCCGGCTGGCGCATCGCTATGCCGAGCTGGCCCGGGAGATGGCGGCCAAAGAGAAGAACGCCGCCCGCAAGGCGGAGCTGATCGCCATCGCCGAGACCTGCGAATGGGTTCCCGAGCACCCGGCCCGGAATCTGAGAGAGGCCATGCAGAGCCACTTCCTCTGTCACATCTGTTCGGAGATCGAGCAGGTCGGCTGCGGTTACTCCGAAGCCTTTCTGGGCCAGAACTTCGAGCCGTTCTACCAGCGCGACAAGGCCGCCGGGCTCGTCACCTACGACGACGCGGTCTTCATGTTCAAGAACCTCGTCATCAAGCTGAATGAGATCGATTATTACTACGGAGAAGCTGTCGCCAAACAGAACTCGTCCGACCTGGGACAGAGCATCACCCTGGCGGGCTACACCGAGGACGGTGAAGATGCGACCGCGGAAATGGACTATGTGATCCTCGATGCCTGCGGCGCCCTGGGTTTGCCCCAGCCTCCGCTGTCTTGTGCCGTCACCCCTCACACACCCGGCAAGTTCCTCGAGAAGGTTCTCGATGTCGTCGAAATCCTCGGCATGCCCCAGTTCCTGAATGCCGAGGTGATGTTCAAGCGGGCCCTGCACCTCTGGGGCTACACCGAACGGATGGGCCACCTCCCGGTGGGGAAAGCCCGGCGCACCTGTGTCGGGGCCTGCGTGGGCAGCTACATCCCTTACGAGACCGGCCATCCGGTCGAAGGCCAACCCAACCTGGGCAAGGTGATCGAGCTGACCATGAACAACGGCTTCGATCCCCGCACCAAGAAGCAGATCGGGCCCAAGACCGGCGATCCGGAGAAGTTCAAGAACTTCGAAGAGCTGTACGCGGCCTTCGAGAAACAGCTGCAATTCTGTGAGGACACGCTCCGCCGGGGCGCCTGGATCGCGAGCATGTTGAACGCCGACGTCCTCCCGGTCGCCTGGCGCTCCGTCCTGACCGGAGGCTGCATCGAGACCGGCACCGAGGTCTGGCACGGCGGGGCCAACTACTACACGGTCGCCCAGATCTGCGTGGCCAGCGTGGACGCGGCCAACTCGCTGATGGCGGTCAAACACCTCGTGTTCGACGAAAAGAAGCTGACCATGGCCGAATTGAAGAAAGCCCTGGC
>Ga0209254_10004478_pt1 | contig 12788 bp, 7 predicted proteins | sample FrelakmetDIP11DI_FD_187148 | JGI IMG/M metagenome (GOLD analysis project Ga0209254, IMG submission 187148) | Freshwater lake sediment microbial communities from the University of Notre Dame, USA, for methane emissions studies - DIP11 DI (SPAdes)... | ecosystem: Environmental > Aquatic >...
GCGCGCTTGGAGATTTTCACCTCCTCGCCGCCGCGCATCACCCGCACCATGGTATGCAGCAGGTAGTCCGGGTAGCCTTGCGGAATGCCTGCATTGGCCGCTTGCAGGCCCGCCCGCACGCGGGCGATCGTGCCGTGGTGATCGGTGCCCTGGATGTTGATCGCGCGCTCGAAGCCGCGCTCCCATTTGGCGATGTGATAGGCGACATCCGGCACGAAATATGTGTAGGTGCCGTCGGACTTTTTCATCACGCGGTCCTTGTCGTCACCGTAGTCTGTCGTGCGCAGCCACAGCGCGCTGTCCTGCGCGTAGGTCTTGCCGGCGTCGATGAGCTTCTCTACCGTGGCCGTCACGCGGCCGCTGATGTACAGGCTCGACTCCAGATAATAGTGGTCGAAGCGCACCGCGAAGGCCTTGAGATCGAGATCCTGCTCGTGGCGCAGATAGGCCACACCAAACTGGCGGATAGAATCCAGGTCGTCGATCTTGCCTGAGGCGGTGTATTCGCGGTCGTCCGACCGCACCGTTTTGCCAGCCAGAAAATCCGCTGCGATGTCGGAAATATAGTCACCGTTGTAGGCCTGCTCAGGCCAGCCGGCATCGCCCGGCTTCAAGCCGCGTGCACGGGCCTGCACGCTGTTGGCCAGCGTCTGGATCTGCACCCCGGCGTCGTTGTAGTAGAACTCGCGATATACCTCCCAGCCCTGTGCCGCGTACAGGTTGCAGATGGCATCGCCGAGCGCCGCCTGACGGCCGTGCCCCACGTGCAACGGGCCGGTGGGATTGGCGGAGACGAATTCGACCAGCACCTTGTGCCCAATGCCAGCGTCGCCGTGGCCGTATCGTTCGCCTGCGCTACGAATCTGCGGGACGACGCCATGCCAGGCGGCCGGCGTGAGGTGAAAATTGATGAAGCCGGCGCCAGCGATTTCCGTCTTGGCAATCAGCGGCGAGGCCGGCAGTTCGGTGAGAATCAGCTGCGCCAGTTCGCGCGGATTCTTCTTCAATGGCCGCGCCAGCTGCATCGCCGCATTGCTGGAAAAATCACCGTGAGTGGGATTTTTCGGACGTTCGATTTCAAGGCTGACCGGCGCATCGGGCGCCACCGTTTCGAGGGCGGTGCCGATCAGCAGGGCGATCTGTTCTTTGAGCGGAAGGGTGTTAGACATGGTTACAAAGAGGACGGGGTAACGCGCACATCCGCAGTGTTCGAAATGGGTAGCCCGCGATTATAAGCGCCGCGTGTAACGCATCAAAACATCAGGGGATCGACATCCAGCGACCAGCGCGCCACGCGCGGCTTGATCGTGTCGAGCCGCGGCCGCCAGTCGCGCACGAAAGCCTGCAAGGCGGCTCTTGAAGCCGACTGGATTAGCAACTGTGCGCGCTCCAGATTGGCGACGCGCGCCATCGGCGCAGGCGTGGCGCTGAACACGCTTACATCTGCCGTGTCCGGCGCCACTGTGGCGGCACGCTGCAGAAAGGCCAGCGCCGCGTCCATCGTGGGCGCCTCGGCGCGCAGCAGCACCTGGCGGGTGACGGGAGGCAAGTCGAGCTGGCGGCGTTCGGCAAGAAGTTCGCGCGCGTAACCGGCGTAATCGTGGCGCTGCAGATAGCGGAACAGCGGATGGTCGGGGAAAGCCGTCTGGATCAGGACGCGACCCGGCTTGTCGGCGCGTCCGGCGCGGCCCGACACCTGCATCAACTGTGCAAACAGCCGCTCGGTGGCGCGAAAGTCGGGGCTGTAGAGCGCGCCGTCGGTGTCGAGAATCAGTGCCAGCGTCATGTTGGGGAAATCGTGTCCCTTGGCCAGCATCTGCGTGCCGACCAGGATGTCGACCGCGCCACCGTGCACCGCCTCGCCGAGCTCGGCCCAGGCACGTGGGCGCATGGTGTCGCGATCGATGCGGCGGATGCGTGCAGCGGGCAGAAGTGCTCCGAGCGTTTCTTCCAGCCGCTGCGTGCCTTGCCCCAGCGTCTTGAGATCGGGGTTGCCGCAGCTCGGGCACTCGGTCGGTATGTGCGTCTCGAATCCGCAGTGGTGGCATTTGAGACGGTGCGGCCGGTTTGAATGCCTGGTGCGATGCAGTACCAGCCGCGCCGAGCAGCGCGGGCAGGGCGAGACCCAGGCGCAGCTGGGGCAGAAGAGCGCCGGCGCGTAGCCGCGGCGGTTGAGGAACACCAGGCTTTGTTCGCCGCGCGCCAGCGTTTCGATGAGCGCCTGCAACGCAGGGCGGGTCAGTCCGTTGTCGACTGGAACATGTTTCAGATCGATCAGTTCGATCACCGGCAGCTGCGCCTCGCTGACCGCGCGTTGCTTGAGTTCGATCAACTGGTAGCGACCGGCCAGGGCCTGGGCATAGCTTTCCAGCGAGGGGGTCGCCGAGCCGAGCACCACCGGCACGTTGTGCTGCTTGCCGCGCGCGATGGCCACGTCGCGCGCCGAATAGCGCAGGCCGTCCTGCTGCTTGAACGAGGTGTCGTGTTCCTCATCCACCACGATAAGACCCAGTCGCGGCAATGGCGCGAACACGGATAGCCGAGTGCCGAGCAGCACGTCGCAGCCGGGTGCGGCAAGCCAGTTTTCCGTGCGTGACCCCTCGGCCAGCCCGCTGTGCAAGGTGGCGATGTGGCGCCCGGGAAAACGCTTGCGGAAATGCAGTTCCAGCTGCGGGGTGAGAGCGATTTCAGGAATTAGCACCAGGGACTGTCGTCCGTGTTCCAGTACCGCGTCGATCAGGCGCAGGTAAATCTCGGTTTTCCCGCTGCCGGTGACGCCATGTATCAGGTGCACCTTGAACTTCCCGAGCGCAGGGAGCAGGCGCTCGAGCGCAGCAAGCTGCTCAGGCGTGGCAGGGGGGGCGGGGCTTGTTTGCGGGGCAGCGCTTTGAGGTGGCCCCCGCGTCCAGGCAGCCCAGCCAGTTGCCACCAGTGTGGCTGCGTGTCGGCCCTGCTTCTGCGCGCGCAGCAGGTCGCGCGACTGTGGCGCCACCCGCAAGTCATCAAGCAGGGCACGTTGCGCCCTGGCGCGGGCGGGGGGGGCCGCTAGCCGGCCGGCCTCGGTCAACACCAGCCACGGGGTATCCGCGACAAAAGGGGCGGCATTCTTCAGGCGCGGCGGTAACGTCGCCAGCAGGATGGTACCTAGCGGATAGTGGTAATAGTCGGCGCAAAATTTCGCCAGCCGGAGAATCTCGGGCGAGAGCGCAGGACGGTCATCCAGCACACGGATGACGTTGCGCAGCTTGTCCGTCCCGATGCTGCTGTCAGCTGTCTGGCCCAGCGCGACACCGACCTGCAGGGTCCGCCCGAACGGAATTTCTACCAGGCTGCCGGGTGGCACGTTTCGCATGTCATCCGGCAGGCGATAGTCGAACAGCCGGTGGAGCGGTGTATCGAGCGCGACCTGAAGGATGGACGACATAAGTTAGCGGCAAGTCTTGGTTGTGTTTCGGGGAGTATTCACTAACTTGCTGTTAGCCAAGGGTTTATACGGGTTGTCCACGTAAGCTGTGGATAATTGTGTGAGTGATTTGTGTTGACTGCCCTCAAACGCCCGTATTCAGGAGATCATGCATGACAGACCAAAAAGCAGGCATGTCAGAAAAACAATATTTATCAGTTACTTACAAACAATGGTCGTCTGTCAAGGATTTGACACAAAAAAAGTTCCCTTGCGCCAAAAATGTGCATAAGTTAATGCTTCTATTGTTTGGAAAGCGGTTATTCATGCGCTTGAGACGGGTTCATGTCTTTGTTTATTAATGCTTTTTCTTTGCCGAGGCCGGCAATGATCCTGCCGGCCCTGCCGCTGGCCAGTTTGCCAGGCGTCCCACGGGGCGGGGACCAGCAGCCGCTTTTAGATTCAGACTCGAGAAACGCATGCAGACAGTGGGGCGGTTGCCAGCTTCGAGGGCGTCAAGCGTATGGGCGTCGAGCGTCACCACGTCGGGGTTCCGGGTGAATGAGGGCTGAGTCGACAGGCGGGGAGGCGGCAAACAATTGCGGGTGAAGCTTCCTCAGGCGCGCAGGACACGGCTGTGGTTATGCACTGTCTCGACCAGCACGTTGACGTTGTCCGGATTGGTGAATTGTGAAATGCCATGGCCGAGATTGAATACATGGCCCGGGTGGTTGCCGTAACTATCGAGGATGCGTGTGGCCTCGTTGCGGATGTTCTCCGGGGTGCCGTGCAGGGCACAGGGATCGAGGTTTCCCTGCAAGGCCACTTTGCCGCCCACCCGGCGGCGGGCATCGCCGATGTCGACCGTCCAGTCCAGGCCGACTGCATCGGCGCCGATCTCGGAGATTGCCTCCAGCCAGTTTCCCCCGCCCTTGGTGAAGACGATGCTTGGCACGCGGCGACCTTCGCGCTCCCGAATCAGGCCGGCGACGATGCGTTCCATATAGTCCAGCGAGAATTCCTTGTATGCATGCGGGGTGAGGCTGCCACCCCAGGAATCGAAAATCATCACGGCTTGGGCCCCGGCCTCGATCTGCGCGTTAAGGTAGTCGGTAACGGCCCGGGTGTTGATCTCGAGTATGCGATGCAACAGGTCGGGGCGACTGTACAGCATGGTCTTGATATGGCGGTAATCGTCCGAACTGCCGCCTTCGATCATGTAGCAGGCCAGTGTGTAGGGGCTGCCGGAAAAACCGATCAGCGGCACCGAACCGTCCAGCGCCCGGCGAATCGAGCGCACGGCGTCCATCACATAACCAAGCTTGTCGGTCGGGTCCGGCGCCGACAGGTCGCGGACTTCCCATTCATCGCGCAACGGACGCTCGAAACGCGGCCCTTCACCCTGTGCGAAATACAGGCCCAACCCCATGGCGTCGGGCACGGTGAGGATGTCGGAAAACAGGATGGCAGCGTCGAGCGGATAGCGCGCCAGCGGTTGCAGCGTCACTTCGGTCGCCAGATCGGGCGTCTTGCACAGGGTCAGGAAATCGCCGGCGCGCGCACGGGTGGCATTGTATTCAGGCAGGTAACGTCCAGCTTGGCGCATCAGCCACAAAGGCGTGTAATCGGTAGGTTGGCGCAGCAGGGCGCGCAGGAAGGTATCGTTCTTGAGGGTGGACATGGTGTAGCCACGAAACATGGCCAGGAAGCAAAGCCAACATTTTAGCAGGCTTGGCGTCACTGGCCCGGAGCCCCGTGGGATTCGTTGCAGAAAACCCGGTTCCCCCACCCGGACGGGCAGGCCGGATTGTGAATTCAGGGCGAAACGTCCGCCCAATTGAAGTGTGCGGGGCGCTGCCAGGGCGCCCCGCCGGATCAGTTGAACCCGGGGTTGTAAGCAACCCGTGCCTGGCGGTCATGCCTTTCGGCCCGGATGTTCTGACTGGCGATATCCAACGCACGGTCCAGACGCTGAAATTCACGTGCGTCGATGAAGCCGTCCGCGCGGAAGTATTGTTCCATGGCCCGAATTTCGCGCTGCTCGTGCATCAAATCGTGGAATTCGAAGCGGGTCAGGCTGCCTGTGTGCCTGCCAGAATGGATACGTTTCATCTGTTGTTGCTGGCGTGCCTCGATCTGCTGGATATACATGTTGCTTTGCTGGATGGAGCGGCCGCCGTGGCCATAGCCTTCATGGTTCCAGTCGGCCTGGGCGCCGCTTGCCATCAGGCCCAGACTGCCAAGTGCCAGAACGGCGAACGTTTTATTCATCAGAGTGCTTTTCATGGTGTTGCTCCTGTTCAGTTGAGAGATGTCGCTTTCGATTTATTTCGTCAGCGGACAACTGCACTCTAGGCGCGCCATGTAAGTCGGATGTTTGGGTCGGGTAACGAGGTGTAACGCAACGTAACGGCGTGATGACCGGGCAGCATATTCATGAGGCGGCTGGTGTGGCCCGGGATTGGTGCTCGATCGCTAACTGGAAAAAGGGGTAAAACGCAAAAAGCCGGAGCTGAGTCAGCTCCGTCCTTCCTTATGCTTCCTGGGCGTTGATAATGGCTTACATCAGGTCGAGGTAGCCCAGGATGCCCTTGGCCGCCTCTCGGCCTTCCCACACCGCCGTCACCACGAGATCGGAGCCGCGCACCATGTCGCCGCCGGCAAAGATTTTCGGGTTGGCGGTCTGGTAAGCGTGTTGCTGACCCTTGGCGATCACGCGGCCGCCCTGATCGACGGCGATCTGATGCTGCTCGAACCATGGCTGTGGATTGGGGCGGAAACCGAACGCGACGATGACGCGGTCGGCGGGAACGATTTCCTCCGAGCCCGGTACCACCACGGGCGTGCGGCGGCCCCGCGCATCGGGTGGACCGAGTTCGGTGGTGACCAGTTTGACGCCCTCGACCTTGCCGTTGCCGACGATTTCCACCGGCTGGCGGTTCCACAGAAAATGAACGCCCTCTTCCCTGGCATTGCCGACTTCGCGCTTGGAGCCAGGCATGTTTTTCTCGTCGCGGCGATAGGCACAAGTCACCGAGTCCGCGCCCTGGCGGATGCTGGTGCGGTTGCAGTCCATCGCAGTGTCGCCGCCACCCAGCACCACTACGCGCTGGCCTTTCATGTCGTGGTAAACCTCGCCCGGCTTGGCCAGGTCGAGGCATTTCCTTACGTTGGAAATCAGGAAGGGCAGTGCCTCCAGCACGCCGGGCAGGTCCTCGCCGGGGAAGCCGCCCTTCATGTAGGTGTAGGTGCCCATGCCCATGAACACGGCGTCGTATTCGTCGAGCAGGGATTGCATGGAAACGTCTTTGCCGATGTCGGTGCTGAGGCGGAACTCGACGCCCATGCCTTCGAGCACGTCGCGGCGACGCGTCATCACCCATTTTTCCATCTTGAATTCGGGGATGCCGAAAGTGAGCAGGCCGCCGATTTCATCGTAGCGGTCGAACACCACCGGTTTCACGCCATTACGCGCGAGCACGTCGGCGCAGCCGAGGCCGGCGGGGCCCGCACCGATCACGGCAACCCTCTTGCCGGTGGCGACGACGTTTGACATGTCCGGACGCCAGCCGGCCTTGAAGGCTTCTTCGGAAATGTATTTTTCGACCTGGCCGATGGTGACGGCGCCGAAGCCGTCGTTCAGCGTGCACGCGCCTTCGCACAGGCGATCCTGCGGGCAGACGCGGCCACATACTTCAGGCAGGGAATTCGTCTGGTGGCTCAATTCGGCGGCCTCGAACAGGCGGCCTTCTGTCACAAGTTTCAGCCAGTTGGGGATGTAGTTGTGCACCGGGCACTTCCACTCGCAATATGGATTGCCGCAGGCGAGGCAGCGGTCGGCCTGCTCCTGTGCGTGCGCGGTATCCATCAGCGCGTAGATTTCGCGGAATTCGTGCTTGCGCACTGCTGCTTCGGTCTTGTCGCCGTCGCGCCGTGCCTGCTTCAAAAACTGGAATACGTCACCCATCGTTATGCACCTACCGCAATACGTGTCTGGCCGGGAATGTCCTCGACCAGGTCTTCAATCGAAATGCGCTTCGGCTTGACCAGCCAGACCTTCGCCAGCGTGGCGTCGAAGTCGGCCAGCAACACCTTTGCACGTGCGCTGCCGGTGAGCGCCAGATGGCGCTCGATCTGGGCCTTGAGGAAAATGCGGAACGGCTCGCTTTCGTCGCTTACGATGCGGGTCAACTCGACCATTTCCTTGTTCGTCTTGGCCATGAAGTCCCCTGCGTCGTCGACCACGAAGGCCATGCCGCCGCTCATGCCGGCACCGAAGTTGAGGCCCGTGTCGCCCAGCACGATGACGGTACCGCCGGTCATGTATTCGCAACCGTGGTCGCCGACGCCTTCCACCACTGCCAGCGCGCCTGAGTTGCGCACGCCGAAGCGCTCGCCGCCCATGCCCGCGGCATACAATTCGCCGCCGGTCGCGCCGTACAGGCAGGTGTTGCCGATCAAAGTATTCCGATGCGCATCGAAGGTGGCGACGCGCGGCGGGTAGATCACCAGGCGACCGCCGCCCATGCCCTTGCCGACGTAGTCGTTGGCGTCGCCTTCCAGCGTGATCGTCAGGCCCTTGTGATTCCACACGCCGAGGCTCTGGCCGGCCGAGCCGGTCAGGTTGATGCGAACGGTGTCGTCGGGCAGACCCTTGCCGCCATGAGCCTTGGCGATTTCTCCTGAGAGGCGCGCGCCGATCGAGCGGTTGACGTTACGCACGGTGTAGCTCAGTTCAATCGAGGAGCCGGCCTTGATCGCGGCCAGTGCGTCGGCCACCATTTTCTCGGCCAGTTCGCCCTTGTCGAACGAAGGGTTACGTTCCTGCTGCGCGAATCGCGGGGCATCGGCCGGGATGCCGCCCTGGCTCAGCAGCGCGTCAAGCTTCAAACGACCCTGGCGCGGCGTGTCGCCCGCCGACACATCCAGCAGGTCGGTGCGGCCGATCAGGTCGGTCAGCTTCCTGATACCCAGGGACGCCATCAGCTCGCGCGTTTCCTCGGCGACGAACTTGAAGTAGTTCACCACCATATCTGGCAGGCCGATGAAGTGCTCCTTCCGCAACTTCTCGTTCTGCGTCGCCACGCCGGTGGCGCAGTTGTTCAGATGACAGATGCGCAGGTATTTGCAGCCGAGCGCGACCATCGGGCCGGTGCCGAAGCCGAAAGATTCCGCGCCGAGGATCGCCGCCTTGATGACGTCGAGGCCGGTTTTCAGGCCGCCGTCGGTCTGCACCCGCACCCGCCCGCGCAAACCGTTGGCGCGCAGCACCTGCTGCGCCTCGGACAGACCGAGCTCCCATGGCGAGCCGGCGTATTTCACGCTGGCAAGCGGGCTGGCGCCGGTGCCGCCGTCGTAGCCGGAAATCGTGATGAGGTCGGCATAAGCCTTGGCGACGCCGGCGGCAATGGTGCCGACGCCGGGCTCGGCCACCAGCTTCACCGATACCAGCGCGTCGGGGTTGACCTGCTTCAGGTCGAAAATCAGCTGCGCCAGATCTTCGATGGAATAAATGTCGTGGTGCGGCGGCGGCGAAATCAGCGGCGTACCGGGCTTGCAATGACGCAGGCCGGCGATCATGACCGACACCTTGTCGCCCGGCAACTGGCCACCCTCCCCGGGTTTGGCGCCCTGGGCGATCTTGATCTGCAGCACTTCGGCGTTGACCAGATAGGTCGCCGTCACGCCGAAGCGGCCGGAGGCGACCTGCTTGATCTTGGAGGTTTTGACGGTGCCGTAACGCTTCGGATCTTCGCCGCCTTCGCCCGAGTTGGAGCGGCCGCCGATGCGGTTCATGCCTTCGGCGAGCGCCTCGTGCGCTTCCGGCGACAGCGCGCCGAGCGACATGCCGGCGGAGTCAAAACGCTTGAGGATGGACTCCAGCGGCTCGACTTCGTCCAGCGGGATTGGATTGGCGCCGGCCTTCAGCTTCATCAGGTCGCGCAGCATCGCCACCGGGCGAGTGTCGACGATCGCGGAATATTTCTTGAACTCGGCGTAGTCGCCGCTCTTCACCGCCTTCTGCAGCTGCTGCACCACGTCCGGGTTGTAGGCGTGGAATTCCTCGCCGAACATGAACTTCAGGAGACCGCCGGCCGACAGCGGGCGCAGTGGGTTGAACGCCGTCTTGTGCAGCAGCTTCTGGTCGGACTCGAAGTCATCGAAGTTGGCGCCGGAAATCCGTGACACCGTGCCCTTGAGGCACTCCGCAACCACCTCCTCATGCAGGCCCACGCCTTCGAACAACTGCGCGCCGCGATAGCTCGCCACCAGCGAAATACCCATCTTGGACAGCACCTTGTAGAGGCCCTTGTCCATGCCCTTGCGGAAGTTGGACAACGCCTTTTCTAGGTTGGGCTTGATCTCGCCGGTTTTGACGAATTCACCGATCACCTGGTAGGCCAGGTAGGGATACACGGCAGTGGCACCATAGCCGATCAGACAGGCGTAGTGATGCGGGTCGCGCACCGTGCCGGTTTCCACCACGATGTTGGCATTGCAGCGCAGGCCGGCGGCGATCAGTGCATGGTGCACCGCGCCAGTGGCAAACAGGGCGTGGATCGGCAGCCGGTCCTTGGCAATATTGCGGTCTGACAGCACCAGGACGACCTTCCCCGAGCGCACTACATCAAGCGCACGAGCGGTCAGCGCCTGGATTGCGCCTTCGAGCGTGGTGGTGGCAGGGTCGTATTGCAGTTCGAGCGCGGCCGAGGCAAATGCCGGGTCGTTCAGGTTCAGCAGCTTGTCGAAAGCCTCCTTCGACAGCAACGGCGTGTGGACTTCCACCCGGTGTGCGTGATCCGGGGTCTCGTTGAAGAGGTTGCGCTCGCGTCCGAAACTGGTGTTGAGCGACATCACGATCGCTTCACGGATCGGGTCGATCGGCGGATTGGTGACCTGCGCGAACTGCTGGCGCAGGTAATCGAACGGCGAGCGCACTTTCTGGCTCAATACCGCCATCGGCGTGTCGTCGCCCATCGAGCCGATCGCTTCGGCACCGTCTTCCGCCAGCACGCGGATGATCTGGTCGCGCTCCTCGAAGCTGACGTTGAACAGCTTCTGGTGTGTCAGCAGGCTGGCCGCATCCATTACCGGCAGGTCGGCATCCTGGTGGAGCGACAGGTCGAGCTTGACCGCCCCCGTCCTGAGCCATTCACGGTAGGGCTGCGCGCCCTTCAGTTCGTTGTCGATGTCTTCCGGCATCAGCAGGCGGCCGGTGGCGAGGTCGGCGGCGATCATCTGGCCGGGCTTGACGCGACCCTTGCGCTCGACGTTGGCCGGATCGATCTGCCACACGCCCACTTCGGAGGCGATGGTCAGGATGCGGTCCTTGGTCAGCACCCAGCGCGCCGGGCGCAGGCCGTTGCGGTCGAGCGTGCAAGCCGCATACCGACCGTCAGTTAAAACTATCCCGGCGGGGCCGTCCCACGGCTCCATGTGCATCGAGTTGTATTCGTAGAACGCGCGAATGTCAGCGTCCATCGATTCGACGTTCTGCCACGCAGGCGGAATCACCAGGCGCAGTGCGCGGAACAGGCCCGCACCGCCCATTACCAGGCCTTCGACCATGTTGTCGAGGCTCATTGAATCCGAGCCCTTGGTGCCGACGATCGGACGAATGTCGTCCATGTTCGGGATCAGCGGCGTTTCGAATTTCTGCTCGCGTGCGCGGCTCCAGTTGCGGTTGCCTTGCACCGTGTTGATCTCGCCGTTGTGCGCAAGATAGCGGAACGGCTGTGCCAGCCGCCACTGCGGCCAGGTATTGGTGGAAAAGCGCTGGTGGAACACCGCCAGGCTGGAGGCGAAGCGCGTGTCACTGAGGTCGGGGTAGAACACCGGCAGGTTGTCCGGCATCACCAGGCCCTTGTAGCTGATCACGCGGCACGACAGCGTCGGCAGATAGAACACCGGATCGGTCGGCTCCAGGGCCTTTTCGGCACGGCGGCGAGCGATGTAGAGTTTGCGCTCGAAATCGTCCTCGCTCATGCCGGCCGGTGCGTTGACGAATACCTGCTCGATATGCGGCAACGACTCCAGCGCCGATTCACCACACACGCTGGAATTGGTCGGCACCAGACGGAAGCCGGCGACGGCCAGGCCCTGGGCTTCCAGTTCCGCTTTCAGTGTCGATCGTGCATGCGCCTGCGGCGCTGCGTCACGCGACAGAAACAGCAGGCCTGCCGCGTACAGCTCGCCCAGTGCAAACCCGGATTCGGTCGCCACTGCGCGCAGGAACGCATCCGGTTTCTTGAACAAGAGGCCGCAGCCGTCGCCCGACAACCCGTCCGCCGCGATCGCGCCGCGGTGCGTCATGCACGCCAGCGAGCCGATCGCGTTCTGCACCAGCGTGTGGCTGGGCTGATTGTCGATCTGCGCAATCAGGCCGAAGCCGCAGCTATCCTGTTCGAAATCGGGCGAATACAGCGTCCCGTCCAGCCAGCGTTGTCGTTCCATGGTTCAGTATGCTCAGGCAACAGCGGCCTGCCCGTGGGCAAGCCGCAAAAAATAAGCGAAAAGTGCGGCATTTTAATCCCTCGCGCCGCATGCGGCAATGACCGACCTAGCCACGGCCTTGTCTCGGCAAGGGTTTCCGCGCGTATCAGGACTTAAGCTGTGAGTGGAATTGCCCCCATAAATTCCATGGTTCGGATCAATCGAACCGTCCCGACGCAGCTTGCCAATACCGGCATTCGGCCCGATTCGTCGTCCTTGAAGGCATGGGGTAGGCTTGCGCCATGACAGATACCCCCATACCGCCTTCGCCGGCCAGCGATGAACTAACCGATCCGCCAGAAGTCGACGTGGTGATCGAAGTGCCGCGCGGCAGCTTTCTGAAACGCGGATCCACTGGCCACATCGATTTCGTTTCGCCCTTTCCGTGCCCGTTCAACTATGGTTCGGTCCCGAATTATCTCGGGCTCGAAGGCGATCTGCTGGATGCGCTGGTGCTCGGGCCGCGTTTGCCCCTGGGCAGCCGGGTACGGGTCAAGGCGTGGGGCGCGATTACCTTGACCGACCGCGGTATGGCGGATGACAAGCTGGTTTGCAGCGCCGGCCCTCTGACCGCCGAACAAAGCGCGTTCGTGCTGCGGTTTTTCCGTTTCTACGCCAGATGCAAGGGCGTGCTGAATTTTGTGCGCGGCCGCCCCGGGCGCAACGCCTGCGAGGGCTGGCGCACCGCTGCACAAGCCATCGCCCGGGCACAGCCACGGCTGGACTCGTGGCAAGGGCCGCCGGTTAAGTACTGACCGCAGCGCCTCTGGCCGGGATTGCCTATCCTGTGAAAGAGGGTCCAATCGAAGCGGGAAAGCCATGAAGCTGCTGAGCTGGAACATCCAATGGGGACGCGGCATGGACGGCCGGGTCGACCTCGCGCGCATCCTGC
>Ga0209254_10004479_pt1 | contig 12787 bp, 10 predicted proteins | sample FrelakmetDIP11DI_FD_187148 | JGI IMG/M metagenome (GOLD analysis project Ga0209254, IMG submission 187148) | Freshwater lake sediment microbial communities from the University of Notre Dame, USA, for methane emissions studies - DIP11 DI (SPAdes)... | ecosystem: Environmental > Aquatic >...
CCGCGCTCGAGGCTCGCGTACGCCGGGGTCGGCAGGCCGAGCGACAGCCACACCTGCTTGGTGCGGATCTTGTCAATCGAAAGCGCCGATCCGAGCACGCCCGAGCCCGTGCAGGGCACGTCGAGGGCCTCGAGCAGGCCCTGCAGGACGCCGTCCTCGCCGCCGCCGCGGTTGCCGTGCAGGATATTGAACACGCGGTCGAAACGCCGCCCGGCCGGATCGGCGAGCGCGCGCGCCAGCGCCGGGATACCGTCCACCGGCGCGGCGTCCACGCCCTGACGGAGCAGCGCCTCGAGCACGTTGCGACCGGAGTCGAGCGAGACCTCGCGCTCCGACGACGTGCCGCCCATCAGCACCGCCACGCGCCCGAAGGCCGCGGGGTCCGTCACGCGACGCGTTGCGTTCGTCATGCTGCGCCCCCCTTCGCTGCAGCCGCCGGCAGCGCGGCCGGCAGGTCGTGCGCCGCGGCGCCGATGCTGCCCGCGCCCATGGTCAGGATCACGTCGCCGTCCCGGGCGATGCCCGCCAGCACCCGCGGCAGCTCGTCGAGGGACCTGAGCAGCACCGGTTCCACCGCGCCGCGCGAGCGGATCGCGCGGCACAGCGCCTTGCCGTCGGCGCCCGGGATCGGCGTCTCGCCGGCCGGGTAGACCTCGGCCACGACCAGCGCGTCGGCCGCCGACAGCACCCGTGCGAACTCGTCGAGGAGGTCGCGCGTGCGCGTGTAGCGGTGCGGCTCGAAGGCGAGCACGATGCGCCGGCCTGGCCAGGCCTGGCGCGCGGCGTCGAGCGTGGCGGCGATCTCGGTCGGGTGGTGGCCGTAGTCGTCCACCAGCGTCACCCGCCCGAACGCCGCCTCGACGTCGCCCAGCACCTGCAGGCGGCGGTCGATGCCCTGGAAGCCGGCGAGCGCGCGCTGGATGGCCGCGTCGTCGATCTCGAGCTCGGTGGCCACGGCGATCGCCGCGAGCGCATTCAGCACGTTGTGGCGGCCGGGCAGGTTCAGCGTGACCGGCAACGGCTGCGGGATGCCGGGACGCAGCACCTGGAAGACCGACTGCGCGCCACGGCGCTCGACGCCGACGGCGCGGACGTCCGCGCCCTCGCCGAGCCCGTAGGTCAGGTAGGGCCGCGCGACCTGCGGAATCAGGGCGGCCGCCTCGCGGTCGTCGCTGCACAGGATGGCGAGGCCGTAGAACGGCAGGTTGTGGAGAAACTCGACGAAGCTCGCCTTGAGCTTGCCGAAGTCGCCGCCGTGGGTGCCGAGGTGGTCGGCGTCCACGTTGGTCACGATCGCGATCATCGGCTGCAGGTGCATGAACGAGGCGTCGCTCTCGTCGGCTTCCGCGACCAGGTAGCGGCCCGCGCCGAGCCGCGCGTTGGTCGCGGCGCCCTTGAGGCGCCCGCCGATGACGAACGTCGGGTCCTCGCCGCCCTCTGCCAGCACGCTCGCGACCAGGCTCGTGGTGGTCGTCTTGCCGTGGGTGCCGGCCACCGCGATCGAGTAGCGGAAGCGCATCAGTTCGCCGAGCATCTCGGCACGCGGCACGACCGGGATGCGCTCGGCGAGCGCCCGGGCCACTTCCGGGTTGTCGGCGTGGATCGCGCTCGAGACGACCACGACGTCGGCGCCCGCGACGTTCCCGGCGCGGTGGCCGAGCATCACCTTCGCGCCGAGCGACTCGAGGCGACTCGTGGCGGCGCCGGCCTTCAGGTCGCTGCCCTGCACCGCGTAGTCGAGATTGAGCAGCACCTCGGCGATGCCGCTCATGCCGCTGCCGCCGATGCCGACGAAGTGGATGGTGTGGATGCGGCGCATGCGGTCGGTCATGGCGTGTTCCCCGCAGCGGCGACGCAGGCGTCCGCGAGCCGCTCGTCGGCGTCGGCGATGGCCGTGGCGCGCGCGGCGCGGGCCATCCGCTCGAGCGCGGGACGCCCGGCCTCCAGCAGTTCGCGCAGCCGCGCCGCGAGCGACATCGGCGTGAGCCCGCTCTCGGGCAGCAGCACCGCGGCCCCTGCCTGCACGGCGAACCCGGCGTTGCGCGTCTGGTGGTCGTCCACCGCCGCCGGGAACGGCACCAGCACCGCGCCGACGCCCGCCGCCGCGAGCTCGGCGATCGTGAGCGCGCCGGAGCGGCACACCGCGAGGTCGGCCCAGCCGTAGGCGCCCGCCATGTCCTCGATGAACGGCCGCACGTCGGCCTCGATGCCGCGCGTCCGGTACGAGGCCACGGTCTCCTCGAAGCCATGGGCGCCGGTCTGGTGCAGCACCTCGGGCCGCAGCGCTGCCGGCAGCTCGGCGAGCGCCGCCGGCACGACCGCGTTGAGCCGCGCCGAGCCCTGGCTGCCGCCGAACACGAGCAGCCGCGCGTGCCCTTCCCGCGCGGCGAAGCGCCGCTCGGGCGGGGCCACCGCGGCGATCTCCGGGCGCACGGGATTGCCGACGCGCACGGCCCGCGTGCCCTTGCCGAAGCTGCCGGGGAAGCCCTCGAGCACCCGGTCCGCGAGCCGTGCCAGCAGCCGGTTGGTCAGCCCGGCGACCGCGTTCTGCTCGTGCACGACCAGCGGCCGGCGCAACAGCCACGCCGCCACGCCGCCCGGGCCGGACGCGAAGCCTCCGGCGCCGAGCACGACGCTCGGCCGGTGCCGGCGCACGGCGCGCAGCGCCTGCACGAGCGCCACGCCCAGCCGGAACGGCGCCGCGAGCAGCGTCGTCACGCCCTTGCCGCGCAGCCCGCTCACGCTCAGCCACTCGACCGGGATGCCCTCCGCTGGCACCAGCCGCGCCTCGATGCCGCGCCGCGTGCCGAGCCAGACGATTTCGTAGCCGCGCCGCCGCAGCACGCGCGCGGTCGCGAGCGCCGGGAAGACGTGTCCACCGGTGCCGCCCGCCATGATCATCGCCACGCCGCGGGTCATTCGCGCCGATCCTCCCGCCCCACCGCCGAACGGCCCGTCGACCGGGTCTCGTGGTGCACGCGCAGCAGGACGCCGAGCCAGCCCAGCGTGACCAGCATGCTGCTGCCGCCGTAGGACAGCAGCGGCAGCGTGAGACCCTTGGTCGGCAGCAGCCCCATGTTCACGCCCACGTTCACGAACACCTGCAGGCCGAGCCAGATGCCGACGGCCGCGGCCAGCAGCGACTGGAACTTCAGGCCGGCGCGCGCCGCGTTGCGCGAGATGGCGAGCGCGCGCCCGACGAGCAGCGCGAACAGCGCCAGCACCACGACCACGCCGGCGAAACCGAACTCCTCCGCGAGGACCGCGAACACGAAGTCCGTGTGCGCCTCGGGCAGGTAGAAGAGCTTCTGCACGCTCGAGCCGAGGCCGACACCGAACCACTCGCCGCGGCCGATGGCGATCAGCGACTGGGTGAGCTGGAAACCGCTGTCGAACGGGTCTTCCCAGGGATTGCGGAACGCCGTGAGCCGGCGCATGCGGTAGGACGAGGTGACCGCGAGCATCGCCATCGCGGCGACGCCGAGCACGATCGGCACCAGCAGGTGGCGGATGCGCGCGCCGGCGAGGAACAGCACTGCGATGCCGGTCGCCATCAGCACGGTGGCGGCCCCGAAGTCGGGCTCGACGAGCAGCAGCGCGGCGGCGAGCCCGAGCACGAGCACCGGCCGTCCGAAGCCCTTGAAGTCCGCCTGCAGCTCGTCGGCGCGCCGCACCGCGTAGCTCGCCACGTAGGTGAGCAGCAGCACGCGCGCGAGCTCGGAGACCTGGAAATTCATGATCCCGAGGCGGACCCAGCGGCGGCTGCCGTTCACCTCGTGGCCGATGCCCGGCACGAGCACGACGACCAGCAGCACGAAGGCCGCGCCCAGCAGCACCATCGAGTAGCGTTCCCACACGGCCGTCGGGATCGCCACCGCGACGGCGCCGGCCGCGAGCCCGAGCAGCACGTACAGCAGCTGTCGCTCGAAGAAGAAGAACGGATCGCCGAGGGAGCGGTCGGCCACGCCTATCGACGCCGAGGCCACCATCACCAGCCCCACGAGCAGCAGGGCCGCCACCGACCCGATCACCCAGGTGTCGAGCGCGAGCCGCCGCGGGCGTCCGGTGGACCGGGCGTAGGACAGGGTTGCGGCCGTCATCGGGCGAGGCTCCTCACCGCGGCTGTGAACTCCTCGCCGCGGTGCCCGTAGTCGCGGAACATGTCGAGGCTCGCGCAGGCCGGCGACAGCAGCACGGTGTCCCCCGGCTGCGCGGCGGATCGGGCGGCCACGACGGCGGCGTGCATGTCGGCCACGCGCTCGGTGGGGCACACGCCCTCGAGCGCCGCGGCGAGCGCCGCGGCGTCGCGACCGATCAGCACGACGTGGCGCACCTTGCCCGCGAACGCGGGCCGCAGCCCGGCGAAATCCTGGTTCTTGCCCTCGCCGCCCGCGATCAGCACCAGCGGACCCGCGAGGCCCGCGACCGCGGCGACCGTCGCGCCCACGTTCGTGCCCTTGGAATCGTTCACGTAGCGCACGCCGTCCACGTCCGCGACCCACTGCGCGCGGTGCGGCAACCCGCCGAAGTCCGCGAGGGCCTGGAGCACCGGGCCGCGCGGCAGCTCGAGCACCTCGCACATCGCGAGCGCTGCGAGCGCGTTGGCGGCGTTGTGCTCGCCCTGGAGCTTCATGGCCGACACGGGCAGCAGCGGCTCGCCGCGGCAGGCGAGCAGCGGCTCCGGGTCGTGCACGAGGCTGTAGTCGGCGCCGGCATCGCGCACGCTGAAGGTGAGCACGCGCTGACCCGGGCGCGGCATGGCCCGCACCCGGGCGTCGTCGGCGTTCACCACCGCCGCATCGCAGCCGTCGAAGATGTGCGCCTTGGCGGCGGCGTAGTCCTCGAGGGAGTCGTAACGGTCGAGGTGGTCGGGCGTGACGTTGAGAACCGTCGCCACAGCGGTGCGCAACGAGTGGGTGGTCTCGAGCTGGTAGCTCGACAGCTCGAGCACGTAGACACCGGGCACCGGGCGCTCGAGCAGGTCGAGCGCCGGCTCGCCGAGGTTCCCGCCGGCGATCGCCGGAATGCCCGCGGCGTTCGCCAGATCCGCGAGCAGCGCCGTGACGGTGCTCTTGCCGTTCGTGCCGGTGACCGCCGCGACCGGCGCCACTGCCTCGCGCGCGAACAGCTCGATGTCGCCCACCACGGGCAGACCGCGACGCGCGGCCTCGACGGCCAGCGGCTCGCGCAGCGACAGCCCGGGGGAGATGACCACCTGGGCCACGCCGTCGAGCAGCAAGTCGGCGAACGCGCCGGTGCGCAACTCGGCCGCCGGCACCTGCTCGCGCAGGGCCGCGGCGCCGGGCGGCTCGGCGCGCGTGTCCGCGACGCGCACCGCGAGGCCCCTGCGGCGCAGGTAGCGCGCGCAGGACAGGCCGGTGCGGCCGAGACCGAGCACCAGCGCGCGGGTGCCGGGCTCGAGCGGGGCGAGGTCGTGGGCCGCGGCCATCATCGGAGCTTCAGCGTCGCCAGGCCGACGAGCACGAGGATCACCGTGATGATCCAGAACCGGACGATGACCTTCGGCTCGGCCCAGCCCTTCAGCTCGAAGTGATGGTGAATCGGGGCCATGCGGAAGATGCGCTTGCCGCGCAGCTTGAACGAGCCCACCTGCAGGATGACGGACACCGTCTCCATGACGAAGACGCCGCCCATGACGAACAGCACGATCTCCTGGCGGACGATCACGGCGACGACGCCGAGTGCCGCGCCGAGCGCGAGCGCGCCGATGTCGCCCATGAACACCTGGGCCGGGTAGGTGTTGAACCAGAGGAAGCCGAGCCCCGCGCCGAAGATCGCCGAGCAGAACACCAGCACCTCGCCGCTGCCCGCCACGTAGGGGATCGCCAGGTAGTTGGCGAACACCACGTTGCCCGAGGCGTAGGCGAACACGCCGAGCGCGCCGGCCACCAGCACGGCCGGCATGATCGCCAGGCCGTCGAGCCCGTCGGTGAGGTTCACGGCGTTGCTCGAGCCCACGATCACGAAGTAGGCGAGCAGGATGAAGAGCGGCCCGAGCGGCAGCACGAAGGCCTTGAAGAACGGCACGATCAGCGTGGTCTCGACGGGCGTCTTCGCCGTCGCGTAGAGCGCGATCGCCGCGCCGAGGCCCGCCACCGACTGCCAGAAGTACTTGTGGCGCGCGATCAGGCCGCGCGAGTCGCCGACCACCAGCTTGAGGTAGTCGTCCCGGAAGCCGATCAGCCCGAACGCGGCGGTGACGGCGAGCGTGATCCAGACGAAGCGGTTGGCGAGGTCCGCCCACAGCAGCGTCGCCACCACGATTGCCACCAGGATCAGCGCCCCGCCCATGGTCGGCGTGCCGGCCTTGGAGAGGTGGGTCTGCGGACCGTCCGAGCGCACCCGCTGGCCGACCTGGTGCTCGGCGAGCTTGCGGATCATCGTGGGACCGACGACGAACGAGATCACCAGCGCCGTCAGCGCCGCCAGGATGGCGCGCAGCGTGAGGTAGCTGAAGACATGGAAGCCCGAGTAGTACTGGGTCAGCCACTCGGCGAGGTAGCGCAGCATGCTAGTGGTCCTCCCCGCCGCCGGCGCCGAGCGCCGCCGCCACGCGCTCGAGGCGGTTCGAGCGCGAGCCCTTGACCAGCACCGTGACCCCGGGCCCGACGTCCGCGGCCAGCGCGGCGATCAGGTCCTCGACGCCGGCGAACCACGTGCCTCCGGCTCCGAAGGCCTCGACCGCGTGCCGGGCCTCGTCCCCCACCGCGAACATCCGCCTCACGCCGGACTGCCGCGCGAAGTCGCCGGTCTCCGCGTGCAGCTGCGACGACCCCTCGCCGAGTTCGCGCATCTCGCCGAGTACGAGCCAGCGCTCGCCCTCGAGCGTGGCCAGCGTGCGCAGGCCGGCCCGCACCGAGGCCGGGTTGGCGTTGTAGGAGTCGTCGATCAGCCGTCCGCCGCCGGGCAGTAACTTGAACTCGAGGCGTCCCGCCACCGGCCGCATGCCCTCGAGCCCCGCGGCGATGGCGTCGAGGCCCGCGCCGGCGGCGTAGGCCGCCGCCGCTGCCGCGAGCGCATTCACCACGTTGTGCTCGCCGGCGAGCGCGATCGACACGGGGCGGCGCCCGAGCGGGCAGACGAGTTCGAACCCGGTCGCGAGCCCGCCGTCGGTAGTCAGGCCGCGCAGGTCGGTCGCGACGAAGTCGGCGCGCTCGCGCAGCCCGAAGGTGAGGATGCGTCCCGCCCCGCGCGCGACGCCGTGCCAGTAGGCCGCAAACCGGTCGTCGGCGTTGATGACCGCGGTCTGGTCGCCGCCGAGCGCGGCGAACATCTCGCCCTTGCCCCTGGCGACGCCCTCGATGCCGCCGAAGCCCTCGAGATGCGCCGGGCCGGCGTTGATCACGAGGCCGACGTCCGGGCGTGCGATGGAGGCGAGGTGGGCGATCTCGCCCATGTGGTTGGCGCCCATCTCGATCACGGCGTAGCGATGCCCCGCCTCGATCCGGCACAGCGTGAGCGGCACGCCGATGTGGTTGTTCAGGTTCCCGCGCGTGACGAGGCAGGACCCGGCACAGCCGAGGATCGCGCCGGTCATCTCCTTGACCGTGGTCTTGCCGTTGCTGCCGGTGATGCCGAGGACCGTGCCCCCGAAGTCGCCCCGCCAGGCCGCCGCGAACGCCGTGAGCCCCGCGAGCACGTCGGGGACCACCACCTGCGGCAGCGGGATCGAGGCCGCCCGCGCCACGAGCGCGCCGGCCGCGCCGCGCGCCAGCGCCTCCGGCACGAACTGGTGGCCGTCGAAGCGCTCACCGCGCAGCGCCACGAACAGCGCGCCGGGCTCGAGCGACCGCGAGTCGGTGGTGACGGCGCCGAACGCGGCGTCCGTGCCGTGCAGTTCGCCGCCGCTGGCCCGGGCGAGCGTGGCGAGATCGCGCATCATGCCGCGGCTCCCAGCGCGTCCAGCACGACCCGGCGGTCGCTGAACGGTCGCGATTCGGTGCCCACGATCTGCCGGTCCTCGTGGCCCTTGCCGGCGATCACGACCACGTCGCCGGCGTCGGCCTCCGTGAGTGCGTAGTGGATCGCCTCCGCGCGGTCGGCAATCACGTTCGCGGCCGCGGCGTCGTGCATGCCGGCCAGGATCTGCTCGAGGATCGCCCGCGAGGGCTCGCTGCGCGGGTTGTCGTCGGTGAGTACGACGGCGTCGGCGTGCGCCTCGGCGACCGCACCCATGAGCGGGCGCTTGCCCGCGTCGCGGTCGCCTCCGCACCCGAACACGCAGATGAGCCGGCCGCGGGCGTGCGCCCGGGCCGCATCGAGCACCTTGGCGAGCGCATCGGGCGAGTGCGCGTAGTCGACCAGCGCGAGCGGCTGGGCGCCGCCGCCGAACGCCTCCATCCTGCCCGGTGGCGCGCTGCAGGCGGCCAGCGCCACCAGCGCCTGCTGCAGCGGCACGTTCCAGCCGAGGAGCACGCCGAGCACGGCGAGCAGGTTCTCGGCGTTGAACTCCCCGATCAGGCGCGAGCGCAGCGTGCCGGCGCCCCAGCTGCTCTCGACGTGCAGCGCCAGGCCGGCGGTCGTGGCGCGCAGTTCCGGGAGACGGATCCAGCCGGTGCCGGGCTCCGCCCACAGCTCGTTCGACGTGGAGAACAGCACGCGCTCGATGCCGGGCCCGGTCCGCTCCGCGAGAGCGCGCCCGAACGGGTCACGCGCGTTGATCACCGCGCGGCCGAGCCCCGGCACGGCGAACAGCCGCGATTTCGCGTCGCCGTAGGCCTCGAGCGTGCCGTGATAGTCGAGGTGGTCGCGCGTCAGGTTCGTGAACACCGCCGTGTCGAAACGCACGCCGGCGACCCGGCCCTGGTCGAGGGCGTGGGACGACACTTCGAGGCCGAGCGTCTTGGCGCCCGCGTCGCGCGCCTCGGCGAGGCGCCGGTGCACGCTCACGCAGTCCGGGGTCGTGAGGCCCGCCTCGCGCAGCGCTCCCGGGCGGCCGAAGCCGAGCGTGCCGAGGTAGGCGCCGCGCCGACCGAGCAGGTCCGCCGCCTGGGAGAGCAGGTAGGCACAGGTGGTCTTGCCGTTCGTCCCGGTGAAGCCGACGACGCGCAACTCCGCGGAAGGCTGCCGGAAGAACCGGTCGGCGATCGCGCCGGCCCGTTGCCCGAGCCCCTCGATCGCGAGCACCTCGACCTGCGGCGGCAGCGTCGGGGGCTCGACCCCGGGCGCGGGTTCCCACAGCACGGCGACGGCCCCGCGCGCGGCGGCCTCGGCGGCGTGGGCGACGCCGTGCGTCGTCCGGCCGCGGCAGGCCAGGAATGCGGTGCCGGGCCCGACGCGCCGGCTGTCCATCTCGAGATCGCGGATCTCGACGTCGCGCGCGGGCTGCGCGCAGCCCTCGAGCAGGGCGGCCAGCATCGCGCGGTACTCGGGCGCGGCGTTCACGACTGCATTCTCCCCGGGGCTCACCATGGGTTCTGCGCCTGCACCAGGGTGGTGGCCGGCATGCGCTGCAGGTCGTCCGGCGGGATCGCCAGCAGCCGCAGCGCCCCGGACATCACGGCGGAAAACACCGGCGCCGCGACCTCGCCGCCGTAGTAGGCGCCGCTCGACGGCTCGTCGATCACGACCACGGCCGCCAGCCGCGGGTTGCTCGCAGGCACGACGCCGCCGAACACCGCCACGTACTTGTTGGTGGAGTAGCCGCCCTGCCCCGAGGCCTTCCAGGCCGTGCCGGTCTTGCCCGCCACGCGATAACCGACCGTGCGGGCACGCCGGGCGGTGCCTTCGTCGCTGACGACGGCCTCCATCATCGTGACCAGGTCGCGCGCCACGACCGCCTCCAGCACGCGCTCGCCCTCGGGCGCGTGCTCGAGGCGGCGCAGCGTCACCGGCCGGCGGACGCCGCCCGCGCCGACCACGGCGTAGGCCTCCGCGAGCTGCAGCGGCGTCACCGACAGGCCGTAGCCGTAGGACATCGTGGCCTGGCTGATGGCGCGCCAGTGGCGCGCCTGCGGCAGGATGCCGGCCGACTCGCCCGGGAAGCCCGAGCCCGTCACGCGGCCGAAGCCGAACTGGTCGAGCGCCTCCCACATCTGCTCGGCCCTGAGCGTCTGCGCGATCTTGACGACGCCCACGTTGCTCGACTTCGCGAGCACCGTCGTGACGTCGATCACGCCGAGGTTGTGCTTGTCCTTCACCAGCTTCTTGCCGACCTGGAGAACGCCGGGCGAGGTGTCGATCACCGTGTCCGGGCGGAAGCGGCCGGTCTCCATGCCGGCCGCGACGACGAACGGCTTGATGCTGGAGCCGGGCTCGAAGACATCGTTGGTGGCGCGGTTGCGGTAACGCGAGGCGATGAGCTGCTCGCGGTCGTTGGGATTGAACGAGGGCTGGTTCACCATGGCCAGCACCTCGCCCGTGGCGATGTCGAGCACCACGATGGAGCCCGAGCGGGCGCGGTTCGCCTGCACCGCCGCCTTCAGCTCCCGGTAGGCGAGGTACTGCACGCGCAGGTCGATGCTGGTGTAGAGGTCCTGGCCGGGGCGCGGCGCACGGATGCGCTCGATGTCCTCGATGGTCCGCCCCAGGCTGTCGCGCATGACGCGCTTTTCGCCGGGAACGCCACCCAGCCACTGGTCGAAGGCGAGTTCGAGGCCTTCCTGCCCCAGGTCGTCCACACTGGTGAACCCGAGCAGGTGACCGGTCACCTCGCCGGCCGGGTAGTAGCGCCGGTACTCGCGCAGCGTGTTGACGCCCGGGATGCCGAGCGCCTTGACCCGGGCGGCCTCCTGGGGATTCATGTGCCGCGCCAGGTAGACGAACTCGCGGTTCAGGTTGCTGGTGATGCGGCGCGCCAGCCCCTGAGGCTCGCGCTCCAGGGCCTTGGCGAGCCGCAACAGGTCGTCCGGGACCTGCGCGAGCTTGCGCGGTTCGGCCCAGACGGTGTCCACCGGCGTGCTCACTGCGAGCGGCTCGCCGTTGCGGTCGAGGATCATGCCGCGGTTGGCGGAGAGCTTCGCCGTGCGCAGGATGCGCGCGTCGCCCTCCTTCTCGAGGAACGCCTGGTCGATGACCTGCAGGTAGACCGCGCGTGCCCCCAGGGCCACGCCGCACAGCGCGAGGCCTCCGATCACGAGCCAGTGGCGCCAGGCCTGGGCGGCGGGATCGCCGGACGGTTGGGTTGCCCGCTTCACGGCTGGACCAGGCGCAGCTCGCCGGCCTGCGGGATGGTCATGCCCAGACCGTCGCGGGCCACCTGCTCGACGCGGCCGTGGGTCGCCCAGGTGCTCTGCTCGAGCTGCAGCTGGCCCCACTCGATGTCGAGATCGTCGCGCTGCCGGGTGAGCTTCTGCAGCTCGTAGAAGCGGGCGCGCGCCTCGTGCTTGGCGTAGACGACCCCGAGCGACGAGCTGAGCACCGCCAGCCAGAGCGCCGCGATCGCGACCTTCGAGCCCGCCTGGCTCATGCCGCGAGCCTCTCGGCCACGCGCAGCACGGCGCTTCGTGCGCGCGGGTTCGACTGCACCTCGGTCTCGCTCGCCCGCACTGCGTCGTCCACGCGCCGCAGGCGCGGCCGGGCATGCGGCGGGACCTGCGGCAGGCCGGCGTACACAGGATCGCCGCGTTCCTCGCGGCGGATGAAGCGCTTGACGATGCGGTCCTCGAGGGAATGAAAGCTGATCGCGCACAGCCGCCCGCCCGCCGCCAGCAGGCCGACGGCCTGCGGCAGTGCCGACTCGAGCTGCTCGAGCTCGCGGTTCACGTGGATGCGGATCGCCTGGAACGTGCGGGTCGCCGGGTGCTTGCCGGGCTCGCGGGTCGGAACGGCCGCCGCGACGATCGCGGCCAGCTGGCCGGTGCGGTCGATGGGATGCACGGCGCGCGCGGCCACGATCGCCCGGGCGATGCGGCGCGCGAAACGCTCCTCGCCCAGCTCGCGCAGGATGCCGGCGATATCGCGCTCGCCGGCCTTGGCCAGCCATTGCGCCGCGCTCGTCCCCGCCTCGTTGTCCATCCGCATGTCCAGCGGCCCGTCCTGCATGAAGCTGAAGCCGCGACCGGCATCGTCGAGCTGCGGCGACGAGACCCCCAGGTCCAGCAGTACGCCGTCCAGCTCCCCTTCCATCCCCGCCGCCCGGACCCGCTCCTCGAGCGGGCCGAACGACCCCCGTACCAGCGTGAGACGCGCTTCCCCCGCGAACCGCTGCCGCCCGGCCCGGATCGCCTCCGGGTCCCGGTCGATCGCGACGATCCTTCCTGCCGGACCCAGCGCCGCGAGGAGCGCAGCGGTATGCCCGCCCCGGCCGAAGGTCGCGTCGCAGTACCGTCCGTCGGGCCGTATCGCGAGGCCGGCCAGCACTTCGTCGAGAAGTACCGGCGTGTGCTCCGCCACCGCCCGCGCCTACAGCGACAGCTGGCCGAGTTCGGCCGGCAGTTCGCCCGGCTCCTCGCCCGCCTGCAGCCAGACGTCGCGGCGCTCGTTCCAGTGCGCCTCGTCCCACAGCTCGAAGCGGCTGCCCTGCCCGATCAGCATCGCCTGGCGCGTGAGGCCCGCGTACTCGCGCAGCTTCGGCGGCACCAGCACCCGGCCGTGCGAGTCGAGTTCGAGGTCGGTCGCGTGGCCGACCATCAGCCGCTGCAGCCGCCGCGCCTGTGGATTCAGGGTCGGCAGCCGCATGAGCTTGCGTTCGATCTCTTCCCAGTCCGGCAGCGGGTAGATCAGCAGGCACCGGTCCGCCCGGTCGACCGTGGCCACGAGGCGGCCCTCGCTGCGCTCGACCAGGGTTTCCCGGTATCGCGCAGGCATGGCCATCCGCCCCTTGAGA
>Ga0209254_10004480_pt1 | contig 12787 bp, 10 predicted proteins | sample FrelakmetDIP11DI_FD_187148 | JGI IMG/M metagenome (GOLD analysis project Ga0209254, IMG submission 187148) | Freshwater lake sediment microbial communities from the University of Notre Dame, USA, for methane emissions studies - DIP11 DI (SPAdes)... | ecosystem: Environmental > Aquatic >...
CAGCCGCTGCTTACCGAGCGGGCGGCTCCGAAGCCGTCGCCGCGAGGATCGCCTTCACCTCGAACGGGGATGCCGCCGCGTGCTTCGCCCGGACGAGCGCTGCGTAGCCGGCCATGTGCGGCGCGGCGAACGAATTGCCGGTCGCGGTCATCACGGCCCATGGCCACGTCGAGTCGGCGGTCCTCGCCCTGAAGCTCGGTGCCTTCGATTTCGTGCGCAAGCCGGTCGACATCGCGGACCTGCGCAAGCTCGTCAACCAGGCGCTCAAGCTGTCCGACGGCCGCCGCGGCGCGGACGGCGGTCGCCGCCTGCTCGGCGACTCCGAGCCGATGCAGAAACTGCGGGCCATGATCGGGCGCGTGGCGCGCAGCCAGGCCCCGGTGCACATCACCGGCGAGTCTGGCACCGGCAAGGAGCTGGTCGCGCGCCTGATCCACGAGACGGGGCCGCGCAAGGACGCGCCCTTCGTCCCCGTGAGCTGCGGCGCGATTCCTTCCGAGCTGATGGAGAGCGAGCTGTTCGGCCACCGGCGCGGCAGCTTTACCGGCGCAGTTGCCGACAAGCTGGGCCTGGTGCAGGCAGCCGAGGGCGGCACGCTGTTCCTCGACGAGGTCGCAGACCTGCCGTTCGTCATGCAGGTGAAGCTCCTGCGCCTGATCCAGGAAAAGACCGCCCGGCCGGTCGGCGACCAGCGCGAGCAGCCGGTGGACGTGCGCATCCTCTCGGCGACGCATCGCGACCTCGGCGAGCTGGTCGCCGCCGGACGCTTCCGCGAGGATCTCTATTACCGCATCAACGTGATCGAGCTGCGCGTGCCTTCCTTGCGCGACCGGCGGGCCGACGTGCCGGTCCTCGCCACTGCCATCACCCAGCGTTTCGCCGCCCGGCTCGGCATGGCGCCTCCCGCGCTCCCGGACGAGACCATGGCACTGCTCGCGAGCCACGACTTCCCGGGCAACATCCGTGAACTCGAGAACGTGATCGAGCGGGCGCTCACGCTCTGCGACGGGGCCGTGATCCGCCCTGAGGACATCGAGCTGCGCGGGCCGCCGACCTTCGAAGATTCCGTGCCGCCGCACCGGCCGGGGACACTTCCGCAGACGCTCGAGGACATGGAGCGCGCGTCGATCCGCAAGGCCCTCGAGGACGCCCGCTACAACAAGACGGCCGCGGCCCGGGCACTCGGCATCAGCTTCCGGGCGCTGCGCTACCGCATCAAGAAACTCGGCCTCGAGTGACACAGCGCGTCACTTTGTGACCCTGCTTGTCGTCCAGGGCGTCTCCAGAGCCCGACGATCTTCTGACAAGCGCCAAAAAATACTGCCAAGTCCGTCACTTACGACGGTCGGCCAGATTGGCATGATCCTTGCTGTATCTGGGTTGCATCGGCGCATGAGCGCCGCCCTTGTTAGTCAAAAGAGGTTATTGAAATGAAGACTCTCCAGAAGGGCTTCACGCTCATCGAACTGATGATCGTGGTGGCCATCATCGGCATCCTGGCCGCCATCGCTATCCCGGCGTACCAGGACTACACGATCCGCGCGCAGGTCTCGGAAGGCCTGTCGCTCGCGTCGGACATCAAGGCGGGCGTGGCTGAGTACGCCGCGCAGACCGGCGACTGGCCGGCTAACCTGGCCGAAGCGGGCATGGGCGCGTCGGCCGTGTTGGGTGACAAGTCGGGCCGTTACGTCGAGTCACTCGACGTGGGAAACGGCACGATCACGATCATCTATGGTCGCGATGCCAACTCGAAGATCGTGGGCTCAGCGTTGGCGCTCCAGCCGCTGGTCAACGAAAATGGCGACGTCGTGTGGTCGTGCGGTATGGCAATCGCCCCGCTGAATACGGAAGTCAACTCGGGCGGTACGGGCGGCGGTGGTACCGACTCCGTCGATAACACGACGATTACGACTCTCAACGACAAGCACATGCCGGCCTCCTGCCGCAGCACGTTCGGCGGCTCGTAAGAGTCGAGGATGACGGACCGGCGATTCGGCCGGACCGGGCAAGGCCCCTGCATGCAGGGGCCTTGTCTTTTCTGCTGCACGATCTGGTGATTCACGGCCGATGACTACCTCGCTTGATCGCAAGACGAGCGGCTGGTCCGGGCTGGTCCTGAGCCAACTGCTTGCGCTTGCCTTCCTCGCCGCCTGCGTGTGGTGGGTTGTTCGCGAAGCAGAATTGATCCTGCCGAACGACCGTATCACCGCCTCCCTAAGCCTCGAACAGGACCTGGGCACGCGATTGCCGCGACAGCTGTTCGCCTTCGGCATCGTGCTATTCCTGTGCCACGCACTTCTGGGGCTCGCCGCATTCGGTTGCGCGCGCCTGACTGAAGCGGCCTGTGCCGGCAGGCCGCCAGCCAGACGCACATGGCTGGTAGCCGGTTGGTTCACATGGCTCGCTGGCCTCGTGATGGCGGCAAATGCGACCTGGTTTCCCGGTTCGCGCTTCGCCGGCGCTGAATCCTGGCTGCTCGCAGAGACCTGGGGCTTCCGGCCGCTCGAAATCTTGCTTCCCGCGACGATCCTGCTGTTGCTGACGCTGCTTCTCCGCGCGGCTCGAAGACTGCGCGCGGTCGATCCGCGCCTGGCTCTCGGCGTGGCAAGTGTGGCCGCAATTTCGATAGTCGCCGGCGTGACGCTGCAGCGCGCGAGCGCCGATCGGTCACCGGTCGCGGCCGGTAACAAAGCTCCGCATGTCATCATCATTGGCGTCGATTCGCTGCGGGACGACCTTACGGAATCCGAAAGCGGCGAGCTCGTGACACCGAATATCGACCGCTACCTGGCGGCGGCGCATCGTTTCTCGGACACCATTACCCCGCTTGCGCGGACCTATGGATCCTGGGTATCCATCCTGACCGGACGCCACCCCGTTTCGACCAATGCGCGCGTCAACCTGATGGAGCGGCGCCTGGTCCGCTCCGGGCAAACGCTGCCTGATGCATTGCGGAGACTCGGATATTGGACCGTTTACGCTACCGACGAAGTGCGCTTCGCAAACATCGACGAATCATTCGGATTCGACCAGTTGATCACGCCGCCGATCGGTGCCGCCGACTTCCTGCTCGGTTACGCAGGCGACATGCCCCTGTCAAACCTCCTGTCTGCAACGCGTGCGGGGCGCCTGTTGTTCCCGTCGAGTCACGCCAACCGCGCGGCGCATGTGACTTACCAACCTGAGGACTATGTCGGACGGCTGGCCGAAGAACTCGTTGTCGACGGTCCCTCGTTGCTCGCGATTCACCTCACGCTGGCCCATTGGCCAGCCAGTTGGGCCGGAATGCCAACGCCCACCACGCCGCAAGAGTACCGCCCGGCTTATCGTCATGCGATCGAAGAGGTCGACCGCCAGTTTGATGCGGTCATGCGGTTACTCGACGACAAGGGTGTGCTCGAGAATGCGATCGTCGTGCTGCTGTCCGATCATGGCGAAGCACTCGGTGGTAAATCGGATTCGATGTTGCGCAAGACTGGAACCAGCCGCGAGATCTGGGATTCACTGTACGGTCACGGCACGAGCGTATTGAGCCCGCCGCAGTACAGCGTACTGCTCGCGATGCGCGCCTACGGCCGTGCGACCCTCCCGGGATCGATCGGGGTCCATGACTGGCCCGTGTCACTCGAGGACGTGCGCCCGACACTCGAGCAGTACGTGGCTGGTGAAGCACCCGCAGACGTCGACGGCGTTTCGCTCCTGCCCTTTCTTGAGGTTCCCTCGCGGGCCGTCGCACTCGAGTCTCGCATCCGGTTCACTGAAACCGACTTCAATACCCCCAATACGCTTGCCGGCCGTTACGAAGCCTCGGGCCTGATCGACGAAGCCGCCGTGTACTACGAGCTCGATCGCGAATCGGGCTGGGTGCAGTTCCGGCCCGAGCGGCTCCCAGACCTGATGGCCCAGAAGCAGCGGGCCGCCATCAGCTCCGGGGCTCTCCTGGCCGCCATCCCTGGCCCTCCGGGGGCGGGGCCGCGCCTGCTCTTTACGAGTCGCCTGGATCCACACCCGGAGCCTTTGAGTGGGGCACCCGGGGCGTGGGCGGAGCCCGAGGCGCAGCGCCTCTGGGACGCCCTGCAGGGCCGTTTTCCGGGGGAACTGCCGGGTGGAGCCGGTTCGCTCTGAATGTGAACCGGGTCAAGTGCTTGCGGGCTGTGCTTATGGGAGCATTCGAGCTCATTTAACAATTGCTGGCGCACTGGGTTAGGCTACAGACTCAGGGGTAAGGCATTGTCCGGAGCGGATTTTTGAACGAAAGCGCAGCCACCGCGGGTTCGGTCCGGGGGGTCCTGACGGGCCTGCCGCAGCGGCTCGTACTCGACGGCCTGGTCGAGGAGTCCGCGATGCTCGACGCGATCGCCGGCTCGCGCGAGCGCAAGACCCACCTCGTCAGCTGGCTCGTGTCCCACGACCTGGCCTCCGCCCGCGACATCGCCATCGCCGCGGCCCAGGAATTCGGCATGCCGCTCCTGGACCTCGACGCGGTGGCGACCGACCTCGACACGATCCGTCTCGTCAACGAGAAGCTGCTGGCGAAGCACCGCGTACTGCCGCTGGTCAAGCGCGGCAAGCGCCTGCACGTCGGCGTCTCGGACCCGACCATCCTGCACGCGGTTGACGAGATCAAGTTCCAGACCGGCCTGTCGATCGAGGCCGTGGTCGTCGAGGACGACAAGCTCCAGCGCGCGGTGCAGAAGGCAATTGAGCAGGTCGACACGCAGATGCCCACGATGGGTGGGAGCGACGAAGACTTCGATCTCGAAAATCTCGATGTCTCTTCGCATGCCGATGACGGGGCCGACACCGACGGCGGACGCGACGACATCGAGGACGCGCCGATCGTGCGCTTCGTCAACAAGATCATGCTCGACGCAATCAGGAAGAGCGCGTCCGACATCCACTTCGAGCCCTACGAGAAGTACTACCGGATTCGCCTGCGCATCGACGGCGTGCTGCGCGAGATCGCCCAGCCGCCCGTGCAGCTTGCGACCAAGCTCGCGGCGCGCCTGAAGGTCATGTCGCGGCTCGACATCGCCGAGCGGCGGGTGCCGCAGGACGGCCGCATCAAGATGCGGCTCTCCAAGAACCGCTCCATCGACTTCCGCGTCTCGAGCTGCCCGACGCTGTTCGGCGAGAAGATCGTGCTGCGCATCCTGGACGCCAGTACGGCGATGATGGGCATCGACGCGCTCGGCTACGAGGGATTCCAGAAAGATCTCTACATGAAAGTACTCGCCAAGCCGCAGGGCATGATCCTCGTGACCGGCCCGACCGGCAGCGGCAAGACCGTGTCGCTCTACACCGGGCTTGCGATCCTGAACGTCGAGGACACGAACATCTCGACCGCCGAGGACCCCGCGGAAATCGTCCTGCCGGGGGTGAATCAGGTGAACGTGAACCCGAAGGTCGGCCTCACCTTCGCCTCGGCGCTGCGTGCCTTCCTGCGCCAGGATCCGGACGTGATCATGGTGGGCGAGATCCGCGACCTCGAGACGGCGGAGATCGCCATCAAGGCGGCGCAGACGGGCCATCTCGTACTCTCGACGCTGCACACGAACGACGCGCCGCAAACGCTCACGCGCATGATCGACATGGGCGTGAAGCCCTACGCGATTGCGACCTCGGTGAGCCTCATCATTGCCCAGCGCCTCGCGCGGCGCCTGTGTTCCGCCTGCAAGCAGCCGTTCGACCTGCCGCACGATGCGCTGCTGCGCGAGGGCTTCACCGAGCAGCAGATCGCGACCCAGGGCTTCAAGGTCTACAAGCACGTGGGCTGCTCCCAGTGCACGGACGGATACAAGGGCCGGGTCGGACTCTACGAGGTGCTCCCCGTCACGGAGTCCATCGGCCGGATCATCCTGGAGGGCGGCAGCGCCCCCCATATCGCCGCCGAGGCACGCAAGAACGGGGTCTGGGACCTGCGTACGGCAGGGCTCAAGAAGGTCATGGACGGCATGACGACCCTCGAAGAAGTCAACCGCGTCACAGTTGAGTGATTCCCCCGGGCGTTAACATCCGGAAGTCAGGATAGAGGACGACCGACACCATGCCGCCTAGCGCAGCTGCTGCCAGAGACCTCCAGTTCAACTGGGAGGGCAAGGACAAGAAGGGCAACAAGATCCGCGGCAAGATTCTCGCGGTCAACGAGAATCAGGCGCGCGCAGACCTGCGTCGCCAGAACATAATCCCGACCAAGGTCAGAAAGCACCGCGCCCTGTTCGGCGGTGGGGGGAAAATTTCCCCCATGGACATCGCGATCTTCAGCCGCCAGCTCGCGACCATGCTGGCGGCCGGCATCCCGCTGGTGCAGTCCTTCGAGATCGTGGGCGTCGGCCATGAGAAGCCGGCGATGCAGAAGCTGATCCTCGAGGTCAAGCAATCCATTGAAGGCGGCAGCTCGCTGCACGAATCGCTCAGGAAGCACCCGCTTTACTTCGACGATCTCTACACCAACCTGGTCGAGGCCGGCGAGCAGGCCGGCGCACTCGAGTCGCTGCTCGACAAGGTGGCGAACTACAAGGAAAAGACCGAGGCCCTCAAGAAGAAGATCAAGAAGGCCCTCTTCTACCCGGCCGCGGTGCTCGCGGTCGCCGTCATCGTGACTCTCATCCTGCTCCTGTTCGTGATCCCGCAGTTCGAGTCACTGTTCAAGGGCTTTGGCGCCGACCTGCCCGCCTTCACGCGCATGGTCATCGACCTTTCGAAGTTCGTGCAGGAACAGGGCTGGTGGATGGGCATGCTGTTCGCGGGTGGCGTGATGTTCTTCCTGCACATGAAGAAGCGTTCCGCGGCGCTCAGGCACTTCATGGACCGTGCTTCTCTCAAGCTCCCGATCATCGGGCCGATCCTCGTCAAGGCCGCGATCGCGCGCTACGCGCGCACGCTGGCGACGATGTTCTCCGCCGGCGTGCCGCTGGTCGAGGCCATGGATTCGGTCGCCGGCGCAACCGGCAACATCGTCTATGAACAGGCGGTGTACCGGATGCGCGATGAAGTCGCGACCGGCCAGCGCCTGCAGCGCGCGATGGAGAATACCGGGCTGTTCCCGAACATGGTCATCCAGATGATCGCGGTCGGCGAAGAGTCGGGCTCGCTCGATGCCATGGCCTCCAAGGTCGCTGATTTCTACGAACTCGAGGTGGACACGGCGGTCGACGGACTGTCCTCGCTCCTCGAGCCGCTGATCATGGCGATCCTCGGCGTGCTGGTTGGCGGACTCGTCATCGCGATGTACCTGCCGATCTTCAAGCTGGGCGCCGTGATCTGACCGGGGCCGGCCCGTGGCGGCCTCGCTCATGACGCTGCTCGCGGCGAATCCCGCCCTGTTTGCGGTGGTCGCGGGCCTCGCCGGGCTCGCGATCGGCAGCTTCCTGAACGTCGTCATCCACCGCCTGCCACTCGTGCTCGAGCGGCAGTGGCGAGCGCAGGCGGCCGAACTCGACGGCCGGCAGGCGGCGCCCGATCCCGAGCCTTACAACCTGGTGCGGCCCCGGTCGCGCTGCCCTGCCTGCCAGGCGCCGATCCGCGCCGCGCACAACATCCCGGTCCTGAGCTGGCTCCTGCTCCGCGGCCGCTGCGCGGCCTGCCAGGCGGCGATTTCCGTGCGCTACCCGATCGTGGAGCTGGCAACCGGGATCGCCTTTGCGGCGGTGGCCTGGCGATTCGGCTTCGGGCCCTCGGCCCTGCTCGCCTGCGTGTTCACCGCGTACCTCGTCGCGTTGACCGGCATAGACATCGACCGCCAGCTCTTGCCGGACATCCTGACAATCCCGCTGCTCTGGGTCGGCCTCGTTGCCAGCCTGTGGCTCGGCGCGGGCGACGCGCCGCCGCCGGCAGCGTTGCGCGATGCGGTCATCGGCGCGGTCGGCGGCTACGTCTTCCTCTGGCTCGTCTTCCACCTGTTCCGGCTTGTGACCGGCAAGGAAGGCATGGGCTACGGCGACTTCAAGCTGTTTGCCGCGATCGGCGCCTGGCTCGGCTGGCAGATGCTGCCGCTCGTGCTGCTGCTCGCCGCATTCGTCGGCGCGGCGGTCGGCATCGCGATGATGGCGGCGAGCCGGCTCGGGCGCGGTGTGCCGATTCCTTTCGGGCCTTACCTCGCAGGCGCGGCGTGGATCGCGATGCTCTGGGGCCCCGCGATCGTCGAGCGTTACCTGCGCTTCGCGGGCCTCGGCTGAGGCTCCGATGCTGCGCATCGGCCTCACTGGTGGCATCGCGAGCGGCAAGTCGACGGTCGCGGATCTGTTCGTCGCCCGCGGCGCGACCGTGCTCGACACGGACGTGATCGCGCGCGAAGTCGTGGTGCCCGGCAGTCACGCACTCGCGGCGCTGGTCGCTGCGCAGGGCGGCGGCATCCTGGACGACGAGGGCCATCTCGACCGCGCGGAACTGCGGCGACGGATCTTTGCCGACGCGGTGACACGGCGCGAGGTCGAGTCGATCCTGCACCCGGAAATCATCCGCGAGCTGGAACGCCAGGCCGGGTTTGCGCCGGGGCCCTACCAGGTCCTGGTCATTCCGCTGCTGGTCGAAGCCGGGCTCGAGCACGTCGTGGATCGCGTCCTGGTCGTCGACTGCCCCGAGGAGGCGCAGATCGGGCGCCTGATGGCCCGTGACCGGGCTTCGCGGGAGGACGCGATGCGAATGCTCGACTCGCAGGCGACGCGCGAGCGACGCCTGGCAGCCGCGGACGACGTCATCGACAATGGCGGGGCGACTACGGATTTGACGGCCCGGGTGGCCGAGCTGGACCGCCGATACCGCATCCTGGCCCGCCAACATTGAGTTTCGGCACGCCAAGCGTGCCGGACGTCACACCGACAAGGTTTACGCCCATGGAAGCACTGCCGCAGAATAGGCACATGTTTGAAGCTGCACCGGAACAGAGGCCCGATTCGGAGCCGATCGTCTACGAGCAGCCGCTCAACGAGCGGATGCGTGCCTTCATGCGCCTCGAGTTCCTGTGGCAGCAGCTCTCCTACCACGCCGGCGTGCCGAGTGCCTGGTCTAGCCGGTCCGCCGTCGCAGGCCTGCTCGAGATCCTCGCCATCACTTCGCGCGGCGACGCGCGCGGCGACGTGCTCAAGGAGCTCGAGCGGCAGATGTCCACACTGCGCGACTACCAGAACCGGCCGGGCGTGGACGGTGCGCGGCTGCGCGCGGTGCTGGCTGCACTCATGCGCCGTCGCGAGGAGCTGAATGCCGCCGGCGCGAACTTCATGCAGAAGTTGCGCGAGTCGGAGTTCCTGAACGCCATCAAGCACCGCAGTGCGATCCCGGGCGGAACCTGCGAGTTCGACCTGCCGGACTTCTACCACTGGCTGTCGCTCGACGCGGACGCACGCGAGGCCGACCTCGCCGCCTGGATCGCGACCATTCGTCCGCTGTGCGAGTCGATCTCGGAACTGCTGTGGATCACGCGCGAGAACGCGCGGCCCACCGAGGAGAAGGCGCCCGGCGGCAGCTTCCAGATCATCTTCGAGCGCGACCGGCCGGTGCAGCTCCTGCGCATCACGCTGCCAGGCGGCTCACGTCTCTATCCCGAAGTCAGCGGCAGCCATCACCGCTCCTCGCTGCGCTTCCTGCGCTGGAACAGCGTGCACAGCCGGCCCGTACAGGCGAGCGAGGACGTCCCGTTCGTCATGGCGATCTGTTACTGAGCGCGATGGCGCACGAAGTCCCCTGCCCTCGCTGCGGCACGCGCCGCGAATGGAGCGGCAACGCCTGGCGGCCGTTCTGCAGCGAGCGCTGCAAGCTCATCGACCTCGGCGGCTGGTTCAGCGAGCAGAACGCGATTCCGGGGGAAGCGGCGGAGATCCCCGACGCTGACGAGCCAAAGCACTGAAAGCTGGCGCGGACAGCCCGCAGCGGTTCTGTGAGGCGGGGGGTATGCCCTTTCAAAAAAAGGGAAGGGAGCCTTCGTATCCGGTCTTGCCGGCTCCCTTGGATACGAAGGCTCCCTTCCCTTTTTTTGAAAGGGCACACCCCCCGCCTTGCTACTCCGCCGCAGACTGGCCGCCGCCCTGCATTCCCAGGGCCTTCGCGAGGAATGCCCACTGGTTGGCCCAATCCTCCACCTGCATCCAGGTCGGCTTGCCGGCGCCGTGGCCGGCGCGGGTCTCGATGCGGATCAGCACCGGCTTGTCGCAGGCCTGGGCGTGCTGCAGCGCCGCGGCGAACTTGAAGCTGTGCCAGGGCACGACGCGGTCGTCATGATCCGCCGTGGTCACGAGCGTCGGCGGGTAACAGCGGCCCGGCTCCAGGTTGTGCACCGGTGAATACGCACGCAGCGCGCGGAACTGCTCTGCGTTCTCCACCGTGCCGTAGTCGGAAGACCACGCGTAGGCGTTGGCGCTTGCCGTGTGGTAGCGGAGCATGTCCAGCACGCCGACGCCGGGCAGCGCCGCGCCGAACAGCTCCGGCCGCTGCGCGATCACCGCACCGACCAGCAGGCCGCCATTGCTGCGGCCGTGGATCGCCAGTTTCGCTGGCGAGGTATAACCCTTCGCGATGAGCCACTCGGCTGCGGCGATGAAGTCGTCAAACACGTTCTGCTTCTTCACCTTGGTGCCGGCGTCGTGCCAGTTGGCGCCGTACTCGCCGCCGCCGCGCAGGTTCGCAACCGCGTAGATGCCGCCGAGCTCGAGCCAGGCGGCCATCGCCGCGCTGTAGGACGGCGTCAGCGAGACGTCGAAGCCGCCGTAGCCGTAAAGCAGCGTCGGGTTGCTGCCGTCCTGCTTCGTATCCTTGCGGCGCGTGACGAACATCGGCACGCGTGTGCCGTCGCCGCTCTCGAAGAAGACCTGCTCGGTGATGAACGGGCCGCCGTCGAAGGACACAGTCGGCTTGCGGAACAGGCTCACCTCATCCTTCGCGATGTCGTAGCGATAGAGCGCGAGCGGCGTCAGGTAGTCCGTGTAGGCGAAGAAGGTCTCGTTCTCCTTCGGCGCATCGGGGAAGCCGATCGCCGTGCCGAGGCCCGGCAGCCGCAGATCGCGCAGGCGCTTGCCGTCCTTTCCGTAGATCGAGACCTGGGTGCGGGCATCCTCGAGGTAGCTTGCGATCACCTGGCCGCCGGCCAGGCTCGCCTGGTAGAGCGTCTGCTTCGCCTCGGGCACGACCTCGGCGACTGCCTGCGTCGCCGGATCGACGGCGATCACCCGGCCGCGCGGCGCACCCTGGGTGGTGCGGAAATAAAGCCGGCCGTCCATGACGCCGAGGAAGTCGTAGATCCCGTCCCATTGGTCGAACAGGCGCACGACCGGCGCATCGGGCTTCGCGAGGTCTCGCAGGTGGATCGCATTGCTCTCGAAGCCGTACGTGACCGCGATGACGAGCCAGCGGCCGTCCTCGGTCACGGTGCCGTAGGGGTTATGACGCGGGTTCTCGGTGACCGTGTAGACGCGCTCGTCGTCCGACTGCGAGCTCCCGAGCCGGTGGCGGTAGACACTCACCTGCTGCTGGTCGTCGCCCTTGCCATCCGCGCCCTTGGGGTAACGCGAGTAATAGAACGCGCTCGCGTCCGGCAGCCATGAGACGCCGGTGAATTTGGTGTCGGCGATGAGGTCCGGCAGGTCGCGGCCGGTCTCGACTTCGCGCACGCGCCAGGTATCCCAGTCCGTGCCGCCGTCCGATACGGCATAGGCGACGAAGCGCCCGTCCGGGCTGATCGCGTAGTCGGCGAGCGAGGCGGTGGCGTCGGCCGACAGTGCGTTCGGGTCGACGAGGACTTTCGGCGCCGCATCGAGCGATGGCGCCCAATACAGGATGCCCTGGTTCTGGCTGCCGCTCTTCTCGACGTAAAAGTAACGGCCGCCCTTCTTCACCGGCATGCGCGACTTGTCGTCGAGCCAGGCGTAGCCGTACTGCTCGTAGTCCCAGAGCTCGGTCAGCCGCGTCTTCAGGGACTCGCGCGCGGGGATCGCGGCGAGGTAAGGCTCGGCGAGCGCGTTCTCGGCCTTCACCCAGGCCGCGAGTTCCGGCGAGTCCTTCTCCATCCAGCGATAGGGATCGGCGACCTCGGTCCCGTGCAGGACGTCCACCGTCGGGCCGCGCTCGGCGGCGGGATAGTCGGCCGCGCTCATGCCGGAAACTGCGCTGAGCCAGGCCGTCGCAAGGCCGCATATGACATGTCGGTGCACCGTGCTTACACTCCCGTCGGGCGAGGCGGAAAGTCTAACAAGATGCGTTTACTGGTGACGGGACTCACGGCGACCTGCCGGCGGCTGGAAGACGATCCTCGACTTCTTCGACCGTACGCTGGTGCCGGATTGAGGCACGGAAGGGTCTGACCCCTTCGTCATCGCTTCACTGCGCAGCCATGCGCCCCAAGCTGCTGCAGTCGCTCGAGCCGGCGCGCGTCGGGATACCAGCCGGCGAAGACGGGTCGGCCGAGGAGAAAGCAGAGTCGTTCGAGCAGGCGCTCGGTCAGCGGGCCGTCTTCCGGCGCCATCACCACGAAGTGCGCGCCCTCCGCGACCGCCAGCCGCGCCGCCTCGGCATCCTCGCAGAGCACCCCGACCAGGAATGCGCCGCTCAGGTCCACGTGCAGGCTCTGCCCGGCCCAGCGCAGCACGACACCGTCGCAGCCGCCCAGGGCGGCGACGCGCACGGCGTCAACGTCGGCGCCCAGCACGAACACGCGGTGGGAGGCAGCCCGCGCGGCGGCCACGGCCTCCGGATCCAGCTCAGCGTCGCCTTCCCCGGAAAGCGGCCAGAACAACGTCTGCGCGGCCTTGCCGCGGATGGACTGGAGTGACTCGCCGGGTGCCAGAACGCGCGCTTCACC
>Ga0209254_10004481_pt1 | contig 12785 bp, 12 predicted proteins | sample FrelakmetDIP11DI_FD_187148 | JGI IMG/M metagenome (GOLD analysis project Ga0209254, IMG submission 187148) | Freshwater lake sediment microbial communities from the University of Notre Dame, USA, for methane emissions studies - DIP11 DI (SPAdes)... | ecosystem: Environmental > Aquatic >...
CCCAGCACGCCGATGTCGATTTTTTCGACGTGCGGTCGGACGTCGAGGCGCTGCTTCGCCTCAGCGGAACGTTGCAGTCGTTCTCGTTCGCGGCCGCGGAACACCCCGCCCTGCATCCGGGGCAGACAGCGCGCATCTTGCGCGACGGCCAGCCGGTCGGATGGATCGGTCGCCTGCATCCCGAGGTAGAGAGGCGACTCGAATTGACATATTCCGCGCTCGTCTTCGAACTCGAGACCGAGTCCGGACTTGCAGCCGTATTGCCGCAGCACGCGGAAATTTCGCGCTTCCCGGCCGTGCGCCGCGATCTCGCCGTCGTCGTCGCCGAGTCCGTGCCGGTGCAGGCGCTGCTCGATGCAGTGCGTCGCAGTGCCGGCGTACTGCTCACCGATCTCCTCGTGTTCGACATCTACCGCGGAAAGGGCATCACGGAGGGTTTCAAGAGCGTCGCGATGGGGTTGAATTTGCAGGATTTATCCCGCACCCTTACCGACGTCGAGACGGATGCCGTCGTGGCGCGGGTCGTCGCAGACCTGCAGCGGGAGCACAGCGCCGCGATACGAGATCAATAACCATGGCATTGACCAAAGCGGAAATTGCCGAAGCGCTTTTTGACCAGCTCGGCCTCAACAAGCGGGAGGCGCGCGAGCTGGTGGATCTGTTCTTCGAGGAATTGCGCGCCGCACTCGCCGCGGGCGAGCAGGTGAAGCTTTCGGGTTTCGGCAACTTCGACCTGCGCAGCAAGAACCAGCGGCCGGGTCGCAACCCCAAGACGGGCGAAGAGATCCCGATCAGCGCGCGGCGCGTGGTCACCTTCCGACCCGGACAGAAGCTGAAGGCACGAGTGGAAGCCTATGCTGGAACCCAGCAATAACGACGAACTGCCGGCGATCCCCGGCAAGCGCTACTTCACCATCGGTGAGGTGAGCGAACTGTGTGCCGTCAAGCCGCACGTGCTGCGCTATTGGGAACAGGAATTCCCGCAGCTGAAGCCGGTGAAGCGGCGAGGCAACCGCCGTTACTACCAGCGCCAGGACGTGCTCGTCATTCGGCAGATCCGTTCGCTGCTGTACGACCAGGGGTTCACGATCGGCGGCGCGCGCAACCGCCTCGAGGGCGAGGAGGCGCGCGAGGACCTCACGCAGACCCACCAGATCGTGCGCCAGATGCGCGGCGAGCTCGAGGAACTGCTGAAGGCGCTCCGGCGCTGAGGCGATCCGTTATAATCCCGCCCCGGTCGGAGCGTGGCGCAGTCTGGTAGCGCACTTGCATGGGGTGCAAGGGGTCCCGAGTTCGAATCTCGGCGCTCCGACCAAGTTCCTCAAAGCGGCCCGAGAGCTGCCTGCCAGGGAAGGCCTGCACCGGGCCGACTCTTCCCGACTTTCGCGTATCGATCGATCGGTCGCTGCAAGCCCAACTCACTGTGGTCCCCTCCCGAGCCCGTGGATGCAGACGCGCGAGTTCGCGTCGTTGTCCGAATGAAGCGCCGACTCTGCGTGCTATCGTTCACCTGTATTCCGTCCGGCATTCGCTGATTGGAGGAGTCCCTCGATGACCGCTGAGGAAACCCGTTCGATCCTCACCATTGCCTTGATGGCGGCCTTCGCCGACGGCCTGAAGGACGAAGGCGAGCGCGCCGCCGTCAGGCGCACCGCCGAAGCCCTGGGCCCCGAGGCCGGCTTCGACCTGCCGGGCCTCTACCGCGATGTCCTGCTCGCGAAGCCGGATCTCGCCGCGGTCGCGGCCCCGTTGAAGTCGCAGGAAGCCCGCCAGCTCGCCTATGAAATGGCGGTCGGGGTGTGCGACGCAGACGGCGCGCAGGGCCCCGCCGAAAAGGCGTTCCTGGGCCGGCTGGCCGCGCTGCTTGCGCTACCGTCCGCTGCGGCCGGCGCAACCAGTACGCGTGCCGATGAAGTCGCCGAGGCGGCCTTTGCGCCGGACGATGCGATCGCGAACGTCGGCGCATCCGCGGCCGCCGCGACGGCCACGGGCACCGTGATGGGCAGGCCGAATCTGTCCGATGCCGAGATGGACAAGCTGATCACAAGTGCGGCGGTGACCAACGCGGCGCTTGAACTGCTGCCCGAGACGCTCGCGTCGATGGCGATCATCCCCCTGCAGATGCGCCTGGTGTATCGCATCGGCCAGGCGCACGGCTACGCGATGGACCGTACTCACGCGAAAGATTTCATCGCCACGCTCGGTGTCGGCCTCACCTCGCAGTACCTCGAGCAGTTCGGCCGCAAGCTGCTCGGCGGCGTACTCGGTGGGCTGGGCGGCGGTGTCGGCCGCACGCTGGGCCGGCAGGCGGCGAGCTCCGGCCTGACGTTCGCGACCACCTATGCGCTGGGCCGAGTCGCGCAGCGCTACTACGCCGCCGGCCGCACCATGGACACCGCGGCGCTCAAGCAGACCTTCGCCGGCCTGCTCGAAGAGGCGCGCGGCCTCGCGCCGCGCTACCGCGAGCAGATCGAGCAGAAGGCGAGCACCATCGACACGCGCAGCCTCGCGGCACTCGTCCGGCAGTCCTGAGCGCTCATGAGTGCGTGACCGCGTGCGCGCGGTCGGCGCGCTCGAGGTGCGGCACGGCGTTGAAGGCGACCACGCGCGCGATCGAGCGGCCGCGCACCATCTCGCTTATGCCCGTGTTTCGCGTCTGCAGGTTGAGGTGGATCGCGGCCTCCGGGCCGGCGGCGAGCGCGTCCGCGACCAGGCGCCCGATCACGCCGCCCGAGGTCACGACGAGCACGGCTGCGGACGGCTCGAGGCCGGCGCAGGCGTCATCTGCGGCGGCCGTCACGCGGGTCCCGAAGTCCTGCCAGCGCTCAAGGCCCTCGAGCGCGCCCTCGTGGCGCGACCAGGCGTGCAGCGCGTCGCGCACCGCGGTGAAGTAGGCGCGACGATCCCCGATGGCGCGCAGCGCGCGCTCGTCGCCGCAGTGGAATACGCGGAGCACCCTGGCCGCGTCGTACTCGTTGAAGCCTGGATCGATCCGCGGCGCGGGCGCTCCTGGCAGATGCTGCAGCACGGTCTCGAGCGTGCCCGACTGTCGCGCGAGGCTGCCACAGACTGTGCGGGCGAACTGCAGTCCACGCGCCGCGAAATGCTGCCCGAGCCAGGCGGACTGTTGCAGGCCCAGTTCGGTGACGGAATCGTAGTGACCCGCGAAGTCCGGCTGCGCGTGGCGGACGAGGTAGAGAAACGGCATGCGGCGGAGACGGCGTGGCAAGAGCGACGCGGCCAGTTTACCCTGACGACTTCCGCCGCCCGGGGGCCAGACAACGGAGTGAAACCGCATGCCGCAGCGCGCAGCGGCGTTCGCGCCTTCGGGCGTGGTGACGCTCACCACAGACTTCGGCCTCAAGGACCCGTTCGTGGGAGTAATGAAGGGACGGCTGGTCGGACGCTTCCCGGCCGTGGTCATGATCGACCTCACGCACGAGATCCTCGCGCACTGGCCGGCGGAGGCGGGGTTCTGGCTGGCCCGCTCGTTCCGCTATTTTCCGCCGGGCACGGTGCACGTCGCCGTGGTGGACCCGGGCGTGGGCAGCGCCCGCGACATCGCGGTGATCGAGGCAGAGGGCCATGTCTTTCTGGCGCCAGACAACGGCCTGCTCGCGGCCGTGGTGGAGGCGGTCGACACAGCCACGCTGCGGCGGGTCGAGCCGCAGGTGCTCGAGCGGATCGACATTGGCGTGCCGAGCGCCACGTTCCACGGCCGGGACGTCTTCGCGCCGCTTGCGGCGGAGATCGCAGCCGGTCGCCTGGCACCGGACGTGCTCGGTCCGCCCGTGCCGGAATTGATCCCGGGCTGGCTGGAGGACCCGGTGGTCGGGCCGGCGCAGGTCGCGGGGTCGGTGGTCACCATCGACCACTTCGGCAACCTGATCACCAACATCGACGCGGTCCACCTCCATCACCTCGGCCACCCCGTGGTGCGCGTGGGCGGCCGCGAGCTATCGCTGCGACGGACGTACTCCGACGTGCGGCCGGGCGAATACCTTGCCCTGGTGAACTCATTCGGGGTCGTCGAGGTGGCGCGAGCGGAGCGGAGCGCAGCAGAGGGCCTCGGGCTGGAGCGGGGAGCCCCTGTTCTGGTCGTGACAAAGTAACTCTATCTTCCTGATTTGTTTTGATAAAAATTCCAGCTGGATGCCCTTGCAGTCACGACGCAGCCGGGTCGCATGGGCGTGGCGTTGGCGCTGGCGGGGCACATTGCGCCGCAACTGGAACCAGTTGAGAAGCCTAGCGATTCGTATATAGTTCGCAGCCCTGCTGCCCGGACAGCCGGCAGGACGTTGAAAACGCAAGGTTTTCCCAGGCCCGCGAAATGGAACGAGACGACCAGCACTTCGACCTCGACGAAGACTTCGTGCCCAGCGGAGAGGAAGAAGACTACGACCGCTTCATCGACCGCGGCGACCGTCGCAAGACAGCGGCCGTGAAGCGCGGCAAGGCTGCGTGGAGCAAGCTCGAGGACGTGCTGGCCGAGAAGCGCCTCCAGAAGGAACTGAAGGACGGCTACGACGACGTGTGACGACACAGGCGCCGCCCCCGGCTCGTGATCCCGGGAGCCGACCGGGGACCGCTCGATGACCAACACCTCCGACTCCAGCTGGGTCGTCCTCAAGTTCGGCGGCACCAGCGTCTCGAGCGTCAGCAACTGGAAGAACGTCGCCGGCGTGGTTCACGCACGACTCGCGGAGGGACTGCATCCCATCGTCGTGCATTCCGCGCTCTCGGGCATCACCGACCGGCTCGAGCAACTGCTCGCCAGGGCCCTGACCGGGGAGTGGGAGCCGGTCATGGAGCAGATCGAGCGCCGGCACGTGGACCTCGCGCGCGATCTCGGCGTCGCGGTCTGCGCCGACCTCGAGCGTCACTTCACCGAGCTTCGCAAGAGCGCCGCAGGCATCCACCTGATCGGCGAGGTCAGCGACCGCCTGCGCGCACGCGTCATGGCGACCGGCGAACTCATGGCGACCCGCATCGGCGCGGCTTATCTCGCCGCGGAGCGCATCGACGTGCAGTGGCTCGACGCGCGCACCCTGCTGCACGCCGAGGAGCGGCCGGCCGCCTCCGATCGCGCCAGCTACCTGTCGGCCACCTGCAACTTCGAGCCGGACCCGGCGCTGCAACAGCGGCTGGCGACGGGCGGCAAGGTCGTCATCACGCAGGGCTTCATCGCCAGCGACTCGAAAGGCGATACGGTCCTGCTCGGGCGCGGCGGCTCGGACACCTCCGGCAGCTACTTCGCCGCCAAGCTCGGCGCGAGGAGGCTCGAGATCTGGACGGACGTCCCCGGCATGTTCACGGCCAACCCGCGCGCCGTGCCGAATGCCCGGCTGCTGAAGTCTCTCGACTACGACGAGGCGCAGGAGATCGCGAGCAGCGGCGCGAAGGTGCTGCATCCGCGCTGCATCCTGCCCGCCAAGCACTACGCGATCCCGCTGTCGGTGCACGCGACGCACATGCCCGAGCTCGAGGGCACGGTCGTCACCGCCACCGGCGGCGACGGCGGGGCGCGGGTCAAGGCGGTGTGCAGCAAGAAGGGCATCACGCTCCTCTCGATGGAGACCCTCGGGATGTGGCACCAGGTGGGCTTCCTCGCCGATGCCTTCGTGGTGTTCAAGGAACACGGCCTGTCGGTGGACCTCGTCTCGACCTCGGAGACCAGCGTCACCGTGTCGCTCGACCCGGCGGCCAATACGCTCGATTCCCGTGCGCTCGAGGCGCTCGTGGCCTCGCTCTCGCGGCTGTGCCGCGTCGAGGTGATCGGTCCCTGCGCGGCGGTGAGCCTGGTGGGCCGCAGCATCCGCGCCACGCTGCACCGGCTGGGCGATGCGCTCGAGCTGTTCGAGGAACAGCGCATCTACCTCGTCACGCAGGCGGCGAACGACCTGAACATCACCTTCGTGGTCGACGAGGAGCAGGGTGACCGGCTCGTCAGCCGCCTTCACGACGTGATCGTGCGCAACGCGCCGTCGGACCACGTGCTCGGTCCCACGTGGGAGCAGATCCACGGGCTCGTCCCGATGATTCCGGCCGGCGGGCCGCCGTGGTGGCAGGGCCGGCGGGCGGAACTCGAGGACATCGCGCGCGAGCACGGGTGTGCCTACGTGTACGACAACGCGACGCTCGAGCACACCGCCCGCCAGCTGCTCGCGATCGGGGGCGTCGAGCGGGTGTTCTACGCGATGAAAGCCAACCCGCACCCGGAGATCCTGCGCACCTTTGCCGCGCTCGGGCTCGCGTTCGAGTGCGTCTCGCAGGGCGAGTGCGAACGCGTGCTCGAGGTCGTGCCCGGCATCGACCGCGACAAGGTGCTTTTCACGCCGAATTTCGCGCCCCGCTCCGAGTACGAGTGGGCGCTTGCGCAGGGCGTGCACCTCACGCTCGACAACCTGTATCCGCTGCGCCATTGGCCGGAGCTGTTCCGCGGCCGCGACGTCCTCGTACGCGTGGACACGGGCTTCGGCCGTGGCCACCACGACCACGTGCGCACCGCGGGCGTGCACTCGAAATTCGGTATCCCGCTCTTCGAGCTCGACGAGCTCGATCGTCTGGTCGCCGCGGCCGGCGCGCGGGTCGTCGGGCTCCACGCCCACACGGGCAGCGGGGTCTTCGACGTGCGCAACTGGCGCCAGGTCGGCCAGCTGCTCGGCGAGCTCGCCCAGCGCTTCCCCGAGGTCCGCGCGATCGACCTGGGCGGCGGTCTCGGCGTGCCCGAGAAGCCCGGGCAGGTGCCGGTGGACCTCGCGGCGCTGCAGGGCGTGATCGACGACCTGCGCACGCGCTGGCCCGGGCTCGGCCTGTGGCTCGAGCCCGGTCGGTTCCTCGTGGCACAGGCCGGCGTGCTGGTCGCGCAGGTCACGCAGCTCAAGGGCAAGGGCACCGTGCAGTACGTGGGCGTGACCACCGGCATGAACTCGCTGATCCGTCCGGCGCTGTACGGTGCACACCACGACATCGTGAACCTGACGCGCTTCGGCGAGCCGGGCCGGGAGGTCTACAACGTCGTCGGCCCGATCTGCGAGTCGGCGGACTACCTCGGCCACGAGCGGCTGTTGCCGCCGACCGCGGAGGGCGACACGCTCCTGATCGCGAATGCCGGGGCGTACGGGCACGTGATGAGCTCCTGGTACAACCTGCGCGAGCCGGCGCGGGAAATCCTGATCTGACGCGACGGAGCGGCAAATGAAGACGGGCATCGTCGGTTGGCGCGGCATGGTGGGTTCGGTCCTCATGGAACGCATGCGCGCCGAGCGCGATTTCGACGCCATCGAGCCGATGTTCTTCAGCACCTCCCAGTCGGGCGGGGCGGCGCCGGACGTGGGCCGCGGCCCGGGCGTGCTTCATGATGCGAACGACCTCGCGGCGCTCGCCGCCTGCGATGTCATCGTCACCTGCCAGGGCGGCGAATACACGCTGGCGGTGCATCCGCGGCTCCGCGCCGCCGGCTGGCGCGGTTACTGGATCGACGCGGCCTCGGCGCTGCGCATGAAGGACGATGCGATCATCATCCTCGACCCGGTGAACCGCCATGTGATCGACGCGGCGCTCAAGGCCGGCGTGCGCGACTTCATCGGCGGCAACTGCACGGTGTCGCTGATGCTGATGGCGCTCGGCGGCCTGCTGCGCGAGGACCTCGTCGAGTGGATCAGCTCCATGACCTACCAGGCGGCCTCGGGCGCGGGGGCGCCCAACATGCGGGAACTGCTCGCGCAGATGGGTGCCGCACACGCCTCCGCGGCAGCACTGCTCGGCGATCCGGCCAGCGCCATCCTCGACATCGACCGTGCCGTGACGGAGTGCCTGCGCGGCGACGCGCTGCCGACCTCGCAGTTCGGTGCGCCGCTCGCGGGCAGCCTGATCCCCTGGATCGACAAGGACCTCGGCCACGGCCAGAGCCGCGAGGAATGGAAGGGCAGCGCCGAGACCAACAAGATCCTCGGTCGCTCGACGAACCCGATTCCAGTCGAGGGCCTCTGCGTGCGCATCGGCGCCATGCGCTGCCACAGCCAGGCGATGACCATCAAGCTGAAGCGCGACCTGCCGCTGCCCGAGATCGAGCGACTGATTGCCGGCGGCAACGACTGGGTGCGGCTGGTGCCGAACACCCGCGAGGACTCCATCCGCGAGTTGTCGCCCGCACGCGTGAACGGCACCCTCGCGATCCCGATCGGACGCGTGCGCAAGCTCGCCATGGGCGGCGAGTACATCTCCGCGTTCACCGTGGGTGACCAGCTGCTGTGGGGCGCGGCCGAACCGCTGCGCCGCATGCTCCGGATGCTCTGATCGAATCCGTCAGTTTCCCGTCCGGAAACGGTCGAACTCGCGGTTCTGAATGCGCGTGAAGTCGGCGGACATCGCGGCATTCATGTGCAATCGCTGTCGCGTTGCGGTATCCGGATAGACGATCGGATCCCGGCGCAGGTCCTCGGCGACCAGCGCGGTCCCGGCAACGTTTGCGCTGGCGAACCCCGTCGCCTCGGTGACCCCGGCGATGATCTCGGGTCGCATCAGGAAATCGATCAGGCGATGCGCGAGTTGTGGGTGCGGCGCGTCCGCCGGGACCGCCAGCGTGTCGACCCAGAGAATCGCGCCTTCCTTCGGGATGACATAGCGTATCTCGACGTCGCGCCCGGTCTCGCGGGCCAGGTTGCGTGCAGCACGAAAATCGGCGTTCGGGCCCACCGCGAAGCAGATCTCGCCCTCGACCAGCGCGGTCGTGACGAGCCCCGAGGTGATGTCACGAACATGCGGCCGGATGGCGCCAAGCACCTGCATCGCCGCGGCGAGGTCCTCGGGTCGCTCGCTGTTCGGATCCCTGCCGAGATACATCAGAGCGAAGCTCGTCATCATCCAGGGCGAGTCTGCGAGGCTGATTCCGCAGTTCGCGATCCGCGACGCGTAGGCCGGATCGAAGAGGAGAGCCCACGAATCAGGTGCAGGACCACCGATAGCCGCCTCGATCTTCGCGACGTTGTAGCCAAAGGCGGTCGTACCCCACAGGTAGGGCACGGCGTACTGGTTCCCGGGATCGTTCGTCTCCAGTTGCCGCAGGATCTCGGGATCGAGGTGACGCAGGTTGGGCAGCAGACGCTTGTCGAGCCTGCGATAGATCCCGGCCTGGATCTGTCGCTCGAGGAAGTTGTTGCCGGGTACGACGAGGTCCAGGCCCGTGCTCCCCACGAGCAGCTTCGACTCGAGCACGAGATTGGTCTCGTAGACGTCATAATTGACCGCGATGCCGGTCTCCTTCGTGAACGCTGCGAGCGTGTCCGGGCCGATCTCCTCGACGAAGTTGGCGAAGTTGACGATCTGCTGCTCGGCCTGAGGCGCCGACACCCGCGCGTTCGGATCCCCGGGTCCGGGGTCGGAGGACCCACAAGCCGTCAGCAGTGTGAGGCCGAGGCCCGGTATCAGCGTCTTGTTCACATTGGCTTCCCGTGGGACCCCTGGTGCAGGTGGTCGGATTCGGCGGATTCTGGGGCGGTTGCCCTCGACCCCGCAAACGCGAACGACGAGGTCCGAGTAGGCTCGAGATGACTGCCCCGAGATCACCGGTCGCTGCGCTTCCGCGCACCGTCGTCATCCTCGGCCTCGTGTCGCTCCTGAACGACACGGCGAGCGAGATGATCACGCCGCTGCTGCCGATCTTCCTGACCGCAGCGCTCGGCGCCGGCCCGGCAATCGTCGGGCTCGTGGAAGGACTGGCCGAGGCCACGGCGAGCCTCCTGAAACTGGTCTCGGGTCGGCTCGCGGATCGGGGCGTGCCGGCCAAACGGCTGGTCATCGGCGGCTACGCGCTCTCCAACGCCGTTCGGCCGCTGATCGGACTTGCCACCGGTTGGGCGGCGGTTCTGGTGTTGCGTTTCATGGACCGCATCGGCAAGGGCCTGCGTACGGCGCCACGGGACGCCTTGATCGCGGCCGCCGCCCCCGAGCAGCGTGGGCGGGCGTTCGGCTTTCACCGATCGATGGACCACGCCGGTGCCGTCGTCGGGCCGCTGCTCGCCTTCGGACTGCTCGCCGCTCACGCCGACCTGGAGCACGTGTTCCTCGCGTCGGCTATTCCTGGCGCGCTCGTAATCGCGCTGCTCGTCTTCGGACTGCCGCCGGGCGCGCCGGCGACCCCCGCGACGGCACAGCGCTTTTCCTGGCGCGCGCTCCACGGACGCCTGCGAGCCATCATCCTTACTGCGGGTCTGCTCGCGGTCGCCAGCGTGCCCGAGGTCTTCGTGGTGCTCTGGGCGACCCAGGCAGGGATGGCCGTGACGTGGGTTCCGCTGGTCTGGGCGGCCGCCAGTCTCGTCAAGATGCTGATCGCGATGCCGGCCGGAATCCTTTCCGACCGGCTCGGCCGCGTGCCGATGCTGCTCGGTGGCTGGTCGGCGCGGGTGATCGTGCTGTTGCTGCTGGCCTATGCCAGCCCCGGCGCAGTCGGCGTCTGGGCGCTGTTCGTCGCCTATGCCGCCACGCTGGCAATGACCGAGCCTGCCGAGCGCGCGCTCATTGGCGACCACGCGACCGCGGGCGAGCGGGGCACCGCGTTCGGGCTATATCACCTCACCAGTGGCCTGCTGGTCCTGCCGGGTGCGGTGCTCTTCGGCAGCCTGTGGCAGGCACTCGGGTCGGCGACGGCCTTCGCTGCAGCCGCCGGGATCACGGCGCTCGCGGCCGCGCTGATGCTCGCGCTCGCTAGCCCTTCGAGGCGTGCCGCGCCCTGAGTTCCTCGACCACGCGTTCGAGCGAGAGGTCGCGGGACTTGAGCAGCAGCAGCAGGTGGAAGAGCAGATCCGCGCACTCGCTCACCAGCCCGTCGTCGTCACGCGAGACCGCCGCCAGGGCCGTCTCGACCCCTTCCTCGCCCACCTTCTGCGCGATGCGGCCGGGCCCCTCGGCGAAAAGGCGCGCCGTGTAGCTGCCCTCCGGTTGGTCGGCAATGCGGTTCGCAATGATGTTCTCGAGCAGCCCGAGGAAGGCGAGGCGCTGTGCGTCGGCGGGTGTCGCATCGGCGAAGCAGGATTCCGTGCCCTTGTGGCAGGTGGGCCCGATCGGGTCCGCGAGCACCAGCAGCGCGTCCGAGTCGCAGTCGGTGCTGACGTCCACGACGTTGAGGAGGTGGCCGGAGGTCTCGCCCTTGGTCCAGAGGGTCTCGCGCGAGCGGCTGAAAAAGACCACTCGGCCTCGGGCCAGCGTCTCGCGCAGCGCGGTTTCGTTCATGTAGCCCAGCATCAGCACGCGCCCGGTGCGCGCGTGCTGCACGATGGCCGGCAGCAGCCCACCCCCCTTGTCCCAGTCGAGGGCGACCACGTCGTCCGGGATCACAGCCTCACCTCGATGTGTCGCGTGCGCAGGTATCGCTTCAGGTCGGGAATGGCGATCGCGCCGGAGTGAAACACACTCGCGGCCAGCGCACCATCCACGCGGGCCACCTCGAACACCGCGGCAAAGTGCTCGGGCGCGCCGGCGCCGCCCGAGGCGATCAGCGGGACGCGGCAGACCTCGCGCACGCGCTGCAGTTGGGCGATGTCGTAGCCCGTGCGCACGCCGTCGCTCGCCATGCAGTTGAGCACGATCTCGCCGGCGCCGCGGTCCTGCACCTCGGTCACCCAGTCGAGCGTGCGCCGCGCAGTGCTGCGAGAGCGCTCCGGGTCGCCGGTGAACTGGTAGACGAGGAAGTCGTCGTCCACGGTCTGGCTGTCCACGCCAATTACGACGCACTGCGAGCCGAAGCGGTGCGCCAGCCGGTCGATCAGCGCGGGATCGGCGAGGGCAGGGGAGTTCACCGAGATCTTCTCGGCGCCCGAGTTCAGCACCGCCTCGGCGTCCTCGACGCTGCGGATGCCGCCCGCGACGCAGAACGGGATATCGAGCACTCGGGCGATGCGCCCGATCCAGCTGCGATCCACGGAGCGACCCTCGGGACTCGCCGTGATGTCGTAGAACACGAGCTCGTCGGCGCACTCGGCGCGGTAGCGCGAGGCGAGCTCGAGTATGTCACCCACCACGCGGTGATCGCGGAAGCGCACGCCCTTGACGACCTGTCCGTCGCGCACGTCGAGACAGGGAATTATGCGGCGGGCAAGAATGGCGCGACCTCCTCTGCGGAAAGACGACCCTCGAGCAGCGCACGGCCACTGATCACGGCGGCCACGCCAGTCGCGGCGAGCGCGTGCAGGTCCGCGGCGCAGCTGACGCCGCCGGAGGCCTGCCAGTCGATGCCCGGGAAGCGGCGCACGGCCTCCGCGTACAGCGCCAGATTGGGGCCCGACATCGCGCCGTCGCGGGCAACGTCCGTGCAGAGCACGTGGTGCAGCCCGGCCGGGAGATAGCGCTCGACGGCATCCCAGAGACTCGTCTGCGTCTGGCGTTCCCAGCCGTGCGTGGCGAGCCGCGGCGTGCCGCCCTCGTCGATGCGCACGTCGAATGCGAGCACGACACGCTCCGCGCCCGGGTCGCGCAGCCATCCGGCGACCTCGTCCGGCTCGATGACGGCGACGCTTCCGACCACCACGCGCGCGACCCCGAGCGCCAGCAGGTCATCGACCACCGCGCGGGAACGCACGCCGCCGCCCAGCTGCACCGTGCCGGGGGGTGCATGGTCTGCAAGGCGTGCGATGGCAGCGCGATTGGCCTGCGAACCCACGCGCGCGCCGTCCAGGTCCACAACGTGAATCGCGGTGGCGCCGAGGCCGAGGTAACGGTCCAGCACCTCGAGCGGATCGCTGGCATAGACTGTCTCGGCATCGAAGCGACCCTGCAGCAGCCGTACGCAG
>Ga0209254_10004482_pt1 | contig 12785 bp, 17 predicted proteins | sample FrelakmetDIP11DI_FD_187148 | JGI IMG/M metagenome (GOLD analysis project Ga0209254, IMG submission 187148) | Freshwater lake sediment microbial communities from the University of Notre Dame, USA, for methane emissions studies - DIP11 DI (SPAdes)... | ecosystem: Environmental > Aquatic >...
GGCACGGCGACGAGCACGCAGGCCGACAGGCTGCTGGCTGCCGTGACGAAGGCCACCGCGAAGTAGTTTCGGCAGGCGCTGGAGGCGGGGCCGCGCGCGCGGTGATCAGGGCGCGACGATGTCCGGCAATTCGGCGAGCGTGGCGATCTGTCCGTCGGGGGTTCCGGGCAGGCGCTCCGGCGCCTGGTTGAAACGGTTGCACCACAATACGCGCAAGCCGAATGCCTTTGCGGCGTAGGCATCCCACCCGTTCGAGGACAGAAAGCAGATCTGGCTTGCCGCCAGCTGCAGGCGATCGGTGGCGAGCCTGTAGACCGATGGATGGGGTTTGTAGACGCCGACCTCTTCGACAGAAAATGCGCCGTCGAGCAGCCCCGCCATACCCGAATGGGCGACGGCCGAAGCGAGCATTTCCGGCGTTCCATTGGAGAGGATCGCGAGCTTCTTGCCGCCGGCCCGGAGGCGTTGCAGCGTGGCCGGAACCTCGGGGTAGACGCTCAGCGACAGGTAGAGGGTCATCAGACGGCGGTGCAACTCCCGATCGTCGAGCTGGAGGCTTTCCAGCGCAAACGAAAGTGCGTCCGACGTCACCGTCCAGAAATTGGCGTGATGGCCTCCCAATCCGCGCAGCCAGGTGTACTGCAGCTGCTTCGTGCGCCACAGGTCGGCCAGCGGTTGCCAGCGATCTCCCAGCTCGTCGCGCGCGCCGCGAGCGGCGCTGTTGACGTCGAACAGCGTTCCGTAGGCGTCGAACACGCACGCTTGAACTCCAGGCAAGTGCAATCGCGTCATCGTGCTGCCTCGTGGGTGTACCGCGCAGCCTCCATGCTCGATGCAGGCGGCGTCGTGGTCAAGCGAATCAACTGCCCGTAGAGATTGCGGCCGGACAGCGATTCGCTCTATATTCGCGCACTGTGCGAACTGCTTGGCGCTTGTGGCGACCTGCAGCGTCAAGAAGGCCCGTGAAACTGGAGGATTCGATGTTCCGCTCGATGTCGATGCTGCTGTTGCTTCCGCTCGTCTTTGGCGTGTCGGCGTCTCTGGCGCAGACAAGAAAGCCCACGTCACCCGCAAGAGTCCCCGCGGCGAAGGACAACTCCATCAGCGTCAACGTTTTCTTGCGTGATGGAAACAAGAACGAGGTATTGCTCGGCACGCGCATTTGGCCGGATTACCCCGAGTACAACGCCGTCGCCCTGCAGCGTTTCTTCGCGACAATGAGAGCTCTCGAGCCTGCCTACAAACAGGACGATGAGGTTGCGTATACGTGGTCGACCAAGGGGCGCGTGACCAAGTGCAGCATCTACCTCGAGTCACCCGGAGCGGGTGGCAAGGCGGGAACCGGCGCGGTGGTGGGATGCGAAGCGAATGGCGTGAGCAGCCTCGCAGTCACGTCTGCCGCCGACCCCAAGAGCCCCGTCAGCTCGTCCCAGGATTCCAGGCACGTGACCGACGTGATGGATATGTTCAAGAAGCAATCCGAGCGCGCCAGGAGCACGCTGCCCAGGCAATGACGATTTCCCGCCAGAAGGTCACGAGGAAACCTGGAAGCTGCACAACAACTGCAAGTAGAATTTGGTCACGCAGCCAGCAGCTTCTTGATGTCGTCGACCGACAACACCTGTCCGCTGCTCTTGACTTTGCCATTCATCACCAGCGCTGGTGTGCGGGTGACGCCGGCATCGATGATCGCGTTGATGTCCGTCACTTTCTCCAGCTCGTAGTCGAGCCCGAGGGCTTGCGCCGCCGCGCTCGCATGCTCACCCAGGGCGACGCACTTGGCGCAGCCGGAACCGAGTACCTGCAGCTTGATCATCGAATCACTCCTTAGGGAAACAGGGCGCCGTACACGAGCCCGCTGAAAGTCGCCATGACGACCACCAGCGAGCAGTAGACGACCGTTTTTTGCGTGCCGAGGATGCTGCGGATGACCAGCATGCTGGGCAGCGAAAGCGCCGGACCCGCGAGCAGCAGCGCAAGCGCCGGTCCCTTGCCCATGCCCGAGCCCATCAATCCCTGGACGATGGGGATTTCGGTGAGCGTGGCGAAGTACATGAACGCGCCCGCCAGCGCCGCGAAGAAATTGGAGAACAGCGAATTGCCGCCGACCGCGGCACCGACCCATTCGGAAGGCACGATGCCCTCGTGACCGGGGCGCCCGAGGAGGAACCCGGCCAGCAGCACCCCGCCCAGCAGCAGAGGCAGGATCAGCTTGGCGAAACTCCACGTCTCACTAAGCCACTCGTCGCCATCGCCCGGCTGTGTCGCCGCCGTCAGCGTGAGGCCCAGGAGACCGGCGCTGAATGCGAGCACGGGAGCCTCTGGCAGGAACCATGCCAGGAGGGCGACGGCGACCGCGGTGATCGCCAGCGGCTGCCAGTGCCAGCGCCAGCGAAAGATCAGCAGCAGCGCCAGGCCCAGACTGGCCACCGCCGTCAGCGGCCATTTCCAGGCGAACACGGCGTGCCAGACCGCGCTGTCCTCGGCGCGGGCGGGCGCCCAGTTGGCGAACACCAGGACCGCCACCTGCAGCGCGAAGAACGCCGCCGTGTCGGCCAGCGGCCGGCCCGCGTCGGTGCCGCCCTCGAAGCCCTTCTGCGACAGCGCGCGCGCGGCTTCCTCGCGCCGGTAGATGAGCTGCATGATGATGCCGATCACCAGCGCGAAACCGACCGCGCCGACCGCGCGCGCCACTCCCAGCTCGAAGCCCAGGATCTTGGCGGTCAGGATGATCGCCAGCACGTTGATCGCCGGGCCGGAGTAAAGGAAGGAAATGGCGGGACCCAGCCCGGCGCCGCGCCGGTAGATGCCGCCGAACAGCGGCAGCACGGTGCACGAGCAGACCGCGAGGATGGAACCCGACACCGAGGCCACGCCGTAAGCGGTGACCTTGTTCGCCGCAGGGCCCAGGTACTTCATCACCGCATCCTCGCTGACGAAGACGGCGATGGCGCCGGCGATGAAGAACGCCGGCACCAGGCAGAGCATCACATGCTCGCGCGCATACCAGGTCAACAGCGCGAGCCCTTCGAGCACCGCGTTGTCGAAACGTGCGGTGCCGACCGGCATGAAGAACGCCAGCAGGAAGGCCGCGAGGATGCTCGCCAGCCATTTGAGCTCGGTCGGATGGTCGCGCAAGGCGTGCCATGCCCGGCCAACGGGCGATTCGGGCGCTTTCATTGCTTCGGTGGATTGCATCGCCATCAGCGTACTCTCGCTAACGTAGACGAGCACCGCGCGAAAAGGATGCGCCTCGGCGGCGCCTGTGCCCTTGAGGACTCGGGTGCCGGGAGCCTTGGCCGCTGCCGCCTGCTACCGTACCCGCCGGCGATCCGCGTCGGTAACCATGTCGGCCGCCAGCAGGAGAATCTCGATTTCCTCGGTAATCTCTTCCTGGCGCTGGGTGTTGTAGGCCAGACGGAGGCGAGCGCTGTCTTCCTCCAGCCTATTCAGGGCGCGATCCATATGCGCCTGGCGCTGGCGGTTCTCGGCCATGAGCGAGTCGTAGAGCAACTCGTTGAGGACGGCGTGGAGATAGTGTCCTGTCAGGCCGCTCAGGAAGTCTCCGGGAGGAAGATTGAGTTCCGCTGGATAAGGCCGCAGTCGGCCGGGAGCCGGCAAATCGCGCAAAGGCAGCAAACGGCGCATGCGGATATCACCGAGGGCATCGCAATGGTAGAACGCGGAAAGCCCGTAGCCGGCCAGCTTGTCGTCGGCCAGCAAGCGGCTCAACGCCCGGGTCAATCGAAGAAGCACCGCCGGCACTTCGTCGGCCACGATGGCACCCGGCAGCGTCAGCTCGATGCAGTCTCGTTCGCCGATCCGGCTTGCCAGACGTTGCCCGATGATGGCCCAACGAACAGGGGCATCCTTCTCCTCGCACAGCGCCTCCATTCGCGCCAGCAGCGCCTCGTTGAAATCGCCACAAAAACCCTGTTCCGAGCCCACCAGCACGCATAGCTCACGCCCCGCCGCCGGTGTGCTGGCGAATCGGGCATGACCGGCAAGAAAATCGGCTGCTGCCGCCTCGATGCCTGCCACCATGCGGCGCTGGCTGGTGAGGAAATCCGTCAGAATGCGGGTTTCCATGAGGGCCAGGCCTTTCATTGCCGACATGATGCCGGCGATATCGGACAGCGCCTCCAGCCGCCTGGCGATCTCACGCCGGCGGCTCATCGCCCATCTCCCGCAACCAGCCGGCCACCATGTCTCGCCAGGCATCTCGCCCTGCAGCGAGCCCGGGGCCGCCCGCAGCTGCACATTTCAGCAGCCTCGCCAACCGTGCCTGCACGGCCGCTCCCTCCAGCCCGCCGAAAAGGCCCTCGTTGTAGGCCACCAGCCAGGCCAGGTGCTGCTCCGGTGACAAGGGTGCCAAACGTTCCTGCTTGAGGAGTTCCCGAAGCAGGCGGCCACGCCGGATCTTGGCCTCGACGCTCGCCTCCAGACGCGAGCCGAAGCGGGTGAAGACCTCCAATTCCAGAAACTGAAGGAAATCCAGCTTCATCCGCCCGGCCTCGGCCTTGATGATCGCCAACTGGGCCTTGCCGCCAATGCGCGAAACCGAGCGCGTGATATCGATGGCGGGCAGGAAACCCCGGGCGTACAGCGCCGGATCGAGATAGATCTGGCCGTCGGTGATGGAGATCAGGTTGGTGGGAATGTAGGCGGCAATCTCGCCCTGCTCGGTTTCGACGATGGGCAAGGCCGTCATGCTGCCCCCGCCGTAACGGGCCGACAAACAGGTGGAACGTTCGAGCAGGCGTGCATGGAGGAAAAAGATATCGCCCGGATAAGCCTCCCGCCCTGGCGGACGACGCAACAGCAGCGACAACTCCCGATAGGAGCGCGCGTGGGTCGTGAGGTCGTCGTACACCACCAGGACGTCGCGCCCAGCCCACATCCATTCTTCGGCGATGGCGCAGCCGGCAAAGGGTGCGAGGAACTTGAGACCGGGCGTGGTGGTGGCCTCGGCGACCACCACGCAGGTGATATCGAGAACGCCGGCCTGGCGCAGGGTTTCGATGGTTGCGACCACGGTCGAGCGTTTCTGGCTGACCAGCACATACACGCACAGGACATCGCGCCCCTTCTGGGCAATGACCGTGTCCAGTGCCAGCGAGCTCTTGCCGGTGCCCGCGTCGCCGATGATGAGCTGGCGTTGGCCCTTGCCGATGGGGATCATCGTATCCACCATCTTGCTGCCGCTCTGCAACGGCCGCGCGACGAAATCCCGCGCGGTGATGGGCGGCGAGGAAACCTCGAGGGCGCGCCGGCGGTTGGACTTGGGCGCGGGTCCGCCATCGAGGGGATGGCCCAAGGGGTCCACGACACGGCCGAGCAAGCCATCGCCGACACCGATATCCAGTCGCCGCCCGGTGAGATGCGCCGAGGCTCCAGCGGCAAGCCCGTCCTTCTGGCTGAGCAGGATGGCACCGATGCGCGCGCTGCCCAGATCAAACACCAAGGCCTCGCTGCCGTCCTCGAAACGCAGAATTTCATCCATCGCTGCCGAGGGAAGGCCCTCGATCCTGGCGATGCCGTCGCCGATGGCCACCAGCTTGCCGATTTCGCTGATCCGAAGCTGTGGCCGGTAGTCATCGAGCCACGGGCTGCGCGCGCGGCTGGTGGTCTGGGGAGGCAGGTCATGGAGCAAGATGGGAGGCCTCCGCAAAAATCCCCAGTTCGCCGGCAAGGCTGAAGTCCAGTTGCCAGGCCCCAAAAGACACCCGTATCCCGGCCAGCAGATCGCTGTCCTCGACAAATTCGAGGTGGCCGTGAACGCCCAGTCGGGCCTCGATGGCGCCGGCAACCCGCGCGCGCTGTTCTTCGGAGAGCGAATAGGCGCTGGCCACAATGCCCTGTCCGTTTCCATTGTGGCCCGCACGCAACGGGGCGACACGCTCATCCGGCAAGGTCGCCAGTTCCTCGATGAAGAGTTTCACCAGGCGCGCTTCCAGATCCGGTCCGGCAAGTCGCGCCAACAACTTGCTTGCAAACTGGCGAGCCTGGACGCCCGCCTGGGCAGCAAGTTCGCGCTGCAGCGTCTCCTGCCGATGCGCGTCCTGGGCCGCGCTGCGCTCGCGCTCTGCGGCCAGGTGTCGACTCAACGCTTCCATCTGCCGCGATCGCTCGGCCGCCATTTCTGCATCGAAACGCGCGCGCGCCGCCGCCTTTTCCTGCTCCCAATCGGCCAGCCGGCCCTCGAACTGGCTTTTCAGGACTGAAGCCCGCGCTTCCGCCTCCCGAGCCCCGCTCAGGACGCGTTCGATCCCCGCCCGGCGTTGCGCCAGGATCGCGAGCACCGGCCGATAGAGAAAACGCTTGAGTATCCAGACCAACGCCAGGAAGTTGACTATTTCCAGGGCGAAGGTGGTCCAGTCCAGCTCCATGACCGCCTCCTACTTCAGGAAGTATTCGAGCAGCGGATTGCGGAAGAGGATGATGAGCACGATCACCAGCACATAGATGGCCAGCGATTCGATCATCGCCAGACCGATGAACAGCGTTCGGGTAATGGATTTCTCCGCTTCCGGCTGACGCGCCAGCGCTTCAAGCGCCTGGGCAATCGCACGGCCCATCGCGAGAGCCGGAAACATGACGCCGATGGCAATGGCCAGAGCACCCGCCGCGGTGGAGATCAGGGCAAACCAGTGGATGTCGCTCATGTTTCGCCTTCTTTCCTGTCGTTCGATCGAGACGCTTCGGGGTTTTCCGAAGCTTCGTGGGATTGCATTCCGCCAGCGATGTAGATCAACGCCAGCGTGCCGAAAATGTAGGCCTGGACCAGGGCTTCGACGATGTGCAGCATGAGCACCGGCACGGGCACGAGCAGGCCTGCCACCAGAAGCACCAGCAGAGCCGCCATTTCCAGGCTCATGATGTTGCCGAACAGCCGTACGGCCAGGGCCAAAGTGCGGGAAAACTCGCCCAGCAGATGAAACGGCAACAGGATGGGGCTGGGGGTCAGATAGTGGCGCAGATAGTTCTTCAGGCCTTCGCTGCGAATGCCGAACCAGTGCACCGACACGAAGACCAGGAAAGCCAGCGCGGCGGTGGTCGACAGGTTGCCGGTCGGCGAGTGCAGCCCCGGCACGAGCCCGGTGAGATTGGCTACGGCGACGAATAGCCAAAGCGTGCCGACGAAAGGCAGGAGCAGTCCGGCGCGGCCGGGCAACACGCCTTCGATGGCGTTCTCGATCGACTGGACGGCACCTTCCAGCGCCGTTTGCACCAGACCAGGGTCGTCAGCCGAGAGCCGTCGGGTCGCAAGCCAGCACCCGAGTCCCAGGGCCAGCAGCAGACCCCAGGTGGTCACCACGGTGGCGGTGATCCGCAACCAGCCGAGGCTGAAAACAACGCTCGCCGCATCCATCACCAATACTTCCGGATGAAGAAATAGACATTGAACACCCCGAGCGCGAGGCCGAGGATGATCAGGTTTAGCGTCCACCGCACCGTGTAACCCTCACCCAGGCTGTCGAGCCAGCGCCCCAGATAGGCTCCCGCCAGCAGCGGCACCACGAAAAGCACCGACAGGCTGCCGAGAAAAACCGTCTGGGCAAGGAGCGACCGGCGCCTGCGTTCCGCCTGCTTCAGTCGTTCGCTGTCCCGGGCGACGTCCCGGCGCCACTTTTCGTTGTTCATGACGGCCACCGATCAAGGTGGCGCAAGCGCCGGAAAAGCTCTTGCTCCAGCCGCTGCAAATTGTCCTTGACGCTCCTGAGCGCCTCTTCTTCCTGGGCCAGTTGCCCTGCCAGCGACGCGGAAATGCGCTCGTAATCCCGGTCGCAAAGGTAACGCCGAGTGCTGACCGTCAGTTGATCGTCGGCAAGACGCAGTACGGCCCCAGGGCACGCCAGGTAGTGCCATGCGCCCTCCACGGTACGGAAACGGGAGAGGCCGTAGTCGAGGACGGTCATGAAGCGGGCACGCCCCGGCTGAATGCCGAAGCTGCCACTGGCGTCGGTGCCGACAAAGCTCGCCACGTTGTCGACGCGCTCGCTGCGCACGGCGCTTTGCAGATGGAGGGTGATGCCGCTCATCGCACGCCCTCCATGCTGCCGCGCATGTAACAGCGATCTTCCGGCAGATCGTCGTATCGGCCGGCGACGAAATCCTCGCAATCGGCCAAGGTGGTTTCCAGCCGCACCGTGGCCCCCGCGATGCCGGTGTGTTCGGCAACGACATAGAACGGCTGGGTGAGATAGCGTTCGAGCAGCCTCGCCCGCAGCACCGTGCGCCTGTCGACTTCCGACAGGGCTTCCAGGCCCAGCATCGCAATGATGTCTTCCAGTTCCCGGTAGCGGGCCAGATGCTCCCGTACCGCCTGCGCCACGCGGTAGTGACGATCGCCGAGAGTCACGCGATCCATCATGCGGCTGCCGGAGGCCAGCGGGTCGACCGCCGGATAGATGCCCTTGGCCGCCTGATTGCGCGACAGGATCACCGTGGTGTCGAGGTGGGCGAGCAGCGCGCCGACCGCCGGGTCGGTCATGTCGTCGGCGGGCACATAGACGGCCTCCACGGCGGTGATGTTGCCGCTGCGAGTGGAGGAAATGCGTTCCTGCAATTCCGCCACTTCGGAGAGCAGCGTTGGCTGATAGCCGACCGTTGCCGGCATGCGCCCAAGCAGTCCCGACAGCTCGCTGCCTGCCTGCACGAAGCGGAACGCGTTATCCATCAGAAACAGCACTTCCTTCGCCACGTGGTCGCGCAGGTACTCGGCATAGGTCAGCGCCGACAGCCCGATACGAAAACGCACCCCCGGTGATTCGTCCATCTGACCGAACACCATCAGCGTACGCGGCATCACGCCAGCGTCCTGCATGTCGTGCCAGAGCTCGTGACCCTCGCGAATGCGTTCGCCGACACCGGCAAAGACCGAGACGCCCTGGTGCAGGCGGACGATGGCGTTCATGAACTCCATGATCAGCACCGTCTTGCCTACCCCCGCGCCGCCGAAAAGTCCGGTCTTGCCGCCGCGAACAAAGGGGCACAAGAGGTCGATCACCTTGATGCCCGTCGGCAGGATTCCTCCCATGCCCGCCGCTTCGGCCAGCGGGGCCGGAGCGGCAACGATGGGGCGGGTCAGCTTCGCGTCGAGCGGCAGGCCGCCGTCCAGCGGATGGCCAAGGATGTCGAGCAGGCGGCCCAGGCAATCGGGCGTCACCGGCACCTGGAGCGGCCCGCCGGAATCGAAAACCGGCATGAGTCGGCGCAGGCCGCCCGTGCGATGCAAGGCGATGGCACGCGCCCGGAACTCATCCAGATGGCGATGCACCTCGAAGGTGTAGCGCTCGCCATCCATGCAGACGTACAGGGCCTGATGGAGCGGCGGCAGGCGATCGCACACAATGTCGATGACCGGCCCGTGGATCTCCTCGATGACGCCCAGCGGCGGCAATCCGGGCGCCGGGCAAGACGGCCCTATGGACTCTGGCAGCGCGGGTGAAAGCGTGAAATCAGCCATCGCCGTCTTGCTATCCTGTCGCGGGTTGCCGCGAGTGTTCTGCTTCGTAGATGGAGGTACCAGGGAAAACGATGGATTCCGATTCGTGGCAAGGCGCAAACCGCAGCAATAGCCCATGCCATTGCGAGGATTTGCAACGCCGCCACGGACCGGAAGGCGCGGTTTACGGTGCCGATATCTGCGAAGCAGAGCACTTGGATTATAGGACCCGCCGCGGGCGAACTCCATGACGACTCGTTGTTGCTGGCTCAAAGAGAGCCCCGCTCAATTCAACTACCCATAGCACCAAATTGGATGTATCATGCGGTCATGCTATCATGCGGCACGAAGGAGAGCGTAATGCACAACATCAAAACGGTTGGAAAAAGCGGGCAAATTTCGCTTGGCAAGGCAATGGCCGGGATGGGCTTCATTATGCAAGTGCTGCCCGGAGGCGACATCGTGCTCAAACGGGCTGTTGTTGTTCCTATGAACGAAAGACTGCTCGACCCCGTTGCCCATGCGGAACTGGAGGCTGCCCGCGAGTGGCGGCGAAGCAATCCGGCAAAAGCAACTGACCTGACTGCGCTTGCATCCAAACTCGGAATTACGGAAGAGTGAGCAACGACGATGCGGTGCTGTTAGACCTGAACGTGCCCGCGTTTCAGAAGAAGCTGTTTGAGCTTGATGCCGGAGAGGTCAAGAAGGTATTCAAGACGTTTCAGAAGCTTCAATCGTTAACCTGGAACGAGGTCTTCCGTGACCACGGGTTGAAGTGGGAACAGGTGAAAAACGAACCAGGCACATTCACGATTCGACTATCAAAATCGTATCGCGCCGTTGTCGAACGAGAGGGCGCGTTGATGCTGTTTCAAACGCTACACCTTGACCACAACGGTGCCTACGGGAAAAAATAGAAAAGCAAGCAAGAGCTTCCCCCAACTCCGGGCAATCCGCGTCGTCTCCTGTCAGGGAAGACAACCAGAACTCGAAAAGGATGCGCAAGCGAGTTACTTCAATGGTCTCGGCGTGAAACAGCAAACTTTCCCGGCCCCATCGAAACGGACTTTGCAGACTTCCGTAAGACGCTTTCGAAGGCGCGAACGGGCTCGCTGCACGCGGGACTTTGCGCCGGGCAGCGAAATGCCAAGCTGATCGGCCAGCGCCTGCTGGGAGACGCCCGATAGATCGCAGAGCGTGATCGCGAGCCGATCGTCGGCCGAGAGTTCGGCCAGTACTCGCGGCAGGCATTGGCTCAAGTCCTCCACCGGGGCGCTCTCGTCGCGGGTGGGCATGACGAGTTCGTCGTCGCTGGGCAGCGGTACCTGTTCGCGGACGACGCGCAGCCGGTCGGCAAGCGCATTGCGCGCCACCTGGAACAGCCACGCGCGCGCATTGTCGATGTCGCAGAACCGGCCGCCCTGGCGCAAGGCCTTGAGAAAGACCTCCTGCAACAGGTCTTCGGCATCGTCCGCATTGCGCATCCGATGCCGGAGATAGCCGCGCAACTCGCCCTCGTGCGCGGACCAGGCGTTCAGCAGGCAGGAGGGGGTGTCCATCCCGGCTCTTTCAGCTCATGCCCGCTCGTACCACGGCTTGGTGGCGTTGACCACCTTCACCACCAGCAGCATGACGGGCACCTCGATCAGCACGCCGACGACGGTGGCCAGCGCCGCACCGGACTCGAAGCCGAACAGGCTGATCGCAGCCGCCACGGCCAGCTCGAAGAAATTGGACGCGCCGATGAGCGCCGACGGGCAGGCCACGCTGTGCTTTTCTCCGAGCGCCCGGTTCAGCAGGTACGCGACCGACGAGTTGAAGAACACCTGGACCAGGATCGGCACGGCCAGCAGGGCAATCACCAGCGGCTGCTTGAGGATGGCGTTGCCCTGGAAGGCGAACAGCAGCACCAGCGTCAGCAGCAAGGCGGCGATCGACCAGGGCTGGATCTTCGCCATCGCAGCGTCGAAGGTCCCTTGTCCCCGCGTCAGAAGCCGCTTGCGGATGATCTGCGCGAGGATGACCGGGATCACGATGTACAGAACGACCGAGGTGAACAGCGTGGCCCAGGGCACGGTGATGCTCGACACGCCGAGCAGAAAGCCCACGACCGGGGCGAAGGCGAAGATCATGATCAGGTCGTTCAGCGCGACCTGCGACAGCGTGAAATATGGATCGCCGTTGGTGAGTCGGCTCCAGACGAAGACCATCGCGGTGCAGGGCGCGGCCGCGAGCAGGATCAGGCCGGCGATGTAGCTGTCGATCTGCTCCGGCGGCAGCAGGGGAGCAAACAGATGGCGGATGAACAGCCAGGCGAGAAAGGCCATCGAGAACGGCTTGACCAGCCAGTTGATGACCAGCGTCACGCCGATGCCGCGAATGTGTCCCTTGACCTGGTGCAGCGCGCCGAAGTCGATCTTCAGCAGCATCGGAATGATCATCACCCAGATCAGAAGGCCGACGGGGAGATTGACCTTGGCGACTTCCATCGCTCCGATCGCCTGGAACACGCCAGGCAAAAACTGCCCGAATGCGATTCCGACGACGATGCAGGTTGCGACCCATGCGGTGAGGTAACGCTCGAAGAAATTCAGCGGCGCGCCGGCTGTGCGTTTGATGGCGACTTCAGGTTGTGCGTTCATCGCTCCGGTCTCCCGACAGGTCCGGCGTACGAAGCAAGCAGTTGGCGCAATGACGTTCGCGCAGCGTCAGGCGGTGATGGCGCCGATCCGGTCCAAAGCGAGTTTCAGCGCCGGCCGGTCGTTGTGCAGCGATTCCAGCGGCAGCGCGAGAAAGGTTTCGATGCGGGCACGAAGAATGCGATAGACGGTCATGAAGGCCGCGTCGATCTCCGCTTCGGTACCCGTCGCGTGAGCGGGATCGTCGACGCCCCAGTGGGTGCGCAATACGGGCCCGAGGTACGCCGGGCAGGTCTCTCCCGCGGCATTCGAGCAGACGGTCACGACGATATCCGGCGCGATGGGCAGGTTGTCCCAGGATTTGCTGTGGCAGCCCTCGGTGGAGATGCCGTCGCGGTCCAGCAGCGCAAGCGACCGTGGATGCACGGCTCCGGCGGGCTTGCTGCCCGCGCTCATCGCCGTCCAGCCGGGCGGCGCGAGGTGATTGAATGTCGCTTCGGCCAGGATCGAGCGGCAGGAGTTGCCCGTACAGAGAAAGAGGATGTTCACGATCCGTCCTTTTGGCTGAGTACCCCGTTTCGCAAATACGCACATATGAGATCGCGCCTTTCGGGCCATGGCGGCGTTGCAAATCCTCGCGATACCACGGGGTATCGCTGCGGTTTGCGCCTTGCCCTGACCCGAAACGCATCGATCTC
>Ga0209254_10004483_pt1 | contig 12778 bp, 9 predicted proteins | sample FrelakmetDIP11DI_FD_187148 | JGI IMG/M metagenome (GOLD analysis project Ga0209254, IMG submission 187148) | Freshwater lake sediment microbial communities from the University of Notre Dame, USA, for methane emissions studies - DIP11 DI (SPAdes)... | ecosystem: Environmental > Aquatic >...
CCCCAGGGCGTGGGCCTCGGCCGGGTTCGTTTGGATGTGCTGACCGCAGCAGCTGGAGCAGCCCCGCCGGCAGCTCGGAGCCGTCCCCTCTTCGCGGCGCAGCCGTTCGAGCTCGCGGCCGGCGGCGGCGTCGATGCGGGCGTACACCTTCCGGACCAGCCGCTCCCGCGGGCTTGGGTGGATGGCCGCCCGGTATGCGGCAGTCGACGGCCGGCCTGTTTTTCCTTCGGACGAACGCGCGGTCACAGCAGCTCCGCACGTTCGTCGTGGAACTCCGCAGCCGCGAGGAGGCGCTCCGAGTTCCTGCGGTTGAACCAGCCCATATAGTCTTCCTCCGGCCGCGTGCGCTCCTCCAGGACCTTCCAGATGTCGGCCGGCATGTCCCAATCACCGTTTTCCAGATTCGCTTCGAGCTGGTCCGCGCTCCTGACACCGACGATCACCGCGCTGACGAATCTGCGGCCCAGGGGCCAGCCGATGGCGAGCCGGGCCATGGGGATCGAGGATTCCAGCGCCACCTGCTCCAGGATCTCCGCGATGCGGAAGCCCTGCGCGTTCCAGAAGCGCGGGCCGTCCACCTGGGTGCGGAAGAAATGCCGGCTGCCCGGGGCCGGCTCGGTCATGCCCTTGTATTTCCCGGTCAGCAGCCCGGCGCCCAGCGGGCTGTAGGCGACCAGGCCGATCCCGTGGTCCACCGCCGCCGGGATGAGCTCCCGCTCCAGCTCGCGGTGGATCAGGCTGTAGATGTACTGGCCGGCCGTCAGCCGCTCCAGTCCCATCCGGCCGGCCACCCCGGCGGCCTTGGCGACCTGCCAGGCGAAGAGATTGCTGCAGCCCAGATAGCGGACCTTGCCCTGCCGCACCAGATCGTCCATGGCCCTCAGGGTTTCCTCGTAGGAGCTGACCGGGTCCGGGCCGTGAAGGTAGTACAGGTCGAGGTAGTCGGTCCGCAGGCGCTTCAGGCTGGCCTCGCAGGCCGCCATGACGTGCTTGCGCGACAGGCCGGACTGGTTGGGCATCGGTCCCATGGGGAAGAAGCACTTCGAAGCGATGACCAGGTCGTCGCGGCTCACCTGGGGCAGGAAAAACCCGACGATCTCCTCCGACCGCCCGCCCGCGTAGATGTCCGCGCAGTCGATGAAATTGCCGCCCGCGTCCAGGTACGCCTTGAGGATTTCATGGGCTTCCGGCTCGCCGCATCCCCAGTGTTCGGTCCCGAAGGTCATGGTGCCCAACGCGATCCGCGAAACCAGCAGCCCGGACTTTCCCAAATACCGATATTTCATTAACCCTTCCTCCCGACGTGAAACGCCCATGTATGGCAGCGGCCAGTTTTACCGGATTTCTCCGCGAAGTAAAGGGCGTGCGTCTTGAATGCAGGGCCGGAATCGGCATGAAAGCGGCGGGGTGCCGGCGGTCAGCCCCGGTTCAATTCGGTTTTGATGGCCGCCGCCAGGTTGTGGACGGTGTAGGGCTTTTTGAGATAGCTGCCGGCCCCCAACCGCTGGGCGCTGCGCACCCGGTCGGTCTCCGCATACCCGCTGATGATGATGGCTTTCTGGTGCGGGTTGGATTTCTTGACACGCCGGTAGGTTTCAAAACCGTCGATGCCCGAGTCCATGATCATGTCCAGGATCAGAAGATCCGCCTTTTCACGCCGGAGAAACTGGATGGCCTTTTCGCCGCTGTCCACGGACTTGGCGACGTAGCCGAGCTGCGTGATGATCCGGGTGGCGATTTCACGCTGCTCGTCCATATCGTCCACGATCAGGATCGTCTCACCGGCGCCCATGTATAGATCCAGGGACGGTTCCGGAGGGGCATTGACGAACGCCTCGCGCGTGGCCGGCAAATAAACCGTGACATCGGTGCCGCGGCCTTCCGCGCTGCGGACGTCGATGTGCCCCTTGTGGTCCTGCACCGTGCCCCACACCACCGCCATGCCGAGCCCGGTCCCGCTGCGCCCCATTTTCTTCTTGGTGAAGAAGGGCTCGAAAATCCGCTGCAGGTCTTCGGCGGATATGCCGACGCCCGAATCCGAGACCTGCAGCACCACGCATTCGCCCTCCTGGACCTCCGGGAGTTTCTTTAGGGAGCCATCGAGGTGGCGGTTTTCGGTCAGGACCTTTATGGTTCCGCCGCCGGGCATGGCTTCGGCGGCGTTGGATACGAGGTTCATGATGGTTTTCGAAAGATGAATCGGGGAACCCTTGATGTTCAGCAGGTCCGGGGCCAGCTGCGTTTGAATTTCGATGAACGGATGAAAGCTTTTCAGCCGCTTGTACTCGGGGCTGAGCAGGTATTCGGCAACCAGATCGTTCAAGTTGACGATATCCTCGACCGGAACGCCCCGGCGGGCCAGCGTGAGCAGGTCCTGAACGATGTCGGCGGCCTTTTTTCCGGATTCCTGGATGACCTCGATCGGCCTTCGCATGGGGCTGTCCTTGGGCAGGTCCAGCAGGAGCAGGTCCGGGTAGCTGACAATCCCTGAAAGCACATTGTTCAGGTCGTGCGCCACGCCTCCGGCCAGGGTCCCGAGCGCCTCCATTTTCTTCGATCGCGCCAGGCTTTCACGCAGCTCCGCCTTCTCTTTTTCAGCCTTGTAGCGCTCGGTGACGTCGCGGATGACTCCCAGGAAACCGAGCGGTTGACCGGTGTCGTCCATCAGGAACGATGCCGTAACCTCGGTCTTAACAAGGCCGCCTTCCTTGCGAATCAAATCCAGATCGAGGGTAGCGAATTTTTGATAGAAACCCGTCTGCTTCCCGTAGCGGTATTGCTCTCTGAACTCATTGAGCGCCCGCTGCACCGACTCGGGCGTCATCACCTCTTCCATCTTGAGCTGCTTGTATTCTTCCGGGCTCCAGCCTTGAATCCGCTCGATCGCCGGGCTGAGGTAGGTGAAGCGCAGCTGCATGTCCATCGTCCAGATGACGTCCTGGATGCTTTCGGCCAGCAGCCGGTATTTGCGCTCGCTTTGCTGGAGGTCTTTCTCCGATTGGCGCCGGACCTGGATTTCCTGTTTCAGCTGCTCCTTGGTCTGGATCAGGTTCTCCCGCTCCGCCTGCAGGGCGGCGGTCGCCGCCTCGGTTCTCCGATTCAGCGACTGCAGGCCGTTGACCAGGACGGCGACCGAAACGGCGGAAACCGCATTCAGGAAAATGAAATTGGCTCCAGCGGTCACGGCGCGCAGGAGGGTCAGCGACGGCGGCGGCGCCCCGTACCCGTGCACGGACAGCCAGGCAAGGATGAACATGACCAGCGTGTTTAGAAAAGTGGCCCCGAACGCGCCCGGAAGCCCCAGCAAAACTCCGGACAAGACGGCGAAACAGAACAGCCAGGCCGGCCCTCCGCTTACGAATCCGACCTGGGCGATGATGAAAATGCCGACCAGAAAAGGGATCAGCAGGAAGAAGGCGGCACGAATAGCCAGCCGAATCTGATAGAAGAACAGCAGGGAGCCGGTGAGGAGAAATGCGAAAACATCGAAAATGGCTAGCGCCCAGAAACCCTCTCTGCTAGCCATATAGAGAGCGGGAACGAGTGCGACCAGACAAAAGCCGGTGCTTGCCGCGAGCACCGCGAACATGATCCGTTCACGCCAGTACGTCAGGCCTTCCTTGGCCAGCTCGGGCTCGGCCGGGGAGTATCGCTTGTCGAAGAATTCCCTCGCCGCGGCGCTCAAATTCTCGATGGCAGGCCAAAGGGTATTGGACCAGAAAGGCATCGCGAGTAGCCCCGGAAGATCAGCGCGAATTTACTTATAGTAAACAAGATAACACCTATTTACCTTGGGCACAATCGCCGCGGCGCTTAGTGGAGTACTTAGTTGTCATTTCCACGGTTCTCGGCTAATAAGGCCGATACCACCCAAAAGGAGAAAGAATCATGCCGCGAAAGATACTGGTCGTCATCGGAAGCCCCCGCAAGAACGGCAACAGCGCCTCGCTGGCCAGGCAGGTTGCGGCCGGCGCCAGGGAATCCGGCGCGAAGGTGGAAACCGTTTTTCTCCAAGGCATGCGCATCCAGCCCTGCACAGCCTGTGACGCCTGCCGCAAGAAGCTGAAGAAGGATTGCATCATCAAGGACGACATGCGGGCGCTTTACCCCAGGATCAAGGCGGCCGATGGCATCGTGATCGCCAGCCCCATCTACTGGTTTACCGTTTCGGCCCAGACCAAGCTTTTCATGGACCGCTGGTACGCCCTGGGAGGCGACGACGGGTATGATCTGGCGGGCAAGAAATTCGGGGTCGTCCTGGCTTACGCCGACGCCGACCCGTTTGCCTCGGGGGCGGTCAACGCCCTGCGCACTTTCCAGGACGCCTTCCACTACCTCGGTGCCGAGCTGGTGGGCACGGTCTACGGCAGCGCCTGGAAAGCCGGCGAAATCCGCAAGAACAAGGACCTCATGGATGCGGCCTATACGCTGGGAAAGAAGATCGCCGGCGCTTGAACGCGGAGCGGGGACGCTTCAGCAGGGTGCCGCAGGAAGGTGTCGGGCCGTCAGCCGCCTAGGCGCACGGCGCCTTTGAAAGCGCAGCCTGAATGCAGATTGCGGGGCATTCCCCGAAGCCGCGCAACGAAGGCCCGGCCGGGGATGCCGTCTTTCACCGCCATGCCAGAGCGAGTGCCGTTCTATGGCGCTGTCCAGGCCATGATCGGCACCGTGCTGATGCTGTTCTGGGGGCTGCCGGTCAGAACCCGGTCGCTGTAGGCAACGTAGACCAGGACATTGCGCTCGCGGTCGAGGAACCGGACCACCTGGAGCGTTTTGAATACCAGGCTGCGCTGCTCGTCGAAGACGCGCTCGCCGTCCTTCAGCTCGCCGAGGATCTTGATCGGCCCGACCTGGCTGCAGGAAATGCTGGCGAAGCTCATATCCTCCGCTACGCCCAGCGCGCCCTTGACCCCCCCGGTCTGGGCCCGGGAGATATGGCAGGCGACGCCCTTGACCTTGGGGTCATCGAATCCGTCGACCACGATTTTGTCGTTGGGCCCCAGCCAGCGGAAATTGGTGCTGACCGCTCCGGTCGTTCCGCGTTCAGGTCGGGTGAAGAACCACCACCCCGTGCCGACGACCGCCAGAAGCACGAGGGCGCCTAAGATGCTGCCGATTGTTTTCATGGGGCCTGCCTCGTTTTATGATGCTTTAAGAAATCATCCGTTTCGTCGATTGCGCCTACCTTCCGGCCTCCAGGTCGAGCAGGGCGCTCACCGGATCTTTCACGTCCATAGCGGCTGAAGGTTTTATGGCAATGCGCTCCGCCGGTATCCGGCCGGCCTGGCCCAGCTCGGCGACGACCGCCTGGGCCCGGGCGTCGGCCAGCCGCGTCAGCGCGCCGTCGTCGACCGGTTCGACCGCCGCCAGCCGGTCGAACACGATTTTGGCATGCCGCCCGGGGTCTTCGGCACCAGCGTCCGCGGCGGCCGAACTCTTGCCGGCCGCGTCCTTCTTGGCTTTTTCGTCGACCGCCTTTAGCTCGGCTTGCAGCGCCTTGAGCGCGTCGGCGCCGAAGCGCTGCGCGAAAAGGGCTTCCAGCGCTTTTCCGGTTTCCGGGCTGCTGAAGTCCACCGGCCCGGGGTCTTCGCCGGGGACCGGCTTCTGTCCGAGGCGAGCCGTCAGGTTGCGGCTCAGATTCAAGATGCGCAGCTCCGCCAGGTCGCTTTGCGGGTTGAAGCGCCCCTGGACGGAGAGCCTGATCTGGGGCCTTTTCTGAAGCGCGTCCGCGAGGCGGGCGAGCTTTTCCTTTTCCGGCGGCGGCACATCCGGACGGCCGGGCTCGAAGGCCACCGAGTTGGAGGTTTCATCCCCCCCGCCGGGCAGGAGCGCCCCGAGCGCCCGGAAAGGGCTGGTGACGATCTTGGTGATGAGATTGGCGAAGGCCTTCCAGATCAACGCGCCGAAGCTGAATTCGGGCGAATCCAGGTTTCCGCTGACCGGAAGCCCCAGGTCGATCACGCCGTTGGTGTCCTCCAGGAGGGCCACCGCCAGATCGAGGGGCAGGTTCACCGCCACCGGGCTCTCCACCTTGTCCCCGAGGGCCAGGCGTTCCACCACGATCCTGTTGTCGCCCGCGAGCCGGCTCTTGTCGATCTTGTACTTCAGGTCCACCGACAGTTTTCCGGAATTGATCTTGCGGCCGGCGAATTTGCCGGAATAGGGCGTTAGCCGGGACATCTCCACGTTGCGGAAGACGACGCCGATATGGGTGAAGGCCTTGGGGTCGGAGGTGTTCAGCTCGCCGTCGATGTTGGCGGTGCCGTACTCGTCCACCCGGCCGTCGAGCTTCACCTGCGCGCGCGCGCCGCGGGTCGAGGACACCCCGGCCACGATGCCCTTGAGCTCGTGGATCTTGGTGCCGAACGGCGTGAGCAGGCTGAGGTCGGCGAAGTTCACCAGGCCGCCGCTGACGAGGACGCGGCGCACCCGGTAGGGAAAGGGGTCGGCCGCGGCCTGCGGTTTCTCGGCCTTTTTGGCGGCCGGGTCGGATTTGATCACCCGGGTGAAGTTGAGCGAACGGTCTTTCTCGATGATGAATTTGCCGCCGGGCTGGCTCACCCGCAGGTCGCCGATTTCGAGACCGTTGGGCTCGATCTGCAGCGCCAGCTGCTCGGTCTGGACCGTGCTCCAGCCGACCAGGGTTTCCTTGCCCCCCGCTTCGGTGACCCGCAGGTTGTCCACGCTGAATCCGCCCCGGTAGGCGGTCTGGGCCCCGGCGGCCTTGATCCCGTGCCGCAGATTTCCCTTGGTCGAGAAGGCACCCGACTTGAGATCGACCGCCGCCGCCTGGGCGAGATACGGCTGGAAGGGCACCAGGCCGAGTTCCGCCACCTGGATCTCCGCTTCCACCGCCGGCCCGGAAGGGTCGATCCTGCCGGCAGCCTTCATCCGGCCGCCCTCGCGCACCTGGACGCCGGCCTCGAAGGTCATGGGGGACTTGCCGTCCACGTTGGAGAGCACCGCGGAGATCTCGTCCAGGTTCAACAGCGGCCCGTCGGATTTGACCATCTCATCGGTCAGCGCGGCCCGGAAGTCCGCGAGCGCCGCCGTCTTCACCAGAAAGCGGAAGGGATGCCCCGCAGCGGCGGCCTCGGCCGCGGCTTCCTGGATCGCTTCGACGATCGTCCCCTTATCGGGCGGCGCAAACAGCAGCATCAGATTCAGGACGCCGTCGGGCTGCCGCCTCACGTCGACAGACCCGCCGGCCGCGGCGGCCTTTTCGGCCGTAAAAAGGTTGTCCGTAAGATCGTAGGCCCCGCCCTGGAGTTCCGCCTTGGATGCCCGCAGCGTCGGCTCGGCGGCCTCCGCGAACCCCACCTGCAGGTCCGCGAGGCCGACATCCAGGTCGCTCACCCGCATCCGGGTCTGGTCGCCGGCCTCGGCCTCGGCCGTCAGCCGCACCTTGAGGTCGCCCACCGCCGCCTTTAAACCGGGGGTGCGGCTGAGGTTCTTGAAATCGAGCGCGAATTTTTCGAGTTCCAGCGCGTTCAGCTTGACTTTCCAGGGGCGGACGTGCCGGTCGGGAGCGGGGCGGGACGCAGCCGGTTTGCCCGCCGCCTTGGCGATGCGCTCGAGGTTCATGGTCCCGCCCTCGTCCACCGCCAACCGTGCCCGGCCTCCGTGCAGCGCAACCTTTCCGATATCGACCTGCTGCCGGGCCAGATCGAAGCCGATCCCGTCGATCCGGGCGTCCTGCAGCTCCATGAACGGGGCCGCGGCGCCATGGAGCTTGAGGGTCAGGCCGGAGAGCGCGACGGACGCGTCGGCCAGCGTGACCTGCGGGTCCTCACCCTTCAGATCCGCGCCGTAGTCGGCTTTGAGACCGAAGGTTCCGGTCGGCGGCTCGAGGTTGACGGCATCGCGCACGAATTTCCAGGCAGTGGCGGCGTGGATGTTTTCGATGGCGAGGCTGCCCCGGCTCACCACCGGGTTAAGGCCGATCGTGCCGGTCCAGCGCAGCGTTCCGCCCTCGGATAGATCGGCCGTTATGGTGTTCCGGCCTTCCTGCCCGAGCAGCGTGGTAAGGTTCTTGACGGAGACCTGCAGCGGCTTGAGCGCCAGGGATGCGGGCTTCGACGGACGCTGGTCTGAGAACTCGATCTGGCCCTGGTCGATGAAAAGCTCCTCCACGACCAGGGGCGGCGGGCCCTCGCTCGTTTCCTGCGGCGGCCGGGGTTCTTTGGACGGCGGCACCAGCGCGGCGAGGTTGAGGCCCCCCGATTTAGAAATGACGGCGTTGAGGTGGGGACCCTCCAGGCCCACCTGGCGGAAGGTCCACGCCCGTTCGACGATGCTCTTCAGTTCGAAGTCGACGAAGAGCCGCCTGAAGCCGAGGATCGGCTGCCCGTCCGGCTCCTGCAGGCGGAAGTCGTTGGCCTCGAAGGTGAAAACATAGGGATTGAAGCGCACGTCGCCGATGGCGGCCTGCTTGTGAAGCTGTTCCTGGGCGATCCTCGGGACGTAGTGTCGCACCAGGAACGGAACCAGGAAAAAGCCTGCCAGGGTGTAGAGAACCGCCAAACCGACGGATACGAGGAAAGGCATTCCCAGGAGGATCTTTTTAACCCGGTCCATTGCCATTGCAGCCTCCCGCGGAGAGTTTTTCAGCACAAGGCTCAACTATAAGCCGCGCGCCTTCAAAATCAACAACCCTCTTTTCGTGGCGAAACGGCAGGGTTCCGGGCCGCGTTTTCTGTGGGCGCGGCTTTCCGGCCGAGATTCGACGATTCGGCCGCCTTATGCCTTGAAGCTGCCCAGGGCGTTCAAAACCTGGTCCACGTCCGCCGCGGTATGGGCGGCGTTGACCTGGAAACGGATGGTCTCGTCCCCGCGGGGCACAACGGGGAAGGTCAGGCCGACGGCCAGCACGCCCGCTTCGAACAGATGCCGCACCAGCCGGTGGGTGCGCGGGGTGTCCCGCACCAGCAGCGGCACGATCGGGTGCGGCCCCGGGATGGACTGCCACCCCAGGGCCGCGATACCCTGCCGGAAGCGGGCGGTCATCTGCCGCAGATGCTCCAGGCGCTGCCGGCCTTCGGGGCCGTCGCAGATTTCGATCGCCCGGCCGGCCGCCGCGCAGTCGGCCACGCTCAGGGGGTTGGTATAGATGTAGGTGTCGGCCTTCTGGCGCACGGCCTCGATCACAGTCGCGCTGGCGGCGATGAACCCGCCGTTGACGCCGAAGGCCTTGCCGAAGGTGCCAATGATGATGTCCGGCTGCGCCCCGGTGTAATCGGCCGTGCCCCGGCCGGTCGGCCCGAAGGCGCCGATGCCGTGCGAGTCGTCCACGACCGTGAAGAGGCCTCCCTTGAACTTGGACTGAAACGCGGCCGCGATCTCCGCGATTTTATCGATGGGCGCGAAGTCGCCGCGCATGCTGAAAATTCCGTCGAAGATCACCGCCACCCGCTCCATCCCCTCCGGGACCCCCTCCAGGCACCGGCGCAGGTCGTCCATGTCGTTGTGGGTGTAAATGGCCTTGTTGGCGGAGGGCACGCCGGCGATGCGCATGGCGCGGATGATGCTGTTGTGGTTGAGCTGGTCGCCGATCCAGTAGGTCCGGGCAGTGGACAAGGCCAGCGCCAGACCGCAGTTGGCGGTGTAGGCCGAATTGAAGATCTTCGCGGCCGGCTTGCCGACGAAGGCCGCGACCCGCGCCTCGAGCGCCGCATGGTAGGAAAACGTCCCGTCGATGAACCGCACGGCGCCCGGGCCCACGCCCAGGGCATGGGTGGCTTCGTCCGCGGCCCGGACCAGCTCGGGATGCTGGGAAAGCGACAGGTAGCTGTTGGAGTTCATGCGGAGGAACTCCTGGTCGGAGCCCTGCAGCCGGTAGCGCGGCCCCTTCTCTCCCTGCGGCGGGATAAAGGCGACGATCACCCGCTCCGGCGGCTTGGCCCGCCCCTCGGATTGTAAGGCGTCCAGCTCCAGTGCCAGTGCCTTGTCGAGCGCTTCAAGCGACATGGTTCTCTCCTTGGTGAGGAATGCGCGCCGCCGATGGGCGGACCGAACCGGGCTTCGGGGCCGGGCGTCCGAGCCCGTTCTATTCCCAGGACAGCACCACCTTGCCCGACTCCCCCGAGCGCATGACCTCGAAGCCTTTTTCGAACTCCGTGTAATGGAAGCGATGCGTGATCACCGGTGTGATATCCAATCCGCCCTGGATCATGACGGTCATCTTGTACCAGGTTTCGTACATCTCCCGGCCGTAGATCCCCTTGAGCGTCAGGCTGTTGAAGATCACCGTGTTCCAGTCGATGGGGGTGTCGTGCGGCAGGATGCCGAGCAGCGCGATCTTGCCGCCGTGGCACATGTTGGCCAGCATGTCGCGGAAGGCCTGGGCGTTGCCGGACATTTCCAGGCCGACGTCGAAGCCCTCCTTCATCCCCAGCCGCTTCTGCGTGTCGGCGATGGAGCCCTGGCGCACGTCGAGCGCGATGGTCGCACCCATTTTCTTCGCGATCTCCAGCCGATACGCAAGGACGTCGGTCACGACCACGTGCCGCGCGCCGGCATGCCGCACGATGGCGGCCGCCATGCACCCGATGGGGCCGGCACCGGTGATGAGCACATCCTCGCCCAGCACGTCGAAGGACAGCGCCGTATGCGTGGCGTTTCCGAGCGGGTCGAAACAGGAAAGCACGTCGGTGGGGATTTGGGGGTCGCAATACCAGACGTTGGTGACCGGGATGCAGAGGTACTCCGCGAAGGCGCCGGGCCGGTTCACACCCACACCGCTCGTGTGCGGGCAGAGATGCCGGCGGCCGGCCAGGCAGTTCCGGCAGCGCCCGCACACCAGGTGCCCCTCGCCGGAAACCAGGTCGCCGACTTTGAAATCGTGGACATTGGCGCCCACCGCCGCCACCCGGCCCACGAACTCGTGGCCGACGTGCATGGGCACGGGGATGGTCTTCTGGGCCCATTCGTTCCAGTTGTAAATGTGCACGTCGGTGCCGCAGATGGAGGTCTTCTGGATCCGGATGAGCACATCGTTGATGCCCATCTCCGGAACCGGGACTTCCTGCAGCCAGAGGCCCTGCTCGGGCCTGGCCTTGACCAGCGCTTTCATGGTGTCCATAACCGCCTCCTGCAACCGCGGTGGGCGTGTTATCTGAGCATCCCGGTATACTTCAGGATCAGGAGCACGATCACCACGATCACCAGCACCCCGATGGCCACAGCCAATCCATCGCCGCCCGCGGGCAGCTGATCGAGCTGGCCGACGAGCTGCCGGACCTCGGCGTCGGTCAGGCTCGCGACCCGCGCCCGGGCCTCTTCGGGGTCAAGCCCCTGCGCGGCTAGCGCCGTGCACACGTCCTCCCGGGCCAGGTATTGCACCAACCGCCCCCGCGCACCCGCCCCATCCGCCACTGCATCCGTCGACACCAGCGCCGCCAGCGCATACTGGCAGGGAAGCGCGATGGAAACCGCCACCAGCACCATGAAGATGAAAACCGGCTGCCCTTCTCTTCGAATCCTGACCATTAGGCCTCCTCCATCTGAAGAAGTAATGACGCGTTCCTTCCGCTTGCCCCTTTGGAAGAAGGGGCAGCGAATTTTAGGACCGGCTTTTTCGAGAAGAGTATGCTAGGTGCGCCGCTGGATGTCAAGAAACTTTAAGGGACGTAGTTGACTATTATAATTTACTATGATAGGAGCCATAGACGACCAAAAGAGAGGCACAAATGCCCCGAGGACCCAGACTGGATGCGCCGGGTACGCTGCATCATGTAATCATTCGCGGCATTGAGAGACGCCCCATTGTCCGCGACGATGCCGATCGCAGCGACTTTGTGTCGCGCCTGGGCCGGCTGGCCATCGAGACGCAGACAAGTGTCTTTGCCTGGGCCTTGATGGGAAACCATGCCCACTTGCTCCTGCGCAGCGGCACCCTTGGCCTGCCCGGCTTGATGCGCAGGCTACTGACGGGGTACTCCACAAAATACAATTTGCGTCACCACCGCCATGGGCACTTGTTTCAAAACCGCTACAAGTCCATCGTGGTCGAAGAAGATGTGTATTTTCGCGAGCTGTTGCGCTACATCCATCTGAACCCTATGCGCGCGGGTGCGGTCGCAAGCCTTTCGGAGCTGGACCATTATCCCTGGTCGGGCCATGCCGTTGTTGTTGGCGCATTAAAAAATGACTGGCAGGACCGGGACTACGCCCTGAAGTGGTTCGGCCGGAAAGAAGCCCAAGCGCGGGCCGCATACCAAGCCTACCTCCAAGAGGGTGTCGGGCAGGGGCGGCGGCCGGAATTGGTGGGAGGAGGTTTGATACGCTCCGCCGGAGGGTGGTCATCCGTCAAGTCTCTCCGAGCCAAAGGGATACACGAAAAAGGGGACGAACGCATTTTAGGCAGCAGCGATTTTGTCCTCGGTATGCTGAATGAGGCCGAGAAACGCCAAAAGTACCAGTTTCCCCTGGCCGAGCGAATGGAGATGGCGGAAAAAACACTCGCAGCCGAGTGCAAAACCGCGGGTGTAAGCGCGAGCGCGCTAAGAGCCGGTGGCCGGCGCCGCAACATGAGCCGGCTGAGGTGGAATCTCGCGCGGAAATTTGTAGATGAACTGGGCTTGAGCCTGGCCGAGTCGGGGAGATTGCTGGGGGTGTCGACACCGGCCATTGCGCGCAGTCTGAGCCGGATAAAAAAATTATAGAAATCAACAACGTCCCCCATAATTTCCGGGTTCGGTGGTAACAGTTTAGCCGTTTTTTCTTGAAAGAGGAGCGTCTCACGATTAACCAACCATTTTAACTTGACATTATACAAGAG
>Ga0209254_10004484_pt1 | contig 12778 bp, 19 predicted proteins | sample FrelakmetDIP11DI_FD_187148 | JGI IMG/M metagenome (GOLD analysis project Ga0209254, IMG submission 187148) | Freshwater lake sediment microbial communities from the University of Notre Dame, USA, for methane emissions studies - DIP11 DI (SPAdes)... | ecosystem: Environmental > Aquatic >...
TCATTACTTTTAATGATACCTATGTTTAGTGCTGCTGTTGCAATGAATCTTCCAACTGCTAATACTAATCATTCTGGTACAATAACATTTAACTGTACTAAAGTAGGTACAGATTCACCAGCTAATGCAACTGCTTTATGGATTAAATATAATGCATCTGGAGGTGCTACTTCTGTTGTTTTAACTACTATAACAAATACTTCAGCAAACTGGCTAGGAGCACAAAGTTCAGTCTCTGTTGCTTCTTTAAGTGATGCTGCAACTTATAATTTTTCATGCTATTTTTATAACACAACTGCTAATAGTACTCAGCCAAGCAAAGCTGGAATAACAGTTGATAATACGGACCCTGTTGTAGTTGAAGATGTAGGCAGTAATCCTATAGAACCTATGGACCCTTTAGTATTAACTTGCTCTTGTGCAGATGCTCTTGATACTCTAGCATCTTTATCAAGAACAATAATAAAGCCTTCAACAGCAACAGTAACAGTATCAAGCTCCCCTTATACTGCTAGAGGTTCAGATGTAAATGTCATGGGAAGATATACCTGGAACTGTAGCTGTATAGATAATGCTGGTAATATTGTCGAAAAAACAGAAAAGTTTAGAGTTGAAACTGATGAAGATGCTACACAGACAGCAAGTGATATAACTAACCAAATAACTAGCCAAGGTTCAGGAAGCAGAAGTGCAGTATTTGTATTAATCTTATTATTTATCTTAATGGTTGGAATTATTATAATAATAGTAGCATTCTATAGTAATGTTGGTAAAAAGAAAAAATAATTCTAAATAAAAGAGTCAATATCAATAATATCTTCTTCTTTTAGCTCTTTATTAGGCTGTACAGCTTGTTTTAATGGCTTTATAGAGTGTTTTTCTTGTTCTATAGTCTTTTCTATTATATTATCATAAACAATAGACTCTTCATCCTTAATAATAGGTTTTTCAGCTATTATATTAATAGTTTCTGTAGTTTCTGAAGCGTTTTTTAATTCATCTGATAGTTTATCACAGCTTTCAATAATCTCATCATTTAGCTGTGTTTTCTCGCTAATTTCTTGTGTCTTATCAGCTAATTCTGCTTCTTTTTTAGCTTTTTCTTTTTCTAGCTTAATCTGTTCTCTTTTTTTAGCAATCTCTTTTTCTAGTTTTTCTTTGCCTTTTATCTTCATTTTTTCTAGCTCAATTTCTTGTCTTTTAGCTATTACTAACCTTTGTCGCTCTAGCTTAATCCTTTCTTTTTCAACTTCACGCTCTCTTGATTTTTGAAGCCTTTCTTCTCTGATAATTTCAGCTTTCAGAACTTTTTGCTGCTCTCTTTTTTCTTGCTCTTCTTCTAATATAGCTTTTTCTTTCTGCTCCTTTTCTCTTTTAGCTTCTATTTTTTTCTTTTCAATGTCTTTCCATTTTTTATAGCCTAAAAGATATTCATCATCTACAGCTTTTATTCTATCACTAATATTATAAAATCTGTTTATGCCTTTTTCAGTTTTCCAAAGATTGAAAAAATCTTCTGCTTTAGTGCTAGTCATCCTAGAAAGAGGTGGAAAAATCTGAGGCTTAAACAATCCTCTTTTAGTCAAAACAAAACACTTACCAGGACCAAAATATCTAATCTCATTATAATCTGGTCTTGTCAATAATAAGGCTCCTAAGCTTCCTAAAGCTTCTTGCAAGTCGATTATATTGTCAACATAATGACAAATTTTAGTCTCAAACTGAGTCTTTACAACATCTATATTGACTGCTGTCTGATTATCACAGACGAAATGCAAGCCTGTCTTGATACCTTTTCTTAAAATATGGCAGATGCTTTTTTTAACAGCCATACTAGGAGCTGAGTCTGAAGTATCTTCTAAAAAATCTCCTATCTCTCTCATCAATATTGCAACTTCACTTTTTATTAAATGATTAGTGCACATCCTATAAACATTTTTTATAAAATAATTTACTAAAAATCCCCAATATTCTTCAGGAAAATGCTTTATTATCAAGCTAGTTATCACTGTCTTGTCCATCATTTCAGCTCTTAGATGAAGAGCTGTAGGACAATAATAGCTGCTGAACATATGATGCTTTTCTAAGCTTCTGAATAGATTATATATTGAGCTTACACCTTTGCCTGATATTCCTGGAGTCTTTTTCTTTGCTTTTTGTGCATCTAAAATATACTCCATCAAATCAGGAAATGTAGTATTTTTATTTACCCTTTCACTGACTATATGCCATAAAGCTGATTCATTTTTAGTCAAGTCACTTCCTAAAAAACATTTGATATCATTTTCAGTCAAAGTATTGATAGGAATAGTGAAAGGCTTGAAAAAATCTGGCAAGTCTTTAGGAATATCTTTACAGATAGGAATCAGACAAGTAGTAGGAAACTCCTGTGCTCTTAACAAAGGATAATTTTTATATTTGAATTGTCTCTTCTCCCAGAAACTATGATTAGATTTCAGAGTATAATATGCTCCTTCATCAGCACCACCAGCATATAAATCTAGAACTTTAATCCTGTGTCTCAAAAAAAGACGCTCACCAATTCCTTTTAATGTCTGAGATTTTCCCGACCGTGTCTGTCCAAAAATGATGATATGCCCATCTAAATTGCTAGGCAAAACCCATCTGGCATTCAAGAACCTCATACTTTGATTACCAAAATATGTCATCAGTCTTCTCCTTCAATTTCACTGAACTCGTCTTCACCTACTCCCATAGTCTGAGGATGCATCTGTCTATGCTTAGAAGGAAACATTGAAAATAACATAACCATAAACTTTCTAATCTGCTCCTTATCCTGCTCTAATAACTTATTCAGCTTATAAGTAACAATAGAACAGCCATATCCTCCTTCAGCTAATTTATAAGTATATCTTAATATTTCTTCAAAATGAACATCTCTTAATAAAAATTGGAACTTACTTAAAACAACCTTATCAATCTCATCTTTAGACTCTTTAAGCCTAACAACAACATAATCAAACAAAGGTAAAGCTTTAAAACAAAAACTATTAGTCAGATTTTTAGAATCTTCTATATTTGGGTCAATAAAAAACTTATTGTCTTTTTTCTTTGTCACAAATGCACCTATTAAGTCAGTTACAACTTTTCGTTCTTCTAATGTAAAAAGCATCTGCTCTGATTCTTGTACCATCTTTTAATTCAGTAAATTAGTAAAAATTCCAGGAAGATTTTTAATAAAATAATAAATGCCATCTTTTAAAGGCATAATAGTCTTATCAAGAACTAAATAACAGTAAAAGAACTCAATCAATGCGAAAAATAATATTATAACTATAATCAATATAACATCTATAATAGGACTAAACTGATGCTGACCAGCTAGCCAATTTCCAAATCTATATAAAAAATAGCCTAAGAAAAATAGCATGAACATTAAAGTCATTACATAACTTAAATGAAAAACTAATTCATACTGAGGCTTAGTCTCATCTAATAGAATATCAGTTTCATCTTTAATAGAATTATCAATAGCAAATAATCTTCCTCCTGACTCCTTTAAAACACCTTGAAAATCACCAGTTCCTATTGCTTTAACTATGTTTATTGCAGCTGGAGCTAACCATATGAATAATATAATAGCCATTCCAAAACCACCCATCACTTTGAATAAAGGTATCTTTTCCATAATTTTGTTAATTAAGCTTCAAATATAAATTTATTTATTCTTCTGCTTCATCAAACTGTAAATCCAAAAACATACTGTTAAGCTATGTCCACAATGCTTACATAAAGTATTCTCTCTTCCTTTCCATTCTTTTTCAGTATAAACATTAGTTTTACCACAGTTTGAGCAAACTTGTTTTGTTATCATGGAAAACTTGGTGATTCATATTCTTCTTGTATACTATCTTGTTTGCTTAATTTCCTAATTATTACAAAAGCAACTATCACTAAAACTATTATAATCAGTCCATAAGCAATTTGCACATTGTCCATTTTACTAAACCTCCTTTCACTGAAAAATAAACACTCCTTTTCTGTTGATTCTGACTATATAAAAGCACATCACATTATATTTTTGACTAAATTCTCTGTACTTTATCATAAGTTTTTTAGTAGGCTTAGTGTTTGTCTTTGCCTGAAACAATACTATTTTATTTCCTAAGCTAGTACATATTCCATCAAAACCCAAATCATCAATTATCAAGTCTTTACTGAACCTAGTATGAGGAAAAAAAGTTATGTTTTTAAATTTAAGAGTAGTCAAATATTTCCTAATCTTGAAATTAGTCATACGCATTTTATCCATGTTTGACATTTTTCTTTATTCCTTTATAATTAAATTTACTTAGAACTTTAATAAGCTTTGTTAAGTCTTTGCCTTTCTTTATTGTTATTGAATCTGAAGTCTTGCAGTCAGGACACTTTTCTTCTAATATCCTAACTCCTGACCAGAGCCAAAAATCTTTTATTACTATATTGCCTATCCTAATTTCTTCACTTTGCATTTTTATTCTTCCTCATCTTTCTTAAATTATCTATTTTTTCATCAACAACTCTTATGCCTAATTTTAATCCTCTTATTTGAACAATATTCTTTTTCGATTGTTCCATTAATTTAGTTTTTCTCTTTACAAACTTATTTCTTCTTTTCTTTAGTCCTCAGATATTCATATAGTTATTCCTCCAAAATGCATAGAGTTCAATAATATTTCTTCTGCAATTAAAGCTAAAAGGAAAATAATAAAAGGATTTCTAGCTTCTATAAGATGCTCTTTTAATCTCATTTCATTAACTCCTTTATCTCAGACAATTTCATTGCAATAATTTGTCCATCTTCATTTAAACTAATCATTTTAGGTCGACTATTTTTTATAGTCACAAGCTTAGCCTCTTTAAATCTTTTGATTATTTTAGTCATATTTCCTCTTGACATAGTGACAGTTTTAGCTAAATTTCTATAAGAATCTTTTTTCTCTTTTGTAGAATATAAAGCTAAAAATATTCTTATAACAGCTTCTGAACACAAAAACTTAGTTAAATTAGTCATATAAAATAGCCACCTGTTTTAGATATTCTTTATGCAGATTTAAAACTTCTTGCTCATCAATCAAGCTCTGCAATTTAACTCTGTTTAGCTTATAACCTTTTATGTTGCCTATCTCATTAGTATTAATCAAAACACCTTTTTCAATCAGATAAAAAAATACTTTTCTAAAACCAGGATGCTCTCTGCCTAAATTCATCTCTCTGATAAAGCCAGTTATTGTAGCACTGTTAGTTTCTCCTTTAATAGTCTTGCCTATTTTGCCTTGAATATAATGCTTTGTAAAAAAAAGCTTCAGGACTATTAAAAGCTCATCTCCTCTTAGTTGATTATTTTTCATACTCTTCTACATTTATTAATTTAATTGTTGCATAAAAACTTGCAAAAACAAGTCCTCCGATACTAAAAAAATAAAACAAGGATGTTCTATCTAACATAACTAATTTTGCTCTAAACCTTCGTCTTCCATTTTATAATCTTAGAAACAAATAAATGGTTAAATATCCTACAAGTGTTCCTCCTATTATTCCTATTATAAATCCAATCCAAAATCGTTTATCCATTTTATAAATCATCCTATAAACATATAAATTATAAATATAAATCAGTTAATAAGTTTATAAATTTATTTATTTTTAAGTTGTTTAATAAATTTATAAATGACATTATAATCTTATTAATTAACTTAATGAAAGGAGGTTAAATAATTTTTATGAAAAATAAAACTGGCGGGACAAAATACATGAGTGTAATTGTCACTGTAGCTTTATTAGTTATCATATTCGCAGCTATTGCAACAGTTTACTTTGTTTCTAAACAAACTACTCTGCAAGAAAAACAAACCGATACTACTGAAAAACAAGCAGAAGCTGCTGCTACTGATAATCTAGCTGGAAAACCAGCAACTATCTCAACTTATAGCAACGACAGAGCAAATGTCAATTCAGTAACTCATGCTGCTTCAGCATTATATCTGATACTTAATCCTGTTGTCACTGCAGATTCTATAACAGGAACCTTTGCAGCTGACGGAACTTTGTTATCAAGCTCATCTAGAACTGATATAACAAATGGAATCTCTATGGGATTAAAATTTGTAGCTATATCTTCTAACAGTACTTACTTTGGCTTCCCTACTAAAGAATTAACAGTAGGTGTTGCTGAACCTGGAATATTGACTGAAGGACAAAGTGCTAACTTAGATGTTGACACTTATAGGACTACAAATAGCTTAAAGATAACTATGAAAGAAGCTAGTACAGACACTGAAACTTTAACTAATGGTGGTTCAACTAAAAACTTAACAGTTGCTGCTAACGAAGTTGTTGTTCTTAACTATCTAGAAATACAGCAAAATCAAAGCAATAGAGCTTTCAATTTAGCTGGATTCTATATAGACAAAACATCAAATGGAAACATTAGTGAAATTGGTAAAGCTTCTGACTATTCAACTGGCTCTGGTAACAGTAATCCTCCATTTGATGTTTCAGCAACTGACATAATGTCAACTGAAGCTGATGATGTAAGATTTGCTTTGACTACTCCTATTCTTATGAAAGAATATGGAAAAGTTACTTTTACAGATGCTATAAAGCTAACTGGTGATAGTGATGGATGTGCTTCTGCTAATTCAGGAGAATCATATGTTCTATATGTATTTGATAAAATCTGGTACAAATCTTCTGTAACATCTGACAAGATGATATATGCAGTTGAAACAGATAGTTCATCTCATACTGATATAGGAATGACTAATCCAAGCTTCACAATACTCTGTGCTGCTGCTTAAGAATACTTTTTTTAATTTTTTATTTTTTTTATTTTGAATATATATTACTAGTTAATAAGCTTTAAATAATGATAATCACTTAGAATAATTATAAGAAAACATCTTGTCTAAAACCAAGCACAGTTTTCTTATCATAATCACCTAGTTTTCCTCAGAGAAGTCAGGACAAGCATTTTAGCTTGACACCGACTTCTCTAAGGTTTAATAAAAATTATCTTTTCTTTTTCTTCTTGCCTCCATGCTGCATTTTAGCTTCACAAACAGAACCTGAACCATCAACATAATATAAGTGTCCTGGTTTTCTAGTAACAGCATTCTTAACAACTATCGTTCCCATTTTATTAATTTACCTCCTTACATTAAATTTTAAATAACAATAAAATTAAATAAAACAACAATTAAAAATTTATTTATTTACACTTTCCTGTTGATGAACTACACCCTGAATAGCAATAATGTTTATTTTCATAATATTTACAGTATCCTAAATCACAAGATGTTGAACTTCCATGCCCATCTTTGCATGAATAATAGTCTTTTTCTACTGAATATTTATTATTGCAATAAAATTCAGAAGCTTTAGTCTTGCAGTTTTCTTTAGGCTCTGGATTACAGTTTTTATTGCTGCATCCATATTTGCAAGTTTCAGAAGTTATCCATGCATAATTAATGCACATTTGCTTATTATTTCCAGAACATCTTTTTTCTCCACTAATACATTCTTTAGGACTTGTTATCCAAATCCAGAAATCACTAAACCCTGGATAATTTTGCATATTATCAAAAAGGAAATTAAAGTCAGTTTGATTACAAGAACAAGTTCCTGTATCTCCTTTGTCACCTTTATCTCCCTTTACTCCTTGTATGCCTTGCAAACCAGTATCTCCTTTGATACCTTGTTCACCAGTTTCACCCTTATCGCCTTTTTCACCTTGCAATCCCTGTTCTCCAGTTTCTCCTTTTATACCCTGCAAACCTTGCTCACCTTGTGAACCAGTTTCACCTTTCTCACCTTGAATGCCTTGTTCACCAGTATCACCTTTTGGTCCTACTATCGGAACTATTATGAATCCATCATATTTTAGATTCATTAATTTCCAGTCACCATTTTCATCTTGTCCATTTTTTCCATATAAAATACCTTCGATTAAATCATCTCCACAAGATAAAAAGAAAGTTCCTTTATCAGTACCAAAATTAACATTAGTTAAAACTGCAGTACCTTCACAAGCTTCACTATCAAGATTAGCTGTTATATCAACATTAGTCACTCCTATTGAACCGTAAGTTGAATCATAATCAACATAAGCTGTCATATCAGCTGTTCCTAACAAATCACCAGTGACATTTCCTGCAAAATGCTGAGGATTACCTCCATAATTTTGCCAGATTAGATTTATATCACCTTGAACTCGCTCATTAACAGCTAATACTGAACTTGCTAAAAACATTATTGCTAAAGTAGTCAGTATAATTTGTTTTTTCATTTGATTTTACCTCCTTTCAGTTCTATAAAATGTTCCTCATTCAACTTTAAAGTAAAATTTCCTATAGCTAATTGACATCTGTCTGAAAACACCAACATCTTAACATATGAACTATTTTAATTTTCATCGTCTTCAGCAACAGGAACTCCTTTTATTTCAAATGGATTATCTTCAATGTAAAACTCTTCTGGTACTACTACTTTTTTAGTGAAAATATCATGCCATGCTTTTGTTGGCTTTACTGAATATATATAAGGAGCCATGCTGCCTTTAATCCTGTAGAATCTGTCTTGCTCTATTATTCCTCTCCAAAAAACTTTTAAGCCTCTTCTGCCTCGATGAATTGCTACTGTGTATTCACCAACTCCATAATTAGCTAATAAAAATTTTACAAAAGCTTTTTCAGTCCTTTCTAAAGTTGCATCTGTACCAAAGCCTTTGTTCTCTCCTTTATGGCTTCTTATTAAATACAGGACTCTGTCTGATGTTCTGCCTACTATCACATAACTTGATAATAAGAAATATCTTTTCTTCCAACCTTGATTCCTAGGAATCTTTCTAATCAGCAGTGTTCTGTGAAACATCTTCTATACCCATCGCTCTGTTATAGCTTTTAATTGAATCATTCTGCTCTGCTAATAGTAGCTCTTGTGCTATTTGTCTTGTTGGTTCATCCTTGCTCATCTTGATGACTAAGCCATATATGGCTCTTCTTAAATAAGTGCCTAGCAGATTCTTTTGGCTTCTGCTGAAGAACTCTTTCTTTGAGCCATGAAGCTCTTTGAGTAACATCTTGCATTCGCTTAACACTCTCTGATGATTAGGAGAGCTAGGATAATAGAAAGTAGTGTAAGCGTATTTAACGTCGAGTGCGTATTTTTTTGGCTTTGACATTTCAATAGAACTAATAGGCTAGTGTTTATAAATTTATTTATTTTATAAATTAGTTATACACGAAAAATGGTCAGTGAGCTTTTGAGTGTCCATAAGTATTTTATAAATTAATTATGAAGGTTTTGAGGTTGTGGCGACTTTTTCTGGCTTCTTATTATCCTATATAGTAAAACGAATTTTGACTATTATAGGCTGATTAGGTTGATTTTGCTGGCTCCAATAAATAAATTTATAAAGATTTGTTAATTATATTATTTAGTTTTTTAATATATGAAAATAGCATTTATCGACGGTAAATTGCTTAAAAAACACTAAAAAAATGCTCAAAAAATATATTAAACTCTGGTTAATATAAAATGGACAAGCGAAAAAATAGTGGAAAAAAACTTGGAGACAAAAGTGACTTGCTCTCAAAAGAAGAAATGGATAAATTATTGTCTATTGTAATTGGTGACTTATATTTTACTACACTCTACACTTTGCTAAAGTGCTCAGGAAGAAGGATTGGTGAAGTGTACGGCAACTATAAAAACAAACAATGGATAGGAGGAATAAGATTAAAGGATATCAATTTCAAAGACAAAAGAATAAAGACTATAATCCTCAAGACAAAGAAACAAAAAACAAAAAGAGTCTGTGCTAAATGCAGCCAAGTAGAAACAAACTATAAAACAAATTTTTGCAGACAGTGTGGCAATCAGCTAGAGAAGATAGATATCAGTAATGTAAAAAAAATAGAGCCTATAGAAAAAGAAATGCCACTAAGAGAAGAAATAATAAATACACTAAGCCTGTTTATTAATAATCATAATCCAAAATTTAAGGATGATGATTATATATTCAGAGAAAAAAGCTTGATTCAGCTAAAAAAGAAAATCAAGCAACACTTAAAGCAAGCTAACATACAAAAAAAATTCTCTCTGCATGGTTTCAGACATTATTTCATATCAAACTTAATAAAGGGAGGATTAACTGAAAATCAAATAATCAAATGGACTGGACATACAAACACTTCATCACTCACAAGTTATAACCAATTAGTGCCAGATGACATTAAAGATAAAGTTAATAATATTATTTTATAAATAAATAAATTTATAAATAAGCTAGTTTTATAGATATGATGATAAAGTATAGAATAACAATAGAAGAGAAGAAAAATGAAACAATTCTTAAATAAGTTTGTATATTTGCACATCATTGTAGATGATAAACATTTTTATTATACTAAAGCTTTAATTCTCGAAATAACTGATACCCATATTACCTTCAATGATGATTATGGAAATCCTTGTACAAAAAGAATAGCTGATATTTCTGAAATTAAATTAAGTAACAAAGTTTCTACTGAACAATGATGTATCAAGATTATCTTAAAAGCAATGAATGGAAAAATCTACGAATGCAAGCTCTAACAAAAAGAGGGTTTACTTGTGAATTTTGTGGAGAAGATGCAAGAATTGTTCATCATGTAAGATATCCTAAAGATTTCTCAGATGATTCTTTAAAAAATTTAGTAGTTGTTTGTAAACGATGTCATGATTTATGCCATGGTATAAGAGATTATGATAGAATAAAACTAGAGCGACAAAGACTAGTGATAGCTAGAAGACAAGAAATTGAATTAGAAAGATTAAGAAAAATTAAAGAGGACAAAAATGATACCAGACAATCTTAAAAACGATACAAGAATAAAATTCTGCAAGATAAGAAAGGGAACTAAAAAACCTTTTGAGCATGACTGGACAAATATTCCTTATAGTTATGAAGACATCAAAAAACATGTTGAAAATGAAACAAATTATGGAGTTCTGTGTGGTTATGGAGGATTAGCTGTAATTGACTGTGACCAGGAAGAATTAAGCAAAGCTGTAAAAAAGAATTTGTCTGAAACCTTTGCTGTAAAGACAGGAGGAGGTGGAACTCATTATTATTATATCTGTAAAGACTTAAAGAAAAAAATAATTTTAGAGCGAGATAAAACTCATTATGGAGAAGTTCAAAGTTATGGTGCTCAAGTAGTAGGACCAAATTCAATTCATCCTAATGGAAGAGTATATGAAGTTCTGAATGACAAACCTATAATTGAAATAACTATTGAAGATTTACAGAATAGCTTAAAACCATTTATGAAAGAAGTTAAAGAAAAAGAAATTACTGTACTTAAATGGCTAAATAAATATAAAGATTATGAAATCAATAATATAAATATATCTTCTTTATTAAATTTAGCTGATTTTAAAAAAGCTAGTAATGGAGAATATTATGGATGCAATCCTTGGCATGGCTCTGATACCAGAATGAATTTCTGGATTAATCTGGAAAAAAATGTAGCTCATTGTTTCAGGTGTGATTGTGGCTTAAATGTTGCTCAAATTATAGCTTTAAATCATGGAATAATTTCTGATTGCACTACAAGATTAAGCAAAGAACAATTTTTTGAAGTCTTAAAGATTGCCAAAGAAAAATATGGATTAAAAAACAAGCCTAAAGAAGAAGTTTCAACATCCGGAATAGAAAAAGCAATAAATACTTTTTTGAACAAAAAGGATTTAGCACATCAATTTTTAGTTTTACAGCCTCTTTATTATGATAACAATAAAATATGGTGGATGTGGAACTTTGATAATTATAAATGGATAAGAGTAGATGAAACTGACTTATTAAATGCTATCTCTAAAAATTCATATGCCGATACAATTGACTCATCAGAAAAATCAGAAATATTAGAAGCATTAAAACAGACAGCTAGACTGAACAAACCACTAGAAAATAATCCAAACTGGATTCAGTTCAAAAATAAAATTTATGATATTGAAACTAATAAAATATTTGAAGCATCATCAAAATATTTCATCAGCAATCCTATTCCATGGGAAATAGGCTTAACAGAAGATACTCCAACTATAGACAAAATATTTTCTGAATGGGTAAAGCCTGAATATGTAAGAACTTTATATGAAATTATTGCATATAGCTTATTAACACATATGCCTATTCATAGGATAATCTGTCTGATTGGAGAAGGACGAAATGGAAAAACTACTTTCTTAAAGTTGTTAGAAAAATTTTTAGGAAAAGAAAATGTCTGTTCAACTGACTTAGATGTTCTGATAAAAAGTAACTTTGAATCATCTAAATTATATAAAAAATTAGTGTGCATAATAGGAGAAATAGACCAAGGAATTTTTTACAAAACCAGTGTTATAAAAAGATTAGTCGGTGATGATTTAACCAGAATTGAATTTAAAGGTAAAGATGGTTTTGACACTCATAATTATGCTTTGCCTATTTCACCGACAAATATCTTGCCAGAGCCTACTGATAAAACTACTGGATTTTTTAGCAAATGGACAATTGTTGATTTTCCTAATCAATTTACTGCAGATAAAAATATTCTGGATTCAATTCCAGAAATTGAATATAATAATCTAGCAAAAAAAAGCACCAGAATAGTTAAAGAACTTTTAGAAGCTGGTAAATTTACGAATGATGGGAGTTTCAAGGATAGAGAAAAAAAATATCAAGAACATTCAAATCCGATGGATAAGTTCATTGCTGAATATTGCATCAAAGACATTAATAATCAAATAACAT
>Ga0209254_10004485_pt1 | contig 12777 bp, 10 predicted proteins | sample FrelakmetDIP11DI_FD_187148 | JGI IMG/M metagenome (GOLD analysis project Ga0209254, IMG submission 187148) | Freshwater lake sediment microbial communities from the University of Notre Dame, USA, for methane emissions studies - DIP11 DI (SPAdes)... | ecosystem: Environmental > Aquatic >...
CCCGATTCAGTATCAGCAGGTCCGCGTCCATGCCCACGTCCAGGCGGCCCTTGCTTCTTTGAAGGCCGGCGCGCCGGGCCGGGTTGGACGTCACCACCTTGATGCTGTCCTCCATCGTCAGCCCGGCCTGCAGCAGCCGCCGCCAGTCGTCGAACAGGCACTTGATGTCCCCCACGCAGAGCGTCAACACGGGAAGAGGCCAGGCCTCCCAGTGTCGCGGCCGGGTAAAATCGTATGACTGCTCCTTTTTAGCATAGCAAGTGCGGATACCATTATAGTATAGCGGTTCCAAGAAGCTAATTATTAGAAATTATAAAAAATTATTTTGGTTGATAATTGGCATGGAATGAATTAGTTATCCGCCTGAAAGGCAAAATTAAAACTAAAAATAAGAGGTGGGTTCAAATGGCTAAAATGAAAATGACCACAGAAGAGGCATTCATAAAAGTTCTTCAGATGCACGGCATCGAACACGCTTTTGGGATTATCGGTTCGGCAATGATGCCGATTTCCGACCTGTTTCCCAAGGCAGGCATCACCTTCTGGGATTGCGCCCATGAATGCAACGCCGGCATGATGGCGGACGGTTTCACGCGCGCCTCCGGAAAGATGTCGATGCTGGTCGCTCAGAATGGCCCGGGTATCACCAATTTTGTCACTCCTGTCAAAACCGCCTACTGGAACCACACGCCGCTGCTGCTGGTAACTCCTCAAGCGGCAAATATGACTTTGGGGCAAGGCGGCTTCCAGGAAGTCCCGCAAATGGCCATTTTTAAAGACATGGTCGCTTATCAGGAAGAAGTTCTGCATCCGTCGCGCATGGCCGAGGTCCTCAACCGCGTAATCATGCAGGCAAAACGCGCTTCCGCCCCGGCACAGATCAATGTTCCCCGTGATTTCTGGACCCAGGTCATCGATATTGAACTGCCTGCCATGGTCGATTTCGAGCGTCCGGCGGGTGGCGAGGGCGCCATCGCTCTTGCAGCCGAGCTTCTGTCCAATGCCAAGTTTCCGGTTATTCTGAATGGCGGCGGAGTGGTAATCGGCGACGCGATCAAGGACTCCATGGCGCTGGCCGAGCGCCTGGATGCACCGGTGTGCTGTGGCTACCAGCACAATGATGCCTTCCCGGGCAGCCACCCTTTGTTCGCCGGTCCGCTGGGTTACAACGGTTCAAAGGCCGCCATGAGGCTTTTTGCCAAAGCGGACGTGGTGCTGGCTCTGGGTACCCGCCTGAACCCCTTCTCGACCCTGCCATGCTATGGCATTGACTACTGGCCTGCCAAGGCGGCCGTCATCCAGGTCGACATCAACGCCGACCGCATCGGTCTGACGAAACCCGTTCGAGCGGGTATCGTCGGTGACGCAAAGAAAGTCGCCCAGGCCATTCTCGCCAAGCTTTCGGGAACTGCCGGTAACGAAGGTCGCGCAGAGCGTAAGGCCGTCATCGAAAGAACCAAAGCCGACTGGGACCGGGAATTGGCCGCCATGGATCACGAAGAAGACGACCCCGGAACCACTTGGAACGAGCGTGCCCGCACCCGTGAGCCACAAAAGATGACAGCGCGCATGGCCTGGCGCGCCATCATGAAAGCCCTTCCCAAAAACGCAATCATCTCTTCCGACATCGGAAACAACTGCGCTATAGGCAATGCCTATCCGACCTTCGAAGCAGGCCGCAAATACCTGGCCCCGGGGATGTTTGGGCCTTGTGGATACGGTTTCCCCTCAATCCTGGGCGCAAAAATCGCTCAGCCAAACGTGCCGGTGGTCGGGTTTGCCGGTGACGGCGCCTTCGGCATTTCAATGAATGAAATGACCGCCTGCGGCCGTGACGGGTGGCCTGCCATCACCATGATCATCTTCCGTAACTACCAGTGGGGTGCCGAGAAACGAAACACCACGCTTTGGTTTGACGACAACTTTGTAGGCACCGAATTGGATCCTGACGTCTCCTTCGCGGCTATTGCGCGTGCTTGTGGGCATGCGGGTGTTCAGGCGACCTCTATGAATGATTTGACCGAGAAGCTGAACGCCGCCATCCAAGCACAGATGAAAGAGGGCAAGACCACCTTTGTAGAGGTGCTGTCGAACCAGGAACTGGGCGAGCCGTTCCGGCGCGATGCCATGAAGAAGCCGGTTGCCGTTGCGGGGATTGACCCTGCCGACATGCGTCCGCAACAAGGCGCATAAGAAATAAAAGGAGATATTAAGGGGTGCATATTTGTATTGAAACGGGCATCCCCCCGTCCTCTCCCCAAACTCGGGGGGAGAGGACGGGGGGATGTAGTCGCTCGCGGGCGATGCTGTTTCAAGACGATTAGTATATTAGGTCGGCGGAAAAAACCAAAGAGGACGATAATGGAATCTGATACATCAAATCCGTTACTTTCGCCCAGCAGATTTTTTCGTTCGGCCCATTACCTGGATACCATCCGAATTTATCCGCAGAAATTTCTTGATATCTCGTCCTGATATCTGATACATCACACTTCACTGGCAATGGACCGGCCATCGGGGTTGGCGTGGAACAATAGCATCAGAAACCTGCATAGGACGGTTCGAGCAATGGCGGCGTTTGAATCCCAGCCCGACTGCTTTATCATCTCCCCATGTGCCCGTTCCGCCCTTAACTCCCACAGATTTTCGTCCCTGCGTGTACCCGTTTTCCCGGCCCAGATAAATTCCATTCCGAAACCGCCCCGACAAAAATCGTTCTGGGGCAACCTGCAGAGAGGGATCTAATGACGGCGATGCCAGAGTTGATCCGCATACGTAATTACATCGACGGTCAGTGGATCGATCAACCCGGGGTCAAGACGATCCCACTCTTCAACCCATCGAACGGAAAGCAGATCGGTGAGGTCCCGCTTTCAACGGAAGCCGCCTCGCGCAAGGCGATCGAGTCGTGTCATCAAGCTTACGAGGAATGGCGCCGGCTTCCCATCGGCCGGCGGGTGAAATATCTGTTCGACCTGCGCCGGGCCATGGAGGAGCGCCGCGAGGAACTGGCCTATGCCATCGCCATCGACCAAGCCAAGCACATCAGCGAGGCGCGCGGCGAGGTGCAGCGGGTCATCGAAATCATAGAGACCGCTTGCGGCATCCCCACGTTGATCCAGGGCGAAACGCTTGAGAATATCGGCACCCACATCGTCGGCCGGGTGGTGCGCCAGCCGTTGGGCGTCTTCTGCGGGGTGGCCCCGTTCAATTTCCCGGCGCTCGTCTTCGGCTGGTTCATCCCCTTCGCCATCGGTGTCGGCAACACTTTCGTCTTCAAGCCTTCCCCCCAATCCCCCTATTTCATGCAGAAGATGTGCGAAATTTTTAGCGAAATCGGCCTGCCACCGGGGGTGGTCAATGTGGTCAACGGCGATCATGTCCCGACCTCGGCATGGTACGACGACCTGCGGGTGCGCGGCATCTGCATGGTCGGGTCCTCACCAACAGCCCGCAAGATCGCGGAGGCCGCCGGCCGGGCTGGAAAGCGCACCATGCTGCTGGGCGGAGCCAAGAATTACCTCGTCGCCATGGAAGACCTGCAGTGGGACGTCTTCATCGAGAACTACCTCAATTCCTGCTACGGCTCCGCCGGCCAGCGCTGCCTGGCAGGCTCCATCGTCGCCGCCGTGCCCGAAATTCACGATGAGCTGATCGAACGGATCGTCGCCGCTTCTCGAAAGATCAAGGTCGGCAGCGCGCTCGATCCGACCGTCCACGTCGGGCCCGTCATTTCCGTCGAGGCCAAGGCGCGCATCGAGCGCTGCATCGAGGCCGGCATGGCCGAGGACAAGGCCAAACTGGTTTTGGACGGCCGCAACCCCGCGGTGCCGGACGAACTCAAGGGCGGATATTATGTCGGCCCGACCATCTTTACCGATACCTCCCCCGAAATGAGCATCGTGCAGACGGAAATCTTCGGGCCGGTGGTCGCGGTAATGAAGGTCGAAAATCTCGACCATGCCCTGCAGCTCATCCGCGCCCAGGATGTCGGAAACGGCGCCTGCATCTTCACCCAGAATCTCTACTACACCGAGAAATTCATCGCCGAGGCCGATGTCGGCATGGTGGGTGTCAACGTGGGGGTCCCTGCACCGCACCCGTATCTACCCTTCGGCGGTATCAAGCAGTCTCTCGTCGGCACTGACAAGGCCCAGGGCAGGGACGGAATCGACTTCTTCACCCAGAACAAGATCGCCACGGTGCGCTTTGCACCGCCGGCCGCCGGTCGGCATGAGGTCGCAGGTTCCAAAGACGCCGCAGAGCCCAAGACCAGCGCCGTCAAGAGCTGCACCGCCTCCTGAAGCAACCGTTAACGGCCACATAGACAATGGATCGCCGGCCGGTGCCGGTCCAGCGGAAATGAGGAGCATCCCTTGGAAGCTGCAGCTCTGAACCCGGAAACAAGGCGAGTCAAAATCGAAGTCAAAAATCTGACCAAACGCTTCGGCGACCTCCTGGTGCTGAACCGAATCAACTTCCAGGTCGCCCAAGGCGAGTTCCTGGCCATCGTCGGTCCGACGGGCTGCGGCAAGACCACCTTTTTAAATTGCCTTTCCAAGCTTACGCCTACCAGCGAGGGCGACATCTTCATCGACGGCGAGGTGGCCAACCCCAAGAAGCACAACATCTCCTTTGTTTTCCAGGAGCCGACCTGCCTGCCGTGGCGCACGGTCCGTCAAAATGCAGCCTACGGCATGGAGATCAAGGGCTTTAAAAGCGATGACGTCCGCAAACGAGTCGATTACATGCTGGATTTGGTCGGGCTCACCGAGACTCAAAACCTCTACCCCAACCAGGTCTCGGCCAGCATGGTGCAACGCATCACCGTCGCCCGTGCCTTTGCCGTGGACCCCGACCTGCTGCTGATGGACGAACCTTATGGCCAGCTGGACGTCAAATTGCGCTACTACTTGGAGGACGAACTCGTCAAACTCTGGCAAACGCTTAAAAGCACGGTCATCTTCGTCACCCACAACATCGAAGAGGCCGTATACGTGGCCGAGCGGATTCTCGTGTTGAGCAACAAACCCACCAGCATCAAGGCGGAGGTAATGGTCGATCTGCCCAGGCCCCGTAGCCTGATTGATCCTGCTTTCGTCGCCATACGCAAGCAGGTCACGGAACTGATCCGATGGTGGTAAAGGCGAGGCCGGCCCGCATGGAGGGCTGACAACAGCAAATCCAAACCCAAGGAGGTGTCGCGGCGGAAAGTCATATCGATAGGATCCGAATTCGATCCGGACGAAGAGTACTGTCGGCAGGGAACACGATAATAATTATGCTGAAAAGGAGACCTTAGATGAAAAAGTTCGCTTTGTTCTGTGTGTTTGTAATGGCTGCTCTTCTTGTATTTTCTTTCACTCCGGCCCAGGCCCAAGCGCCTATTAAGCTCAAGACTTGCTGGATGCCGGAACATGAAACCTTCTTCCCCTGGTTGGCCAAGCAGAGAGGCTGGGACAAAGAAGAGGGTCTTGACCTGGAATTGATCTTCTTCGATTCGGGCATGGCTCAAATGGAAGCCCTGCCGGCCAAGCAGTGGGTGTTGGGCGGAACCGGCGGCGTCCCCATGGTGGTAGGCGCTATTCGCTACAATGCCTACATGGTCGGTCTGGGCAACGACGAGTCCATCACCAACAATGTCTATGTCCGACCCGACAGCCCCATTTTGAAGGTCAAGGGATTCAACCCACAACATCCGGAAGTATATGGTTCACCGGAGACGGTGAAGGGCAAAACCATTCTGGTCACGACCGTCTCTTCCGTCCACTATGCCATGAGCTCCTGGCTGAGCGTTCTGGGTCTAAAGGACAGTGACGTGGTCATTAAGCAGATGGACCAAGCCTCCGCCATCGCTGCATTCGAAAAGGGGATCGGCGATGTGGTCGTGCTCTGGGCCCCCTATACCTTCGCCGCGGAGTCCAAGGGTTACAAAAAGGTGGCGGATGTCCGTTCCGCCGGCCGCGCCCTGCCGATCACGCTGATCGGCGAAAGAGAATTCTGCGACAAGAACCCGGAAATCGTGGCCAAGTTCCTGCGGGTCTACCTGCGAGGGGTCAACTTCCAACTCAAGCACGGGAGCCATCCCGAGGTGGTCAAGCTCTACCAGAAATTCATGAAGGACTGGGGCGGCATGGACATGACCCCGGAGATGGCCAAGCTGGACATCGACAACCATCCTGTCTGGAACTTGGAGGAGCAGCTCAAGCTGATGGATTCCTCCAAAGGCATGAGCACCGCCGGAAAATGGCAATTCCTGATCGGTGAGTTTTTCACGGCGCAGGGGCGCTTCAAACCCGAGGATTTCGCGAAGGTCAAGGATTCGGCTTACGTGACTGACAAGTTCATGAAATTGATTAAAACTCCCATCCCAACGGATGATTTAAAGTAACCGGCTTTCCGGCCGGCCGGCGATCGGCATCGAAGTCCGGCCGGCCGGATCACCCGGCTTTTCCCACCGCTAAAACGAGCCGGCGCCCGCGGAGGCGAAACATGGCCTACGAAGAGGTAAAAGTCAAAAAACCGCTGAGTCTGATCCTGCTGCCGATTCTCAGCGTCCTCTCATTCTTCGCGTTTTGGGAGGTGATTGTTCAATTCAATTTCGTACCGAAGACCATGTTGGCGGCCCCTTCCCAGGTCGGCAGCCTCTTCGTCACGAAGTTGAGCGACCCGAACCCCGATGGGGCCACGATTTTCGTGCATGCCTGGGTCAGCGCCCAGCAAGCCTTTCTGGGCTATTTGCTCGCGCTGGGTATCGGACTTCCATTGGGGTTATTCATGGGCTGGTTCAGCGTTGTGCGCGGCATCGCGCGGCCTCTGTTCGAGCTGATCCGGCCCATCCCACCCATCGCCTGGATTCCCTTGACCATTTTCTGGTTTGGGATCGGGCTGTGGGGGAAGGTCTTCATCATCTGGCTCGGCGGGGTGGTCCCCTGTGTGATCAATGCCTATGTGGGCGTAAGAATGACGAACCCCACCCTGATCCAAATGGCCAGGACCTGCGGGGCTTCGGACTGGCAGATCTTTACCACGCTGTGCGTCCCCTCCGCGTTGCCGATGGTTTTCGGCGCCCTGCAGATCGCCCTGGCGTGCTGCTGGACCAACTTGGTTGGCGCCGAGCTCCTCGCCGCCGACCAGGGGCTGGGCTATCTGATCACCATGGGCCGGCGGCTGGCCCTGCCGGATCTGGTGGTGCTTGGGATGGTGTCCGTCGGCCTGGCAGGAGCCGCGATCGGAATGGTCATCGACCAGGTGGAGCGCCGGCTCCTGGCCGGGATCAGGAGGTAGCGCCGATGACTGAGACCGAAGGAACCATCCAGGGGCTGGGGCGGAAGGCAAGCTCCATCGCCGACGAAGTCCAGAAGACCGTCCGTGACAAGAAACCCCTGACGATCCGGCGGATCGTGACCAATGAGTATGTGCTCCATGTCTTTTCCTTGACCGCCTTTCTGCTCGTGTGGCACCTTGCCGCCGCCAGCGGCTTTTTCGCCGGCGCCTTGGCCACCCCCTGGCAGGTGGTGGAGCGGTTCGAGGGACTCATGAGCGACACGTTGGCAGGGCTGACAATCTGGGGGCACATCTGGGCCAGCGCGCAGCGGATCTTTTTCGGCTTCGTCCTCGCATCGGCCATTGCCATCCCCCTCGGCCTGTTTATGGCGCTTAACCCCTACGTGGATGCCGTCGTCAAGCCGGTTTTCGATATTTTCAAGCCCATGCCGCCGATCGCATGGATCTCCATCTCGATCCTCTGGTTCGGGATCGGCGAGCCGTCCAAGATCTTCATTATCGTGATCGGCACGTTCGTCCCCTGCCTTCTCAATTCCTACAATGGAATCCGCTTGATCGAACCGGAGCTCTACGACGTTATCAAAGTGCTGGGGGGAAGGCGCTGGAGCGAGATCATCCAAGTGAGCTTTCCCGCCTCCTTTCCGGCTATCTTCGCCGGTCTGCAGATCTCCCTTTCCATGGCCTGGACCTGCGTCCTGGCGGCGGAGTTGGTTGCCTCCCGGTCGGGTCTGGGGTTCATCATCGTCCAGGGCATGAAGATATCCGACACCTCTCTGGTGATCGGCGGCATGATCATCATCGCCATCGTGGCCTTGATTTCATCGCTTATGATCACCGGGCTTGAAAAGCTCCTCTGCCCATGGAAGCGGGACATCGCCGGTCTGTAGACCGTCAGTGGATCTCGAGGATCGACCATGACACCGAAGATCGAATGCCGGAACATCTCCAAGGCCTTCATCCAAAAGGGCAAGCAGCGCGTCCACGTGTTGGAGGACATCAGCATCCAAGTGCGGGACAAAGAGTTCCTGGTCATCCTGGGGCCGGGACAATCGGGAAAGAGCACGTTGCTGCGCATCATCGCCGGCCTGGAGACCCCGAGCAAGGGCTCGGTCCGCCTGGACGGCGAGGAGGTTGCCGGCCCGGGACCCGACCGCGGGCTAGTGTTCCAGAGCTACATGCTCTTCGCCTGGAAAACGGTCATGGGGAACGTCGAACTTGGCCCGAAGCTGCGCGGAATGAGCAAAAAAGAGCGACGGGAAATCGCCCAGCGCTACATCGACCTTGTCGGTCTGAACGGCTTCGAGAAGCACTACCCGCATCAGCTCAGTGGAGGGATGAAGCAGCGGGTGGGGATCGCCCGGGCCTATGCCAACAACCCCAAGGTGATGCTGCTCGACGAACCCTTCGGTCAGCTCGATGCCCAGACCCGTTATTTCATGGAGAAAGAGACCGTGCGCATATGGGAGAGCGAGAAGCGCACGGTCCTCTTCGTAACCAACAATATCGACGAGGCGGTCTACCTGGGCGACCGCATCGTCACGCTGAAAGGCAAGCTGCCGGGCCGGATGCACCAGGTGTTCGATGTCCATCTCCCGCGGCCGAGAGAGCATACAGACATGGAATTTCTGAAGCTTCGGCACGACATCACCGAGGCTTCCGAACTGACCCTGTAGCCATAAGCGCAAAACCAAGGCCCTGAAGGATGAAACTCAGCGACGATAGAGGAGGGGAATATGTCCGGAACAGCTAAAACAGAAGCCTGTGATGCGGAGACGATCCGAAAATATGAGGCCGAATTCGTCATGACGCCCTGGACGGCACAGAAGGGACTGAATCCCTTCGTGGCGGCGAAAGCCAAGGGCTGTTGGGTTTACAACCCAGAGGGCAAGAGATACCTAGACTTCACGTCCCAGTTTGTTTTCACCAACCTGGGCCACTGCGACGACCGGGTGAATGCGGCCATCGCCAAGCAGGCCGCGTTGCTGCCGAGCGTCAACTCCCAGTGGGCGACGGAGCCCAAGGCGCGGCTGGGCAAACTCCTGGCGGAGGTGACGCCGGGGGACTTAAAGAAGTCTTTCTTCTCGACCGGCGGGACGGAGGCCAACGAGGGCGCCATCAAAATCGCCCGCTGGGCCACGGGCAAACAGAAGGTGATTTCACGCTGGCGCTCCTACCATGGGTCGACCATGGGGGCCATGGCGGTGTCGGCCGATTACCGCAACTGGTGTGCCGAGCCGGCCGTGCCAGGCGCTGTGCACATTCTGCCGCCTTACTGCTACCGCTGCCCTTTTGGGGCGACCTATCCGTCGTGCGACCTCCAATGCGCCAAGCACGTCGAGGACGTGATCCGACTGGAGGGCGGCGCCCGCCGGGTGGCCGCCGTGATCGGCGAGCCGATCTTCGGGGCCGGCGGCGTGATCGTGCCGCCGGAGGAGTACTGGCCGATGGTTCGGGCCATCTGCGACAAGTACGAGATTGTGTTGATCGCCGACGAGATCATGACCGCTTTCGGGCGCACCGGCAAGTGGTTCGGGATGGACAACTGGAACGTAGTCCCGGACATCATCACCATGGCCAAGGGAATTAACTCCGGCTCGGTGCCGCTGGGCGCCACCACGCTCCGGCCCTGGATCGCCGAGAAGTTCGAGAGCATGCCGTACCTTCACGGGCACACCTACTCGGGTCATGCCCTTGCCATGGCGGCGGCCGTTGCGACGATCGAGGCCTATCAGCAGGACAAGCTCATCGAAAGGGCGGCCCAAACGGGCGATTATCTGATGAAGAAGCTGAGAGCGCTTCAGGAAAAGCACCCCTGCGTTGGCGAGGTTCGGGGCAAAGGGCTGTTTTGTGGGATCGAGATTGTCAAGAACCGGAAAACCAAGGAGCCGATCCACGAGGCGCTGATGGAGCCGCCGCGGCCGGCTACCTCGAAGATGAAATTTCTGGGCAAGTGCATGGAAGATGGGGTGTACATCATGGCCGGGGGCGCATCGGTGATCATGGTATGCCCGCCCTTGACCATCACCTCCGAGGAGATCGACTTCGGCGTGGACGCCATCGACCGGAACCTATCCATCTGCGATGCGGATTGCCAAAACTAAGCTTCTTTTTTTCGAACCGGGGGATGGCGCGCCTGCGCAATTCCCCGGCTTCAGGGGCAGAGAGCGACCGGTACCATGATCCTCAACCAAAAATCCCTGCGGGAGCAGGTCTATGATCTCATCCGCGAGGAACTCACGCAGGGCAAGCTCATCCCCGGCGACGCCATCAACCTGAACGCCCTCAGTGAGGAACTCGGCATCAGCAAGACGCCTTTGCGCGATGCCTTGCTGCAGCTGGATACGGAGGGGTTTGTCACCATCTCTCCCCGTCGCGGGGTTTATGTCAACCGGTTGACCCTGGAGGACATCCGCAATTGCTACGAAATTATCGGAGCGCTCGAATCCTGCGTGATCTTAGCCGTCTTCGACAGCATCCAGCCCCTGCACATCGAAAAGATGAAACTGCTGAACAGACAACTGAAAACCGCCGTGAGAAACGAGGATTACCAGGCATACTATCAGCAGAACATTCTTTTTCACGACGTCTTCCTTGATATGTCCCGCAACCAGTCTCTCAAGCGCATCATCGCGCCGATGAAGCGGAGGCTCTACGATTTCCCCCGCCGCGGGTATATCAAGGAATGGGAACTTTGCAACTGCCGGGACCACGATCAGCTGATCGTGGCCTTTGAGTCGGGTGACCGGGATGCAGCGATTCATGTCTGGCGCGACATTCACTGGTCCTTCGAGGCGCAGGAAAAATACATTTGCCGGTTTTACTTCTCTGAGGATGGGGATCTCTGCGGGACAACCGATAGACGCACCCCTGCCCACGTGCGCCGGAAAACACGTCCCTCCTCTCTTCACCGCCGATCCTTCAGCGAGGAGGACGCATCCGTCTGACCAGAACGGAAACCACCCGCATGGCCATTCTCGTGATCAACGCCGGAAGTTCATCGGTCAAGTTCACTATGTTCGGTCCGGGCGGTGGAATCGTTTTGGCCAGCGGGATCGTGGAACGCATCGGCACCGACAGAACCCGGTTTAGGTACCGCAGCCGGGAGGGAGTCGCCAGCGACGAACTCGTTCAGGTCTCCAGTGCGGATGAGGCGGTGGGAACCATCCTTGCAGCGCTCACGCACCAGCGCCATGGGGCGATCGAGCATATCACCGAGATTGCGGCCGTGGGGCACCGCGTGGTGCACGGCGGTGAGTCCCTCACGCACCCGACGGTGATCGACGCTCGAGTGAAGTCCATCATCTCCGAATACTGCCGTCTGGCACCGCTGCACAATCCGCCGAACCTCGCGGGCATCGAGGCCGGAGAGCGACACCTTCCGACTGCCGTTCAGGTGGCCGTGTTCGACACGGCCTTCCACGCCACCATCCCCCGGCATGCTTTTCTCTACGCGGTACCGCTGCACTTCTACACGCAAGACCGCGTCCGCCGCTACGGGTTCCACGGCATCAGCCATCAATACGTTTCCGGTGAGGCGGCGCGATTTCTGGAGATTCCCGTTGAGGGCCTGCGGATGGTCACCTGCCACCTGGGAAACGGCTGCAGCATGACGGCCGTCAAGGACGGTCGCAGCATCGACACCAGCATGGGCTTCACGCCGCTCGAAGGGCTCGTCATGGGGACCCGCTGCGGGGACCTCGACCCGGCCGCGGTGCTGCACCTGATGGAGCACCATCGCCTGAGCCCCGCGGCCATGAGCGACCTGCTCAACAAGCGGAGCGGTCTGCTCGCGCTCGCCGGAATCGGAAGCAACGATATGCGGGATGTCATCGCTGCCGCCGAGGGCGGCGATTCTCGGGCTTCGGTGGCCCTGGATGTCTTCTGCTACCGCATCCGCAAATACATCGGCGCCTTCGCGGCGGCGATGGGGGGGCTGGACGTACTGGTGTTCACGGCGGGGATCGGCGAGAACTCGCCTGAGGTGCGCCGGCGGGTGTGCACCGGCCTGGAAGAGGCGGAAGGATTCGGGATCGTACTGGATGCGCAGCGGAACGCGCTCGCCTCCAACCAATCGCGCGCCATTCAGACGGAATCCAGCCGCGTCAGGGTCCTGGTCGTTCCCACCAACGAAGAATTGGAAATCGCCAGGGAAACCTTGCAGCTCTTATCAAGCGCAGGCTGAAGATTGCGGGCGCCGGGGGCGAAAGCTGCAGCCGTCAAGCCCGGACTGTTGCGTTTTGCTTCCCGGCATTATGCCGTCCCGGGTTGAATTCGGAAGCCAAGAACGGCCTCAGGCAGCCGTCAAGCCTCATGTCAGACCAAGTGCAGGTCCCTCCTCACTCCTTCCAGTTTTCAATGACCTCTTTGGCCGCCCGGAAGGCCTCGATCCCGGCCGGCACGCCGACGTAGACCGCCGCCTGCAGCAGCACCTCCTGGATCTCCTCCTTCGTGCAGCCGTTGCGCAGGGCGCCCAACACATGGGTCCGGAGC
>Ga0209254_10004486_pt1 | contig 12774 bp, 8 predicted proteins | sample FrelakmetDIP11DI_FD_187148 | JGI IMG/M metagenome (GOLD analysis project Ga0209254, IMG submission 187148) | Freshwater lake sediment microbial communities from the University of Notre Dame, USA, for methane emissions studies - DIP11 DI (SPAdes)... | ecosystem: Environmental > Aquatic >...
ATGATCCCCTGGGAGATATTCGGGATGCCCCATCCGTAAGAAGCAATTGTAGTTTTTAGTGACCCGTCGGAATTATAGTATTTCAGTGAACCCGGCGAAGAAACAGAAAACCCATCTGGTGCCTGGTCAAATGAACTGTTGATGATTCCGGGGTTATGTGAATACAGCCTTACCACGTCGTCAATAGCATAAATCTTATCGCCTGAAGATTCTTCAGGGACATTTGCATAGAGTGTTTCCCCGGAGAAGATAGCCAGGTTGCATTTGGAATCAGGTGCAGGTAAACCTGTAATCTGGTCCCAGTTTCCAAAATAAGCAAGTCCCTGGTTTGCCTGGTCGGCGTACCAGATCCCATTTCCTGTGGCTGCGTAGATCATGTTATTTCCAAATGCTATGTCGAAAACTTCATTGTTGTCAGGACCGGGTCCGGGTTTCCATGTGTCATAGATCTCCATCTTTACAACATCAATCACAACAATCCCGAACCCTGTTGCCAGATATGCATATTTCCCAAGTGTTCTTACCCTGTTTATCCTTTTATTTCCTGGAATATATTTGTTCATTATATCAGGTATATTAAAAACACTGTTCTTTTGAATAAGGTCCACGTTTGTGCTTTTGTAAGCGATTATCAGGATATTGTTTTCGCCCGACCAGCCTATAGAACTGATCCCGGTTTCAGAAAGACCATTTACAGGTGACATCTTTTTAAGTTCATTATACTCTATGTTATAAACAAGGATCGACGAACCAGTTGACGCATATATTTCATCAGGGCCTGCTGCAATGCTGTTTGATGTATTATATCTCAGGTGATCTGACCATGAACCTACAGGCTGCTGCCCCGTGAGACTGTGACAAAAGAGAATTCCTGCTATAATAAACAGCTTTTTCATTAATTAAGGGCCTTTTAGGTTGCATCCATGTTCCCAGGCATCTTTTTACTGCTTAAGAATATCTTCAGTTTTTCAAATGCCCTGGCGCGATGGGATATCCCGTTTTTTTCATTCAGATCCATTTCAGCAAATGTCAGGCTTTTTCCGTCAGGAATAAAAACCGGGTCATAACCAAAACCCTGGCAGCCTCTTTTTTCATGTATAATTCTGCCATTTACAACCCCCTCAAAAATATATTCCCTGGAGTCAAATATTAGCGCTATGACTGTCCTGAACCTGGCATTCCGTTTGGTTTCATTTTGAAGGAGGGAAAGTAATTTTTCAATATTGGCACCAGAATCTTTGTTTTCCCCTGCGAAACGTGCAGAATGAACCCCCGGACTTCCATTCAAGGCTTCAACTTCAAGTCCTGTGTCATCAGAAAATACATTCATTCCGGTGGCTTCAAAAATATGACGGGCCTTATAAAGGGCATTGTCTTCCAGAGTCATTCCATTTTCAGGAATTTCTTCAGTCATATTTATATCCTGCAAACTTAAAAGGGTAAAGGAGTTTCCGAGGACGCTGTGTATTTCGCGTATTTTGTTTATGTTGTTTGAAGCAAAAATAATCTTCATTTATCTTTAAGTTTCTGTGGCGAAATTAATAAAAGTAGCTAAAGTTCTGAAACGCCACAATGGCAACTGAAGTTTGGCGTTAATAAAGTTTATTGATACTTTTGGTCATATATCAGTTAATTTTAAAGTATATGCTGTTAATCAGTAAGTTCAGCTTTTCATTATTGATAATTTTCCTTTCAGCAATACTTTCTCTTCCATCATGTGCCCAGACAACTGACATTCCCGTAATCAAACAGGTTGTGATTGAAATTGCTGCAGGGTTGATTGTGTTTTTTCTGATCCAGGTTGTAATATATAAATATCTGGAATCGAAGTTTAAGAGAAAGCTGAAAGTGCTTGAGGATCTTTTAAACAAAAGGAACGAAGACCTGAAAAAAGTAAATGAAAAAACTGAAGCACTGCTTGCAAATGTATTACCCAAAAATACTGCTGATGAAATAATGGCAAAGGGTAAAGCCACGAAGATCAAATATAATTTTGTTACTGTGTTATTTTCGGATATTCAGGGCTTTACACAGATTGCGGAAGAGATGAACCCGGAAGTTCTGATAGATGAGCTCGACAAATTTTTTTTTCACTTCGATTCGGTCGTTGAGAAGTACAGGATCGAGAAGATCAAGACCATAGGGGATGCTTACATGTGTGCAGGAGGAATACCTGAAAAGAACAGGACCAATCCGGTCGAAGTAATATTGGCAGCACTTGAAATGCAGCAATATATGAACAAACTCAAGGAGTCTTCCCTTTTACAGGGAATGAAGTACTGGGATATCAGGATCGGTATTCACACAGGCACGGTAATAGCCGGGGTTGTGGGTCACAAGAAATTGTCGTACGATATATGGGGCGATACTGTAAACACAGCAAGCAGAATGGAATCTTCAGGTGAGGCAGGAAAAATCAATATTTCAGGTACCACTTACGAGTTCGTCAAGGATTTTTTCATATGTGAGCACAGGGGGAAAATGCCTGTCAAATATAAAGGTGAGCTTGATATGTATTTTGTAAAGGAAATTATCCCTGAACTGAGGGATGACCAGGATTTGCCAAACAGTAAATTCCGGTTCAGGATGCAGCTTATCAAGCTTCAGGATGTGGAGGGAACCATCGACAAGCTTTTCACCGATGAAGCGCCTCCTGATCTTTATTTTCATAATGCCCAGATGGCAATGAGCATTTCAAGTCAGGTTGAATTGATTGCCACAACTGAAAAATTGCCGGAGGAAGAATATGTAATTCTGAAACTGGCATCAATATTCCTTATTACAGGATTTATTTCCGATTATAATAATCCTGTTGAGGGAGCTTTTAATTTAATGGGGGAAATTCTTCCCCGCTTCGGTTTTGATGAGAGCTTCATTATTTCATCAAGGCGGATTCTCACAAATTCATTTGAGGAAAGATATGAATCAGCGGCTGATAAAATACTTCATGATGCAAAATATGCCTATCTGGGCCGTATTGATTATATAAAACTAACCGATAAACTTTTAAAAGAAAGAAACGAACATGGGATAATCACGGGCAATGACAACTGGATAGATATCCAGAAGAATCTGCTTGTGACCCATGATTTTCTGACGAATACAGGCAAGCTGTTGAGAAGTGTCACTATTGAAGAACAAATTGCAGAGCTACAGACCTTGTATAAATAGTCGATTTTCAGACCGAAAATCTGTGTGAGATTAGTTTTTAAAAATGTACTTTTACCGCGTATTTATAATACGGATCATATGGAAAACCCTGATTGGAAGAATTTGCCTTTTGGCTATGTTAAAACTGATTTTAATATCCGCTGTTTTTACCGGGATGGCAAATGGGGAGACCTTGAGGTGTCAGATTCAGAATATATTGATATTCACATAGCTGCCACCGGATTGCATTATGGACAGGAAGCATTTGAGGGCCTCAAGGCTTATATGGGTAAAGATGGGAGAGTAAGATTATTCCGTTGGCAGGAAAATGCCAAAAGGTTTGTCTTTTCAGCCAGCGGTATCAAAATGGCTGAATTCCCCACGGAAAAATTCAAAGAGGCAATCTTCAGGGTTGTTCAGCTTAATAAGAGATTTATTCCTCCTTATGGGTCAGGAGCCACACTTTACATCAGGCCTCTTTTATACGGGAGCGGAGCTGAAGTTGGAGTTAAGCCGGCTTCAGAGTACACGTTCATTGTATTTGTTACCCCTGTAGGTCCTTATTTCAAAGGAGGTATTAAACCTGTTAATATGATGATCTGCAGAGATGTTGACAGAGCTGCCCCTAAAGGAACGGGTATCTATAAGGTTGGAGGCAACTACGCTGCAAGTCTCCGGGCGGGCGTAGCTGCAAAGGATGGAGGATTTTGCAGTGCAATATTTCTGGATGCAAAAGAGAAAAAATACATAGATGAATGCGGCCCTGCAAATTTCTTCGGAATCAGGAACAATACTTACATTACTCCGAAATCTGAATCGATTCTGAAATCGATTACCAATATGAGCCTTATTGAAGTTGCCGGGAGTCTGGGGATCAAAACTGAGCGCAGGCAGGTTCCTGTTGAAGAACTGGCAGAATTTACCGAAGCCGGAGCATGCGGAACTGCAGCAGTTATAAGCCCGATTGGCAAAATTTTTGATCCGGATACAAATACAGTTTATGAGTATTGCAAAGATGGGAATCCGGGACCGTTGACAATGAAGCTTTATAATAAGCTGGTCTCAATTCAATATGGCGATGTAGCTGATGAATTTGGGTGGATTACTATTGTTGAATAGGGTGCAGGGATTGTAAAAAAGTAGTTTAAGTGAAGAAAAAAACCGGTTTTTCGAAAGCCCGGCTTAGGGGTTCATATCTGACACTGGTAATCAGTGTATCACTTGTGCTGTTTTTGCTTGGAATTCTTGGCCTTGTAATAATTAATGCAAAGGGATTATCAGACTACTTAAGGGAGAGCCTCTCCTTTTCTGTGATGCTTGATGAAGACGCAAGGGAGGCAGATATCCGGATGTTACAAAAGGACCTTGATGCCAAGCAGTTCGTTAAGTCAACGGAATATGTTTCCAAAGATGAAGCAGCAGTAAAAATGAAAGAGGATCTGGGAGAGGATTTTATAAGCTTTCTCGGAGATAATCCGCTTCCTCCTTCAATTGATGTTTACCTTTACGCCAGTTATACAAACCCCGACAGCGTCGCAAAGATGGAGAAGTATGTTATGGAGTATCCGTTTGTAAAGGAGGTACTTGTACCTGAATCCTTACTATTTCTGATAAACGAAAACGTTCGCAAGGTTAGCATTTCGCTATTGATAATCAGTTCATTCCTCTTGCTGATTGCTGTTACAATAATCAACAATACAATTAGGCTTGCTATTTATTCCAAAAGGTTCCTGATACGTACAATGCAGCTGGTGGGGGCCACCAGGTCGTTTATCAGGAAACCATTTCTGATCAGGAGTATTTATCATGGCGTTCTTGCTGCACTGATTGCGATGCTGCTGCTGATGGGACTGCTTTATCTTGTTGAGAAAGAGTTTCTGATGCTTTATTCATTCAAGAGTACCAACCTCCTGGTTATTCTTGGGGTTCTGCTGATTGTACTGGGGATACTGATAAATCTGGTTTCCACTTTTTTTTCAGTTAACCGCTACCTTGTAATTTCTGAGGATAAACTATATAATTGAATCATGGCAACTAAAAATGATAATAAGGAAAAACTGAATTTTGCTCTTGGCCGTGAAAACTACAAACTGCTTGCAATAGGTTTTGTCATTATATTGGTCGGATTTCTGCTTATGCTTGGCGGCAAATCTGATGATCCCAATGTATTCAGTGATAAAATATTCAGTTTCAGAAGGATAACTCTGGCTCCAATCGTTGTTCTGGCCGGGTTTATTTTTGAAATATGGGCAATAATGAAAAAGCCCAAAGAATCAGACAAATAAATTTTTAATTGATCCCGGATGAATTTATTAGAAGCTATCGTCCTTGGTCTTATACAAGGGCTGACGGAATTTTTGCCGGTGAGCAGTTCAGGTCATCTTGAGCTGGGGAAATACCTTTTCGGAATTGATCATGAGGCAAATTTCTACTTCTCAATTGCTGTCCACGGAGCAACGGTTTTAAGCACCCTTTTTGTACTGTGGAAAGAAATAGCACAATTATTTAAAGGTTTTTTTGCCTTCAGGATGAATGATGAAACACGCTATATAATCAAGCTTTTCATTTCTATGATACCTGTCGGAATAGCGGGGTTTTTTATGAGTGAAATTGCAGAAGAATATTTTGCAGGGAATATGATTTCACTGGGATTTGAGTTTTTCATTTCTGCCTTTTTTCTGGCATTAACAATGATTATTAAACCCAAAGAACGGGCAATGACATATCTTGACTCGTTTATAGTAGGCCTTGCTCAGGCGCTGGCAATATTACCCGGAATTTCAAGGTCAGGTGCCACGATAGCAACAGGCATGATGCTCGGTAATAAGAAATCTGACATTGCAAAATTCTCCTTCCTGATGGTTTTGATTCCGGTGATGGGTGCTAACTTCCTGGAAATGACATCGGGAAACTTTTCAAAGGAAGGAACCTCATTTTTTGTTATTTTGATTGGCTTTCTGGCAGCATTTGTTTCAGGATATCTGGCCTGCAAATGGATGATCACCATTGTAAAGAAGGGAAATCTTAAATGGTTTGCTGTTTATTGCGTTTTAGTTGGTATCTATTCACTTTTGCTTGGGCTAAATGTCATCTGAAAATATGTCTTCTTTTGAAAATGGACAGGTCCTGTTGTTCAACAAACCTCTTTATTGGACATCTTTTGACCTTGTAAATAAGGTAAGGATCATTATTAAAAGTAATCTTGGTCTGGGCAAAATTAAGGTCGGACATGCCGGAACACTCGATCCTCTGGCAAGCGGTCTTTTAATAATCTGTACGGGCAGGGCAACAAAAAGAATAGAAGATTTCCGGGACCTTGATAAAGAATATGTGGCGAAACTGCATTTTGGTGAGACGACCCCGTCATATGACCTTGAGACAGAAATAAATGGCAGATTTCCTGTTGAACAAATATCTGAGAATAGTGTTATAACAGCACTTAAAGGGTTTCTTGGAGAAAACGATCAGGTACCTCCTGTTCATTCGGCGAAGATGATAAAAGGTAAAAGAGCTTATGAGTTTGCAAGGAAAGGGATTCATCAGGAAATGAGCCCGGTAAAGGTTTTTTTCAGGGAGGTGGAGCTTATAAAATACGGAATTCCCGATACGACTATCAGGATTTTGTGCAGTAAAGGAACATATATAAGATCTTTTGCAAGGGACCTCGGTAAAGCTCTGGGCAGCGGAGCATATTTGTCTTCGCTTGAAAGGACTGCAATAGGACCATATCTGGTTAAAGATGCATTTTCTATCGAAAAATTCGAAAATATTATTAAAGAATTGAAACAAAACTGAAATTCTTACGTAAAAAGGATTTCAAAAAAATGTAATACCAACATCTTTATTATGAAATTATCGCAATTCAGGTACAATTTGCCACAGGAGTTGATTGCTCTTTATCCGACGGAAAACAGGGATGAATCGAGGTTAATGGTTGTAAACAGGAAGAAGGGAACCTTTGAACATAAGATATTTAAGGAAATCACAGAATATTTTCATGAACACGATGTTCTGGTTTTTAATAATACAAAAGTTTTTCCGGCGAGGTTATATGGCAATAAAGAAAAGACAGGTGCTGAAATTGAGGTGTTTTTGCTGAGGGAACTGAACAGGGAGCAGCGTTTGTGGGATGTTCTTGTTGATCCTGCCAGAAAAATAAGGATCGGAAATAAGCTCTATTTCGGGGAAGATGATCTCCTGGTAGCTGAGGTAATCGATAATACTACATCACGAGGCAGAACCTTACGGTTTCTCTTTGACGGAACATATGAAGAGTTCAAGCATACTCTTTACAGCCTTGGTGAAACGCCACTTCCAAAATTCATTAACAGACCTGTTGAACCAGAAGATAATGAGAGGTATCAGACAATTTTTGCTAAACATGAAGGGGCGGTCGCGGCTCCGACTGCCGGACTGCATTTCAGCAGGGAATTGCTGAAAAAACTTGAAATAATCGGGGCCGAATTTGCTGAAATAACCCTGCATGTTGGTCTTGGAAATTTTAGAAGTGTTGATGTCGAGGATCTTACAAAACATAAGGTCGATTCGGAAAGGATAAGAATTACCGAAGAGGCTGCTGAAATTGTAAATAAAGCAAAGGATAACAAGTATAAGATATGTGCTGTTGGTACAACAGTTGTGCGAACCCTCGAAAGCTCAGTATCGACCAACGGGTATCTGAAGCCCTTTGACGGCTGGACAAATAAATTTATTTTCCCACCTTATGATTTCAAGGTTCCTGATATGATGATAAGCAATTTTCACCTTCCATATTCCACCCTGCTTATGATGGTAGCGGCATTTTCAGGATACGATCTGCTTTTCGAAGCATATAAGACCGCAGTTAAGGAAAAATACAGGTTTGGGACCTATGGGGATGCGATGCTGGTTATCTGACAAAGACCAATATCTACAACGTAAGACTCGCTTAAAAAGCAGAAAAGCCGGAATGATGTAAATCGACCGGTTTTTTTATTGTTAATAAAGTGTTAGTAACAGATAAGAAAACCTGCTGTTTAACCGTTATTATGCCAACATAGTTTTATAAAAAGGTAATCCGGTTTTCAGGAGCTGTCAGAAAACCGGTTTTTCGTCCTGTGATGTATAACTGAACCTGACAATTTGATAGGTATTTACGGAAATATAATCCTGAAGAGCAGTTCGACAAAGGACAAGCTGATTGTTAAATACTTACGCAGATCACTATTCCTCCTTTGTTTTGCCTGGTCTTTGATTTATAATCTGACTGGACAATCAGTCGGAGATTATGGATCTGCATCACCAGGGCCAAATAACTGGTCAATTGCGGCAAGCTGGGTCCGTTGTGTGGCACCCGGTACGTGGGCAGGAGCAGTTCCTGTAGGTGCACCACCTGCCAATCCCACAAATGTCTGGATACGGCCGGGACATTCAATTAACTTAGATGGCGGTGCCCCGCAAACCTGCGGTAATATGACTGTTACAGTTACTGCCACACTTACTGGTCCCCAACGCATTTACATTTATGGCAATCTTGTTGTTGATGGTACTGTAAATACAACAAATCAGATAAGACTTTACGGTAGTTCCATAAATGGCACAGGTTCAATTACATCCAACAATCCTTTCCGGATTTATTCCAATACAACTATCCAGGCTGGAGCTGGTCTTGACTTTAACTGCAGTATTCAGTTCAGAAACAATAATCTGACAATTACAAATAACGGATCTGTTTCAATATATTCTGATCCGGGCATAACTGATAATTCCGTTGCAGATTGCCTCTGGATAAATGCAGCAAATTCCTTTCTTGGTCTGACCGGAAATATTTCATCTGCCGTTGCATTGGATGCATCTGCTGCAGGAAACACTGTCGAATATTTTGGGGCAGGGCCACAGAGTGTTAAAGTTCCGATCACATCATATTATCATCTGACAACCTCAAATGCTGATTCCAAAACTCTTGAAGGGGATATTACTGTTCTTGGAAATGTAATTATTGGTGCCGGAACCATCCTGGATGTTAGCGGCAACGATTATACTATAACAGCCCATGGAAACTGGACACATTATGGAATCTTTAATGAGAACCAGGGCACGGTTATTTTTGCTGGCGGAAATAACCAGACTATTGAAGGGAATCCAAATGAAACATTCTATAACCTTTCAGTAAATAAATCCGGAGGAGTTGTACAGCCAATTAATAGTTCAACAGATATTGCAGTAAGTAATAATTTTGTCATTACCTCCGGGACTTTTGAAACCGGAGGCAACACACTATCAGTAGTAAATAGTTCAACTATAGGAGGAACGCTTTCAGTAAATGATGCTACCGGAAGTGCTGATCTGAAAGATGTTTTGTTCGCAGGTGGAACCATTGGCAGTGCTACAAATACAGGAACTGTAAATATCAGTGGGAGTATTACGATGCCGTCAGGTAACGGAACAATTGGACGAGTCAACCTGTATGTTTCAGGCACTACAACCATTCCTGCCGGCAGAAGCCTGAATTTTTCAAACACAAATGGTATAAAAAGATTTTCAGGATCTGTAGTTAATAATGGATCATGGGATAATTCTGCAAATGAAGATATAGAATTCAGAAATGGGTTAACTCATAGCGGTTCCAGTTTCAATTCGGGAACCGGGGTATATACTTTCACGACAAATAATCAGACTCTTGGTGGAACTTCAAATATCACATTTAATGGAAATGTTACTGTAACAGGCATTACACTGAACAATGCCAAAACTACGACAATAAAAGGAGTTCTAAGTGGCTCAGGAACATGGAATAACAATAATGGTTCTGTTCTTAATTATGAAAATGCCGCTGTTCCAATGGCAGGTGGTAACTTTAATGTAAGTATAAATTCAAATACGGTAAATTACTCAGGTCCCGGCAACCAGTCAATCCGGACTACAACATATCATCGTCTGATGGTTTCAAATTCAGGAAACAAAACCTTCACTGGAACGCTGACAATTAATGAAAATCTGAATATAGAAAACAATGCAATACTTCAGAACTCAGGCAGCAACGATATTTATGTTGCAGGAAACTGGACTGACAACAACACTGCTGATGGATTTTCAGAAGGTACAGGTGAGGTCTTCTTCAACGGAACATCGCAGCAGACAATAACAAAAGCGGGAGGAACCGGGGCAGAAAGCTACTTCGATCTGACTCTAAATAATTCAAACGGCTTGCTTTTGGCCTCGGGCGACCTTAATATAACTAACAGATTTACTTTTGCAACAGGTAATATTACACCATCAAACAGTTCCTATAAGGTATATTTGTCAGCAGGTACTCCCGCTTCATTGAATTACACTTCGGTAACTGGCAGCAGGATAAATGGGAAATTTGAAAGAGGTATAAATACAACCGGCACTTATCTGTTTCCGGTAGGCTCAGCTGCGAATTATAATCCTGCAAACCTGATAATAAACGTTGTCCCTGCAGCAGGTTCAGTCCTAACTGAATTTATTATTGCCGATCCCGGTGATTCCGGTCTGCCTTTATACGAGGGAGGACTCGAAATATCAGATTCTTATACAGATGGATACTGGAGCCTGACGGCTAAAAACGGATTTTCAAGCGGTAATTACAGTGTAAGTCTGAGCGGGGCAGGATTTTCAACTGCGATTTATGATATCACCAGAGTATTAAAAAGAACTGCCGGTGGTAACTGGGTATTGGACGGTAATCATGCAAACGCCTCAGGTTCAGTTTGCTATCGGAATAGTCTTACCGGGGACATATCATCCTCCGGAACCCATTTTGGATTCGGACATACCCGGCCAAGGATAACTGACCAACCTGATGACCAGATAGTCTGTGCAGATGCTAGTGTAACCTTTTCTATAACTGCTTCGGGATATGCACCCTTAACCTACCAGTGGTATAAAGTGCCGAATATTCCTTTAGTTGAAGGAGGTCGGTTTACAGGTACAAACCTTGCGACAGTAAATATTACTAATGTTGTTTTAGGGGATGCCGGAGACTATTATTGTATCGTTACCGACGGTCATGGGAAAACAGCTCAAAGTAATACTGCAGATCTGACAATAAATCCACAACCGGTAGCACAGACAATAACAAAGAATCCGGATGTTTCAGATGTATGCGTGACTGGTTCGGTCTCAGCCACATTCAGCGGAGGCAGCGGAGGAATAAATCCGGTGAACGAATATGAATCAAGTACTGATGGAGGAGCCACATGGCAGACCTATACCCCTGGAACACCCATCAGTAGCGCTGTAGCAGGAGCAAACAAGCTTCAGATAAGAACAAGGAGAACAACATCAGGAACAGGTTGTGTCAATAGCGGATGGAACTCAGTTACATGGAATACCATTTCACAACCTGTTGCACAGATCATAACCAAAAATCCCGACGTTAATGATGTATGCATAAGTGGTACAGTATCAGCCACATTCGGAGGAGGGAGCGGAGGTGTTAATCCGACCGATGAATATGAGTCAAGTATCGACGGAGGAGCTACATGGCAGGCATACACGCCAGGATCTTCAATCAGCAGCGCCGTTGCTGGTGCGAACAGGTTGCAAATAAGGACCCGCAGGACCTCTGCAGGTACAGGATGTTCCAGCAGCGGGTGGAGCTCAGTAACCTGGAATACTGTATCTCAGGCAGTGGCGCAAACCATAACAAAAAATCCGGATGTTTCAGATGTATGCATCTCTGGTACAGTCTCAGCCACATTCAGTGGAGGCAGCGGAGGTGTTAATCCGACTGATGTTTATGAGTCAAGTATCGACGGAGGAGCCACATGGCAGGCATATACCCCTGGATCTTCAATCAGCAGCGCTGTAGCAGACGCAAACAGGCTGCAGATACGAACAAGAAGGACCTCTGCAGGCACAGGATGTTCCAGCAGCGGATGGAGCCTCGTAACCTGGAATACAGTATCACAACCGGTTGCCCAGGCTATAACAAAAAATCCTGACATCACTGAAGTATGTGTTACCAGTTCAGTTTCCGCCACTTTCAGCGGAGGTAGCGGTGGCGTAAGCCCGACAGATGTATATGAGTCAAGTATTGACGGGGGAGCCACATGGCAGTCATACACCCCTGGCTCTTCAATCAGCAGCGCTGTTGCGGGAGCTAACAGGCTGCAGATAAGAACAAGGAGAACCTCATCAGGAACAGGGTGTGTCAGTAGTGGCTGGACCACTACAACATGGACAGTCAATCCTCAACCGGTTGCGCCTGCCTTGAATTCAAAAAATCCGAACCTGGCGGCAGTATGCGATGGCCAGTTGGTATCTGCTACTGTTATTCCGGGAAGTGGAGGAACAGGTTGTTCTGATCTGTACGAGTATCGCTTTGATGGCGCAGGAGGATGGAATAGTTACATACCCGGGAATAACTTAAATACAGCTGGACATACTCTTGTTGAGATCAGGGGACAAAGGTCCGGATGTACAGCTGGTTCAGGATGTACAGGCACATCGTGGGTGATTCTAGCTACTTGGATTGTTAATCCATTACCTGTTTTAACCAGCACGCTAACCCCGCCTGCGATATGCAGCGGCTCGGCATTCAGTTATACACCTGCGAGCGGAACGGCAGGGACCAGCTTCGGGTGGACCAGGGCAGCAGTGGCAGGAATAACGCCTGCA